>JAEEGJ010003353.1_pt1 | contig 62810 bp, 71 predicted proteins | sample 8958761 | NCBI WGS metagenome assembly JAEEGJ01 (sample SAMN16246546, study PRJNA631951) | gut metagenome | biome: gut microbiome; feature: rumen; material: RS-attached | host: Bos | place: Iran: Karaj | collected 2018-10 | reverse complement strand
AATGAGCACCTTGTACATATGGCTGTTGTAGCTAATCTGGCTAACAAGCGTCAGGGCACACAGAAGGCCAAGACACGTTCGGAAGTGTCAGGTGGCGGAAGAAAGCCTTGGAGACAGAAGGGAACAGGTCACGCAAGACAGGGTTCTACAAGATCTCCTCAGTGGACAGGCGGCGGCGTAGTATTCGCTCCCACTCCCAGAGACTACAGCATCAAGCTTAATAAGAAAGAGAAGAGAGCAGCACTTAAGAGCGCGCTCACAGATAAGGTAAAGAACGAGAGCCTTATCGTAGTAGATGAGCTTAAGTTTAATGAGATCAAGACCAAGGATTTCGCTAAGGTACTTGACAATCTCAAAGTTGCAGGCAAGTCACTTGTAGTACTGCCTGAGAAGGATGAGAAGGTTATCATGTCGGCTAGAAACATTCCTACATGTAAGACTTCGCTCACAAGCACAATTAACGTATATGACATCCTGGATGCCAAGACACTTATTCTTACACAGGATGCGGTTAAGACAATCGAGGAGGTGTATGCATAATGGCAGATTTAAAGTATTATGATGTAATCTTAAAGCCCGTCATCACCGAGAAGAGTATGGAAGGTTACGGAGATAAGAAGTATACATTCTTAGTTCATCCCGATGCCAATAAGTCACAGATCAAAGAAGCTGTTGAGAAGCTCTTCGAAGGAGCCAAGGTAGAGAGTGTTAACACTATGAACCTCGATGGCAAGAAGAAGCGTCGCGGAATGACAGTAGGTCGTACAGCTAAGACTAAGAAGGCTGTAGTTAAGCTTACAAGCGACAGCAAGGATATCGAGATCTTCTCGGGTCTTTAATTAACAGACCGATTTGACTCGAAGAATATAGGCAACTAAGCCTGATAAGATTAGTAGAAAAGGAGAAAAATCATGGGAATCAAGACATATAACCCATATACACCGTCCAGAAGAAACATGACAGGTTCGGACTTCTCTGAGATTACGAAGACAGCTCCCGAGAAGAGCCTTACATCTTCACTTAAGAAGAACGCAGGACGTAACAACCAGGGTAAGATAACAGTTCGTCATCATGGCGGCGGTAACAGAAGAAAGTACAGAATAATAGATTTCAAGCGCAACAGCAAGGATGGAATTCCTGCAGTGGTTAAGAGCATCGAGTATGATCCTAACAGAAGTGCCAACATCGCACTTATCTGCTATGCAGACGGCGAGAAGAGCTACATCTTAGCTCCCGAAGGACTTACAGTTGGTCAGAAGATCATGAATGGTGCTGATGCCGAAGTAAGAGTAGGTAACTGCTTACCTCTTAACAACATTCCCGTAGGTACACTCGTACATAACATCGAGCTGTATCCCGGTAAGGGCGGACAGATGGTAAGAAGCGCAGGTAACTCCGCACAGCTTATGGCTAAGGAAGGCAAGTATGCTACATTACGTCTCCCTTCAGGCGAGATGAGAATGGTTCCTATAGTATGTCGCGCAACAGTCGGTGTCGTAGGAAACGGTGAGCACAACCTTGTGAACATCGGTAAGGCAGGACGTAAGCGTCACATGGGTATCAGACCTACAGTAAGAGGTTCTGTTATGAACCCCAACGACCATCCTCACGGTGGTGGTGAGGGACGCGCACCTATCGGTCGTCCCGGTCCGTCTACTCCTTGGGGTAAGCCGGCACTCGGTCTTAAGACACGTAAGAAGAAAAAGGCTTCTAATAAGTTAATCGTTAGAAGACGCGACGGCAGAGCTATTAAGTAATTAGGAGGAGATTAAAATGGCTAGATCACTTAAAAAAGGTCCATTCGCAGATGCAAGCCTGCTTAAGGCAGTAGATGCTATGAATGCTTCAAATAACAAAACAGTCATTAAGACATGGTCACGTCGTTCTACGATATTTCCTTCTTTCGTAGGACACACAATTGCAGTCCATGACGGAAGAAAGCATGTACCTGTATATGTTACAGAGGACATGGTAGGACACAAGCTTGGAGAATTTGTAGCAACAAGAACTTACAGAGGCCACGGCAAGGACGAGAAGAAGTCCAAGGCTAAGTAAGTTATAAGACCTGAAAGGAGGTTAAATCTAAATGGCTAAAGGACATAGATCCCAGATAAAGAGAGAAAGAAATGCTAATAAAGACACAAGACCCTCTGCCAAGCTGTCATACGCCAGAGTATCAGTGCAGAAGGCTTGCTTCGTATTAGATGCGATAAGGGGTAAGGATGTGGATACAGCACTTGCTATCCTTGCATACAATCCCAGATATGCTTCAAGCGTAATCAAGAAGCTGCTTGAGTCGGCTATCGCCAACGCAGAGAATAACAATGGTATGAATCGTGACAATCTCTACATTGCAGAGTGCTACGCAGGTAAGGGCCCCACAATGAAGAGAGTAAGACCCAGAGCACAGGGCAGAGCTTACAGGATCGAGAAGAGAATGAGCAACATTACCATAGTGCTCGACGAGAGATAGGAAGGAGAACGATATGGGACAGAAAGTTAATCCTCATGGTCTGAGAGTCGGCGTTATCAAAGATTGGGATTCAAAGTGGTATGCAGACGCTGATTTCGCGGACTATCTGGTAGAAGATTACAATATCAGAAAGTTTTTGAAGAAGAAGCTCTATCAGGCCGGTGTCTCTAAGATAGAGATCGAGAGAGCCTCAGACAGAGTTAAGGTGGTTGTCTTCACTGCTAAGCCCGGTGTGGTTATCGGTAAGGGTGGCCAGGAGATAGAGAATACCAAGAAGGAGCTCGCTAAGCTCACAGACAAGAAGGTATTACTTGATATCAAGGAGATCAAGAGACCTGACAGAGATGCACAGCTTGTAGCTGAGAACATCGCTGGACAGCTTGAGAACCGTGTATCTTACAGACGTGCTATGAAGTCTACGATGTCAAGAACAATGAAGGCCGGCGTACTCGGAATCAAGGCCTGTGTATCAGGAAGACTCGGTGGCGCAGATATCGCACGTTCAGAGTTCTACAGCGAGGGTACAATCCCGCTTCAGACATTAAGAGCAGACATCGACTACGGCTTCGCTGAGGCTGATACCACATACGGTAAGATCGGTGTCAAGGTATGGATATATAAGGGCGAGATCCTCCCTTCCAAGAATAAGGATGAGGAAGTCGCAGAAGGGAGCGATGAATAATGTTAATGCCTAAGAGAGTAAAGCGCCGTAAGCAGTTCCGCGGTTCAATGACAGGTAAGGCGCTCCGCGGTAATCAGATCACAAACGGTGATTTCGGTCTTGTGGCTACAGAGCCCTGCTGGATCAAGTCTAATCAGATCGAGGCAGCCCGTATAGCCATGACACGTTACACCAAGCGTGGCGGTAAAGTATGGATTAAGATTTTCCCTGACAAGCCTGTAACAGCAAAGCCTGCTGAGACACGAATGGGTTCAGGTAAGGGAACATTGGAATATTGGGTAGCAGTTGTTAAGCCCGGTCGCGTAATGTTCGAGATCGGCGGCGTATCGGAGGAAGTTGCAAGAGAGGCACTTCGTCTGGCTATGCACAAGCTTCCCTGTAAGTGTAAGATAGCTTCTAAAGCGGATTTGGAAGGCGGTGTAGCAAATGAAAACTAGTAAGTATGTACAGGACTTAAACAGCAAGCAGACTACAGAGTTGACTAACGAGCTCACTGCAGCTAAGAAAGAGTTATTCAATCTGAGATTCCAAAATGCTACTAATCAGTTAGACAACACAGCCAGGATCAAGGAAGTACGTAAGAACATCGCACGTATTCAGACGATCATCACTCAGAAGGAAAAGGCGGCTAAGGCCGAGTAATAATTCGGATTAGTAGATTTGGAAAGGAGAAAGAACGTGGAAAGAAATTTAAGAAAGACACGTACCGGTAAGGTAGTGAGCGATAAAATGGATAAGACTATTGTAGTAGCTATCCAGGATAACGTGAAGCATCCGTTGTACGGTAAGATCGTTAAGAGAACATATAAGCTTAAAGCACATGACGAGAATAACGAGTGTGGCATCGGTGACACAGTTAAGGTCATGGAGACAAGACCTCTGTCTAAGGACAAGAGATGGAGACTTGTAGAGATAGTTGAGAAAGCAAAATAAGAGTTGGGCTATACCCGCATAAGGGTACCCATTTTCGGAAGGAGAATAAGCATGATTCAGCAGGAAAGCAGACTTAAGGTCGCTGACAATACCGGTGCCAAAGAGTTACTTTGCATCAGGGTTATGGGCGGCTCAACAAGAAGATATGCTAACATTGGTGATGTGATAGTTGCTACTGTCAAAGATGCAACACCAGGCGGCGTTGTCAAGAAAGGTGATGTCGTAAGAGCTGTTGTGGTTCGTACTGTTAAGGGCGCACGTCGTAAAGACGGTTCTTATATAAAGTTCGATGAGAATGCTGCAGTTATCATAAAGGAAGATATGACTCCAAGAGGAACACGTATTTTTGGACCTGTAGCGAGAGAACTTCGTGAGAAGCAGTTCATGAAGATCGTATCTCTTGCTCCGGAAGTATTATAGGAGGTGCAGCATGGCAAGTTTGAAGATCAAGAAAGGTGACACAGTCAAGGTCATAGCCGGCAAGGATAAGGATAAAGAGGGCAAGGTTATTGCCGTAGATCCTAAGAAAGGCAAAATAACTGTTGAGGGTGTGAACCAGGTTAAGAAGCATACCAAGCCTTCTATGGCCAATCAGAACGGTGGAATTATTACAATGGAAGCACCCATCGATGCATCTAACGTAATGTATGTTCACAACGGAAAGCCTACCAGGATTGGTTTTAAGATTGAAAATGATAAGAAAGTTCGTTACGCCAAGAGTACAGGCGACACGATCAAGGACTAATCTAAGGAAGGAGGACATTATTTCGTGAGCAGACTAAGAGATCAGTACAACGACGAGATCGTTGATGCATTAATGAAGAAGTTTGGATATAAGAATAAGATGCAGGTTCCGAAGCTTGACAAGATAGTAGTCAACATGGGCGTTGGCGAAGCTAAGGAAAATGCAAAGGTATTGGAAGCCGCAGCAGGCGACTTAGAGACCATCACAGGTCAGAAGGCAATACTTACAAAGGCTAAGAACTCTATCGCGAACTTTAAGATTCGTGAAGGTATGCCTATCGGATGTAAGGTTACATTGCGTGGCGAGAAGATGTATGAATTCCTGGATCGTCTTGTTAATCTTGCACTTCCCAGAGTGCGTGACTTCAGAGGTGTGAATCCTAATTCGTTTGACGGAAGAGGCAACTACGCTTTAGGTATCAAGGAGCAGATAATCTTCCCTGAAATCGAGTACGATAAGGTTGATAAGGTAAGAGGTATGGATATCATATTCGTTACCACAGCCAAGACAGATGAAGAGGCCAGAGAACTGCTTACACAGTTCGGTATGCCCTACGCAAGAGCATAGATAAGGAGGAAATAAGATGGCAAAGACATCTATGAAGATTAAGCAGCAGCGTAAGCCTAAGTTCTCTACAAGAGAATATACACGCTGCAATATATGCGGACGTCCGCATGCAGTGCTTCGTAAATATGGAATCTGCAGAGTATGCTTCCGTGAGCTTGCATACAAGGGACAGATACCGGGCGTTAAGAAGTCAAGTTGGTAAAGGAGGCAAAATCAATGACAATGAGCGATCCTATTGCAGATATGCTTACAAGAATTCGTAATGCAAATACTGCAAAGCACGATACAGTAGACGTTCCATCATCTAAGATGAAGCTGGCTATTGCCAACATTCTGTTAGACGAGGGATACATCGAGAAATACGACATAATAGAAGACGGTAGTTTTAAGACGATCCGCATTACTCTTAAGTATGCAGACAGCAAGGATAAGAAGATCATTACAGGTCTTAAGAGAATATCTAAGCCCGGTCTTAGAGTATATGCCAACAAGGACGAACTTCCCAAGGTATTGGGCGGACTTGGTACAGCGATCATCTCTACCAATCAGGGCGTAATCACAGACAAGGAAGCAAGAAAGCTTGGCGTAGGCGGAGAAGTTCTTGCATTTATCTGGTAATAAGAAGGAGGTACGGGCATGTCACGTATAGGAAGATTGCCAATCGCCATCCCGGCAGGTGTTACTGTCGAAGTGGCAGAAAATAACAAAGTGACAGTCAAGGGTCCTAAGGGAACTCTTGAGAGAACACTTCCGTCAGAGATGGAAGTTAAGGTTGAGGGTGCTGAGGTAGTAGTAAACAGACCCAATGATCTTAAGAAGATGAAGAGTCTTCACGGACTCACAAGAACACTTATCAACAACATGGTTATAGGTGTTACTGAGGGATATGAGAAGAAATTGGAAGTTAACGGTGTCGGCTACCGTGCAGCAAAGCAGGGCAAAAAGCTTACACTCTCACTTGGTTATTCACACCCTGTAGAGATGGAAGATCCCGAAGGTATTGAGACAGTACTTGACGGTCAGAACATCATCATCGTTAAGGGTATCGACAAGGAAAAGGTTGGTCAGTTTGCAGCTGAGATCAGAGACAAGAGAAGACCTGAGCCTTACAAGGGTAAGGGTATCAAGTACGCTGATGAGACAATCAGACGCAAGGTTGGTAAGACCGGTAAGAAGTAATATAAGGAGAGTGAACAATGGTTAGTAAGAAATCAAGACAAGAAGTTCGTGCTAAAAAGCACTTAAAGACACGTAACCGTTTCAGCGGTACGGCGCAAAGACCAAGACTTGCGGTATTCAGAAGCAATGATCATATGTATGCTCAAATTATAGACGACGAAGCGGCTACAACACTTGTTGCTGCAAGCACAGTCGAGAAGGATGTTAAGAGCGAGCTTAAGAAGACAAATGATGTCGAAGCTGCTGCATATGTAGGAACAGTCATTGCTAAGCGTGCACTTGAGAAGGGTATCAAAGAAGTCGTATTCGACAGAGGCGGCTTTATATACCAGGGCAAGATTAAGGCATTGGCAGAGGCGGCTAGAGAAGCCGGACTGGAATTCTAGGAAAGGAAAGATAACATGAAACGTACTATCATAGATACAGCAAACATGGAATTAACCGAGAAGGTTGTCTCTATCAAGCGTGTAACAAAGGTTGTCAAGGGTGGTCGTAACATGCGCTTCACAGCCCTGGTCGTTGTAGGAGACGGTGCAGGACATGTAGGAGCAGGCTTAGGCAAGGCTACCGAGATTCCTGAGGCTATCCGCAAGGGTAAAGAGGATGCTATTAAGAACATGGTATCCATCGCACTTGATGAGAACGGTTCGGTTACTCATGATTACCTTGGTAAGTTCGGTTCAGCCACTGTATTACTTAAGAAGGCTCCCGAAGGTACAGGTATCATCGCCGGAGGTCCCGCAAGAAATGTGTGTGAACTCGCAGGTATCAAGAATATACGTACCAAGTCACTTGGTTCAAACAATAAGCAGAACGTGGTATTGGCTACAATCGCAGGCTTAAGCGAGCTTAAGGATCCCGCAGAGGTAGCTAAGCTTCGCGGTAAGTCTGTAGACGAGATTTTAGCATAGGAGGTAGGTAAAAATGGCAGCAAAGAAGCAGAAAATGCTGAAGATTACATTAGTTAAGTCTCCTATAGGTGCTGTTCCCAAGAACAGAGCGACCATCGAGGCTATGGGTCTTAACAAGCTTAACAAGTCTGTTTTATTACCGGACAATGACGCTACCCAGGGTATGATCCGCAAGGTCGGTTACATGCTCAAGGTAGAGGATGCAGAATAATTAAGGAGGTAAAGACAATGGAATTATCTAACCTTAAGCCTGCTGAGGGCTCAAAGCACAGTGATAATTTTAGAAGAGGTCGCGGACACGGCTCAGGCAACGGTAAGACAGCCGGCAAGGGTCACAAGGGTCAGAAGGCTCGTTCAGGAGCTCCGAGAATCGGCTTCGAGGGTGGTCAGATGCCTTTATACAGAAGACTTCCCAAGCGTGGCTTCACTAATCGTAATACAAAAGAGATAGTAGCAATCAATATAAGTGAACTTGAGAGATTCAGATCAGGCTCTAACGTAACCATCGAGAAGATGATGGAAGTCGGCCTTGTAAAGGATCCCAGGGATGGAGTAAAGATCTTAGGAAACGGAGAACTTACCAAGAAACTCAACGTCAAGGCTAATGCTTTCTCTGAGTCAGCTAAGGCTAAGATTGAGGAACTTGGTGGAACAGTAGAGGTGATCTAATGTTTACTACACTTAAGAATGCGTTCAAGATCAAAGAGATAAGAGTAAAGCTTTTATACACTTTGGCAATGCTTTTTGTGATCCGTTTGGGATCCCAGCTCCCGGTTCCGGGTGTTGACAGAACCTACTTCTCAAAATGGTTCGAAGCACAGAGCGGAGATGCTTTTAATTTCTTTGATGCTTTCACGGGCGGTTCTTTCCTGAACATGTCTGTGTTCGCATTGAACATTACTCCTTACATCACATCTTCCATCATCATGCAGTTGATGACGATAGCTATACCTAAGCTTGAGGAGATGCAGAAGGAAGGTGAGGAAGGACGTAAGAAGATCGCATCGATCACACGTTATGTTACGGTCGGTCTTGCACTTATAGAGTCAACGGCTATGGCCATTGGCTTCGGCAGAAGCGGACTTCTTGAACAGTTCAATGCACTTAATGTGATCACGGTTGTCACAGCCCTTACCGCAGGCAGCGCAGTGCTGATGTGGATAGGCGAACGTATCACTGAGAATGGTGTAGGTAACGGAATATCAATAGTCCTTATCATTAACATCATCTCTCGTATCCCGCAGGATATCGCGGGCCTGTATGAACAGTTCGTACAGGGCAAAGCAATTGCACTTGCGGTTTTAGCGGCACTTATAATCATCGCGATTATCGTTATGATGGTTGTGCTTGTAATAATTCTTAACGACGGTGAGCGCAGAATCCCCGTACAGTATGCCAAGAAAGTACAGGGACGCAGAATGGTGGGCGGCAACAGTACACACATTCCGCTTAAGATTAACACGGCGGGCGTTATCCCCATCATCTTCGCAAGTTCGCTTTTGGAATTCCCGGTTATCATTTGTTCGCTTTTGAACGTAAGCGCAACGGGAATCGGAGCAGAGATACTCAAAGGTCTGAGTTCAAGCAACTGGTGCAGAATCAACACACCCAAGTATTCATGGGGTCTGGCTGTATACATACTTTTGGTTCTCTTCTTTGCTTACTTCTATACGTCGATTACATTTAATCCGACAGAAGTGGCAGACAATATGAAGAAGAGCGGCGGATTCATCCCGGGAATAAGACCCGGTAAGCCTACCAGCGATTACCTGTCAAGAATACTTAACTACTTGATCTTCATCGGTGCATGCGGACTTACGCTTATAGGCATATTACCATTCGTATTCAACGGATTGTTCAATGCAAGTGTTTCTTTCGGAGGCACAAGCCTGATAATCATCGTGAGCGTTATCTTAGAGACCATCAAGCAGGTGGAATCACAGATGCTCGTAAGGAATTACAAGGGATTCTTGAATGACTGATAGTCAATTATGATATTGGGACAAGATGGTGTCACAGCCATCTTGTCCATTTCCAAGTTAAAGCTTTTATTAAGAAAGAGAGAAAAATATGAAGATAATCATGCTCGGAGCGCCCGGTGCCGGCAAGGGTACACAGGCCAAAATGATAGCTGAAAAGTACGGAATACCTCATATATCAACAGGTGATATATTCAGGGCCAACATCAAGCAGGGAACACCTCTTGGTATGGAAGCCAAGGGCTTCATGGACAAGGGTCAGCTCGTTCCCGACATACTCACGGTTAAGATCCTTCTTGACAGAGTATCGGATGATGATTGCAAGAACGGTTACGTTTTAGACGGTTTCCCCCGTACAATACCTCAGGCAGAAGTGCTTGAGAATGCATTAAACGAGATGGGTGACAAGGTAGACTTCGCAATCGATGTTGATGTACCGGATGAGAACATTGTAAGACGTATGGGCGGAAGACGTGCCTGCGTTACATGCGGTGCCACATATCATATCGAGCATGTACCTCCGAAAAAAGAAGGTATCTGCGATAAGTGCGGAAGCGAACTTATATTAAGAGATGATGATAAGCCCGAGACGGTTAAGAAAAGACTCGCGGTATATCATGAGCAGACATCTCCCCTTAAGGATTTCTATAATAAGAAGGGAATACTTAAGACAGTAGACGGCACCAGGGATATGATGGAAGTATTCGGTGCGATCACAGATATCTTAGGATAAGAGAGGTCCGGACATGGCTATTTCAATCAAGTCAGAACGTGAAATACAGTTAATGCGTGAGTCCTGCAAGATACTCGCCAAGGTTCACGAAGAGATGGCTAAGATCATACGTCCCGGGATATCCACCTACGACATAGACAAAGCGGGTGCCAATCTTATAAGAGAATTCGGATGTGAACCCAATTTCCTTAATTACAACGGATTTCCCGCAAGCATCTGCGTATCGGTCAACGAAGAAGTCGTACACGGCATACCGAATAAGCACAGAATACTGCAGGAAGGCGACATAGTAAGTCTTGACTGCGGCCTCATCTATAAGGGATATCATTCCGATGCGGCAAGGACTTATGCGGTCGGTGAGGTGAGCGCAGAAGTGCAGCAGCTTATGGATGTCACAAAGCAGGCATTTTTTGAAGGAATCAAGTATGCCAAGGCAGGCAACCACCTCTTCGATATATCCAATGCAATCGATGATTATGTATCGGGATTCGGATACGGCATAGTAAGAGAATTGGTCGGCCACGGTATAGGAACCGCTTTACATGAGGATCCTCAGATACCGAACTTCAGACAGAACAGAAGAGGACCCAAGCTTGCAGCGGGTATGACACTTGCCATAGAGCCCATGATCAACATGGGAAGGGCGGATGTCGAATGGCTGGATGATAATTGGACGGTCGTAGCAGAAGACGGACTTCCGTCGGCACACTACGAGAACACGATCCTCATTACAGAGGGTGAACCGGAGATTTTGACCATATTATAGGATACGTATTAATAAGGAGATTTGAATGTCAAAGAGTGATGTTATTGAGATTGAAGGAACAGTTGTTGAGAAACTTCCCAACACAATGTTTAAGGTAGAGCTTGAGAACGGACATGTGGTACTTGCCCACATAAGCGGAAAGCTTCGCCAGAATTTCATAAGGATTCTCCCCGGAGACAAGGTTACTTTGGAGATGAGTCCCTACGATCTGTCAAAGGGCAGAATTATCTGGAGAGATAAATAAAAAAAGTGTTTACAAGGCGGAAACGCTTTGATATAATGGTATTCGGACTTTTTTGGAAAGAGGTAGAAAGGAGGTCTAAGAAATGAAGGTTAGATCATCAGTTAAGCCGATTTGTGAAAAGTGCAAGATCATTAAGAGGAAGGGATCGATCAGAGTTATCTGCGAGAATCCCAAGCACAAGCAGAGACAGGGTTGATATTTGATCCGTTATATATATAATGGAATGTTCAATTGATACCGAGAAGCTTTGTGCATTTTATGCGCACTTTGAAACATTAGTATCGGAAAGGTCGCCGCATCATGGATGCAGATGGCGGCTGGGTAAGCAATTACCCCAATCAATCAGTTCAGAAATCAGGAGGAATTAAAATGGCTCGTATTGCAGGTGTAGACCTACCAAGAGACAAGAGAGTGGAGATCGGACTTACATATATATACGGTATCGGTCGCGTAAGCTCTAACAAGATCTTAGAAAAAGCAAAGGTTAATCCCGACACCAGGGTTAGAGATCTTACAAGTGAAGAAGAGAAGAAGATCAGTGAGATCATCGAGAACGAATACATGGTAGAGGGTGATCTCAGAAGAGATGTTGCTCTTAACATCAAGAGACTTCAGGAGATCGGTTGCTACAGAGGAATCCGTCACAGACGTAATCTTCCCGTTCGTGGTCAGAAGACCAAGACCAATGCGCGTACACGTAAGGGTCCTAAGAGAACCGTAGCTAACAAGAAGAAGTAATTTTTAAGTAGTAAGTTAGTTTTTCTAACTGTCAGGGACGAAGCAGACGCAGTGTCTGTGAATAATGACGTTGTCCCTCTGTACGTTCTTCGTACAGGTCAATAGGAAGAAAGAGGTAATATAATGGCAAAAGCAGTAAAAAAGGTAACAAAGAAGCGTGTTAAGAAGAATGTCGAGCATGGACAGGCACATATCCAGGCTTCATTCAACAACACGATCGTTACTCTGACAGATGATCAGGGTAATGCATTAAGCTGGGCAAGCGCAGGCGGACTTGGCTTCAGAGGTTCTAAGAAGTCTACACCTTACGCAGCACAGATGGCAGCAGAGACTGCTACAAAGGCAGCAATCGTACACGGCCTTAAGAAGGTTGATGTATTTGTAAAGGGACCCGGTTCAGGTCGTGAGGCAGCTATCAGAGCTCTTCAGGCTAACGGACTTCAGGTTGAGTCTATCAGAGACGTAACCCCTGTTCCTCACAACGGATGCAGACCTCCCAAGAGAAGAAGAGTGTAATTTTGCATTTGTTGGTTTATCGGTAAGTTGGTATGGAAGAAGGCGTTTGTTATACAGACAGGCGTTGTAAACATCATTTGAAAAGGAGATTAAAATGGCAGTAAATCGCACACCCGTGCTTAAGAGATGCAGATCACTTGATCTTGATCCTGTATTCTTAGGCTATGATAAGAAGTCTAACAGACAGAAGACACACGGTAATAAGAAGATGAGTGAATACGGCTTACAGCTTCGTGAGAAGCAGAAGGCTAAGTTCATCTACGGAGTACTTGAGAAGCCTTTCCGTAACTACTACGAGAGAGCAGACAGAATGAAGGGTATGACAGGTGAGAACCTTATGGTTTTACTTGAGAGAAGACTCGATTCCGTTGTTTTCAGAATGGGCTTTGCAAGAACACGTAAGGAAGCAAGACAGATCGTAGATCACAAGAATGTTGCCGTTAACGGCAAGGTTATCAACATCCCTTCATACCAGGTTAAGGCAGGCGATGTTGTAGAGATCAGGGAGAAGTCTAAGTCACTCCAGAGATATAAGGATGTTATCGAGGTAACAGGCTCACGTCTCGTTCCCGAGTGGATGGATGTAGATATCGAAGGTCTTAAGGGTACTATCAAGAACCTCCCTACAAGAGAGATGATTGATGTTCCTGTTGACGAGATGCTTATCGTCGAGTTGTATTCTAAGTAATACCATAACGGAGGAAGTTAGATGTTCGATTTTGAAAGACCCAATATTGATATTGTCCAGATGTCTGAGGACAAGAAGTACGGCAGATTTGTTGTTGAGCCTCTTGAGAGAGGTTATGGCATAACACTTGGCAATTCTCTTCGCAGAATCATGCTCTCATCGCTTCCCGGAGCGGCAGTAAGCCAGGTTAAGTTCGACGGAGTACTCCATGAGTTCTCTTCAATACCGGGCGTCAAGGAAGATGTTACTGAGATAATCATGAACATCAAGAGCCTTGCGATCAGGAACAACAGCGAGAGCAACGAGCCCAAGACAGCTGTTATAGAGTTCGAGGGCGAGGGCGTTGTTAAGGCTTCCGACATCAGAGTTGATTCTGATATCGAGATCCTTAATCCCAACCAGACAATCGCAACATTAAGCGGCGGCAAGCTTTATCTTGAGCTTACCATCACTAAGGGCAGAGGTTATGTTTCTGCCGATAAGAATAAGAACGCAGACCTTCCGATAGGTGTGATAGCAATCGATTCTATCTACACTCCTGTTGAGAGAGTCAATGTAACTGTTGAGAACACTCGTGTAGGTCAGATCACAGATTATGACAAGCTTACACTTGATGTATCTACCAACGGTACAGTTACTCCCGATGAGGCAGTAAGCCTTGCAGCTAAGGTTCTTAGCGAGCACTTAAGCCTCTTTATAGACCTCTCTGATGCAGGTGAGAGCCTTCAGGTAATGGCTAAGAAGGAGAAGGAAGGCAGCGAGAAGACACTTCTTGTAATGAGCATCGATGAGCTTGAGCTCTCGGTTCGTTCATATAACTGCCTTAAGCGTGCAGGCATCAACACTGTTCAGGAGCTTATCAACAAGACTCCCGACGATATGATGAAGGTACGTAACCTCGGTAAGAAGTCTCTTGACGAGGTATTGGCAAAGTTAAACGAGCTCGGACTTAAATTAAGCCCGAACAAGAACTAAGTAACTGTTGCACGTAAGTGCGACCGGCAATACGAATCCGGTAAGACCAAAGAGTGCGGATTCGCATCTTCCCCGAATCTGTAAGACCAACGGCAAGATTCAAAGATAAGGAGAGTAATATGGCAAAGTACAGAAAGTTAAGCAGAACATCAGATCAGAGAAGAGCTTTACTTAAGAATCAGGTAACTGCACTTCTTTACAACGGCAAGATCGTAACAACCGAAGCTAAGGCTAAGGAAGTTCAGAAGATCGCCGAGGGACTCATCGCATTGGCTGTTAAGGAGAAGGATAACTTCGAAGAGGTAACGGTTAAGGCCAAGGTTGCCCGCAAGGACAAGGACGGCAAGAGAGTCAAGGAAGAGAAGGACGGCAAGAAGGTAACGGTCTACGATGAAGTAGACAAGAAGATCAAGAAGGATCTTCCCACAAGACTTCATGCACGCAGACAGATGCTTAAGACCCTTGTTCCCGTTAAGGAAGTACCCAAGGATGTTGCAGGCAAGAAGAAGAACACCAAGAGCGTTGATATGCCGGCTAAGCTTTTCGATGAGATAGCACCTAAGTACGCTACACGTAACGGCGGTTACACAAGAATCGTTAAGATCGGTCAGCGTAAGGGCGACGGAGCGATGGAAGTGCTTCTTGAGTTAGTATAACATCGAATTTTAAGGATATAAGGTCTGACAGTTTTGTCAGACCTTTTTCTCTATGTAGGATAAGGTATTGTATGAGTCTTATTAGGACCGAAAAACTGAAACATGACTATATAAGGCACGATGAGAACGGCAACGTCGAAAGCAAGACGCGTGCCGTAGACGGTGTGGATATAGAAGTGGCTGAGGGTGAGTTTATAGCAATCCTTGGCTCCAACGGTTCGGGCAAGTCTACGCTTGCGGCTCATCTTAATGCCATGCTTTTCCCCACGGAGGGCTGCGTATGGGTAGACGGCAAGGATACCCTTAAGCCCGAGAATCTCTGGGATATCAGAGCAACGGCCGGTATGGTCTTCCAGAATCCCGACAATCAGATTATCGGTCAGGTTGTTGAGGAGGATGTGGGATTCGGCCCTGAGAACATCGGTATGCCCACCAAGGAGATATGGGAAAGAGTCGAGGAGTCTTTAAAGGCCGTAGGCATGTGGGAATACAGGGAGCATTCTCCCAATAAGTTATCCGGCGGACAGAAGCAGAGAGTTTCAATCGCCGGAGTAATAGCCATGCACCCTAAGTGCATAGTCATGGACGAACCCACGGCCATGCTGGATCCGAGCGGCCGCAAAGAGGTCATAAGAGCCATAAGGGCCTTAAATGACGTTGAGAAGATCACGATAATCTTAATCACACACTACATGGAAGAAGTAATATATGCGAACAGGGTGTTCGTCATGGATAAGGGAAAGATTGCGCTTAGCGGTACCCCGAAGGAGATTTTTTCCCAAGTGGAAAAACTGAGGGAACTGAAACTTGACGTGCCGCAGGTAACGGCCCTTTCGTACGAACTTAAAAAGCGCGGGATTAATGTAAGCGAAGGCATCCTTTCGGTTGATGAACTTACGGATGAACTTGGGAGGATAAGATAGGTGGCATTGGAATTTAAAAATGTCAGTTACATATATGACGGCGACAGCAACCTGTCCGTAACCGCGCTCGATAATATAAACCTTAAGATAGAGGACGGCGTCTTCTACGGTCTTATCGGTCATACGGGCTCGGGTAAGTCCACGCTTGTGCAGCATATGAACGGGCTGCTTAAGCCGACGTCGGGCGAAGTCTGCCTTGACGGTGTGTCTTTATCCGATAAGAACACCGATATGCGCAGGTTAAGAAGTCGTGTAGGCCTGGTGTTCCAGTATCCCGAGCATCAGCTTTTTGAGACGACGGTTTTTGAGGATGTATGCTTCGGACCCAAGAACATGAAGCTTTCTGCCGATGAGGTAAAAAGCAGGGCTTCTGAGGCGCTTTTACAGGTAGGAATAGATGAAAGTCTGTGGGAACAGTCACCTTTTGACTTATCGGGCGGACAGAAAAGGCGTGTGGCAATAGCCGGAGTGCTTGCCATGAAGCCGGAAATCCTTATCCTTGATGAGCCGACGGCGGGACTTGACCCCAAGGGACGTGACGATATCCTTGATCAGATTAAGATTCTTCATGAGAAGGAGAATATCACGATAGTGCTTGTAAGCCACAGTATGGAAGACGTGGCCAATTACGTGGACCGCATAATCGTGATGAATAAGGGAAAGATTGAATATAACGACGTTCCGTCGGTAGTATTTACACATATCCCGGAGCTTGAGGCCATGGGGCTTTCGGCTCCGCAGGTGACATATATTTTGCATAAGCTTAAGGATATGGGTTATCCGGTTAAGGCTGATATAACGACCATAGATGAAGCTGCGGATGAGATAGTAAGAATCCTTGGGGAGAAATGACATGAAGGACAGAATGACGCTTGGGCAGTATTACCCTGCGGATTCCGTGCTTCACAGAATGGATCCGAGGGTTAAGCTTACAGGAACAATTGTATATATAATCGCACTGTTTTTGGCAAAGAGCATATGGGGATATCTGCTTGCGGCGGCTTTTTTAGTAACGGTGATAATAATATCCAAGGTGCCGGTTAAGTTCATGGTTAAAGGCATGAGATCGATCGTGCTGCTTATTGTGATAACGGTGCTCTTTAACATGTTTATGACGCCGGGTGAGACGCTTGTTGAATTCGGCAGGGTGCATATAACCAAAGAAGGTGCGGCATTGGCTTCAGCAATGGCGATAAGGCTTATATTCCTTATTATGGGTTCCAACATCATGACCCTTACAACAACGCCCAATCAGTTAACGGACGGTCTGGAAAGCCTTATGAGCCCGCTTAAAATCATACATATGCCCGTGCATGAAGTGGCAATGATGATGTCGATAGCGCTTCGCTTTATTCCGATTCTTATGGAAGAGACGGATAAGATAATGAAGGCTCAGATGGCAAGAGGCGCATCTTTTGATGAGGGCAATCTTATCGAGAGGGCGAAAAGTCTAGTGCCCCTGCTTGTGCCGTTATTCGTATCGGCCTTCAGAAGGGCGGGCGACCTGGCTCTGGCTATGGAAGCAAGGTGTTACAGAGGCGGAGAACACAGGACCAAGATGAAGCCGCTTTGCTATAAGGCCGGGGACTATATCGGATATGTTGTTCTTGCGGCTTTGTTTGCGGCAGCGATTGCAATCAGGATCATATTATGAAAAAACTTGATAAAACATTGATAAAAGGAATAATAGCGCTTGCGGCGATAATAGTTATGGTATCGCTTATAGCGAGGTTTTGGGGAAGGTCGGAGACTTTAGCCGATTATGCGGCCAAGCATCCCGAACAGCAGATATCACTGACAACACCTGCGGTAACAAGTCCGCAGGCAAGCCCTGAGATGAGTCCCGCGGCAAGTCGTGCGAAGAATACTTCGGATGCTGATTAACAAAGTGAGGGAAGTTCTGTGAGAAGAATCCTGTTAACGGTAGCATATGACGGAACTGAATATCACGGCTGGCAGGTTCAGGATAACGGACCGACGATTGAGGGCGAACTTAACCGTGCAATAGAAGAATTGACCGGTTCGGTCACCGAAGTTATAGGGGCGTCCAGAACCGATGCGGGCGTTCACGGCAAGGGTAACAGGGCGGTGTTCGACACGGAAAGTACGATTCCTGCAGAGCGCTTCGCGGCCGCAGTTAACACGTTTTTGCCACCTGACATTCGTGTCATGAATTCGCGCGAGGTGGATCCCGACTGGCATCCGAGGAAAGTTAAGACCGTTAAGACATACGAGTACAGAATCGACAGAGGGATAATACCCGATCCGATGTCGGTGAGGTATACATGGAATGTCTGGGGGGATCTTGACACGGATGCTATGCGTAAGGCAGCAGGTCATCTTGTCGGTGAACATGACTTCACAAGCTTCTGTGCTGCAGCAAGTCAGGTTGAGGATAAGACAAGAGAGATTATATCAGTAGATATAGAAGAAAGCGCTGCGACGGGTGGAGCAGGCGAACTTATAATCAGAGTTAAGGGCTACGGCTTCTTATATAATATGGTAAGAATCATCGCAGGAACATTAATAGCGGTCGGTCAGGGTAAGGCAACCCCTGAGGAGATTAAGGCCATTTTAGAAGCTCGCGACAGGACACGTGCATTTGAGACTGCACCTGCCAAAGGCCTAACCCTTGTGTCTATTGTGGATGCAGAACAGATATGTTAAGATAGTGAAAGTGTATTAGCAACCCAGAGGGATTAAAGTTAATTGGAGGAATGAAATGAGCGAGATACCTTATAAGATTTATCTTGAAGAGAATGAGATGCCGAAGGATTGGTATAATGTCCGCGGCGATATGAAGAAGAAGCCTGCGCCGATTCTTAATCCGGGAACACTTAAGCCCGTGACTAAGGAAGAGCTGTCAGGAATTTTCTGTGAAGAGCTTGCGGCTCAGGAACTTGATGATACATCAAGATTTATAGAGATACCTGAGGAGATCAGGAATTTCTACAGAATGTATCGTCCTTCTCCGCTTGTAAGAGCGTATTGCCTTGAGAAGAAGCTCGGCACTCCCGCTCATATTTACTATAAGTTCGAAGGTAACAATACATCCGGTTCACACAAGCTTAACTCGGCTATAGCTCAGGCATATTATGCCAAGAAGCAGGGCCTTAAGGGTGTGACAACGGAGACAGGTGCAGGCCAGTGGGGTACAGCACTTTCAATGGCTTGTTCATACTTTGACCTTGACTGCCAGGTATACATGGTTAAGGTATCTTACGAACAGAAGCCTTTCAGACGTGAAGTTATGCGTACATACGGTGCCAAGGTAACACCTTCTCCTTCTATGGAGACCGAGGTCGGACGCAAGATCAACGCCGAGTTCCCCGGCACAACGGGAAGCCTCGGTTGTGCGATTTCTGAGGCCGTTGAGGCAGCCGTTACACAGGAAGGCTACAGATATGTACTCGGAAGCGTGCTTGCTCAGGTACTTCTTCATCAGTCAGTTATCGGTCTTGAGACCAAGGCGGCTTTAGATAAGTACGGCATCAAGGCTGATATGATCATCGGATGCGCAGGCGGCGGTTCCAACTTGGGCGGCCTTATCTCACCTTTTGCAGGAGAGATTCTTCGCGGCGAGAACAACTACGAGATCATTGCAGTTGAGCCCGCATCATGTCCTTCACTTACAAGAGGTGTATATGCTTACGACTTCTGTGATACCGGAAAAGTATGTCCTCTGGCTAAGATGTACACACTCGGAAGCGGCTTCATTCCGTCGGCGAACCATGCAGGCGGCTTAAGATATCACGGCATGAGCTCAATCGTATCTGAACTTTACGATCAGGGTATCATAAGTGCAAGAAGCGTAGAGCAGACTGCGGTATTTGAGGCGGCTGAGATGTTTGCCCGTGTTGAAGGTATTCTTCCTGCTCCTGAGTCAAGCCATGCTATAAGAGTAGCCATCGATGAAGCACTTAAGTGCAAGGAGACCGGAGAGGCTAAGAACATCGTATTCGGCCTTACCGGTACGGGATATTTCGATATGGTTGCTTATCAGAAGTACAACGATAAGGAGATGAGCGACTACATTCCTACGGATGAGGATCTTAAGAAGTCCATCGATCTTCTGCCTAAGGTTGAGGTGTAAGATAACACATTAAAGGGTATTAGGAATCGCCGGCCGAAAGGTCGGCGATTTTTTGGCTTATTTAGGCTGAAAATGGTTGACACATATCCGTGCGTGTCGTATAATCAGTCAGTGTGACTGTCAGGTGGAAGGCAGTCTTTGGTGGGAAGAAGAGTCAATAGCCCCGATTTTTCAACCACTCACGAACTTATAATTGGATTATTAGTAAAGGAGATACATATGAAGACATTCATGGCTAGTCCGGCTACGATCGACAGAAAGTGGTATGTAGTGGATGCAGAAGGCCAGACACTTGGCCGCCTTGCTTCAGAAGTAGCCAAGGTACTTCGCGGCAAGAACAAGCCTATCTTCACACCGCATATTGATACAGGAGACTATGTTATAGTCATCAACGCTGAGAAGGTAGTTGTTACAGGTAAGAAGTTGGATCAGAAGGTTTATTATCATCATTCAGACTACGTAGGTGGTATGAAGGAGACAACCTTAAGAGAGAAGATTGCTAAGAAGCCTGAGGAGGTTGTGGAGCTCGCTGTTAAGGGCATGCTTCCCAAGGGACCCCTCGGAAGACAGATGTATAAGAAGCTTTTCGTATACGCAGGACCGGAGCACAAGCATGCAGCTCAGAAGCCTGAGGTATTAACGTTCTAAGGATAGGAAAGGAGAATTGTAATGGCTAAGGCTAAGAAGAGTGCTCAGTACTACGGTACAGGTAGAAGAAAGAGTTCTATCGCAAGAGTATATCTTGTACCCGGTAAGGGCAATATAACAATCAATAAGAGAGACATCGACGATTACTTCGGTCTTGAGACACTTAAGGTTATCGTTCGTCAGCCTCTCGCTGCTACAGACAATGTAGAGAAGTATGATGTGAAGGTCAATGTTAAGGGCGGCGGATACACAGGTCAGGCAGGTGCCATCAGACACGGTATCGCAAGAGCTTTACTCCAGGTAGATGAGGAGTTAAGACCTACACTTAAGGCAGCAGGATTCCTTACAAGAGATCCTCGTATGAAAGAGCGTAAGAAGTACGGTCTCAAAGCTGCGAGACGCGCACCTCAGTTCTCAAAGAGATAATCTGCGCGAAACAACGAGGCACAAATGCAAAAGAATACGCCCTGGAATGCTTGCATTCCAAGGGCGTTTTTGTTTTGCATTTACGCGACGACTGTCGCGACCGAGATGGAGCGAAGCGGAATCGAGGGGCCGCGTTGTTTCACCCCGGAAGGACATCCCTTTCGCAACCAAATTTAACAAAAAAAGCAAAATGTGTAAGCTTTGCTTGGTAGACAGGCGGAGCTTACTTTTTTATGATTAAGAAAAATGTTATAATATTTAACAAAGGTGGTATAAATATGAGAAAGATATACATGGATAATATTCGTTGGATAACAGTAGTGCTAGTTGTCATCTATCATGTAATTTACATATTCAACGGCGTAATACAGCATGGAATCATCGGACCTTTCAGTGAACATCAGCCCCAGGATACATATCAGTATATTGTATATCCCTGGTTCATGTTACTTCTGTTTGTGGTATCCGGTATGTCAGCTCGCTATGAACTAATTAAACGAACAGAAAAGGAATTCATCAGAGTAAGAACGAGAAAATATCTTGTGCCATCAACAATCGGCCTTCTGGTTTTCGGCTGGGTTCTTGGCTACTACAACATGCTGATGTCAGGTGCATTTGGTTCCATGAACAACGTACCGGGGCCAATTCTTTTCCTGATAATGGCAGTCAGCGGCTCAGGTCCTCTGTGGTACGTTCAGATGCTCTGGCTCTTTAGCCTAATGCTGGTACTGCTCAGAAGGATTGAAAAGGACAGATTCTTTAATATCTGTGGCAAAGCCAATCTTTTGATACTTATACTTCTTGTCATACCCGTATATGGAGCGGCGCAGATACTTAACACACCGATAATAGTGGTATACAGATTCGGTATCTACGGACTGGGCTTTTTGATCGGCTACTTTGTACTGTCTCATGACGAAGTGATGGATAGACTTGGCAAAAATTGGCTGCTATTAAGCATCCTTGCTCTCGCATCCTGCATAGCCTTCGTGATTTTATATAAAGGTCAGCCATATCCGGATCACGTGGTTCTGGATACAATCATGTGCAATGTATACGCATGGTTTGGAACTCTCGGTATACTTGCCTTCATGAAAAAATGGGGCAATTTTGAGAATGCTTTCTCAAAGTGGATGTGCCAGAAATCATGGGGGCTCTATGTATTCCATTATCTGATGATAGCGGTCAGCGGATGGTATCTGCATACATTATTTCCGTCCCTTGCACCCATCATCGTATACCTGTTGGTTACATTAGCAGCATTCGCAGGTTCATACCTTCTGTATGAAATCATAAGCCGCATACCTTTCATAAGGTGGTGTGTTCTGGGAATAAAAAAGGAGAAGAAAGAATGAGTTTTGCAGATAATCTTATGGAATTGAGAAAGCTTAATAACTTGTCACAGGAGGATATTGCGGAGAAGATAGGCGTATCAAGACAGACGCTTTCAAAATATGAGACAGGAGAGTCGCTGCCGGATATAGAGAGATGTAAGACGCTGGCTGACCTTTTTGGTGTAACCATGGACGACCTTATATCATATGAAAAGAATGATTCGGACAACCTGGGATGTGTTATACCGCCGAAAGGAAAGCATATCTTTGGAATGGTCAAAGTGGGAGATAAGGGTCAGATTGTTATTCCTGCCAAGGCAAGAAAACTCTTCGATATTAAAACAGGCGACAATCTGATCGTCCTCGGAGATGAATTCAAGGGTATAGCTCTCATCAAGGAGGCAGGCCTTCTTGGTCTTATCAACAGTGCAAAAGAAAGTATAGAGTGATCAGCCGCATACAGTAGGCACACGAAATGGCATAAAAAAGAAGAATTTACTTACTGCTGCAGCTGTTATACTTGCAATCATATCCAAGATAGCGTATGATAAGCGTCAGAATAAGGCTTCAACGAAGTAATATTCGATTAATCACTTTGAGGAGGAATTAATATGGCAGGAATTATAGCTTCAATATTAATAGGTGCAGTTGCCGGATGGCTCGCAAGTCTTATTATGAAGAAGGCTAACGGACTTTTGATCAATATCATTCTCGGTATTGTCGGAGGTTTTGTGGGCGGCTTCGTATTCGGCCTCATAGGCTTCGGCGCAACGAATCTTATCGGACAGATTATCGTATCGGTAGTCGGCGCTTGCATTGTAATCGCCATCTATAACGCGATTAAGAAGTAAGCATCATATTGTAAAAATAAGCGACTGACATTTCGCTCTTCCGGTGTATCTGAGTCGGGGGGCGAACTGTCAGTCGCTTTTTTTCATTTATCGATATTTTTCCATAGAAATCGGCGAGACGGGCATAATAAATCGTTGCATTGCATTTGCCGATGTGCTATACTGACATCCGTTTGATTCGGGTGTTAACTCCTTCCCACCCGTAGTTCACTAAAGGAGGCGTTAAATGCATAACAAGAAGGTTTTATTTATCACTCAGGCAGCCGTGATAGCTGCCATCTATGTAGTTCTTACAGTCATAGCCGCAGGCTTTGATCTTGCAAGCGGAATGATCCAGGTAAGATTTTCAGAAGCGCTGACGGTGCTGCCGTATTTTACACCGGCTGCAATACCGGGACTTGCGATAGGCTGTCTTATCAGTAATATCGTAACCGGATGCATGCTGCCCGATGTCATATTCGGAACACTTGCCACACTTATCGGTGCCGTGGGTTCTTATTTCTTAAGAAAGAATAAGATTTTGGTTACCCTTCCCCCTGTTATATCCAATGCGCTTATCATACCTTTCATACTGACATATGCGTATAAGATACCGGGTGGTATACCGCTTCAGATGCTGACTGTAGGTGCAGGTGAAGTCATCTCCTGTGTGATCATAGGCTCGATACTTTTAAGAGCACTGATACCGGTGAGCAGGTACATCTTCACCAACGAATAAGGAGAAATATCAGGAGATTAAATCAGTAAAGGAGATCCCTCGGGATCTCCTTTATCGTCTTATTATATGGTGATGAAGAGTTAATGTCACTTGCCGAAGAATACTCTGCCGGCGGTCTCTCCGTAATCCATCTCCTTATAACTCCATGCGGCATGGCCGATGCCGTACTTGTCAAATATGCTGTGAATATCGGCAAACCATCTCTTCGCGCTGTCTGCGGGTGCAAGATCTATGACTCCGTACTCACCGCAGTATAACGGAACGTTCATCTTCTCTGCCATCTCTACCGCAGGCTTAAACAATGTATCGAAAAGCGAAGGTCCAAGTTCCGTGATAGTGCCTTCATTGATCGCATTGGCAAGATCCTGTGCAAGGAGCTGTGACTTCTCTCTGTATAACTCCAATGAATCGGGATAGTTCATTACAAGATCCTTGGGCATATCCTCAACCCAGTGTGCTCTCTGATGAGTGAATACCAAAGGCTCATAGCAGTGGAAGTTGTATACTACCTTGTCATCTATCGGTGCGCCCAAAAGCGGAACGCTTGTAACATTGTTATAACATACGCCGCCGATGATGATATAAGAATCAGGTGCATTCTTACGGATTACAAGTGAAGCCTCTCTTGCTATATCGTTCCATTCGTTCACCACATTGGGAGATACGACTTCGTTAAGCAGTTCAAAAGAAAGCATATCCGAATAACTGCTGTACTTAGAAGAGATATAGTCCCAAAGCTTATAGAAGCGCTCCTGTAAGGCCTTGTCATGGAAGAATGCTTCCCTGTCCATATCCTTATCAAGGGGATCGAAAGAATATCCGTAAGCCTTATGCAGGTCTATCATCATCTTAAGGCCTAACTCACGACACCAGTCGATACAGGTTGAGATATATGCATATCCCTCTTCGATCGGCTTGCCGTCTTCGGTCTCTATAACATCATAATCAACGGGGACTCTGACATGGTCAAAACCGGCATTCGCTATTCTTACCAAATCGTCCTTGGTGATAAAAGTATCGAAATGCTCCTTGGTGCCCTCAGAAAACTGAGACAACCAGCCTCCGAGATTGATTCCTTTTAAAAATCCGTCAAAAGCTCTCATCTTACCTCCAATCGTAATATACGGCTTTATTTTCTATAAACATCCTACAAAACGCGGAGTGATTAGTCAATCTTAAAAAAACATTAACATTGAATTATCTGTGACTAACCGACTGCATTTTATGATATTATTATTCTGTGTTATAAAGTAAAACCGTTTTGGTCCGGTGCGGATTGTTATACAATTCCGGAATATTTGAAAGGCAGAGAAAAATGTCCAATAAAAGCGAGAAGAGATACAGGAAGATAAAGAGGACCAGTATATGGAGTTCCATTTTAGAGTTCGTCCTCTTCTCTGTAGCAGCTGCGGTTATGCTGGCAGTAGCCATTCAGATTTTTGCATCATATATCATCGACTCCAAGATGATCTCGGAATATGAGCGAATAGAATACATGGCCAGATTATATGACAACGGCCTTAAGAATAAGGATGAGAACATATATAATCTGCTGGTGGAAGAAGGACACGACTATATGATCGTATCCGATGACGGCAAGCTTTTACACATAAACGGTGAGAATACGATAAGCGATCAGAGCGGTACGGTAAGGCTTTCTGAGTACGGAGAGGATGTACTTGTCTACAGGGATAAAGAAAGAGGCTTTGTATATCCCGGAAGCAACGGAAGGCTTGGCCTTGACTTCATGGCTTTCAGGGAGTGGATTGCCGCCGAAGACGATGCTTATGATAATGATACAGCGGATTCCGATATAGAGAAGGCATATGAGATTCATACTAAGATGATTCAGTTGCCTATATGGATATCCGTGGATGTGGACGGAGGAAGTAAGCACTTTATCGGTAAGGCCGTATTCTCCGTTAACAGACATGATACAAGGATACTTACATATCTGACCATAGCGATGGCTGCACTGCTTGTCATCATACTTATCACGATGCTTGCGGCTGCGATTAAGAACGTTGTAAGACAGAAGAGGATGATCAATCTCTTCTTCACGGATATTGTTACAGACGGACATAACTGGTCGTGGTTTTTGATAAAGGGCGATAAGATGCTGCGCAAAAGATCAAGTGCAAAGCATAAGTTCGCACTTATAAGTTTAAGCTTTGTCAATTACAGGAACTACTGCGTATGCCATTCGGTTGCGGAAGGCGAGGCACTTCTTTGCAGGATCAATGATCTTATTGAGAAGAATACCAAAAAGAATGAGATATGTGCGCATACCACATCGGCAAGTTTTGCACTCATGTTAAGATACAGCGACAAGGCGGAACTTGAAAGAAGGATAAAGAAGCTTATTGAGAGTCTCTCTGTGATGGATGAGGATCACAGATTCAACTTCCAGGCGGGTGTGGCGCTTATAGGTGAAGATGCGGGAGCGGACGGCAAGCGCATTCATAACAGGGATGTTGATCTTGATACAGAGTATAATAATGCATCGGCAGCCAAGGCAACACTCAGCGCATCCGATGATTCAGGCATCGCATTTTTTGATACAAAGCTTATAGAGGAACAGCAGTGGCTTGACAAGGTGCAGGAGAAGCAGCAGAGTGCACTTGATAATGAAGAGTTTGTTGTATATTACCAGCCAAAGTATGATCCCAGGGACACTAAGCTTTTGGGCGCTGAGGCACTTATCAGGTGGGATTCTCCGGACTTCGGTTTCGTACCGCCCGGAAAGTTCATACCGATATTTGAAAAGAACGGCTTTATAACAAAGATTGATCACTACATGCTTAAGCACGTGGCGGCAGATCAGAAGGCGTGGCTTGATGCGGGTTACAACTGCGTGCCGGTATCGGTCAACGTATCAAGGGCTCACTTTATAGAAAGTGACCTTGCCGAGCAGATAAGGGATATCGTGGATGAAGCGGGAACGCCTCATGAATATATTGAGATAGAGCTTACGGAGAGTGCATTCTTTGATGATAAGAAGGCGCTGCTTAATACAATAGGAAAACTTAAGGACTACGGCTTTGCGGTATCGATGGATGACTTCGGTTCCGGCTATTCATCGCTTAACTCTCTTAAGGATATGCCGCTTGATGTGCTTAAGTTGGACGCGGAATTCTTCAGAGGAGATACAACAGACGGAAGAGGCGAGATAGTAGTATCCGAGGCTATAAAGCTCGGTAAGCAGCTTAACATGCGAATAGTCGCCGAGGGTGTTGAGGTCAAGGAACAGGTTGATTTCCTTGCAAAAGAGGGCTGTGATATGATTCAGGGCTACTATTTTGCAAAGCCCATGGCAGGGGATGATTTCGTTAAGAAGATGCAGGGTGTTATTGAGAAGCCCGAGTCCGTGTGATAGAATGTTAATACATGTATGTGCGTGGATGATATAACGGAGGAATGATATGAGAGAATCCGGTGAGATGTATCTTGAGACTGTACAGATGCTTAAGGAGAAGATGGCCAATGTCCGTTCAATCGACGTTGCCACTCAGATGGGTTTTTCCAAGCCGAGTGTCAGCAGAGCGATGAGTGTCCTTAAAAGGGACGGATACTTAACCATAGACGAGCACGGATTTATCAGTCTTACGGATAAAGGCAAGAAGGTGGCCGATACCATATATGAGAGGCACAGAGTGCTTACGAAAGTACTTAAAAGTATCGGAGTCGATGAGAAGACAGCTGAGGAAGATGCCTGCAGGATTGAGCATGACATAAGCGATGTGACCTTTAAGGCGATCAAGGATCATGCCGAGAAGTACTTATGATTCTGCGACAGACATAAGGATGAGTTGTTGATATAAAGTGTATACGGAGGTAGAGTATGGAACTTACACAGGCTATTGCAAGCAGAAGAAGCATAAGGAATTATCAGGACAATGCGACGGTTACGGCCGATCAGGTGAAGGAGCTTATCGCTGCGGCGATTCAGGCACCCTCGTGGAAGAATTCGCAGACGGGACGTTACTATGTTATTCTTTCTCCCGAGAAGATGGATGAGATAGCAAGGGAGTGTCTTCCTGAGTTTAACGCCAATAACTGTGTGAATGCCAAGGCACTTATAGTTACGGCTTTCGAGACCAAGAGATCGGGCTTTACAAGAGAAGGCGTGGCTGAGAATGAACTTGGTGATGAGTGGGGAGCATACGACCTTGGACTTGCGAATGAGAACCTCGTATTAAGAGCAAGAGATTTAAGCCTTGATACTCTTATCATGGGTATCAGAGACGGAGAGAAGTTAAGAGCAAAGCTTGACATACCCGAGAGCCAGAGGATAGTCAGCGTTATCTCCGTAGGCGTAAGAGCATCTGATCCCGAGATGCCCAAGCGTAAGGCAGTAGACGATATTACAAGATTTTTCTAGGAAAGTGATGCGGCAGCAGGGATGCTGCCGCAATTTATGGATACATGTGGAGCAACAGGCAGGCATTTCGTAACGGTAACAGAGACGGTATACCCATAGCACTCGGGTATTTTGCGGTGGCCTTCACTCTCGGCATAGCGGCTAAGAGTGCAGGCTTTACTGCACTACAGGCAGCAATAGTAAGCTTGACCAATCTTGCAAGCGCAGGACAGTATGCGGGTTTTACAATGGTAAGGGATGGCGCATCCTATGTGGAGATGGCGATAATGATCCTTGTTACCAATGCAAGATATATGCTTATGTCATCGGCTCTTTCACAGAAGTTTGATCCGGAGACCCCGTTCTGGCACAGATTGCTTGTCGGATACAGCGTTACGGATGAAGTGTTCGGCATATGCATAGGTGTACCAGGGAAGCTTAATCCGCTCTATCCTTACGGAGCGATGTTACTTACTGTACCGGGATGGACGCTCGGAACATACTTTGGTGTGGTGATGGGCAATGTACTTCCGGCAAGGGTTGTAAGCGCATTAAGCGTAGCTTTGTACGGTATGTTCATAGCCATAATCATACCCCCTGCACGTAAGAGCAGAGTGATATTAGGACTTGTATCCGTCTCAATGGTGCTTAGTGCTTTACTTACGTATGTGCACTTCTTTGACTTTATACCGTCCGGCGTGAAGGTGATATTATTAACCGTGGTTATCGCTACGGCAGCCGCTCTTCTTTTCCCCGTGACGGAAGATCCGTACAGCGCCGTAAGAGGCGAAGGCTCTGAAGATGATAAGGCAAAGGGGGTAAGCGCATCATGATGAAAGAACACAACATATATGTATATATGCTCATTATGGCGGGCGTCACATATCTTATCAGGGTGTTGCCGCTTACGCTTATAAGGGGAGAGATTAAAAACAGGTTCATTAAGTCTTTCCTATACTATGTGCCCTATGTTACGCTGGCGGTTATGACATTCCCGGCCATCACACAGGCTACCGGCTCGCCGATATCGGGAGCCGTCGCATTCGTTGCGGCGATACTGCTGGCATGGTTCGGAGCGGGATTGTTCCCGGTGTCGGTCATATCGTGTATAGTGGTGTTTGTGATAGAGTTTTTTATCTGATCAGACAAAGAAAAACGCAGGTACGATTGTACCTGCGTTTTATTATTCTTATTGAAATTACTCGATAACGTGAATCCAGCCTTCGGGTGCTTCTATACGACCCATCTGAATTCCTGTAAGAGTATCGTATAACTTCTTGGTAATCGGTCCCATCTCGGTCATGCCTGAAGGTAAGCAGATCTCCTTGCCGTGGTCAACGATCTTGCCGACAGGTGAGATAACGGCTGCGGTTCCGCAAAGTCCGCACTCAGCCATATCCTTAAGCTCTTCAACGTGAATCTCTCTCTCCTCAGCCTCGAGTCCCAAATAGTCCTTGGCAACCTGCATAAGAGAACGACGTGTGATAGAAGGAAGAATGCTGCCTGACTTAGGTGTAACAACCTTGCCGTCCTTGGTAACGAATAAGAAGTTGGCTCCGCCTGTCTCCTCAACCTTGGTACGTGTAGCTGCATCAAGGTACATATTCTCGTCGTATCCCTCTTCATGGGCTGTAACTATTGCGTGAAGGCTCATCGCATAGTTAAGACCGGCCTTGATATGTCCCGTTCCGTGCGGTGCCGCACGATCGAAATCACTTATCTTGATTGTAAGAGGCTTAACGCCGCCCTTAAAGTAAGGTCCTACGGGTGTGGCGAAAGCTCTGAACTGATAATCGTTGGCAGGCTTAACACCTATAACGGGGTTGATACCGAACATATAGGGACGGATATATAATGTAGCTCCGCTTCCGTAAGGGGGTACCCATGCCTCGTTGGCCTTAACAAGCTTATTGATCGCATCAAGGAATCTGTCCTTAGGGAAAGGAGGCATCTCCAGGCGCTTAGCCGAATCTATCATTCTGTCTGCGTTAAGGTCGGGACGGAAGACGACGGTCTTGCCCTGCTCGGTTGTGTATGCCTTCATGCCTTCGAATACCGTCTGAGCATACTGTAATACTCCGGCGCACTCGCTCATGGAGATCATGTCATCCTCTGTCATGCATCCGTCATCCCAGGCACCGTTAGTGTAGTTGGATACATAACGGTAATCTGTCTTCATGTAGCCGAATCCTAGATTGGCCCAATCTACATTTTTCTTTTCCATAGTGTTCCTCCGCAGAATATAATTATTCTTATCGGCGTAAAGCCGATGTTTAAAACATGTTAAGTGATATTTTACTCTTTTATTTCGGCAAATTCAATATCTAAAAACTCATATCTTCTTATTAATATTGTAATAATAGCGTAAGTTTTGTAAATATTCTGAATAATTCGAAAATCGTGTAATAAATTCACAAATAATTATTCATACTTGCCTTTCAATATGGTATAATTGTACAGTATAGAATTCGGAGACGCTTGTACGTACGGAGGATATGATATGGGCGAGAGAATGGACAGAGAAGCGAGATACGAGGCTAAGAGAGCCAAGCTTGCGTCTGCCGATATTCACGGTAAGATACCTTTTTTTAAGTCGATAGCGCTTAAGATAGCAATCCTTGCGGTTGTATGTGCCGCGGTTGCAACGGGTATCAGCGTTATAATCTTTTCGAATCTGACCAAGGAACAGGTCAGGACTGCAGTTGAGAATAATATCGGCGATCTTGCTACATCCTACGCCGCACTTGTCAATGACAGGATAGAAGAGAAGGGTGAGCTTACCTATGATGACTATAATGAGCTTTTAAGTGCCGTCAAGATCAAGGGCATGAGCAGCTCATATGCATATATGGTTTCTTCGGAAGGTGTTACTTTATACCATCCGACGAAGGACAGGGTAGGCAATCAGGTTGAGAACGAAGTTGTCAAAGGATTGGTAGCTGAACTTAAGGCAGGCAAGACTCCGGAGGACGGAGTGGTTACATACCTGTTTAAAGGAGCCAATAAGATAGCCGGATACAGCATCTTATCAGACAGAAGTATTCTGGTTGTTACAGCGGATGAGAAGGATGCATTCTCATTCATGTCAAGCGTACGTAAGCTTGCAGTCGGACTCTTTATCGGTATAGTCATCATAGCGGGAGGCGCCGCAGCTATATTCTCAATGATGCTTACCAAGCCCATGACCTTTATCAAGGACATGGTTGTGGAGACGGCGGAATTCAACTTCGTATCCAAGGGCCGTGCCAAGAACCTTCAGTTGCGTTCCGATGAGCTCGGCAGTATAGCCAGAGCCCTTAAGCTTATGAGAGACAGCTTAAGAGGAATCGTCGGAGAGATCAATGTATCAAGTGATACACTCGATGCAAGGGTCAATCAGGTATCGGATTCAAGTATAGAGATAGATTCGATGTGTTCGGATGCTTCATCCACTACCGAAGAACTGGCGGAAGGAATGGAAGAGACATCGGCTTCGGCTGACAGCATACAGGCCAATATCCAGCAGATGAACGATGACGCGGAAGTCATCCAGGAGCTTTCTCATGACGGACAGGCTCAGGCTGTTGAGATCAAGAACAGGGCGGTTACGCTTAAGTCAGATACGGAAGCGGCCACCAGCCGTGCAACCTCGCTTTATGAGGATATGAAAGCACGTACGGATAAGGCGCTTGCGGATTCACAGGCAGTGAAGAAGATCAATGCCCTTACCGAGGCAATAATGGAGATATCAAGCCAGACATCGCTGCTTGCACTCAATGCCAATATTGAGGCGGCAAGAGCGGGTGAAGCCGGAAGAGGCTTCGCGGTTGTGGCTACCGAGATAGGAGCGTTGGCCAATCAGACATCCAATACCGTTACCGGTATTAATGAGATCGTGGATGAGGTTAATGAAGTCGTTGCCAGGATGAGTGAGACGCTTACAGAGGCCATGGACTTTTTGGAGAACGTGGTCATCAAGGACTACGATTCATTCTCCGAGGTTAGCGCACAGTATATGAATGATGCGGAGACATTCAAGTTCAATATGGAGAATATTGACGAATCCGTATCTAAGCTTACCGGAGAGATAGCGGTAGTTGCCGAAGCATTACAGAAGATCGCGGGTATCGTTGGAGAGTCTTCATTCGGTGTTACCGATATAGCCGGCAAGACACAGGATATTACGGCACTTACGATAGACAACAGAGATGCGGTTGCCGAATGTATGGATGCCGTTAAGGGATTAAGAGAGATTGCGTCAAGATTCAAGATGAACGAATCTTAAGCTATACACATTATCATAATTACACAGGAGGGCTTTATGTTAGCCACATTGATTCCATTGTTTGACCGTGACATGAAAGTTAAAGCGTATTCGCTTTACGGTCAGAAGAAGAACTTTTTATTGGACGCGAGGTATTTAAGTACGTCGGCTCAGTATGATGCAGTCAACATCCCCAGCTTTGAGGTCATTGACAGCCTGGGACTTGATACTCTGCCTGATGATGTGGAGATATTCATACCCGTTACGAACATATCGATATTCGGCGATATTAACGGTCAGTGTCATGCTCCGCACGGACGTATAGTTATCCTCATGGACAACAGCATTACGCCCATGACTGACTATATCAAGCGTATCAAGGAACTTAAGGCTGACGGATACAAGCTTGCGATCCGTAAGCTTGGTGTACAGGATTTCGAGCCTTATAAGGATATCCTTTCACTTGTTGATTACGTGATACTCAATCACCAGAAGATAGTTATCTCGAAGGCTAAGATATACTTCAAGGCACAGTATCCGAATGTAAGTCTTGTGGCAGGTAATCTCCGTTCACAGGAGATCTTCGAAGAGCTTAAGGCTGAAGGCGGCTATGAGTATTTTGAGGGTGAGTTCTACAGAATGCCCGTTAATAAGGGCGAGACGGATGTGGCACCCCTTAAGCTTAACTACATCGACCTCCTTAATGTGGTCAATGACAGCAACTTCGATCTTACGGATGCAGCGGACGTAATCGGAAGAGATACAGCCCTTGTAATGTCTTTGCTTGAGATAGTTAACAGGATGGCAAGGAATTCGGAGATTACTTCAATAAGACATGCGGCAGCAATGCTTGGTCAGAAGGAACTTCGTAAGTGGATCACAACGGCCATTACCAAGGAGCTCTGTGCAGACAAGCCCAACGAAGTATCAAGACTTTCACTTCTCAGAGCAAAGTTTGCCGAGGAACTCGCACCGTTATTTGAGATGGTGGTTCAGTCGCAGGAACTTTTCCTTATGGGATTGTTCTCTATCATAGATCTTATACTTGAGAAGCCCATGGATGAGGCGCTCGATCTTATGAACGTATCCAAGAACATAAGGTCGGCACTTGTCGATCATGACGGTCCTTACTATAAGGTACTTACATTTATGGAAGCATATGAGGCAGGTAACTGGCAGGAAGTATCGAGAGTCATGGTTGTGGACAATATCGCAATGGAGGACGTATATAAGGCATATATCGATACTCTTGAGTGGTACAGGGATCTCTTTAAGTAAGTTATCAGGGTAACGCAGTTACAGATGCAACAGTTACTGAGTGATATCAAGAATCAGACATATAAGCCGGTATATCTGCTGTGCGGAGATGAGGCGTACTTAAGACTTCAGTATAAGAATAAGCTTAAGGAAGCCCTGGTGGCGCCGGATGACAGCATGAATTACTCCTATTTCAGGGGTAAGGATGTGAATGTCGGAGAGGTGATAGACCTGTCAGAAACCATGCCGTTCTTATCTGACAGACGTGTCATAATTCTTGAGAATACGGGCTTTGCCAAGGACGGTAATGATGCACTTGCTGATTATATAGCCGGAGGAATAGCTGACAGTACTGTCATAATACTCATTGAAGCGGCTGTTGACAAGCGCACGAAGTTATATAAGGCCATCGATAAGGCAGGACGTTGTGTAAGCTTCGATTCGCAGAATGACGACACGTTAAAAAAATGGATTCTGGGTCGTCTTAAGAGAGAAGAGAAGCAGATAACGGCACATACATTAGATGTATTCCTTGAGACGGTGGGCACCGATATGTTCGCCATATCGGGTGAGCTTGAGAAGCTTTTATCCTATACATACGGCCGCAATGTTATAACGGAAGAAGATATAGCGGCTGTCTGTAGTGTAAGGCTTGATACGAAGATATTCGACATGATTGCGAAGATCGGACTTAAGCAGGGCTCTAAGGTGCTTAAGATGTATAACGAGCTTTTGCAGATGAAGGAATCGCCCTTCGGTATCCTGGCACTTATAGTCAGGCAGTTCAGTCAGATGCTTCAGATAGGGGATCTGATGGCGGCAGGCCTGAGTCAGAAGGATATAGCGGCCAAGGTCGGCATGAGCCCTTATATAGTAGGTAAGTATATTCCACAGGTTAAGAAGTTTTCCTATAAGGATATGACGAATATCCTGGATGCCTGCGCACAGACGGATTACAATATTAAGCGCGGACTGATAGGAGCGGAGCTTGGAGTGGAATTGCTCATAATGGATATCAGCAGGTAGTACGGACATAATGACGTGATAATGTTTGTGAACAGTGCATAGGTGCAGTAATTATCTGTATCTATGCATTTATATTAAGTAAGATACCGGAACGTCCGGACAGTGGCCGGATATGCGGTCGTAAGAATGGGAGAGAATTGATGAATATTGAGAAAGATCAGATGTATCGTCATTTTAAAGGGAATGTATATAAGATAGTGGCGATAGCCAAGCATACCGAGACGGGAGAGGATATGGTCATATATCAGGACGTCTACGGTTCGCACGAGATATATGCAAGGCCGAGGGATATGTTCGAATCGCCTGTGGATAAGGTGAAGTATCCGGATGCGGATCAGGAGATGAGATTTGAACTTCTGACCGAGGATGAGGCTGATTCGACGGGACTCAATCCGCTTGTTGAGGCTTTCCTTGATGCTGATTCGGCATCTGACAGGATTGATATATTAAGGCGTCTTGCGGATTCTGTTACGGATGATGACATACATATCATGGCAGGAGTCATGGATATAGAGCTTGACTATGATGCGGATATATCACAGAAGTACAAGACTTTAATGAGCAATCTTGCGATGAGAGACAGATTCGAAACCAATCGTTTGAGATAGACATAAGGAGAAAAACATGAAATTACTTTCGGTAGCAATACCCTGCTATAATTCGGCAGCATATATGAGCAAGTGCATCGATTCGCTTTTGGTGGGCGGAGAAGATGTGGAGATAATAGTTGTCAATGACGGTTCTTCTGATGAAACGTCCGATATCGGACACAGATATGAGAAGCTTTTTCCTTCTATAGTAAGGGTCATAGATAAGGAGAACGGCGGCCACGGTTCTGCGGTCAATGCAGGTCTTGAGGCGGCAAAGGGTCTTTTTTATAAGGTTGTTGACAGCGATGACTGGGTTAAGGAAAGTGCATACCTTGCGATTCTTGATAAGTTAAGGGAACTTTCGGGCTCGGATAAGGTGCTTGATATGCTTATAAGCAACTTTGTCTATGAAAAAGAAGGTGCCGATAAGAAGAAGGTTATGAGGTTCGGCCACGCCCTGCCCAAGGATGAACTCTTTACGTGGAATCAGGTCGGACATTTTCACAAGGGCCAGTACATACTCATGCATTCGGTAATCTTCAGGACGAAGCTGCTTCGCGATGCGGGCATAAAGCTTCCGGAGCACACCTTCTATGTGGATAATGTGTTCGTCTTTGAGCCGCTCCCGTATGTGAAGCATATGTATTACATGGACGTCAATTTTTACCGTTATTACATAGGAAGAGAAGATCAGTCCGTTAATGAGAAGGTCATGATCGGGCGCATAGATCAGCAGATCCGTGTCAATAAGATTATGATCGATTACATGAAGGAAAAGAAGAAAAAGATATTCGCCAACAGGCATCTTAAGAATTATATGATCAATTACCTGGACATAATCACCACGATCAGTTCGATCATGATGATATTGTCCGGAACTGAAGAAAATCTGGAGAAAAAGAAGGAACTCTGGCAGTATCTTAAAAACAGCGATCCTTACCTTTTCTACAGATTAAGGCTCGGTCTTCTGGGCACTACGATGAATCTTCCCGGCAGGGGAGGACGCAAAGTGTCTGTTGAAGGCTACAGAATAGCGCAGAGATTCTTTAAGTTCAACTAACTCTGTTCTGTATACGATTACATATATTACTGCGGCCATGATGAATGCCGTCATTACGTCGAACATCGAATGCTGCTTTAAGAATACGGTTGATAAGATGATCAGTATGCTTAATACAAAGCAGCTGCCCTTAATGTACTTGTTGGTACCAAGCTTTTTGTTGTGTGCGACTCCGAAGTAAGCTCCGATTGAGTTGTACACGTGGATGCTGGGCCAGAGATTGGTGGGTGTATCGGTACGATACAGGCTTTTTACCATATGGGTAAAAATGTTCGTTCTGGGCAGCATGTAAGGGCGAAGGTGTTGAATGTTCGGCCAGAATGTCGATACCAGAAGGAATATCGTCATACCGGTGGCAAGGAACGCGAAGTTCTTATAATATCCCGCCTTGTCCGTGAACATTAAGTATGTTACAACCGCGACAACGTATATGAACCATAAAAGGTAAGGGATGATAAAGTACTCGCAGAACGGAATCTTATCATCGATGTTCATGTGTATCACGGTGTACTTGGCAGCTCTGTTCTGCTCAATGTAATTAAACCATGTCATATACACGATGAAGTATACGATCACGGGCATTGCCGTCATAAGCCTTTCTTTAAATTTTTTCATAATCTCCTCCGTGTCGGTATCAGTATACCAACTGTAAAGCTTCCTGCTCAGCGTAGACCGAAATGAAATCGGCTTTTGTATCCACTTCGCCGTCAGCGTGAACCCAAAGGGGTTCGCTTGTCCTTACCGTGTAGGACTTAGCTCTGTAATGGTCTATGCCGTCTACTTCAAAATGTCTTCCTTTATATGCCTTGGGCAGAGATACCAATATCTTAGCCTTGGATATCTTAGATATCACACACAGTTCAAGCATTCCGTCGTGGTTGTTGGCTTCAGGTCCGAACATGAATCCGCCGCCTTCGTACTTATGATTCATACCGCAAACGAATAACAGCTTGTTAAGGTGTGTTATATTGTCACTTCCGTTAAGTGTAAGTTCGCCGTCTATATAGTTGGCTGAGAACAGCTGCTTAAGCGCAACGCCCAAGTATGTGAGCTTGCCTAAGCCGATCTTGTTAAAGAAGTTCTTGATGCCTGAGCTCATGGCTTCTTCACATACGGCTGCGTCATATCCTATACCGGTGCTTACGATAAAGCGTCTGTCCGGTATATCCATGGATCCCGAACGCACTAAAGTGTTCTCACAATGTACGTGTCCCACATCCACAAGTATCGTCGTGGGCTTCTCCAAAAGATGCTTAACCGCCTCAACGGGATCGGTGGGCATTCCTATGTCTCTTGCAAGGTCGTTGCTTGAGCCGATCGGGATGACTGAGAGGATGATGTTCTTAAAAGAAGGTATCTTCTGCAGAACACCGTTGACCGTTCCGTCACCGCCCATGATAACAAGGTGCATCGTCTCACCGCTTGTCTCGTACTTCTTATATATATCCGATACAATACCGCCGCCCTCATGGAACTTCTCGGTAAAGTGAACGTTGTACTGTGCATTGGCCTCTTTAAAAAGCGGCTCGACCTTATTCCAGATTCTTACCCCGCGGCCCGATCTGGCACCGGGATTAACTATGATCTCGTACATTTTATAACCCCCATCCGGAAGAAAATGGATTACATAATCTTCCTGTGCATATCACATTCTAGCAAATGCATATATATAAGTAAATAGTGTTTTTGCATAAATAATAAGACATTTGTCCCATAAAATGCTTGCATAATGCAATATATCGCGTATTGTAAGAGCAGGGCTTTTATGCTAAAATGTAGCCTTGGATGATAACCATCCTGTAACGAACATGTTCAACCAATATATAAAGGAGAGCGTATATATGTATTCTTTAGACGAAGTAAGAGCAGTCGATCCCGAGATAGCTGACGCGATCGTAGCCGAGCAGAACAGACAGAACAGTCATATCGAGCTTATCGCATCCGAGAACTGGGTAAGCAAGGCAGTTATGGCAGCAATGGGCAGCCCTTTGACGAATAAGTACGCAGAAGGATATCCGGGTAAGAGATATTACGGCGGATGTGAGTGCGTGGACGTTGTTGAGGAGCTTGCAAGAGAGAGAGCCAAGAAGCTTTTTAACTGTGACTATGTCAATGTACAGCCTCATTCAGGCGCACAGGCCAATATGGCGGTTTTCTTTGCCGTAATGGAGCCCGGTGACACATTCATGGGAATGAACCTTGATCACGGCGGACATCTTTCACACGGTTCACCGGTCAATATGTCAGGTAAGTATTTTAACTGCGTACCTTACGGAGTCAATGACGACGGTTTCATAGATTATGACGAAGTATTAAGAATTGCCAAGGAGTGCAAGCCCAAGATGATCGTATCCGGAGCAAGCGCTTATGCAAGAAAGATTGATTTCAAGCGTATCAGAGAGATATGTGATGAAGTCGGCGCGGTTATGATGGTTGATATAGCTCATATCGCAGGCCTTGTTGCCAGCGGTCAGCATGAGAGTCCTTTCCCTTATGCCGATGTTGTTACCACAACAACACATAAGACACTTCGCGGACCCAGAGGCGGAATGATCATGTGCAATCAGGAAGCTGCAGATAAGTATAACTTCAACAAGGCAATCTTCCCCGGAATCCAGGGCGGACCGCTTATGCACGTTATCGCAGCAAAGGCTGTATGCTTTAAGGAAGCTCTTTCACCTGAGTTTAAGCAGTACGGTAAGAACATCGTGGACAACGCACAGGCTCTTGCCAACGGTCTTTTGAAGAGAGGCTTAAGCATCGTATCGGGCGGTACCGATAATCACCTTATGCTTTTAGACCTTCGTCCTCAGGGACTTACCGGTAAGGAGATTGAGAAGCTTTTAGATGAGGCTCATATCACAGCCAATAAGAATACTGTTCCCAACGATCCCCAGAAGGCATTCGTTACTTCAGGAATAAGACTCGGTACACCCGCTGTTACAAGCCGCGGAATGAACACCGAGGACATGGATCAGATTGCTGAGGCAATTTCACTTGTTGTGCTTAAGGGCGCTGACGGTGTTGCAGGCGCACGTGCGATAGTTGATTCGCTTACTGCCAAGTATCCCCTGGTTCAGTAATCAAGCAGGCGCTTACGCTTTTGCAATAATATTCTGAATGATTATAAGAAGTCGGGTTATTACATACCCGACTTCTTTTGTCAATTATATACAAAAACCACTTGCCAGTTATTGTGTATTATGCTAGAATATCCACTGGCGGCAAACAGATGTACGCCACGCACGGACTGAGACATACAGATGTGCGCGGAGTACGGATGCAGTCGGCAGACAGATGTATAAATGTCATGCCGCGGATGATTACGGTGAGAGATTATGGACAGAGAACAATCCGGTTATTACATAGTTAAACAGCGTGCGCTTCCCGAGGTACTGCTTAAGGTTGTTGAGGCCAAGCAGCTTCTTGACAGAGAACAGGCACTGAGCGTTGCCGAGGCTGTTGAGCAGGTAGGGATCAGTCGCAGTTCCTTCTATAAATATAAGGACGATATATTCAGATTCCATGATGACACTCAGGGAACCACGGTGACGCTGACATTTAACATGGATGATGAGCCCGGACTTTTATCCGATGTGCTTAAGACCATTGCGGAAGCCGGAGCGAATATTTTGACCATCCATCAGAGTATCCCGATCGGCGGGGTGGCGAGTCTGACAATCAGTATACAGGTACTTAAGACCACAAGTGATGTGTCGGCGATGATCGAGAGGATGGAAGGACAGAAGGGAGTACATCACGTGCGAATAAGCGCGAAAGGATAATAGTTTGAAAGCGCGATGCGCTTTCAAACCTACCGTTTGAGCCGAAGGCTCAAACGGAACGGAAAACATATAAGGAGAGTAGTTATGATAAAGGCAGCAGTATTAGGATACGGAACGGTCGGCAGCGGAGTCGTCGAAGTAATACAGGAGAATAACAGGCTTATAGCGGACAGACTCGGATGCCCGATAGAGGTTAAGTACGTTCTGGATCTTAGGGAGTTCCCGGGAGATAAGAATGAGAAGCTTATCGTGCATGACGTGCAGGTGATCATGGACGATCCGGAGATATCCGTTGTCTGTGAGACAATGGGAGGAAGCGGTGCGGCTTACGAATTCACCAAGGCTGCGCTCAGCAAAGGAAAGAGCGTATGTACTTCCAATAAGGAACTTGTGGAAAAGTACGGCCCCGAGCTGCTTAAGCTTGCAAGGGAGAATAACTGCAACTACCTCTTTGAGGCAAGTGTTGGCGGCGGTATTCCGATAATCCGTCCCATGAACACTTCGTTTGCGCCCGAGCAGATACAGAGTATTAAGGGTATACTCAACGGAACGACGAACTATATCTTAACTGCCATGGCAGGCGAGGGCGCCGATTATGCCGGTACACTCAAGAAGGCGCAGGAACTCGGATATGCCGAGCGCAATCCCGAGGCTGATGTCGAGGGACATGATGCAGGACGTAAGATAGCGATACTTGCTTCGCTTATGACCGGGAAGACAGTTCGCTATGCGGATATATATATAGAAGGAATAACAGCCTTAGAAGCGGTCGATTTTGCATTTGCAGACAAGCTTGGCAGAACGGTTAAGTTAATCGCAGAGGCTGAGAACAACGACGGAGATATAAGCGCGATAGTATCGCCGAGACTGCTTGAGAACGACCATCCGCTTGCGGGTGTTAACGGCGTGTTCAATGCGGTGTTCGTAACCGGCAATATGGTAGGCGATGTGATGTTCTACGGTAAGGGCGCGGGTAAGCTTGCTACGGCAAGTGCGGTCGTATCGGATGTCATCGAGGCTGCAAGAGCTACGCTTGATAAGACGGCTCTGCCTTGCGTCTGGAGCGAGGAGAAGGTAAGCCTTGTTGCGCATGATGAGAAAAAAGAGAGATTCTTTGCCCGTGTAAGAGACATGTATGCCGACAAGTTTTCGGGCAAACTTTCCGGTGCGGAGGATATGGGAAGTATCGACGGCTGGCACGGCTATGTAACAAAGAGCATGAGCGAGAAGGAATTTATGGATGTCCTTAAGACATCGGGCGTGGATGCAAGATATATAAGACTTGACTGATATTAATACAGAGGAAAGAGACGAGGATTATGAAAAAAGTTGTTAAATTCGGCGGCAGTTCGCTTGCCAGTGCGGAACAGTTTATGAAGGCGGGAGACATAGTAAGGAGTGACAAGGCAAGGATATACGTTGTCCCTTCTGCCCCCGGCAAAAGATATAAGAGCGATACCAAGGTAACGGACATGCTTTATGCATGCTATGACTTAGCGGAGAATGACAAGGATTTTTCCAAGCAGCTTAAGGCGATTAAGAGCAGATATGATGAGATCATCGCAGGACTTAAGCTTAAGATATCGCTTGCGGATGAATTCGCAACAATTGAACATAACTTCAAGCAGAAAGCAGGCAAGGACTATGCGGCCAGCCGCGGCGAGTACTTAAACGGCAGAATCATGTCGGAGTATCTCGGATATGAGTTTATCGATGCTGCGGAAGTTATATTCTTTGATGAGAACGGTGAGTTTGATTCGGAGAAGACTAACGATATTCTGGGCGAGAGACTTAAAGGCATGAAGAACGCCGTTGTACCCGGATTCTACGGAAGCCTTCCCGACGGTAAGGTCAAGACTTTCTCAAGAGGCGGTTCGGATATCACGGGTTCAATCTTATCAAGAGCGGCTCGCGTGGATATATACGAGAACTGGACTGACGTATCGGGATTTTTGGTTGCGGATCCACGCATCATCGACAATCCCGCCGGTATAGATACCATCACATACAGGGAACTTCGAGAACTTTCTTACATGGGAGCTTCGGTGCTGCATGAGGATGCAATCTTCCCCGTAAGACGCGAGGGTATCCCGATCAATATCAAGAATACGAACGCACCCGAGGATTCGGGCACATGGATCGTTGAGAGCACGGCACAGAAGTCAAAGTACGTTATTACCGGTATTGCCGGCAAGAAGGGCTTCTGTTCGGTAAATATCGATAAGGCCAAGATGAACAACGAGATCGGATTCGGCAGGAAGGTGCTTCAGGTATTCGAAGATAACGGAATAAGCTTCGAGCACATGCCTTCGGGAATTGATACCATGACGATATTCGTACATCAGGACGAGTTCATGGATAAGGAACAGCAGGTTGTATCGGGCATACACAGACTTGCGAATCCCGACAGCATTGAGATAGAAGCAGACCTTGCGCTTATCGCGGTTGTGGGTCGAGGCATGAAGTCCACAAGAGGTACTGCCGGAAGAATCTTCTCGGCTTTGGCACATGCCGATGTCAATGTAAAAATGATCGATCAGGGTTCTTCGGAGCTTAACATCATTATCGGTGTGGCCAATGCGGACTTTGAACCGGCGATAAAGGCGATATACGATATCTTCGTTACGGCGGGTATCTGATGTTTCACAAAGCTGTTTCACATCATTGCTTTACAAGCATGAGAATATTCCGAAAAAAGATAAAAGTACTTCACATATGTGCATAGTAATAATAAATAAGACAATTTTTTGCGAAATTGTCTTATTTTATTGGTAATTATTGCTAAATATACACACAAGGGGAATAATTCTATTTGTATATGTTAAAGGCGTATCGTAGAAAGGTTTTCCTATATAAATATAAAGAGAATCTTCCATATCTATATGAGAGACATAACAGGTACGTATATTTTTACACGGAGGTAATTTTCTATGAAAGAAAAGACCAAGATTAAGAAGAAAGGTTATGGTACCAAAGGAATCAAGTTCAGGTTGATCGCCATCATGGCAGCGCTTACATTACTGCCGCTTATCATTACTACGGCGGGCGCAGCTCAGTCTTTGTCAAGCACATCGCTTGAGGCGGGTGAAGCTACTAACCTTAAGCAGGCAGAGATTGTTAAGGGCAATTTCCAGACGCTGGTTGATCAGAACGTCAGAGTATTGGAACTTCTTGCTGCAGAGTCTTATACCGTTGATATGGTTAACAATCCTACCGATGAAGCTAAGCTTGCAGACATGCAGAAGACACTGGCTGCCATCGATACGATATTCGCAGACGGTAACTCTACTGTTTTGACGGGTGCTGACGGTGAGAACATCGTTCGTTCAACAGGTAATCTTGTTAATATCGCAGACAGAGGATATTTCACAACTGCCATGAAGGGCACTGTGAATCTTTCAAATCCCAGCGTATCCAAGACTACAGGTAAGCTTATCACTGTTGTTGCTGTACCCGTTAAGGATGAGAGCGGTGCGGTTATAGCTGTTTTGACGCGTAACTACAGTATAGATGTGCTTCATGAGTTCTTAGCCGGTGAGGCAGGAGCCGATCAGCACATGTTCATGGTTGACGGAACAGGTACCGTTATTGCGGATTCTGATATAGAGATAACTGCAGATACAGAGAGAGCTGATTATTCGGCTGAACAGTTCTTCACGATGAGCGATGCCGAAGGCACATACGTAGGCAACAGCCTTGACGGCAAGAAGGTTGCTTTGTCATGGGCTACGGAAGACCTTACGGGATGGAAGGTTGTGGTTGAGAGAGATTACACTTCTATAATGAGAGCTTCCACCACTACCGTTCTTAACTTCATAATCATAGGTCTTGTACTTGCCATCATCGCAGTATTTGCTGCTATGTGGATGGCTAACAGGATTACAGGGCCTATAGTTGTTCTCAATGAGTCACTCGAAGAACTGGCAGACGGTAGATTTGTTGATATTGAGAAGTACACTGAAAGAAAAGATGAGCTGGGCAACATGATCCAGTCTACGAATGCAGTTATAGGCAGACTTAAGGATATCGTAGGCAATATCAAGAATTCGGCTGACAGCGTAGCTGATTCCGCGACAGAACTTGCAGATTCCGCTGGTCAGATTTCCAAGACCGCAGACGATGTTTCAACGGCGGTTCAGGAGATTGCAAGAGGAGCTTCACAGCAGGCTGATGAGATTCAGGATGCAAGCGACAACACCGGACGTATCAGCGACAATATCGGTAATGTCAGCAATAACTCTACATCTCTTGCAGGCACTGCAGATACGATGCACGGTAACAGCAGATCCGCTGCTGCGGAACTTGAGAAGCTTAAGGTTTCTTCGGATCAGATGAGCAAAGCCGTAGACGAGATCACAGAGCGTATCTCAGCTACAGGCGCTGCTGTTGAGAATATCTCTACCAAGGTCGAGGCTATCAACTCTATCGCATCACAGACCAACCTCCTTGCACTTAATGCTTCAATCGAGGCAGCAAGAGCCGGTGAAGCAGGTAAGGGCTTCGCGGTCGTTGCGGAAGAGATCGGTAAGCTTGCCGATGATTCGGCTCAGAGTGCTAATGAGATCAGAGAGCAGATGAGTGCCCTCCTTGTTGAGTCACAGAGTGCCGTATCTACAGCTCAGGAAGTAAGAGAAGCTACAGAGAGCCAGAAGGAGATCTTGGAGGCTACAATAGAGAGTATCAATACTCTTATTGATGAGATTGAATCTACTGTTGCAGGTGTTCGTACGATCACCAGTGACGCTGAGGCATGTGATACATCTAAGAACGTCATCGTTGAGGCTATGACATCGCTTTCTGCTATCTCTGAAGAGAACGCAGCGGCTTGTGAAGAGACATCCGCATCTATGCAGGAACTTAACGCTACGGTTAATACGCTTGCTGCGGCTGCAGACAACTTAAAGAAGATTTCGGATTCGCTTATTTCCGAGATGCAGTTCTTCAAGGATTAATAGAATATACGGCGTAAGCCGGATTAAGATCATATAGATCGTTAAGAGAGAGCCCGAGGCTTTGGTCTTGGGCTCTTTCTTTATGCCTTCTCGGTGCGTGCCACGTTCAACCTCCGGGCTGCATATGGGGCGGCATATAATGGGCTAAAGGAATTCAGTAAATATGCCGATATACTATGTGAAGACGATAAAGGGGAAGTTGCATTTGAATTGTACATACAATATAAACAGTTCGACAAAGAAGAAAATACAATTATGTTTACATAACAAGTAAATTGAAAAATATTTTAAAAATTTTTAAAAATTGTGTTGACAATTAAATATATGTGTAGTATATTATCAATATAAACAAGAGAGAACAGAAATCCCACCGGAGGTGGTGGGTATCTATAGATGAAAGATATAGATACAGGAAGACAATTTAGGATCAGGAGGGCAGACCACCAGACTAAGTAATTGAATTCCAAAGAAGACGTACAGTTGGGGCATAGAATATAGCGAGAGATGATAATCGCAGTACATAAGTACACTGAGAGAAATGCCATTGAGAATGCGTCGGTACAATTGAATAGGGAGACGATTAACAGAGTAGAGTGAATGGAGGTACAGTCCATTGGAGACATCGTCATAAGAGCGGACATCAGATTTCGAATCGGGTGTCCGCTTTTTAATTCTATATACTTTATCTTGCGTATTGGGGAAGTTTGCTATACAATATTTAGAGGAATGCGCGAATATACGCAGATAGACAGAGGGAATATTTAATGGCAGATAAGAATACAGGAAGCAATGAGATAAGCAGACGTGAGCAGCGACGTAAGCGCCGTGTCAGGAACCAGGTCATAGCATATGTGGTGCTGGTTGTCTTGATAGTCGGAGTGGCTGCGGGCGGAATATTCGGAGTTAAGACCATAGGGCAGAAGCTTTATGAGAGCAAGGTAGCCAAGGAAGCCGAGGCGGCAGCCATAGCGGCAGCGGAGGCAGAGAGTGAGGCGGCTGAACTTGCGGAGATAGAAGCGGCGGCAGCGGCTGCGGCAGAGAGTGAAGCGGCTGAAGAAGAGGAGAGCGAAGAATCTCCCGAGGATCTTTTGGAAGAAGTGGTTCAGTCATGCATAGCTGATATGCCTTTGGAGGATAAAGTAGCCGGACTTTTCATCATCACTCCCGAGCAGCTTACGGGTGTTGATAAGGCTGTTAAGGCCGGTGACGGTACGAAGGAAGCTCTTGAGAAGTATCCTGTCGGCGGTGTGATTTATTTTGCACAGAATATACAGAAGGAAGATCAGATTAAGGAGATGGTGGCCAACACCGTTTCATACAGCAAGTATCCGCTCTTTATAGCGGTTGATGAGGAAGTCGGCAAGGTAGCAAGGCTTCAGAGCACCCTTAAGCTTGATGCTACGGAGACCGCACAGGCCATAGGCGACGGCGGTGATGCATCCAAGGCATATGAGGCATATTCTCTTATAGGTGAGAGACTTGCCACATACGGCTTTAACCTTGATTTCGCACCTGTAGCCGATGTACTTACCAATGAGTCGAATAAGGCCATAGGCGACAGGTCGTTCGGCAGCGACGCAACCCTCGTATCGGATATGATTACACAGTCCGTTCAGGGTCTTACGTCTAACGGAATTACAGCCTGCATTAAGCATTTCCCCGGACAGGGTTCTGTGGGTGATGATACTCACGAAGGCATGGCTGTTACGGAGAGAAGTGCCGATGATATGAAGAATACCGATATCCGGCCTTTCCTTTCAGGAATCGATGCAGGAGCGTCTATGATCATGGTCGGACATTTCATCTGTCCTTCGCTTACCGAGGATGCTACAACACCCTGTTCGCTTTCCAAGGCTGTCATGACGGATCTTCTTCGCGGAGAGTATGCATATAACGGAGTCATCATTACGGATGCGCTTAACATGACGGCAATCTCTGAATACTACGGAGCTGATGAAGCAGCCATTAAGGCACTTAAGGCGGGAGCCGATATGATTCTTATGCCTGAAGATTTCGAGACGGCTTACAACGGTGTTTTGGATGCCGTTAATGACGGAACGATAAGCGAGCAGAGAATTAACGATTCGCTTGCGAGAGTATACAGAATCAAGTATCGTTCGACCGTTGAGAACTAACGGAAAATAAGGAAAAAATATAATAAATAAGTTGTTGACAACGGTCGATACGTGTAGTAATATAACTAAGTCGGTTGTGACGACCGGCTGAGAATATTGCAATTGCGACAGTGGCGTAGTTGGTAACGCGCGACCTTGCCAAGGTCGAGACCGCGGGTTCGAGCCCCGTCTGTCGCTCGATTAAAAAAGTGAACCACACCGAGAGGCGTGGTTCATTTTTTTACGGAGCGGATTCGATACTCGAACCCGCTCCGCTGGGTTCGTTTCGGCGCAATGCCGAGGTCCACCGGACCTCGTGCGCCCGTCTGTCGCTCGATTAAAAAAGTGAACCACACCATAAGGTGTGGTTCATTTTTTTAATTGCTTTGGGATGTTACATGCAGGTGTAGCCGCCGTCTACGGGGAGGGCGATACCTGTAATGTATGAAGAGTTGGGAGAGGCGAGGAATACAACCGCCGTATCGAGCTCTCCTTCATTGCCGTAACGCTCCAAAGGAATCATGGTCTTGGCGTTCTGCTGGAAGAAATCGCTGTCCAAAGTCTCCTTGGTAAGAGGAGTATAGAAGTATCCGGGACAGATTGAGTTAACCGTGATACCGTACTTACCCCATTCTGCTGCAAGTGCTCTTGTGAGATTAACAACACCGCCCTTTGCTGCATGATAAGGTGCCGAACCGGCAATCTTATTACCTACAAGGCCGTACATGGAAGCTATATTGATTATACGTCCGTACTTTGCCGGTATCATACTGTGATTTGCAACGGCACGGGCGAACTTGAAGGTTCCGAAAAGGTCCACGTCGAATTCCTTCTGGAACTGCTCGTCGGTTATGTTCTCGGCGTGATCGACTGCGCCTGTTCCTGCATTGTTGATTAAGATATCGATTCTGCCGAATTTATCCATAACTTGCTTAACTGCTTCCTCTATTTCATCAGTCTTGGTTATGTCGCAACGGATAGGCAAGGTCTCTACACCATGCTCTTCGGATATTTCCTTACATACCTGTTCCAACATATCAAGTCTTCGGGCTACAGCAACAATCTTACAACCCTGATTGGCAAGAGCGTGTGCCATCTGAACTCCCAAGCCTGAAGAACAGCCTGTTACCAATGCAACATTTCCTGTGATTTCAAATATTCTCTTGAACATATTCTGTAATACCTGCCTTTCCTTGTTATTGTGCAAAAGAATTAATCATATTCTTAGAATACCATTTATGCCGGGTTCAATCAATCATGCATTATTCCTAAGATAAGCGGCAGATTATTAAGTTTGTATAAAATAGGTTAGCGACGGCTTACCGGGCTTGCATGGATGTGTTATTATATATAGAGAAAACCAACTGCTTTTACAGACAGAGGATAAATATATGTTAGAACTTAAGAACATCTCCTTTGAGGTGGAGTCGGACGGCGCCGATAAGGAGATAATAAGAGACATCAGTCTTACCGTTCCGGATAATAAGCTTGTTGTCATCACGGGCCCCAACGGAGGCGGCAAGTCGACTCTTGCCAAATTGATTGCGGGTATAGAAAAGCCTACATCGGGTAAGATAATTCTTAACGGTGTAGATGTGACGGACATGTCCATAACCGACAGGGCGAAAGCCGGTATCGGATATGCGTTCCAGCAGCCCGTGAGATTTAAGGGAATAGAAGTCTTCGATCTTATACGCTTGGCTACGGGCAAGAAGACCTCTATGGCGGATGCCTGCGAATACTTGTCAGCCGTAGGATTGTGCGCGCATGACTACATCAACAGAGAGGTCAATGCAAGTTTATCGGGCGGAGAACTGAAAAGAATCGAGATAGCTTCGGTGCTTGCCAAGGCATCCAAGTTATCCATATTTGATGAGCCTGAGGCCGGAATAGACCTCTGGAGCTTTAATAACCTTATCAAAGTATTTGAGGATATGCGCAAGAATATCAAAGACAGCTCGATATTAATAATCTCGCATCAGGAAAGAATCCTTAATATAGCCGATGAGATATGTGTGATTAAAGAAGGAGAACTCATAATGCAGGGACATAAGGATGATATCCTTCCCAAGTTATCGGGTACGGCTTCCGCGGTAAAAGAATGCCGTAAGGGTGCGGTAGATCAGGAAGGAGGTCCCGAAGCATGAAACAGCTTGATGAAATTCAAAAGAGACTTTTATCAGAAGTTGCGGATCTTCATACAGTGCCGGAAGGCGCTTACAACATAAGAGCCAACGGTGAATCCGCAGGCAGAGTTTCAACTGCCAATATAGAGATAGTTCCGAGAGAGACAGGCGACGGACTTACTATCAATATCAAGCCCGGAACCAAAAACGAGAGCGTGCACATCCCTGTTGTGCTCACGCAGAGCGGTTTGTCCGAAACGGTATACAATGATTTCTACATAGGCGAAGATGCCGACGTGACGATAGTTGCGGGCTGCGGCATAGATAACTGCGGAGTACAGGATTCAAGACATGACGGTATACACAGATTCTATGTAGGTAAAGGTGCGAGAATCCGTTACGTGGAGAAGCACTACGGTTCGGGTGACGGAACGGGTAAGAGAATACTTAACCCCGGTACGGAAGTATATATGGAAGAGAACAGCCATGCTGAGATGGAGATGGTACAGATCAAGGGTGTCGATGACACCACAAGAACCACTACCGCCACTCTTGCTGCCGGGGCTTCTCTGGTTGTCCGTGAAAGACTTATGACTCACGGTGATCAGAATGCCATAAGTATATATAAGGTAGATCTTAACGGCGACGGTTCAAGCGCAGATGTTGTTTCAAGATCCGTTGCAAAGGATGATTCATATCAGAAATTTGAAGCTGTCATAGTAGGAAGCGCTGCATGTTCCGGACACACGGAATGTGATGCCATAATCATGGACAGAGGACGCATACTTGCTGTTCCCGGTCTTGAAGCCAACAGCGTTGATGCTGCTTTGGTACACGAGGCTGCCATAGGTAAGATTGCCGGAGAGCAGCTTACAAAGCTCATGACTTTGGGACTTACGGAAGAAGAAGCCGAAGAGCAGATCATCAACGGTTTCTTAAAATAAACGGTTATTTGTCTGCACTTGCCTGCGGGGTACTTTAGTATTATAATATCAATCGCGGGAGGAGATAGATAATGAAATCATTTCGTAAAGTTGTATCGGATTTCCTGACCGATACTTCAATCAGCTTTCAGGACAGATCTTTTATTGTTTTTTCAAATCTGGTCCTTATCGCTCTGTACGCGGCTATTCCCTTTGGAATCATCATGCGGGAACCATTATCGGCTACCGTATCAACCATTGTTGGAGCGATTGCTTTTTCCGCATACGTATATTATGTATTTAAGACAAACAGGATAGCACGAGCCAAGATCGTGCTATCCGTTGTTGTGGTTGTCATGTTCCTGCCGGCCATGTTCTTCTCTAACGGAGGTGCATTGGGCGGAGCACCGATATGGCTGCTTCTTGGAACAATATATATCGGACTGATCCTTGAAGGTCGTTTAAGGATAGTCATGCTTATCGTTGATGCCGCTATCCTGGTAACATGCTGGATAATCGGATATCTTTTCCCCGAGGTTGTCACAGAATATACAAGAGGACAGAATTACTTTGATGCATTCGCAGGTCTTCTTATAGTCGGCGCCATCGTATATACGCTGATTATTTTCTATATCCGTCTTTTCCGCAGAGAAGAAAAAGAGAAGAACATTCACAGGCTGTTCGAACAGACAGCTACGGCTTTGGCGAATGCAATCGATGCCAAGGACCAGTATACACACGGTCATTCCACACGTGTTGCCGAGTATTCAAGAAAGATAGCCGAGCATTACGGCAAGAGTCCCGCGGAGTGCGATGAGATATATCAGATAGCTCTTCTTCATGATGTGGGTAAGATAGGTATTGATGAAAGTATCATTAATAAAGACGGAAAACTTACGGATGAGGAATATGCAACCATCAAACAGCATCCTGTTTTGGGCGCGCAGATTCTTAAGAGTATCACAGAGTATCCCAACCTGATAATCGGGGCAAAGTATCACCATGAGAGATATGACGGCAAGGGTTATCCCGACAGGCTTAAGGGTGATGACATCCCTGAGATTGCCAGAATAATATCCGTTGCCGATGCTTACGATGCCATGACTTCAAAGAGAAGTTATAGGGCTCCCATCCCTCAGCAGACCGTGCGTGAGGAGATTGTTAAAGGCTCGGGAACTCAGTTTGATCCCAAGTTTGCAAAGATTATGCAGCATCTTATAGACCTTGATTCCGAGTACGAGATGAAGGAGAAGATCGGTGTGCAGGAACTTGCGGGTAAGAATGAGCTTTACTGCGACGAGTTCAGGGATGACATATCCGAGGGTTTCCTTTTGGGACCGGCACCCACAATCAAGCATATAGCTTTAAAGAGTTCGGCAATCAACTTCAAGGACGGCGATGCTTCACCTGCAATGATCCTCTTCGATTCGCTTGACGGAAGATATCATGACAATCCTATTGATATGAAGAACCTTAATTACTTCGAGTACGCAACGCTTCGCTTTGACGGACGTTACGAGTGCGAAGGTGCAAGAAGGATTACCGTATCCACATCCTCAAGTGACAGAGAGAATGTTGAGGAAGGTAAGAAGAGAAGCACAAAGTATTATATCGATGCGGTTAAGGTTAAGGACCACATACAGATTAAGATAGATGACTCCAAGACGGTTGTTACAATGACAATCGCGCTTCCTGACAGTGCAAGATATGCATACATCGGCCTTACGGGTGATAACTGTAAGATATATGACCTTGAGATCTCTAATGAAGAAGAATACGTTGCAGATGACTATATCCCGAGAATCGCTGAAGAAATAAGCTTTATTAAGAACTGGCCCGTCGGAGACATTCCTAACATTCAGATGGACGGATACAGAACGGATGCAACGGAAGGTATCCCTGTCAGAGACGGAATGCAGCTTATCTTCCATACTATGAGTCTTCCTACCGCAAGACTCATATGGCATACGGCATATATAGACCTCTTCTATTCAGCCGACAAGAAGACTTCAGGCGAGGATTACAGAGAGTATGCACTTATAAGACTTGACGGTGAGAACTGGGAGGCTGTAGGTGTTGCCGAGAACAAGATGAATGTCAACATGAGAGATGACTTCAAGGGTTGGGATGAATGGAAGAAAGCCAACAAAGAAGGTTTCGACTGTACCGTTTCATTTAAAAGAGACGGCAATAAGATTGTCACAACAACCGACAACTTCGGTATCGGCCTGAATATAACAACAACAATTCTGGATGATGCCGAGGATGTATATGTTTCACTTTCCGGCGACCAGGTTGCATTGACCAACATCAGAATCATCACACCGACATTCTCAATCTGATTCCCGGATCGGTATCGTTATGGAGAAAAAGAGAGTTTACTGGATTGACATAGCGAAGAGCGTCGCAATACTGGGCGTGGTGTTGCAGCATGCAAGAGGCTGGGCATATTCGATGGATGTGATATACAGAAGTCTGATATTTGCCGTGGGTCTTTTTGTGATGCTCGGCGGCTATAATATAACGAGCTCTTATATAAGGAATAAAAAAGCAGGTGTTGCAAAGCGTCTTTTGGGAATGATTCTCCCTTACATTTTTGCAACACTTATATATTGCATATATTCGGGAGAGATAACCGATATTAAGGCGGTGCTTATGCATCTTATTCACTTTGATGCAATGGCTCCGCTTTATTATGTGGCGGTATATTCACAGCTTGTGATCATCACACCGGCACTCTTATTCATACTTAATAAGTGCAATGAAGGTACGGCGGCTTTAAAGGCGCTTAAGTACTGCGGCGCATGGGCGCTTATTCTTTTGGTCTGCTATCTTACGACAAACTTTACGGGCGTGCCCGGAATAATCATCGGAGGCGGCAATCTTTTCGCCGGCCCCTGGCTTATGTTCTGGTTTGCCGGCATGTGCATGGCGATGCTTTTGACTGCACGTTATAAGGCCGATTTTTCTGAACGGGGAAAAAAGATCGCGACTGCCGTTTTCGCAATAAGCATGGTATTACTCCTTCTCTGGCATTACTTTATAGCCCTTAAGGGAATGGGAGACGGAATGCCCGCACTGTTTAACAGCGATCAGGTGCCGCTTACATGGGCACACGCGGCGGAAGTGCTGCTTATATTCGCATGGTTTTATTCATCTTCGGCGCTGTTTGATGACAAACGGATGTCTGTACTCGGCTTTTTAGGCAGGCATTCGCTTTATATATTCATGTTTCATGTACTTTTTCTGGAAATCTATGTATCACACTTCTTTAACTTTTTGTTAAACAGGGTGGGCAGGTTTAACACGATAGTTTTTCTTATATTTATCGTGGCGTGTCCTATAGTATTCGAAGAGGTTGTTAAACGCATCGCAGATATGATAAAATTAAAGATAACCCTGTAATAACATTTTCAGATGCGTTATGACCGTAAATCACAAGAACAGGATAAAAGATAAAAAGATTCCGTTGCCGGAACTCATACAGAGATACGGATACAGACGTGCTGTCGTTTTCTTTGCGCTGGCGCTTTTCTTCGCCATGCTTATAATCGTATACAATATATTGCTCGGTTCATATATAAGACAGAGCATAAGAGACAAGAGTAAGGTCAATGCCTTAAATACCGCCAAGGAAGTGGAGATTTATCTTTCATCGGCTGCGGATGTTGTGGACATTACGGAATACACAGTGGCTTCTTTGCTTAGCCAGAATGCGTCCGATGAAGAGATTTTACGGGCGCTTACGGAGGAGACCGATGCGATAGAGAATTCCGTGCTCCCGGAGACGACGGGATTGTACGGCTGCATAAGAGGTGAGTATTTTGACGGTTTGGGATGGGTTCCGGAGGAAGGCTACGTTCCGACTGAGCGTCCGTGGTATACCGAGGCCATACAGAATGCAGGTGAGATCACTTATATCAATCCTTACTTCGATCTTTTCTCCAATGAAGTTGTGATGACCATAGCCAAGGCTCTTCCGGATGGTAAGAATGTCGTGGCTGTCGATGTTACTCTGGGCGGCATGCAGGATATCATCAAAGATGATTTTGACGGTGACAGCAATGACTCAAGAATGGTTATAAGCAGCAACGGCTTTGTTGTTGCGCATACCGATGACAAGGAGAGAGGACGCAACTATGTTGAAGAGAAGGGAACGTTTGGCAATATAGTATTTAATAAGGCTATAGAGGCAGCAGGTGATTATGTCACGGTATCAAACAGAGGCCATACCTACACGATATATGATGTTCCGATAGGTAACGGATGGACAAGTATTTCGGTGATAGATTCAAGGGATGAATATATCCCCATAATCGTTCTGAATACGATAAGCTTTACGGCGATAGTATTAACCTTTGTGATCTTCTTTGTCATGATGATCAATATTAGCAGAAGTACTCTGCAGAGCAAAGCAAAATCGACGTTCTTATCCAATATGTCTCATGAGATCCGTACGCCTATTAATACGATACTCGGAATGAATGAGGTCATATTAAGAGAGAGTAAGGATGATAATATTGTGGGTTACGCGCGCAATATTAACTCATCCGGCCATACTCTTTTGGGTATCATCAATGACATACTGGACTTTTCAAAGATTGAGTCCGGAAAGCTGGAGATTATGCCCTCAGACTACGATCTGGCAGTCGTATTGAGCGAATTGGTCAATATGATCAAGCCCCGGCTTGATGATAAGGGACTTAAGCTTGTTCTTGATATAGATAGAAATATCCCGAGACTGTTAAGAGGCGATGATGTAAGGCTTAAACAGGTTGCGGCGAATATATTGACCAATGCAGTCAAGTATACTGACAGGGGTGAGATTACCCTCAAAATGGACTGTAAGAAAGAAAACAGAGAAGATAATACTGTTACTGTTGCAGTTTCCGTGAAAGATACCGGAAGAGGCATAAGAAAAGAAGATATGAACAGGATCTTCTCCGAATTTGAGCGTATAGATGAGAAGAAAAACAGGAATATCGAGGGAACGGGACTTGGTATGGCGATTACCAAAAGCCTGCTGTCTCTTATGGGAACTTCCCTTAATGTCGACAGTACATACGGGAAGGGCTCTGAGTTTTCTTTTGATATCGTTCAGGAAGTCAATGACTGGACACCTATAGGAGAGTATGAAGAAGCGGCTAAGAAATCCGCCGAACCGGATGAGGAGTACCACAGTCTGTTTACGGCACCGGATGCCAGAATTCTTGTTGTGGATGACACGCCTCTTAATATCGTTGTATTTACGACTCTTTTGGAACCTACGGAGGTTAAGATTGATACGGCGCAAAGCGGAGATGAGGGCTTGAATCTTGCCTTAAGCAATAAATATGACATAATCTTCCTTGATCATATGATGCCGGGTAAGGACGGTATCGAGACATTAAGAGAACTTAAGTCTCATGAAGGCAATATCAATTCAGACACTCCTGTTGTCTGTCTTACCGCCAACGCAATCACCGGAGCGAGAGAAGAATATATTGATGCGGGATTTGATGATTATATTACAAAGCCGATTGAATCCAAGAAGCTTGAACGCATGATAGCGGATTATCTTCCTAAGCAGAAGGTGAATTATCGTCTTCCTTAGGCATTGAACGCATAAGCCTTACACAGAGGATGTATGCGGGTATGAACGTGAGCACATATGCAAGAGGCTGAGCCTCCTGTATACCTGCAAGTCCTCGAAGACTTGAAAGAATGATGATGGCGGGTATGAAGAATATACCGCTTCTTAAAGAAGAGAGCATCGAAGCTCCGCCGCTGTGTCCGGTACTCTGATACAACATTTCCGTTACCATCGACAGAGGAAGGAATAACAGCGATATAAGATGAAGCCTTAAGGCTCTTGTTCCTATTTCTATGACCGCAGGGTCATCTCTGAACACACCGATTATATTCCCGGATTTAATGAATACGACGATTATTGCAATCGTCATCAGACATTCGCCGACAAGGAGAGTGAACTTAAAGCCCTTCCTTACGCGGCTGTATTTGCCTGCGCCGTAATTAAACGCACTCACGGGCTGGAAACCCTGTCCCACGCCGAGAGCTATCGAGAATATGAAGAAAGATATTCTTGATACAATGCTCATTGCGGCCACGGCTTCGTCACCGTATGTGCCGGCTCTTGAATTGAGTATGATTGTAGCTATGCTGCCAAGACCCTGACGAAGAAGACTCGGAAGACCGATCGCACATATATTAAGAAGTATTCCGTTGCCGGGCTTAACCAGTGCGGGTGAAAGCTTGCTTGTTGTCTGTCCTCTCAAGAAAGCCGATAAGAGAATGAAAAAGCTTGTGATCTGGCTTAAACATGTGGACAGTCCGGCGCCTGCAACACCCATCTTAAGTCCGAACATAAGGATGGGATCGCCTATCATATTTAAGATGGATCCGGATAAAAGCCCGACCATACCTAAGGCTGCCTTTCCTTCATATCTTAATATATTGTTCATGGTAAAACTTGCCGACATAAAAGGAGCGGCAATAAGAATATATACTATGTATTCTTTGGCATAGGGAGCTATGGTCTCTGTTGAACCCAAAAGCATAACAAGAGGGTCTATAAAGAAAAACGACACCACGGCTATAACAAGTCCGAAACCGAGTGCAAAGAAAAATGCGGTCGATGCGTTGACTGATGCATTGTCAGTTTCTTTTGCTCCGAGCAGCCTTGATACTATGCTGCCTCCGCCCTGACCGAACATAAAGCCGAAAGCCTGAATTATTGCCATATAACCGAAGACTATGCCCACGGCTCCGCTGGCCGAATTGCCGAGTCTTCCGACAAAGGCGGTATCAACGAGATTATATATATTGGTGACCAGCATATTGATCACCGTCGGTATGGACAGACCTATGATGAGAGTCGGTATCGGAGTCTCTGTCATTTTTTTAAACTGTGCAGCCTGTTTGTTCATAAAACCATCCCGTATATAAGTTATCGCATACATAGTCTGATTGTCTGCGATGCAACATTATGTTACTATACTTAGAAATAAAACAAAAGAGGGTTTACTGATAAAATGAAACTTACGACTATCTGCTATATCGATAACGGCGATTCATATCTGATGCTGTTACGCAATAAGAAGAAAAACGATATCAACGAGGGCAAGTGGCTCGGAATAGGCGGCAAGTTCGAACCGGGAGAGACACCTGAAGAATGTGTCTGCCGGGAGGTGTTCGAAGAGACGGGTCTTACGCTTGATGATTATCTTATGCGCGGAGTCATCACTTTTTCATCTGAAGGCTATGAGGATGAATACATATATGTGTTTACGTCGGATACATATCACGGTGAGCTGACGGATTGCGATGAAGGCGAACTGCGCTGGATACGCAAGGATGAACTTATGGATATCAATGTCTGGGAAGGCGATAAGATATTCCTTAAGCTTTTGCTTGAAGGCTCGCCGTTTTTCTCGGTAAAGCTCTCTTATACAAAAGATGAGCTGACAGACAGCAGTGTCAGGCTTTACGGCGAAAATATGAAAAAATAACTGTACAAGTATAAAAATGTCTGATATAATATCAATATCATACTAATTCGATATGGATTATATGAATAGCAAAGGAGAGAAATAATCATGGCACGAGGGATCAATACCAGATGTGTGCATCTTGAAGAGACTGAAGGTAAGACTGAACATTACGGAGCGATAAGCTGCCCTATATACCAGACTTCGACATATGCGCATCCGGGCGTGGGACAGAGCACGGGATATGATTATAACAGAGTATCCAATCCTACGAGGGATCAGCTTCAGAAGACGGTGGCCGAACTTGAAGGCGGCAAGGATGCTTTGGCTTTTTCTTCCGGAATGGCTGCGATCACTTTGCTTATGGAGATTTTTAAGCCGGGCGATCACATTATAGCGGACAGTGATCTTTACGGAGGCAGCATTAGGCTCTTTAAGCAGATCAACGAGAAGAACGGACTTAAGTTTTCTTCAATCGACTGCCATAGGGAAAAGATTGAGGACTATATTACGGCTGATACCAAGGCTGTCTATATAGAGACGCCGACCAATCCGATGATGAATATTACGGACATTAAGGCAGCGGCCAAAGTTGCACACGATCACGGACTCTTACTTATAGTAGACAATACTTTTATGACGCCGTATTTACAGAATCCCCTTTTGCTTGGTGCGGATGTTGTGGTTCACAGCGGTACGAAGTATCTTGGCGGACACAACGATACGATGGCGGGTTTCTTGGTGACCAACAGGGATGATATAAGCGAGAAGCTTCATTTCTTATATAAGACCACGGGAGCCTGTCTGGCCCCTTTTGACAGCTGGCTTATACTTCGCGGAATCAAGACACTCGGTGTAAGGATGGAGAGAGCCGAGAAGAATGCTGAAGAACTGGCCGCGTGGCTTGAAAGCAGAAGTGCGGTTAAGAAAGTTATATATCCGGGATTATTAAATCACCCCGGTCATGAGATACAGAAGTCGCAGGCTCGCGGTTTCGGCGCGATGCTTACGATGGAACTTGAGAGTAAAGAATATGCTCTTGCAATACTTGGCAAGGTACGCATGATTAAATATGCGGAGAGTCTTGGAGGAGTGGAGACACTTATCACTTATCCTGCCACACAGACTCATGCCGATGTGCCTGTTAAGATAAGAGAGGCCAACGGAATCACGGACAGTGTGCTGAGACTGTCTGTCGGTATAGAAGATACTGCCGATCTTATCGATGAACTTGCGAGAGTTTTTGATGAGATAGAAAGCGGAAGATAGTTATGTCGGAGAGGAATCTTGATTTTGATAAGATAATAGACAGGCAAGGTACGGATTGCCTTAAGTATGATCACGCCAAAAGGTACGGAATGCCTGAAGGACTTTTGCCTTTATGGGTTGCGGATATGGATTTTGCAACATCTTCTTATGTTGAGGATGCGATAGTTTGCCGTGCCGCTCACGGAATCTACGGTTATACAGAGACAGGTCGCCCGTATTTTGACATAATAAGCGCCTGGATGAGCAAGCGTCACGGATGGGAGACAAGGCCGGAGTGGCTTGTTAAGACGCCGGGTGTGGTGTTCGCGCTTGCAATGTGTGTTAAGGCATTTACCGAACCGGGAGACGGAGTGCTGTTACAGCTTCCTGTTTACTATCCCTTCTCTGAGGTGATAGAGGATAACGGCAGAAGGGTTGTATCAAGCGATCTTGTTCTTGGCGATGACAATAAGTATCATATGGACCTTGAGGATTTCGAGAATAAGATTGTAAATGAGAGGATCAAACTGTTCTTATTGTGTAATCCCCATAATCCGGTGGGACGTGTCTGGAGCATGGAAGAGCTTACGGCTGTAGGTGATATCTGTTTAAAGCATGGGGTGATTGTTGCATCCGATGAGATTCATGAGGATTTTGTCTTTAAGGGCAGGCACATTCCTTTTGCTTCTATTAAGAAGGAATTTGAGGATATAAGCATTACATGTACCTCGCCGAGTAAGACATTCAATCTGGCGAGTATGCTTATCTCCAATATATTTATTCCGAATGCGAAGATCAGACATGCCGTGATTAAGCAGATTGATGCCGCGGGCATAAGTCAGTTGAGTGCACTGGGTATAGTCGCGTGCGAGGCGGCATACAAAGACGGCGGTGAATGGTACGATGCCATGATGGAATATGTCAGGGGCAATATAGAGTATGTGAAGAGATTTACGGAGGAGCGTTTGCCCGGGGTTAGGATGATCGATCATGAAGGCACATACTTAGTGTGGCTTGATTTTTCAAAAACGGGACTGACGGTTGAAGAAATTGATGACCTTATAGTTAACAAAGCAAAGCTTTGGCTTGACAGCGGTCACATATTCGGACCTGTGGGAGAAGGATTCCAGAGAATCAATGTGGCATGTCCCGGAGCGACGCTTACGGAAGCACTCGAGAGAATTGAGGCGGCGCTTAAGCAGATATAATTAAGTATTTATAACAGAAGATACGGGAACGGTTTTGGTTGACGATTGGCGTCAATGCGGGAAGCCGTTCCCGTATTTTTATTATTTTGAAAATAATTTATATAAAACCTATTGACAAAGTAGGAAAGGTATGTATAATGGGTATTAAGTTAAACATACAAAACCTATCAAGTAACTAGGAAAGGAAAAAGATGAGCAGAACGGATTACATCATTCGCCGTTGGTCACACGGACGATGTTAACAAAAGGGAATATCTGAAGTAACAAGGTAATTGATTTAATGAGGAGAATGATTATGAGGATAAAGAATATAAAGAGAGCAATTGTTTTAGTAGCGGCTTCGGCGTTACTTATCACACCACTTACGGGATGCGGTGCATCCAAAGCACAGGCTTCTTCTGAAGGAGACCAGCTTGATAAGATCAAGGCAGCAGGCAAGATTGTTGTTGGTATCGAGGGTACATATCCTCCCTTCACATATCATGAGTCAGACGGTTCTCCGGCAGGTATAGATGTTGAACTTGCACAGAAGATTGCAGAGAAGCTCGGTGTTGAAGTTGAGTTTGTTGACGGAGCATGGGATTCGCTCTTAATCGGAATCGATTCCGGAAGATTTGATACGGTTATCAACTGCGTGGGTATCACGGAGGAGAGAAAGCAGAAGTACGATTTCTCTGATCCTTACTATTATGAGGCATGGCAGATAGTTACACGTGCCGATGATGATTCGATAGCATCGGAAGATGATCTTAACGGCAAGACCATTGCCACGAACATCACGAGTGCTCATGCAAGCTGGTATCAGGAGAGAGGCGTAGAGATCGCCGGCATAGATACGGGTGATGAGGCAATTGAGATGCTGCTTACGGGAAGAGTTGATTTCATTGACTGCCCCGTTCCCGTAATGAACACATACTATGATGCTCATCCCGATGTGCAGGACAAGCTTAAGGTAAGCTTCGTCGTAAAGGGCGGAGAGATACCTAAGGGTATTCCGGTACGCAAGGGAGAGACAAGACTTTTGGAAGAGATTAACAAGGCACTTGATGAGCTGAGAGCCGACGGAACTTTGAAGGCTTTATCGGAGAAGTACTTAAACGGAGATTACTCAGTATCACAGGAAGGATAGGACTATGAGAGAAAGAGTGATAGAGATACTCATTTCTGCATTCCCCAAACTGCTTTTATACTGCGTGAAGGTGACCATACCGCTTACAGTGATTGTATTTATCTTAAGCATCCTGTTGGCACTCGGTACGGCGCTTGTACAGATATATCATGTCAAGGTGCTTGAGAAGGTTGCAAGATTCTATATATGGCTTTTCCGCGGAACACCGCTTATCGTACAGCTGTATATCATATTCTTCGGCCTGCCTTCATTGGGAATAATGATAAATGCATACTTATCTGCTGTCATAGCTTTCTCACTTAACTATGCGGCATACAATTCAGAGACCATCAGGGCGGCGATATCAGCCGTCCCTGCAGGTCAGACCGAAGCAGGATACATGATAGGACTTAACCGTTTTCAGATAATGACACGTATCGTACTTCCGCAGGCGACAAGGATCGCATTCCCGACTCTTATGGGAACACTTATAGGACTGACCAAGGACAGTTCTTTGGCGGCAAGCATCACGGTTGTTGAGATGTTTAAGACCGCACAGCAGATAGCGGCAAGTACATACGAACCCTTCGCACTCTATTGTGAGTCGGCAGTCATATATCTTCTTCTCTGCTCGGTTCTTACATGGGTTCAGAAGAGATTCGAAGGTAAGCTTGAGTGGAAGAAGCCCGAGACATCAAATGTCGATTTGAAAGGAGTACTTCAAAATGGATAAGAAACCGATAATCAGCGAGATAGATACAGAGAATGCTCCTGAGAATATTAAGGAGATAATAAACGCACATCTGGCTGATGGATATAAACTTACAGGTGAAAAAAGAACGCTTCTGCATAACGGACCGGCGTTTAATGCCGTTGAAGGCGGGTCGTACGCCGTGGCCAGGGAGCTTGAAAGATTCATCGGGAGAAGAGCGGCAATTTTTTTTGAATTTGCAATATCGGAGGAGAATGACTGTATCGTATGCATGACCTATTATCGCAATCTCTTTAAGAAAAGCGGAATAGATATCACGAATCTTGAGTATACGAAAAGAGAAGAACTTCTGGTGGAATACGGAAGAGCCATCGGTCATAATCCCAAGGATATACCCGATGACCTCTTTGAAAGGCTTAAAGAAGAATTTACGGAAGAAGAAATAGTAGTGATCACAGCCATGGGAGTGATGATGTTAGCCAACAACTTCTTTAACGATATTCTCAGAGTAACCCCGGATGAACTTGTCGGGTGAACGGAGGCGTCTATGTTGGAAGTAAAAAATCTTAAGAGCAGCTACGGATCTCATAAGGTGTTAAACGGCGTGGATTTTCACGTAGCCAAAGGAGATGTGATAGCGATACTCGGAAGCAGCGGTTCCGGTAAGACAACGCTCTTGCGAAATATAAGTTTTTTGACGGAAGCCGATGAAGGAACAATACGTTTTAATGATTTTGAAAAGGATATCAGACATATTAAGAAGTCGGAGATTCATGAACTGAGGTCGAAGATAGGATATGTGTTTCAGAATTTTAATCTGTTTCGCAACATGA
>JAEEGJ010003352.1_pt1 | contig 62818 bp, 59 predicted proteins | sample 8958761 | NCBI WGS metagenome assembly JAEEGJ01 (sample SAMN16246546, study PRJNA631951) | gut metagenome | biome: gut microbiome; feature: rumen; material: RS-attached | host: Bos | place: Iran: Karaj | collected 2018-10 | reverse complement strand
AATAGTCATGAAAACACAAATTTTTAAAACCGTTTTGCCGCTGTTGGCGGTGGCACTGTTGGCGGTGGCCTGCACCAAGGAAGAAAATGGCAATCCTCCCGTCGGCAATACCGACAACGATTTTCTGTTGGTAAAAAAATCCCTTGGAATGACTTTTGCCGAGGCAGAAAGCATAGCCTTGGGCAAGGGATATGTGAAATCCCCCGACAAAGACTATGTGTTTACCGTTAACGAAAACGGAAACACAAAGCGGTTGGCGCTCTATACAAACACGTACGACAGTGAGGAAATCCTCAAAAATGTGGAAATGAGCGTGCGTAGTACCGACATCGGTGTGTTGAAGACGTATTTCAAAAAATGGGTGGGCGAAATGCAGCAGAACGTGGATTTATCAAACGTTACCCACAAAAAAATTGCGATAGAACACTACGAGAACAACAACAGGGAGTACTCCACCGTTGACGCACTTTTGTCCGACTTTAACCAGCTGACGTCCGTCGATGAGGACTTCAGCGCCCAGGTGGCCTGTGTGGACCGGCAGTCGTTCTCATACAACATACTCCTATATGGCGACATAGTTACGTTGCAGATTATAAACGACCGTGTAGATGGTGGAAACGACACCATACCTTTTAGTGATGAAATAGTAGGCAGTGACCGCGACATACTGCTTATGAAAGTGGATTACCTGACATGCAACTATTTGGGTTACACTACTTTTAATATACGTGACAAAATTAGCGGCGACACTATACCGTTTGTCTCTGTGTATCGTGCACCTGGCGATTTCGGCTACCAAAAGTGTAAAAGTTCACAAGGTTGTTGTTAGGCATTTGCTCTAGGGTTGGGGAATTCCGATTTCGGTGAGAGATCGGAATTCCCCAACCCAGAATTGAAGGAAAATGGCTATATTTGCAAAGGGAAACATTAATTAAAAAACAGCAAATTATGCCACAGTCCTATCATGCAAATGCGACGACAAATATACACATTCGTCGCGAAATAAACAAATCAAATTTGCCGAACACCGTTTTGGCCGAACGACACAAAGTGTCGTTGAACACAGTGAGCAAGTGGAAAAAACGCGATTTCCTTGAGGATGTCAGTTCCCGCCCCCACAACATAGAGTATGCACTGACACCAGTGCAGGAGGCGCTGGTGGTGTCCATAAGGAACACAACATGGGCTTCGAGGGAAGAAATTGCAGATATGTTATCTAACTCAGACATAGACGTGTCTATTTCCTCGGTGTACAGATGCCTTGTTAACAACGGCATCAACCGAAAGCCAAAAGAGGCGCGGCAAGCGTACGCCAGATTCAAGGAATACACGCCCGGATACATACACATGGACGTCACCTACATGCCTAGGATAAACGGCATAAGATACTATCTGTTTGTCGCCATAGACCGTGCCACACGATTGATGTTCTACCGCCTTTATGATGAGAAATCAGCCGAAAACGCAGCCGATTTTATGAATCGGGCGAGAAAGTTCTTCCCTTTCATTATCGAGATAGTACTCACCGACAACGGCAAGGAGTTCTCCAACAAACTGTACAAGGGACGTGGCGGTGCTTCTACGGAAAAGGAAGGCAAGTTCGACATAGCCTGCGGCGAAAGCACAGAACATCGTCTGACAAAACCCGGAACACCGAAAACCAACGGAATGGTGGAACGTGCCAATCTCACCATTAAGGAATCGACAGTACATCGCGTAAAATACCAATCGTTTCAGGAACTATCGGACGACCTCGAACAGTTTTTGGTGTATTACAACCTATACAGACGGCACGGAGGACTTGCAAAAGAACTAAAAGTGCGTACACCTATCGAAGCGTGTATCAGGTGGTTAGAACTACAGCCCGAACTTTTTTACAGAAAAACTTTGATAATCGGAAAAAATGTCATATCTTTGCAATGTGAAAATAGTCATTTTCACCAATAACGTTATGAACTTTTACATGTAACCACACATATAATTGTTGACCATCAAGCATTTCAATTTCTTTGGGATAAACGCACATATATGTAGCTGTTGCGTCTGTTAGCGTATTACCATTCAAGTCCATGTTTGTTCCAATCTTACTTAAATAGCATCTGTTTTTTGAAGCGTTGAGCAAATCTTCTATCTCAACCTTTTTCATTTTTAGTCCACAAAGCTTGTTAAAAGCATGACATTCTTGTGTTCCTACTTTTATTACCATGTTATTCCCCTAATACGTGCCGGGCGCAACCTTAAATTGGCGTCGATTCCCTGCCGCCACACACTCTGTTTTTCCAATCAAAAGCACAATAAAAAAACGTGGGAATCAAGTCCTTTGCTTATCCCACATACAGGGCTCTCACATTGCCGTTGGTCAAGGATAAGCAATGCCGAAGCCCACGTGAATTGTATAATAAACATCCGTATGCACGGACATAATTATACACCCATGAGGCGTTCAACCATTGCTTTATCTTTGTGACCATTAGCGAACTTGTGAGATTCTGTATGTCGCAGATAAAACGTCAGTTCAACGTCTTTTCATTATGTTGGTCCCTTGCCCCACCCCAAATGCACAAAGGAATTGCCCACCGGGGCTTCGGAGTAAAAGACTTTGCAAAATTACGATTTTTTTATGAAACGGGCAAATGTTTTAATGACTTTTATCACCCAAGAAGATAACTACTTGTGTACCAATAAAATATAATTAGAAATAGTCACAGGATTTGTTTTAGGCAACTTTTAGGTGCCTATTTCACAAAATGCTTCTTGTTTGGAAAGCTATGCCTTTCTGCTTGCTGCTATAAATTCTGAAGGTGTCATCACTGTAACCCCCAAACCTTCAAAACCGTTTTTGTCTCGTGTAAGAATCAAATCTGGATTGTGGCTCAAGGCCGAGTAGTACTGCACTGCATCCTCAAAATCTTTGGCGGAAGCATTGTTGTTTGCCAAAACAACATCCTCTCTTCTCACGGAAACCACCTCAAAATCGGAGCATAGCCAGTCGATAAGGCCCTTAATTTGCTGTTTGGGAAACAGTTTATGTAAAATATATGCAGTGTTTATTACGGTTAGCGTGGAGACAATACCTGTGTGGATTTTTCGTTCAAAAATCTCAAAAAGTATATCCGCATCTTTGCAGAACGGCTCGCGTTTGCAAAGATAATCCAATATCACGTTGGTGTCAAGAAAAATCCTCATTTTGCACGCTCCTCCCACATCAAATCAATCTCTTTGTCAATGTCGATGTTGCCGGGAACCGGACCGAGAACGCGTGACAAAACCTTTTCAGAGGGAAGAAAATCCTCGTCAATATGAGTAAAAACAAGCTGTTTTGTCTCCTGGTGTTCTGCGTTCATAATAAGTTGGTCGGCCAACCATCGACTGTCTTTAGCCGAAAGCGAAAGGCTTTGCAGGTAGTTCCACAAACTATTCAACGCACTATCTTTTAATAATATAGTATTCATAGCGTATATTTTTGCTCTTATAACGACATTTCTCTTATTTTATTGCATCAAAATGTGCATTTCTTTATATCCAAAAAAAACTTTTCTCAAATCCAACTTTTTTTCGTATCTTTGCAAAACGTTATGATTAACACTAATTATTGATTATCAGATAAATACAATATAATAACATGAAACCGACCTTATTAGTTCTTGCCGCTGGCATGGGCAGCCGCTACGGCGGACTGAAACAACTTGACAACGTAGGTCCCAACGGCGAAACCATAATGGACTACTCCATACAGGACGCCATACGCGCCGGATTCGGCAAAGTGGTGTTCGTTATCCGCCACAGCTTCGAAAACGAGTTCCGTCAGATTTTCACCCCCGAGCGTTTCGGCAACAAAATTCAGATGGAATACGTGTTCCAGGAGCTGGACAAGCTTCCCGAAGGCTTCACCGTGCCCGAAGGCCGCGAAAAACCATGGGGCACCAACCACGCCATACTCATGGCCAAGGATGCCATCCACGAGCCTTTCGCCATCATCAACGCCGACGATTTCTACGGCCGTAACGCCTTCGAAGTGATGGGCGCGCACCTGCAAACCCTCGGCGACGCTCAAGGCCGCTACTGCATGGTGGGTTACCGGTTGGAAAACACCTTGTCGGAAAACGGCTCCGTGTCGCGCGGAGTGTGCAACATCGACGCTGCCGGCAACCTCGTCTCCATGACCGAACGCACCGCCATCTCGCGCACGCCAAACGGCATCGAATACAAGGAGAGCGACGGCTCAATGCATCCACTCCCCGCCGACGCCATAGTGTCGATGAACCTCTTCGGTTTCACCCCCGACTATTTCGCCAAATCGGAGAAACTCTTTGTGGAATTTCTCAAAAAATCGGGCCACGAGCTGAAATCGGAATACTACATTCCCTTTGCGGTGAACACCTTCATCAACGAGGGCAGCGCCACGATGCAGGTACTGCAGACCACAGCACGCTGGTTTGGAGTTACTTACAAAGAAGACCGCCCCATGGTGGTGCAACGTCTGAAAGAACTTCACGAACAAGGCATCTACTAAAATGAACTGGCTGAGAAGGCTTTTCCATTGCGGCTCCGAGGCCGAAGCAACCGATAACACGATGAAATACCTCATAGTTGGACTGGGCAACATTGGCAGCGAATACGAGGGCACACGCCACAACGCCGGATTTATCATGATAGACCGCGTGGCCAAGGAGCTCGAGTGCGACTTCGCCCTTTCGCGTCACGCCTACCGCGCCGAAGCCAAATACAAAGGCCGCACCCTTGTGCTGATAAAGCCCACCACCTACATGAACCTCAGCGGCAAAGCCGTAAAATACTGGATGACAACGGAAAAGATTCCCCGCGAGAACATTCTCGTTATTGTTGACGACCTCGCCCTGCCCGTGGGCACTCTGCGCCTGAAAGGCAAAGGCGGAGCCGGCGGACACAACGGCCTCACCGACATAGAGATGTGTCTCGGCACACAGGACTACGCCCGTCTGCGCGTGGGCATAGGCGACAACTTCTCGCGCGGCCGGCAGGTGGATTACGTCCTCAGCAAATTCCCCGACGACGACCTCGCCACCATCAACGAAAAGGCCGACACCGCCTGCGAGATAGTCAAATCCTTCGCCACCATTGGCATCGAACGGACAATGAATTACTTCAACACAAAAAAATAACCCGATGAACCTGACGATAGACACCGGAAACACACGCACCAAATTCGCGGTATTCGACGGCGAAACTATCGTCGCTTCGGGCATATTGGAAAACACCGAACAATACGCCGCCCTTTTCGGACAATACCCAATAGAGGCCGTAATTGCCTCATCAGTGGGGCAAGACATTGATTTTCAATCAATCACACCCCAAGATACACATTTCTATACCCTAGACGCAGAGCTGACGCTGCCCATCGTCATCGACTACGAAACACCCGAAACCCTCGGTCCCGACCGCATCGCCGCTTGCGTGGGAGCCTCGGCGCTTTTCCCCATGCAAAACTGCCTCGTGATAGACGCCGGCACCTGCATCACCGTGGACCTTATCGACATAAATGGAATATTCGACGGCATCGCCATTTTGCCGGGACTTACAATGAAATTTGAGGCCCTACATACTTTTACGAAGAAATTGCCGTTATTGCACTTGTCGGATGTAAACGAACTCGACAGAAAAGGTAGCGGAAGCACCAGAAAGTCAATACTTTCGGGCGTTTATGCCGCTACCTTGCTGGAGCTTTATGGTTTTTACGACATGTACAAAATAGATCACGAAGACCTGAAAGCTGTTTTGACCGGCGGCGACGGCCTTCTGCTCGAGCAGGATCTGAAAGACGACAGCATCGACACGACTTACGTCAAAGACTTGACACTGATAGGATTAAACAAAATATTGGAATATAATGAAAACCAAAATAAATAGTATAGTGATTGCGGTTGTGATGACCGTCGCCTGTGCCGCAGCGTGGGCGCAGAACGGCATCAACTCGCCATACTCGCAGTTCGGCATCGGCGAGGTGAAATCGCCGTACAACAACCCCTACACCAACGCCATGGCAGGATTGTCGTACACCGTGCGCAACAACTTCGCCATCAACAGCAACAACCCCGCTTCCTACACCGCCATCGACACACAGTCGTTTGTATTCGATTTCGGTTTGACCTTTGATTTCGAACATCTTACCGACAACGGCCAGAGCTTCCGCGACGCCAACGGCAACCTGTCGCACATTGCCATCGGCCTGCCTATCTTCCGTTGGTGGAAGACAAGTCTCGGACTGGTACCTTGGAGCGAACTCAACTACAAGACCTCCATAGTGGCACCCGACACCAACCTCGGCAACACCACCACTGTTTTCGACGGCAACGGCGGCATTAACAAAATTTACTGGGGACACGCCTTCAGCATCACCCGCTCGCTGTCGCTCGGCTTCAACGCCAATTTCCTTTTCGGCAACATCAACCGCGCCATAACCTACAAATTCGACTCCATCTACGCCCTCAGCTCGCGCAAGCACAAAGAGACTGTGGTGCGCAACTTCTCCCTCGATTTCGGAGTGCAGTACCTCCTGCCCCTTGCCAACGACAACAGCCTGAGCTTCGGCCTCACCTATTCCTGCCCCTTCAAACTCAATGTTGACGACAAAGCCACCATCTACACCTTCTCCACCAAAGGCGAAATCGAATACATAGGCGACACCGTGTTCCCCACCGAGAGCTACACTAGCACCCTCGAACTGCCGTCGGTGGTGGGATTGGGCGTGGCTTTCAACAAAGGCGAGAGCTGGACTCTGGGCCTCGACCTCACCTACTCGCAATGGAACGGCGCCAAATACACCGAAAACACCACCAAAAACATATTCGGCGACTGGAACGCCATCGACTACGTGAACAACTACCGCATGGCCCTTGGCTTCGAGCGCAAGAGCGACCGCAACGGCAGCAAATACTACCAGCTGATGTCGTACCGGGCTGGCATCCATTACGAGATAGGCAAAGCGCAGGTGCTCGGCCAGCGCATCGACGATTTCGGCATCCACGCAGGAGTGTCGTTCCCCGTAAGGAAAATGAAATCGTTTGTAAATCTGAGCCTGCAATACGGCAGCTACGGCACCGCCGACCTTGTGCGGAAACAGTACCTGCAGGTGGGACTGTCGCTATCGACAAGCGATTCGTGGTTCAGAAAACGTAAGTATGAATAAAAAACAGTTACAAAAAACTAAATAACACATAACACATTAAAGAGATGAAAAAGTTATCGTTCATAGGATTGGCAATAGCCGCTTTGCTGATACCAATCAACGCAAAAGCCCAGAAGTATGGCGCCACGCCCGAAGACAGCGTGAAATGCGTGGAGAACCTTGCAATGTACAGAGAATACTTCAAGGCGGGAGATTACCTGAACGCCTACAATCCATGGAAAGAGGTTATCAAGACCTGCCCCCGCAGCAGCGAAAACGCCTACATCCACGGCGTAACTATCCTGAAACAAATGATAGCCCAGAAAGAAATAACCCAGGCTCGCCGCGACTCGCTGATTGAAGACCTTTTCGCCCTGTACGACCAACGCATACAATATTTCGGAAACGAAGGCCCGAACAAAGCACGCAAAGCCGTGGACATGGCATTCTACCGCAAAAACGCAGTAGAAACCTACTACCCCATCTTTGCCGAAGCTATCGCCGCAGGTCAGGAGAAAATCCCCGCCTCGCACATAGTGAAATACTTCGAAGCAACAATAGCTTACGTAAACGTGGCAAAGAAAGCCGACGTCGACCTGATTGTGGACAACTACAACACCGCCTCCACCCTGCTGGAGAAACAGCTTGCCGAGACTCCCGACAACGCCGAGAAAATCAAAGGCGCCATGGCCAGCGTGGAAGCTCTCTTCGCACCTTACGCCACCTGCGAGAAACTGGATGAGATCTTCACCAAGAAATTCGAGGCCACTCCCGAAGACACCAACCTGCTGCGCAAAATATGCAGTCTGCTGGAATCGAAAAGATGCATGGACTCCAAACTCTATTTCGACGCTACCGAACAACTGCACAAACTGGCTCCCAGCGCACAGACCGCTTACCTGATGGGCAACCTCTGCTTCACCAAGAAACAGTACTCCAAAGCTGCCGAATACTTCCAAGAAGCCGCTGAGGGTATTACCGAGACCAAGGAGAAATACAAAGCCTACATCAACCTGGCCAACGCCTACTCGGCCGCCAGCAGCTACTCCGCATCGCGCAACGCAGCCTACAAAGCCGCCAGCCTCGACCCGACCTCCGGTGAGCCTTACCTGATAATAGCAGCCCTCTACGCCAAATCGGCAGGACACTGCTGCGGCGACACCCCCGTACTGAAACGCGTGGCCTACTGGGCAGCCGTGGACAAAGCCGTGAAAGCACGCAGCATCGACAACGACCCCGACGTGCAGGCTCGCGCCAACAAGCTGATAGGCACCTACTCCGCTTACTTCCCCAAGAAAGCCGACGCCTTTATGGAAAACATCATCGACGGCAACTCGTTCTACGTGGGCGGCTGGATCGGAGAGACAACCACAGTAAGAACACGCTAACACATTTTGAAACTCTTTAAGAACATATACACAACGACACAACTCCTACAATCGGCAGGAGTTGTGTCGCTTTTACTGCTTTTAGCCTCGGCATGCAGCAACGACATGGACACCATACGTTTTTTCGAGCGTAAGGAGATGCCGCTGCAAACCCTTTCGGGAGCTGAGATACTGAGAAGCAAGAGCGGCGACGTGCAGGTGCGGCTCACCGCTCCAGAGATAAACCGCTACGACGGCGACAACGCGCGCACCGAATACCCTAAAGGCGTCCGCGTGGATTTCTTCGACGCCAACAAAAGAGTGAAATCCACCCTCTCGGCAAAATACGCCATCGACTCGGACCGCAAAAACCAGATAATAGCTCGCAACAACGTGGTGATAATCGACTACCAGACTGGAGACACCACCTATATGGAAACCCTTGTGTGGGACCGCAACGAGAAACGTATCTTCTCCAACAACCCGTTGATGTCGGTAAACGGCCAGCGAGTAACCTACGGCGACGGTTTTGTGTCCGACGAGAAACTCGAAAACCCGCGCATACTGCGACAACGCGGGACAATAGAATTTGACGAGGAAGAGAGCGAATCCGCAGACGAAGAATAACCCGAACACCCAATGAGCACCAACTCCCGCAAACCCGCTTTTATGCACTTCTCGCAATCCGAAAAACGCGGGTTCTTTTTTGTACTCTCTTTTCTGGCGGTGCTCATCGTCGTGCTTGCCCTGCGCCCAGTACTCGTCGAGCGCGAAAGCCAGAGATACGACTTTACAAGTTTTGAAAAAGAGATATCGCAATACAAGGACAGCATCCTCAACAACTTGGACTCCAACGATTTCCGCTATTTCGAAAACAACAACTTCAACCGCTCCTTAGGACGCAAGCTCACCCCTTTCACCTTCGACCCCAACACCCTTCCGGTGGATGGCTGGAAAAAGCTGGGCTACAGCCAGAAACAGGCACAGGCAGTGGACAAATACCGTCAAAGAGGGGGAGTGTTCCGCAAAGCCGACGATGTAAAAAAGCTGTTCTTCATCGATGACGAGGACTTCCAAATTCTTGAGCCTTACATCGTTATCGAACACATCCCCGAAAGGGAGCCACGCCGCGAATATTCGTCGGAAAAGCCGTCGCAACCCGCTGTAACAAAGAAAGTCGAGCTTAACACCGCCGACACTTCGGACCTGAAAGAGCTGCGCGGCATTGGCAGCGGCTACGCCAAACGCATTGTCAAATACCGCCAACAGCTGGGAGGCTTCTACAAACCGGAACAGCTGCTCGAAGTCTATGGCTTTACGCAGGAGCTTTACGAAAAAGTGGCACCAAACATCATCATCGACGGCGACGAGCTGCGCAAGATAAACATAAACACCGCCACCCTCGACCAGCTGAAACGCCACCCCTACCTTGACTACTATCAAGCAAAAGCCATAGTGAACTACCGCGAGAAATACGGCAAATTCGCCTCGGTGGACGACCTGCTGAAAACCAACCTGATTTATCAGGAAACTTTCGATAAAATAAAACCTTATTTGGTTGTTCAATAAAAAAAAAGTATCTTTGCAAAACAGAACAATTAACAGTTTCAAACTGCAAACATCTGTAAATCACCGCATCAATGAAATTCGAAGCACAGAAAATAGCACAAATGTTAGGCGGAACGGTGGAAGGCAACGCCGCCGCCGAAGTCTGCAAACTCTGCAAGATTGAAGAAGGCGTGGAAGGCGGCCTCTCCTTTTTGGCCAACCCCAAATACACACACCACATCTACGAGACCAAAGCCACCGCTGTTATCGTGAACAAGGACTTTGTGGCCGAACACCCCGTGCACACAACCCTTATCCGCGTGGAGAACGCCTATATGGCTTTCGCCCAACTGCTTAGCATCTACAACGAAATGCAGCTCGACAAGAAAGGCGTTTCGCAACTGGCTTTCATCCATCCTTCGGCAAAAATCGGCGAGAACTGCTACATCGGCGAGTTTGCCTACATCGGCGAGAACGCCGTGGTGGGCGACAACAGCAAAATCTATCCCCAGACCTACGTCGGCGACAACGTGCAAATCGGTAACAAAACCACATTGTTTGCAGGTGTTAAGGTGTATATGAACTGCATGATTGGCAACAACTGCATACTGCACTCGGGTGCCGTTGTGGGTGCCGACGGTTTCGGCTTCGCCCCCAAAGGCAACGGACAAGGCTACGACAAAATCGCGCAGATAGGCAACGTGGTGATAGAGGACGACGTGGAGATTGGCGCCAACACCTGTATCGACCGCGCCACCCTCGGCTCCACCTTTATCCACAAAGGCGTAAAACTGGACAACCTGTGCCAGATAGCACACAACGTGGTGGTGGGCGAAAACACCGCCATGGCATCGCAGAGCGGAGTGGCCGGCTCGTCGAAAGTGGGTGCCAACTGCATACTCGCCGGACAGGTGGGTGTGGTGGGACACATCGAAGTGGGCGACAATGTAACGATAGCCGCTCAGTCGGGCGTTACTAAAAACGTAAAATCCAACAACATAATGCTTGGCTCCCCTGCCCTTCCCGCCGACAAAATGCGCAAAATCTACGTCTACGAACGCAAGCTCGAAGAGATGGCGCAACGCATCGCGGAACTCGAGAGGAAAGTTAAGAGTTTATAGTTTACAATTTATAGTTTATAGTTTATAATTGATAATTGAAAGTTGAAATTAAAAAACGGGCAGCCTTCGGCCGCCCGTTTTTTTCTATAATAATTCCGAACTCCGAGTTCCGAACTCCGAATTAAATAAAGTTCATCGTTTCTTTGCTGACGAATTTCTCGCAGTAGTGGCACTGCATCTTCAGGTTCTGACGGTCGAGGATACGGAACTTGGTGCGGATGGTCTCTGCGTTGGTGATGCATTTGGGGTTCATGCATTTGATGATGCCTTCGACCATGTCGGGGATTTCGGCGGTGAATTTCTCCTGAACCTCGTAGTTGCGTATCACTATGAGGGTGGCAGTGGGGGCGACAAGGGCGATTTTGTTTATCTCGTCGCGTTCGAAGAATTTGTTCTTGATTTTCACTATGCCCTTATGTCCCAGTTTCTGGCTTTGCAGGTTGTTGCCGATAAGCACCTCGTCGTTGTAGTTCTCCAAATCGAGCAGACTTATTACTTTATACACCACGTTTGTGGGGATATGATCGATAACTGTTCCGTTTTCGATGGCCGAAACCACCATTTCTTTCTTATTGTTTTCCATTGCGATAATCTTTTTTTGATGACACAAACTTATCTAACACCCAGTATTGCGGCCATAAGCGCCTGACGCACGTACACGCCGTTCTGTGCCTGTTGGAAATAGTAGGCGTAGGGTGTTTTGTCCACGTCGGTGGCTATTTCGTTCACGCGGGGCAGCGGGTGCAGCACACGCATGTTGGGTTTGCAGCCCTGCAGCATTTTGGCGGTGAGTATGCATGAATCCTTTACACGCTCGTATTCCAGCGGGTCGGGGAAACGCTCGCGCTGTACGCGGGTCATGTAGATGATGTCGGCAAAGGGGATGACCTCGGCCAAGTCGGTGTATTGGTAATATTTAAGGTTGGCGTTTTTGACGGACATCTTCACCGAGCTTGGGAGCTTCAGTTCCACGGGGGAGACGAGGTGGAAGGTGGCGTTGAAGTTGCACATGGCCTGTACGAGTGAGTGCACTGTGCGTCCGTATTTCAGGTCGCCCACCATGGCGATGTTCAGGTTCTCGAGTGTGCCCTGGGTCTTGCGAATGGAGTAGAGGTCGAGCATGCACTGCGTGGGGTGCTGGTTGGCGCCGTCGCCGGCGTTGATAACGGGCACCGAGGCCACCTCGCTGGCGTAGCGCGAGCTGCCTTCCTTGGGGTTACGCATCACTATCAGGTCGCTGTAGCTACTCACCATCACAATGGTGTCGTGCAGCGACTCGCCTTTCTGGACGCTGGTTCCGCCGGGGTCGCTGAAACCGATGATGCGGGCGCCGAGCTGGTTGGCGGCACTCTCGAAACTGAGGCGGGTGCGGGTGGATGGCTCGAAAAAGAGCGTGGCCACCACCTTGTCGCTCAGGATGGGCTGTTTGGGGTTCTTCTCAAACTCTTCGGCAATATCCAGCACCTGAATGTATTCCTCCTTGCTGAAGTCGGTGATGGATATCAGATTTCTTCCTTTTAAATTACTCATATCGTATATCTGTTTTATCGTTTACTTTTTGGTCCATTACAAAAAAAACGACTGAAAACAATTTCAGTCGTCAAAAAAATATCTCAATTTTTCACCGCAGTGAAACAGAAAATCATCATCTAAATGCCTAACATTAAAAATTTTACTTGCGTTCATCGTAAAAACTGCATTTTAGCAAATATACGAAAATTTTTCATTTATTATGGAAAAAAGATGATTTTTTTAATTGACTGCTTAATATATTACCTAAGTAAAGATCGCGTCTCTCCGAGACGCGGATTACTTGGGGGGGCATTTTACCCCACACTGCGTTCCTTGTGTGGGGTTACTAAGAGAACACCCCTCCGGGGTGAAGAAACAGCCTGTGGCTGTTTCGATAGCCCCACGGGCGGAGAACTCAAAAAAATCATCCAGTGAACCTTTCGATAGCCGAAGGCGGAGAACAAAATACAGCCAGTGGCTGTTTCGATAGCGACCAAAGGGAGCAGAGAAAAAAATGTGTCGAACAATCAATGCTTAATTATGAAACAACTATATTAATCACTCTTCCAAAAACATATATAGATTTTCTATAAAAATCAGTCTTAAATCAAACTATAGCATAAAAAAATTCACGGTCAATTCGTGGCAATTCACGTTCAAAAACACGTATTTCGGTGGGAAAGTCAACTTTTTTCCGTATCTTTGCAAAACCAATAAAAACGCAAAAATAACCACAACATACTGATGGACACCCAATTAAACACTATAGCCGAAGCTCTTGAAGATTTCAAAGCAGGCAAATTTGTAATAGTTGTCGATGACGAGGACCGCGAAAACGAAGGCGATTTCATCATCGCGGCGGAGAAAATAACGCCGGAGAAGGTGAATTTCATGCTCAAGAACGGCCGCGGGGTGCTCTGCGCCCCAATCACCGAGCAGCGCTGCAAGGAGCTCGACCTCGACATGCAGGTGAGCAACAACACCTCGCTCCTCGGCACCCCCTTCACCATCACCGTCGACCTGCTAGGTAACGGCTGCACCACGGGCGTCTCGATGCACGACCGCGCCATGACCATCCGCGCCCTCGCCGACGCCAACACCAAAGCCTCCGACCTCGGCCGTCCCGGACACATCAACCCCCTGCGCGCCCGTAACGGCGGCGTGCTTGTGCGTGCCGGACACACCGAAGCGGCAGTGGACCTAGCCCGCTTGGCCGGACTCAACCCCTGCGGAGCACTTATCGAAATTATCAACGACGACGGCACCATGGCACGTCTTCCACAGCTGATGGAGGTGGCCAAGAAATTCGGCCTCAAGATAGTAACTATCAAGGATCTAATCGCCTACCGCATTGCCAACGAGACACTTATCCGCAAGGAAGAGGAGGTGTTCCTCCCCACCGAATGGGGCAATTTCCAGCTGATAGCCTACACACAGCTCAACAACAACGCCACACACCTAGTTCTTAAAAAAGGCACATGGGAGAAAGACGAGCCCGTGCTGGTGCGCGTGCACTCGTCGTGCGCCACGGGCGACATCTTCGGCTCGTGCAAGTGCGACTGCGGCGAACAGCTCCACTACGCCATGCAACAGATCGAAAAAGAGGGTAAAGGCATGGTGGTGTATATGAGTCAGGAAGGCCGCGGCATAGGACTGATAAACAAACTGCGCGCATACCACCTGCAGGAGCAGGGCCTCGACACCGTGGACGCTAACATCAAACTCGGCTTCAAAGCCGACGAGCGCGACTACGGCATCGGTGCACAGATACTCCGCGACCAGAACGTAACCAAAATGCGCCTCATGACCAACAACCCCGTGAAACGCAACGGACTGGAAGGCTACGGGCTCGAAATAGTGGAAACACTGCCCATTGTCATAGCACCGAACAAGTACAACGAAAAATATCTGCGCACCAAACAAATACGCATGGGGCACAACCTTGATTTGGCATAACAATTTTTATGTGCAAATCGCTGTAAAATAACAATATACAGCAATCATCACAAGCAAAGGTTAATAAATAACAAAAATAAAATTGCATAAAAGCAAAAAAAATCGTATTTTTGCAAACGTTTTTAAAGTTCCGTGTTAAACAAAACGATGGTCGATTTCGAAACAAAATTATCAGGTATCGAGTACAAAATCAGGCAACTGATAGAGTCGAAAAAAGAGCTTGAGAAACAACTTTCTGAAAGCGAACAGCGTAACAAGGAGCTTGAAAGTCAAATATATAATAATAATTTAATAATTAAACAGTTAGAAGAACAAAATAAAATACTTAATTTAGGAAACACACTAAACGACAAAGGTAATTCAACGGAAATAAAAATCAAGATAAATCGCCTGATACGGGATATTGACAAAAGTATTGAGTTATTGACAAAAGTCGAGGAATAAATGGACGACGAATTTCCAATTACGCTGGTGATATTGGACCGGCCATATAAGATGCGAGTGAAAGCGAGCGAGGAAGAGACCATCCGCAATGCCGTGAAAGCAATAAACAGCCGGGCCGCAGAATATAAAAACGCATTCGCTTACAAGGATATGCAAGATATTCTGGCAATGATGAGCGTGGAAATGACGACAAAAATATTACAACTCGAGGAGAACAACCAATACGTCAACTCAAAACTGATGAGCAAACTCGAAGAAATAGAAAACGTGTTGGAACAAGAGCAATAACCGACAAAACACACATCCCAAGGCATTTATAACGATGAGAAATACTGTACCGGGTGGACCCAGTTTGTAAACTCATCAATTATTTTTACAAACCGAGTAAGTTCATGGAAGTGGATGTTGTTTTTCCGCCAACGTTTTGAGAACCATGCCGAAAGCGAGCACGCTCTTCTTGCAAAACAGGGAAAAACGGTCATAACAGAAGCCCCCGACACTCAAATCCTATTTTATAGAGTTTACCATAACTCTTGCGAAACTCGGTGCAGTTTTTTACCTCTCCGCCACACCAACCCCAAGCCGTGTGTGAATCCTGCAAAACAAATAAAATATATGAGTACAGGAGTAATTATTATCCTTATTGTAGGAGGATTAGTGGCCGGTGGCGTTATCGGCATTTTCCTCACAAAAAAAGTGCTGAGCGACAGACTGCTCGCAAAAAGCAAACAAATTCTCGTAGATGCCGAAGCCAAGGCTGAAGTGATAAAGAAAGACAAAATCCTCCAAGCCAAGGAGAAATACCTTCAGATGAAAAGCGAATACGACAAACAGGTGTCGGAACGCAACGCCAAAATCGCCGCCAACGAAAACAAACTGAAACAGCGCGAACAGGCTCTGGCCCAGAAAGTTGAAGAGCTGCAGAAAAAAAGCGTCGAACTGAAAGGCGTGAGCGAAAACCTCAACCAGCGCATCGAAGTGCTTAACAAACGTCAGGCCGAAGTGGACAAAATCTACAAGGAAAGCGTGGCCAAACTGGAGCACATAGCCTCCATGACCGCCGACGAAGCCAAGGAAAGCCTGATGGAGATTATCAAGGAAGAGGCAAAATCCGAAGCCTCGGGAATGATTATGGACATTGTGGAGGAAGCCAAAATCACCGCCAACGAGCAGGCCAAGAAAATCATAGTGCAGTCCATACAGCGCACCGCCACCGAGACAGCCATCGAAAACACCGTGTCGGTGTTCAACCTCGAAAACGAGGAGGTGAAAGGCCGCATCATAGGCCGCGAAGGCCGTAACATACGCGCCCTCGAATCGCTCACCGGTGTGGAAATCATCATTGACGACTCGCCCGACGCCATCATCCTCTCAGGCTTCGACCCCATACGCCGCGAGATAGCACGCCTGTCGCTCCACAAACTTGTAACCGACGGGCGCATTCACCCCGCACGTATCGAAGAGGTGGTGTCGAAAACCCGCAAACAGATAGAGCAGGAGATTATCGAGACCGGCAAACGTACCTGCATCGACCTCGGCATTGTGAATATGAACCACGAGCTTATGCGCATGGTGGGACGTATGAAATACCGTTCGTCGTACGGACAGAACCTGCTGCAGCACTCGCGCGAGGTGGCCAACCTCTCGGCAACCATGGCCTCGGAGCTGGGACTGAACCCCAAACTGGCAAAACGTGCCGGCCTGCTCCACGACATAGGCAAAGTGCCCGAAAACGAACCCGACCTGCCGCACGCTCTCCTTGGCATGAAACTGGCCGAGAAATACAAAGAACGTCCCGAAGTGTGCAACGCCATTGGCGCACACCACGACGAAACGGAGATGACCAGCCTTATAGCACCCATAGTGCAGATTTGCGACGCCATATCGGGCGCACGTCCCGGCGCTCGCCGCGAGGTGGTGGAAGCCTATATCAACCGTCTGAACAAACTCGAGGAGATGGCCATGACCTACCCCGGAGTGGTGAAGACCTACGCCATCCAGGCAGGCCGCGAACTCCGCGTGATAGTGGGTGCCGACAAGGTGAGCGACGCCGAAGCCACACAGCTCTCCCTCGACCTCTCGCGCCAAATCCAGAACGAGATGACCTATCCGGGACAGATAAAAGTTACCGTGATACGCGAAACCCGCGCCGTCAACTACGCCAAGTAACTAACGCAACACGCTGGTTATGACAGACTTGATAATACACTGGTCGGCCGACCCCGTTATTTTCCACATAGGCTCCTTCGGGCTGCGGTGGTACTCGCTTCTGTTCGCCGTGGGTTTCATTTCGGCATATTTCATCCTGCTGAAAATGTTCCGCCGCGAAGGCGTGAATCCCAGCTACCTGGACAAACTCACCATCTACTGCTTCATCGCACTTTTGGTGGGACTGCGTTTCGGACACTGCATTTTCTACGAATGGAGCTACTACAAGGACCATCTGCTGGAGATTGTCTTGCCGTGGAATCTTGAAACGGGCAAGTTTACAGGTTATCAAGGACTTGCAAGCCACGGCGGAGCCATAGGCATACTGCTGGGACTGTGGCTGTACTGCTACAAAACCAAGGTAAACCCTGTGTGGATATTGGACCGTCTGGTGATAGTGATACCCCTTGTAGGAGCCTGTGTGCGTTGCGGCAACCTGATGAACTCCGAAATCTACGGCGTGGAGACCACCCTGCCGTGGGGTTTCATCTACGAACGCAACCACGAGACCGTACCCAAGCACCCCACACAGCTCTACGAAGCACTTTCGTACCTGATAATCTTCGCATCGCTGCTTATCTATTACGTGCGTAAGAAAGGGAAAATCCGTCCGGGAATGTCGTTCGGCATTTTCCTTACAGCATTGTTCGGAATCCGTTTCCTGATAGAGTTCATCAAACAGGACCAGGTGGCTTTCGAGCAGGGCATGACACTGAACATGGGACAGCTGCTGAGCATTCCGTTCATACTTGCGGGAATAGTGTTTATTGTGCTTTCCGTTAAAGGAAAATTTTCCGGAAAGGTTTTATACAAAACAACAAACGCCGAAACTGAGAAACAAACTTCTAAAACTAATAAAAAATGAAGAAACTGATACTTATCCGCCACGGCGAAAGCGAATGGAACAAACTGAACCTGTTCACCGGCTGGACCGATGTTGACCTTACCGAAAACGGAATTAAAGAGGCTTACGAAGCCGGAAAACTGCTGAAAAAAGAGGGCTACCGTCCCGAAATATGCTTTACATCTTATCTGAAACGCGCCGTTAAAACGCTGAACAACGTGCTCGACGCCATGGATATGGACTACCTGCCCGTGGAAAAAAGCTGGCGTTTGAACGAAAAAAGCTACGGTGCCATACAAGGGCTGAACAAAGCCGAAACCGCCGAGAAATACGGTGCCGACCAAGTGAAACTCTGGCGCCGCTCCTTCGACGTGCAGCCCCCCGCCCTTGCCATGGACGACGAACGCAGCCCCCGTCGCGACCCGCGCTACAACGAGCTTAGCGACAGCGAGATACCCCTCACCGAAGCCCTCAAGGACACCATAGCACGACTGATGCCCTACTACAACGACCACATACTCAAGGCTTTCGAGAAACACGACGAGGTGATGGTGGTGGCCCACGGCAACAGCCTGCGCGGCATTGTGAAAGAGCTTCGCCAGATGACCAACGAAGAGATAATCGAATTCAATATTCCTACCGCAATTCCCTACATTTTTGAGCTCGACGACAACTACAAAGTGCAAAAACACTTCTTTTTGGGCGACCCCGAAGTGATAGCCCGCAAGATGCAAAGCGTTGCTAATCAAGCGTCAAAGAAATAGAAACGGTCAAAAGTAGAAAAAAATTTGGTGGTTTCGGAAAAAAGTAGTACTTTTGCAAACCGAATTTTGACAGAAATTTGACAAACGGAGAGGTGGGTGAGTGGCTGAAACCAACAGTTTGCTAAACTGTCGTACTCGATTAGGGTACCGGGGGTTCGAATCCCCCCTTCTCCGCGAAAAACTGGAATTGATACGGGATGTAGCGTAGTCCGGTTATCGCGCCTGCTTTGGGAGCAGGAGGTCGCAGGTTCGAATCCTGCCATCCCGACTTCAAAGCAAATCCCCTAAACCAAAGGTCTTGTAGCTCAGCTGGATAGAGCAACTGCCTTCTAAGCAGTAGGTCCTGCGTTCGAATCGCAGCAAGATCACTTTGTATCCTGCGGACTCGATTTTCAGACTTTCGGATTTTCAGATTTTCAGATAATTAGTGCAGGAATTTTATTTATTTTGATAAAAAAAGCGGAATCCTTTCGGGTTCCGCTTTTTTTGATTTTGTGTATCCTGTCAAAAGTTGTGTCTATTCCGGCACGTAGATAATCTCACCGTTTTCCAGCTCGTATGCTATCCCCACACGTCGGCCGCGGTTGCCTGAGGCGGCGTCCTGATTCTCGTCGGGGGTGTAGCGGTTGATTTTCTGCCCTTCCTTGGTGATGATTTCCATATTATCCTTGCCGGGATTTTTCACGATGGTGAAGTCCTCTTCGGAGAACATCTCGGTCATATTGAACCTTGTAACGAGCGCCACCATCAGCGCCACGGCGAAGACCATGGCCACGTCGAAGAGGTTGCTGACGACGCTCATGGGGTCGTTGTCGTCGGAGTTATGCAGCAGTCGTCGTCTCATCGTTTTGGGGATTTTGTTTGGTGAGTTGTGCGAAATATTCCAAGTTGTTGAGGTCCTGCACGTACCAGCGTTGTTTTATCTGCAAGGTGGCGAAACCGATGGCGCTGCTGAACAGTCCCACCACGGTGGTTGCGAAAGCCACCTGCATGTTGTACGCCATCGACGCGATGTCGCCCGAGGCCAGTCCCACAAGGGCGGGACCCATAGGTATCAGCGTGCCCATCAGTCCGAGCATGGGACCCATCTTGGTGAGGGTTTTGGAGATGGCAAGATCCTTGTCGGCGGCAATCTCGAAATCGCCCACCAGTTTTTCAACCAGAGCGTCGTTACCACGGTTTTCCCACACCTGCCGCAGATACACCACCAGCAGCGAGCGGCTCTTTTTAGGCAACCGCTCCATAAACGACGGCAAATTACTGCTGTTCAACGTCTTAAATTCTTGTTTCATAAAACGTTCCGTCTTGCGAAGGTCGAGATATTGTCCGAAAAAGCTGCCCACAAGCACCAAGGCGCGCAGGAAAAAGTAAATCAGCAGGACGATGACCGGAACCAGCAGTCCGGTAGAAATCCAATAGAGGATGCTCGAAATGTATTGCATAATCAGTTGTTGTTTAAATATTTACGTTTGAAAATTTGTTTTCTTAACCCATAGCCCGCCGCCGTTCCTACCAGCAGCAGGGCCACCATTGCGGCAAAGGCTTTCCAATTGACATCGCCCACCGCCTCGGCGGCAGTACGACCGTTCACCGTGGCCACCACGCCGAGTATCGCGGCAAGGGCGTTGGAGAGGAACAGCAGCTCCAGACGGATGCTCTCTTCGGGCAGGAGTTTCTTTATCAGCCACACTGCCAAAGGGATACACAGCATCACCACGGTGGCGAAACCGTATCCCAACAACGCGAACGAGGTGCCGGGGAAGGAGAACATCACGGCTACCAAAAGGCTGAACAGCACCCCGAAAAAGAGCAGTCCGGGGAAAACCGCGAGCACCGCCATCAGCACCTTGCGGGAACGGCTTTCCGCGACGTTATTCAGACGGTCGGCGGAGAGGATGCAGAACCACATCTGCAACGCCACATCCACGGTAAGTATCACCGAGGTGTCGAGCATCAGGTCGGGACTGGCGAGCCACTGGGCGATTTGCATCTTCGACTGCTCTATGGCCACAGGCCACAGCAAGGCCACAAACCCCGCCGAAAGCAGCGCCAGCACGGCCACATACAGCATACCGCGGAAACTCTGTTTCAGCACGAAGTTGAAACCGATGACTATCATCAGCAAAAGGACAAGAGTTTGCATCGTTTTTCTGTTTTATTCCATGTTTTTACGACGTTTGCGGACAACGAAAATCATCAGCGCTACGGCCACGGCAACGCCCACGCCCACAAGCAGGTTGCTGACAAAATGGCGGGTGCCGGAGCTGTCGTCGTTCAGCTGCTCTTTTTTCATCACCATACCTTTGTTGTCGGCGGTGGTGCTTTCGCGTATCTCCTTGATATTCTGACTATACTGCTGAGCCGCGGAGTTGTCCACCTTCTGCGCGATGAACTGTTGCAGTTTGGCGTTGTCGCAAACAAAACCGCTACACGAGGGTTTGTATTTGTTCACCAAGTCGGTGTGCAGTTTGGCTATGTCGGTGAGCTGTTGCTGCGAGGCCTGCCACATCCCTTTACGGGCGGTCTCCATCATCACGGCGGTCATCTCCTCGAGGGCTGCGGGGTTGGTGTTCTCGAAATAGCCCTGCACACCGAGGTTGAATTTATCCTTTACGTAAACGTTGTAAACCTCGTCCCACATCTCGTTGTCTATCGCATTGGGTTTCATCACGTTCCAGCCGTAGGTGTTTTGGATAATTTCGGCGAACTCGTTGGCCTCGCTGGCACCGCCTTTCATCTTTTCGGAGATAAATTTAGGGTTGAAAATAGTGGTGCGGCTTTCCACGCCGATGGCCTCTTTCACCTCCTGCATACGGAAATTATTGCGGTTGCGGTAGTCGCTTAGGTAGGCGTCGGGGTCCTTGCCGGTAACGTTGCGAACAGCGAGGTTGAGGCCGCCCATAAACTCGTACACGTGGTCGAGGCTTAGGGCGCCCCAAGTGTTGCTCTGACGGGGCTGCACCACGGCGTCGGTGTTGGCCAAAGCCGCCTCGAAAGCGTATTGGGTGACGTTCTCCCAATGCTGCTCGTCGCCGTAGAAAGCTCCCATATTGTTGACGTAAGTCTCGGCTATTTCCTGCTCTTTCTCCCATTTGTCGCCGGCCATCACCATTCCCTGAATGCCGGTGCCATAGCCGCCGTTCACGCCGCCGAAAACGCGGTAAAGCGAAATCTCGCGCGCCTCCTTGGGCGAGAGGCCTTTGTCGGTAAGCACTTTCTCGGCATCCACCACACCGCTGCGCACGTAGTTCTCGTATTTGTCGCCTTTGGCATCGGCCGCCATTGCCACGGCACGGTTTATCAAAAACAGCCGCGAGCTGGCCAAGTCGCGGAGCTGTCCGCTGGTCTGCACCACCACGTCGATACGGGGACGGCCCAACTCCTGCGAGGGTATCAGACGCAGGTCGGTGACACGTCCGAAAGCATCCCTAACAGGCTCCACGCCAAGCATATACAGCACCTGCGCAATGGTAGCGCCCTCGGTCTCGATAAACTCGCCGCTCCAAAGTGTGTAGCTCACCTTGCGGGGAACGCTGTCGTTGTGACGGTGTTTGTAGTTCTCGATGGTCTGGTCGGCGAGCATCTTGCCTTTCTCCCAAGCCGCCTCCGAAGGGGTGTTTTCGGCGTTGACGCCGTATAGGTTGCGGCCTGTGGGCAATGTGTTGGGATTCACTATGGGGTCGCCGCCGGGCGAAGGTGCCACAAAACCGCCGTTGAGGGCGTTGACCACCGACTGAAGCTCGTATTCGGGACACTGCCGCAGCAGATTCCTGTAGTTGGCCACGTTTTTCACCGTGCGTTCCACCTCCATAATGGCCTGAGAGAGAGCAATTTCCTCCTTGGTGTATTCCTTGCCGCCCATCATCGAAGCCATTGCAGGCGGCATCCCCGACGACTGCCGTTTTTTGCCGTCGTCGACAGGCCTGCCGTTCATAGCGGCCTCCATCTTGCGCAGCGATTCGGGACTTGCACCCATAAACTTGGCCAGTTTCAGGGCGGTCTTGTTGCTCATCCCTGCAGGTTTTGTGTGCGGATGGTTGGCCGGACGGCCGGAAGAGGTCGCGCCTGTAGCCGCACGCTTGGGCATCGGCATCGACATATTGCTATCATTTTCAGAAGATTGCGCCATCGCCATCATCATAGCCAGAAGGTCCTTGGGGGCGGTGGCCTCGGCAATCTCGCGGGCTTTGGCAAGCTCCTCGGCGGAGATCCCCGCAATTTTGCAAATCTGTGCATCCGACACCTCGGCGTTGGAGTTAATAAGCTGCGACACCAGACTACGGGCGGGATTCAGATAACGGGCGGTGAACTGCGATTTATGTTTCTCGAAATCGGCGGCCACGCGGCCACGCTGTTTGTCCAACGCCAGCAGGCTGTAGGCGATGGGGTCGGTGGTCATGGCGTAAACGCTGCTCGAAATCTCCTTATCGGAATAGGGCACGCCCATGGTGTAGAAACGTCCCGTAATCTTCTCGTTAGCAAGCTCTTCGGCAAAATTGTCTATACGAGTGATGTCGTATTCGGAATAAGGTGTGGCGAGGTTGCTGTCGAGCTCGAGGTTGCGATGGATGCCCATCTTCACAGCTATCTGCTTGACTTTCAGCGAAGACTGCTGCTGCTGTTTTTCGTTGCCCGATTCCAAAGCATGGTAATAGGCCTTGACAGCCTCCGACAGCTCGCGGTACTGTCCGCGCACGTCGCTTTCGCTGAAAGGCGCAGTGAGGTACGACACCAGAGTGGCGTAGGAACGACGTTTGGCGATAAGGCTCTCACCCACGTTGCCGATGGTGTAGATGTAGATATGCGGCGTGGTTCCGACAAGGATGTCGGGCCAGTCGTCGGACGAGAGTGCCACCTGCTTGCGGGGCGTGAACTCGAGGCTGCCGTGGGTGCCGAAATGTATCATAGCGTCGGCGCCGAAACCGTGACGGGCACACAGATAGGCGGCGATGTAGGTATGCGGCGGAGCCGTTTCGGTGCCGTGCACAATCTTGAAAGCGTTGTCGCCCACGCCCGCCATAGGCTGGGGCATCAGCACCACATTGCCGAACTGCAACCGCGCCACCGCCAGACGGCCGTCGCCACTGACCATATAGCTGCCCAGAAATTCGCCGTTGACGGCAACCACCTCCTTGTAAACAGCATCGCTCATGGAGAGCTTTATCCACTTCTCATACTGCTGTTTGTCAATAAGTTGCGGGTTACCATTTTTCAAAAAATCGTCGAAAGCGCCCTCGGCGTAGGTGCCTAGCACCGCCCCCTGACGCTGTATCATCTTGCCCAGCTCGTCGGGTGTAGCGGGCAGATTGTCAACACGATAGCCTTCAGCCTTGAGCCGCAGAAGCAGGTTGTGCAACGACGGCAGCACGTCCATTCCGGAGGCGGTGAGGGAGTTCTGCCCCGCACCCTTGTAGTAGAAAACGACTATCTTTTTGTCGCGGTTATGCTTGTGTTTCAGCGCGATATAGTTGTTCACCGTCTGCACAAAGCCGTTGAGCCTTTCGGGGATGGCATAAACCTCCTGCAAGCCGTCGTCGGTGAGGCGGTGGGCGAAAAGCACGTAAGGCCTTATGGCACCGTCGATTTCGGGCACCACCACGCTCTGCGAGAGGAATCCGCCACTCATGCCCATCTTGTCGGCCTGCCACTGCTCGGTGAGCTGCGGCACGTACAAAGTAAGGAATAGCGGTATATTGTTGGTTTCGAGATATTTGACAACCATATCCCCCATCCTGCCGTGAGCCATGTTTATCATTGCCGACGGACGCACACTGTCGGCGTGACCTGCGGTGATGAAAGTGTTGATATTCCGCACGGGATACACGTTGTTGCCCGTCTCTTCGAGTTTCCGCACAAGGTCGGCGGGCTCGCCCATCTGTCCGGTGAGCACTATGCTCGGGGCGGAAGGCTTGTACAGACCATTATCTTTCAGAAATTTGTCGTATTCGGCAACGGAGGCGAACTCCAAATCCTCGTCGTCGGGATTTTTGGGGTCGGAGTGGTAGAGCAGCAGGTGCGAAGCCTTGGCCACGGGATGTATCTCGCCTTTGGAAATCACCTTGCGGTCGATGTTGGTACGCACGTAGTTGAGCAGGCTGGCGTAGTTGCGACGGCCGCCGGCGCTCAGGTACTGCGAAAGGGTGTCCTCGGTAAGGGAGTCGACCGAAATAATCATATTTTCGGGACTTGTGGCGGCGGTGGTCAGCACCGGAACGGTAATTGCCGCATCCTCAATCTGTTGGCGTTGCTCGGCGGTAACGCGCAGCCCCATGCCGTTGACAAACACCATGTCGTAACGGTCCAGCTCGTCGAGGTCGTCCAACGAGACTTCGCTGATTTTCACAAACGAGTTGTGGTTGCTTTTGGCAATCTGCCCAAGGGTTGTAACCTGATAGTTGACAAAGGCAATGCGCGTGGCGCTGAACTTGGTGTTCCAAATAATTATGGCGACAACCAGAGCTATCACCGCAGCTATCGAAATGAAAATTATCTTTTTACGTTTGTTTTTCTGCATTTTTTATAGGGTATTTAGAGACTGCAAAATTAGAAAAATGCAGATGTCGCCCTCCTCACAATTTATTGGTATTTTGCGTGAGGGATATAATAACAAAAGGGTATTAAGGGCGGTTTGGAGGGGTAAAAAGAGGCTTCGTTGGAAATAATTAAATATCAATATTTTATAACAAAATATCCAAAAATACGGAAATGTTTTGGGGTAAAATATCCAAAAACACCGAAATGTTTAGGGGCGAAATATCCAAAAATACGGATTTCTTTGTGGAGGCTCTCTTCTATAGCCTTATATGTGCTTTACGTTGTTTCCTCTACACTTCCGTGTGGTGTTATTGAGAGGAGCTCTCTTCCAGAGCGGAAAAAATCTCTCGAAGAGAGCTTGCCAAACAGCATTCAGCAGTCGCGCATTATAACTACATGAAACTATGCACTTTGGACATCTCAGGAAAAAAAATGCCAGAAACCATGTACAATATTACAAAAACATTGTCATAAACACTGGCAAAAGTGTGGTCGCTCCATCCTTTCTAAAATCCTTGGTGTATATCAGATAACGTTTATCCACGCGGGAGGAATACTTTTCGCAGAACATATCGAGCGATTTGTGCGTGTTGTAACCCGAGGACTTCACCTCAATGGGATGTATCTTAGCTCCACGTGAAAGCAGGAAGTCAATCTCATAGTTATGGGTGGCATCCTTTGCCCAAGTGTAATAGAAAAGTTTGTTGTCCGAAGCCGTGAGCATCTGTGCTATCACATTTTCGTAAACATAGCCGAGGTTCGTGCCAAGCTTGTCGTTCAGCAATTTCTGATAGATGACATTCTCGGTATGGTCTTTGTCCCAAAAGGCAAGGGTGACAAACAGACCTGTGTCTGCACAATATATCTTATATTTCGAAATATCTTTTGCAAGCGACATCCCGACATTAGGGTCATTGGAATGATACGAAAACAGGGCGGTCTTACTATCTTCGAGGTTTTTCATCAACTCCATCAGTTTTTCCTCGCCCACGTCGCCAAGCACGGCATAGGATTTATAGCGATTACCTGTTTGGCTGAGCTGCGACGGAATCTCAGAATAAAGCGTTTCCAAACGCCCCGAAGGGTCAAGCTTCTGAAAATCATCACGATAAATCTGAACAATGCCTCGCTTCACTTGGTCCACCATACTGAAATTATTTGTTTCGATATAGGCACTGACCGCCTGGGGCATTCCACCGACAAGCATATAAAGCCTGAAATCTCGCATCTTGTCGCGAAACGCATTAGCAAGCGGCATTTTATTTTCGTAGAAAGAGCGGAGCAAGGGAACAGTGGCCTTATCGCCCAAAGCCCAGCGGAACTCCTCGTAATCCATCGGATGAAGCGTAATCCGCTCTTCCTCGCTGGGAAGTGTGATATCCTTCGTGTTCTTCTTGATACTGATAAGCGAGCCCGTTTCGATGTAATCGTAGCGGCCATCGTTCACCAAATACTTGATGGCCTGACGTGCAAGGGGGCAGTTCTGCACCTCGTCGAAAATGATGACTGACTTGCGTTTTTTTAGAACTACATTATACAGCGACTGAAGTTGCAGGAAGATAAAATCCAAGTTCATAAGGTTGTTGAACAACGACTTCACCTCGTTAGACGCCTTGTTGAAATCGATAAGGATATACGATTCGTACTCGTTTTTGGCAAACTGTTCCACTAGTGTTGATTTCCCGACACGACGAGCCCCCTCAATCAATATGGCTGTCCGTCCTTTCCGAACCCGCTTCCATTCGAGCAGTCGTCTATACAGTTTCCTCTTGAAAATCAATTCCATAACAACAATTGTATTATTTGATTACAAGTGCAAAGATAGCCCTTTTTTTTAAATTACCAAAATTTTTTTGGCAAAAATATCCGAAAATACGGAAATCTTTTGGGGAAAAATATCCGAAAATACGGAAATGTTTTTGGCAAAAATGTCCAAAAATACGGAAATGTTTCGGCAAAATTGTAACAGCCTCAAAAAGTAAGCTCACAACTTTAAGGGACTGGTTGGCGATGTTCAAAAGAAAAAAAGTAACATTTTCGGCAAAATATTTGTATATTTGCCAAAAAAGTTATATATTTGCATCGGAATATTGAATAAAAAAATGACTATAGGAGAGCAGATAATAAACTATGCATCAATGCATAACGCACATTTCCTCAGATGCAACCTCATGCGGTATTTAGTCGCAAACAGTGTGTCGGAGGCATCAGCGCATGTGATGTTGAATCGTCTTGTGAAGCAGGAAGTGCTGCAGAAGACGGGGTACGGTACGTACGCTCTCTCCGACAAAGGCAAACTGCCGTTTATATACAAACCCTCCGAAGAAGAAAGAGAGATAGCTCGAAAGATTAGAACGCAATTCCCTTTTGCCGGCTTCTGTGTTTGGAAACCCTCTGCTCTGGTACCCTATATGCACCACATCCCTGCCCTTCATTTAACTTTTGTGGACATTGAACGTGTGGCGATGGAGTCGGCATTTCTCACCTTGCAGTCGAACAACCCTTCCATGCACCTCCTGCTGAATCCCACAGCAAAGGAATGTGAGTGGTATATCACCACCGAAGAGATTACGATAGTTCGTCCTCTCGTCAACGAAGCACCCATTACCGAGGTGGAAGGGACCAATGTGCCCACGTTGGAGAAAATGCTGGTGGATGCAGCTGGCGACAAGGAGATGGCTTTTGCACAAGGTTCGGAGCTCTACACGATATATGAGAATGCCTTCAATTCGCACACTGTCAACAAATCGCGTCTGCTTCGGTATGCCTCTCGACGCAACCGCAAGGAGCAGATACTCAAAATACTAAAAAACATCGAATTATGATACATCCGGACAGCAGGACATTGGCTTGGATTGAGCAGACCGCAAACGACAACAATGTGAGAGATATCGCACTGGTGGAGAAGACAATCCGTGCCTTCTCGTTACTCGAGGCTCTGGTACGCTCGGGGTGTCCGTTGATTTTCAAAGGAGGTACCGCCGAGATGCTGCACCTTAAGAGTGCCAAACGTCTTTCCATAGACATCGACATCATTTGTCCGCCAGGCACGAAGATTGAGGAATATCTCAACGTTTACTCGTCAGAATACGGGTTTGGGGAGGTGGAACTGGTGGAAAGGGTGTCGCGCACCGATGTACCCAAGAAACACGCCAAATATTACTATCAAGTGTCCTACCCCGTAGGAAACAGGCGGGAAAAGATAATGTTGGATGTCTTGTTCGAAGAAAATCAGTACTCCCGGGTGGTATCCCTTCCCATCGAAAGCCCTTTTTTGAAGACTGAAGGAGAAACCATAATGGTCAATCTGCCAAGTTATCAGGATATGCTTGGCGACAAGCTAACGGCCTTTGCGCCGCACACCACGGGTATACCGTTTTTCAAAGGGGAGAAAGACTGCTCAATGGAAATCAACAAACAGTTGTTCGACATTGCCTCGCTATTCGATTTAACTGATAATCTGACGATTACCGCTGAAACATTCCGCAGACTTGCTGCCATAGAACTGAGCTACCGCAAGGCCGACCCCACGAGACTTCAGGAGGTGCTCGACGACATTTTCAGCACCTCACGCTGCATCTGTCTAAGAGGAATGGAAAAACCCTAGGAATACAAACTGCTGCAGGGCGGTATCAGCAAGGTGCGCAGCTTTATCCACAGCGAACGCAACTACAGTCTCGATAATGCTATCGTAAACGCCTCCAAAGCGGCCTATCTGAGCAAACTAATCGAGAGAGGTGTGTCGGAAGTCCACCATTTTGACCCCAAAAGGCAGCAGGAGTTGGCCGATGCCGTCATTACTGAGCCGTTGCCCACCAAGTTCAACAAATTCAAGAAAAGCAACATCGAGGCCTTCTATTACTGGAACGAGATACAGAAACTGATGTAAGCGGATGTTTTTCTGCAAAAAGTGTTGCACACGCGCAACACTTTTTTTTAAAAAATGCTGTTTCTGCGCAACACTTTTATTCCTCGAACACAAATTTCGGCATGTCTAATTAGATGAGCAAAACAGATCCAGCGGTTTTCATCTGGCCGCAGGTGCGGACGCTCCACTTTCGACAACATCCTGCGCTTTAAGAGAATTGCCCAACTTAAAGAACAACACTAGTTTTATTTTCGACGGATGATGATATTAAAGAAACCCTTGCCCGTTCGCTGTGTCCCATACGTTTTTGTAAATTCCTTGCCCGTTTTCGAATGACGATGCCGCTTTGGTGGCTTGTTTTGACGTATGCATTCATATAAAACAGAATAGTGCCAATCGTCAACGTCATTAGTAAATTGGGTTAGGTCCAAAGTTTTGACAGTATCAATAATGATTTGAGGCTCTACGCCACGTGAATCTACCCCCATACCGCCATGATACCAACGTAGCCACTCTAATAACAAATCGTCCATAATATACAAATATCTATTATAATATAATTATCACTCAAAATTCACTTTAGGCAAGTTTTCCACAATGTCTAAAGTCTTCAGACTAAGAGTGATGATACTTTGTAAAAGCTCCAGTGGATATTTGGGGTTGTCATGCTCGATGCCCCATTGGTTGGCGTCGTTGCGGATACCACTCTTTCTGTCGACTTTATCGCAGTATCGCTCCATAATCCATTCGATGGCACTCTTGCCGTTGACCACGTAGTCGTAGGCCCGCAGAGGGATGTTGCGCAGCGTGATGAACTGGTTGTATTCGATGACGCTCTTGTCTTTATCCTTTCCTCGCTTGCCAAATCGCATCTGTGTTACTCGGTAGAGTTTCTCCGGCGTGTCGGCATCCATCATGCCTGGCAACATATTATGCCAATCCACCACCACTTCTTTCGACGCAGGAACCTGCTCGTAGTTCAGATGCAACTCCGCTAGCTCGCGTCCGGCGCGGCTGAATGCCCAGAAGTCGTCAGGTTTCTCTACCAGAGGCAGACGTGGCAGCATCTTCTTTAGATCGTTGGCGAAGGTTTCACGGTAGGTGGGACAATGCAAGAAACCATAGACATAATAGAAGATATCTTCCTTTGTTACCTTGTTGCCATACTGCTCCCGTGCCCGCTTCAGGATAAAGTCGGTGATTGCATCGTGACGGATATATTCGTTCTGCCCATCATCAAAAAGGTTGCTTTGTGCGCCTTTGTTCTCTTCGTACCAATATAGGGGAAAACATTGACTAGCGGTATAAATGTTTAAATCCGGAATTGAGTTGGTTATCAAACACGAAAAGTCTTTGGGCACCCCATTCCCTGCCATACAAATTACAAGGTTGTCTTTTTTATACGGGAAAAACCTTTGCATTGCGCCAACACTTTCATTCAACAATTGAGGATGGAAAAACAAATTCTGAGTGGCAAATGGACGATAAGCACCTATTACATAATAACCGTCGTCCATGTTGCATACCTTGTTGCCTTTGGCATCCTTTATTAACGACGCATTCCAACTTATATCATTAGAGTCATAAATGACATCTTCAATGGTTCCATCTTTAAGCATCTTTCGTTGTTCGTTATAAGCTTTAACCATTCTTTCAATGATGTTTTGCAATGCTCTTTTAGATGAGTTATACACCCAAACATCTCGACTTGTTCCCAATCCTCGTGCATATATTGATTCAAAGAAAGCATTTCCGCTTTTGTCATCTTTATCACCAACAGGAATATATCCTTTAAAAGAATCATTCCTATGATTTATCCAGTCACCATGATTATTAGGGGTAAGAATGCTCATTTGCAGATTTGCAATGGAATGAGTTTTTCGTATAATATTAAGTTTTTGTTCTCTGCTAAGATAATCGCCTATATCGTGGTAATGGATTGTGGCATTGCCCTCGTGAAGTTTCTTTACCAACAATGTAATACTTACAGGTGTACGACTGCCACTGCCAAATATTTTGCCACCTTCACGACGTGATAGTTCACCGCTGGTACGCTGGTTTCCACGCAGATTGAAGACATATATCTCCGCAAACTCTTGCTCTATGCTTTTACGAAAGCCGTCAGCGGCATTTGTGTCTAACCAGGATCCATTACTTACAAAAGCTATTACGCCATCCTTATCTAACCTGTCCGATGCATAGCGAAATGCTTTTATATATGAATCGAACATTGCATTCTTGGTATGCGCCTCTGATAAACGGTTGTAAGTGTTCTGAATATGACCTTCTAAGAGTGGATAATGTTGGTTCTGTGCATTGTCATTGGCAGACTTTTGACCAATAGAATATGGTGGATTGCCCACTACTACAGTTATCTCGCTATTTAGTTGATTTTCTACTCGCTTATTGTTCTCTACAAACGGTGTCTCGAAACCCTCCACCTCTTTTTGGCGGTCGAGGCCTTTTTTCTTGGCATACATTTGTTCACCCAGTTGGAAAGTGTCGGTTAGGCAGATACCTGGAAATGCAGTGTAACTGTCGGTTTGCTGCAATAGGTCATGGTACACATTCTCAATATTGACACTGGCAATATAGTAGGCCAGCAACACTATTTCGTTGGCGAAGATTTCGTTCTTGTATTTATATTCAATATCGTGTATGATACCACTCTGCAACAGACGGGTGATGAAGGTGCCCGTGCCAGTGAAGGGGTCGATAATCTTCACATTACGGTCGTTCAACGAGCGGCCGAACTGCTCGTTCAAGACATGCTCCACGCTGTGGATGATGAAGTCCACCACTTCGACGGGAGTATAGACGATGCCCAACTGCTCTTTCACCTTGGGGAATGCCGTAGTAAAGAACTTGTCGTACAATTCCACCACAATCTTCTGCTTGGCCTCGGCGTTGTCGATACCTTCGGCACGTTTGCGCACGCTGTGGTAGAAGGCATCGAGGCTTTTGCGGTCGGACTCGTCTATCTTCTCGTTCAGCAGGGTGACAATCTTGCTCATTGCCTTGCTGACAGGGTTGTTGGCGGTGAAAGCATAGCTGTCGAACAGAACCTCGAATACCGGCTGGGTGATGATATGCTGTGCCAGCATCTCCACTGCCTGCGGTTCGCTGACCGAGGGATTGATGTCCTTATGAAGACCTTTGATGAAGCGGTCAAACTCCCGGCGTGCTTTCGGTTCCTCAGCAATCAGTTGGTTTATCTGGGTAATATGTTTCTCGGCAATCTTGGCCACATCGCTGGCCCACTGCTCCCAATAGCGCTTGCTGCCAACTTTCTGTACCATGCGGGCGAAGATGACATTCTGCAACTGTTCGAAACGCATCTCCAGCTGGGTCTTAAAGGCATTCCCTTGTTCCGCTGCCAATAAGCCATCACCATCGGACTCTTCGTCACCGTTGCCGCCCCCTTGTCCGATAAGGCTGCTACCCGGACGTATCAGCTGCACGACATCGGGACGTTTCTTGTTCAGTTCAATCTTGTTGACCATCGCATTGAAGCGGTCGTCGTGGGCACGGAGGGCGTTAAGAATGTCCCATACAACAGCATAGGTATTGTTATTGTCCAATGCTTCCTCGGGGTCCACATTACTTGGCACAACAATAGGAATGATTATATAGCCGTATTTCTTACCTTCGGCTCGCCGCATTACTCGCCCAACACTTTGCACTACATCCACCTGTGAATTTTTAGCAGCAAGAAAAATAACTGCATCCAAAGATGGGACATCCACCCCCTCGCTCAAACAACGAACATTACTTAACAAATGACAATCAAGACCGTCGGTGCGGGTGCGTTTCAGCCAGCCAAGTTTTGTTTCTCGCCTTGCAGCCCCCATACTACCATCGACATGGTCGGCCTCTACGTTTACCAATCCTCGTCGTTCCTCTGCTGAAAGGCTACCAAAATAGGCCTCTCGGCAAGCATTGAAAGCAGTGGCAATCGCTTTTGACGTCTTTATATTTTGGCAGAAAGCCACAGCACGGTGCATAGGCTGAGGGTCTATTTCGCGTAATAATTTATTGTCGTATCGGCTACGTTTGCTTAAGGCATTGATACAACCAATAAGTTTTGCCATATCATCAGTATGAACCTCACGTTTAGTGTCGGCATCTAGACCGGAAAGAGCTACCTGTACTTCGGTACTCACATCTCCTGGTTCAACATTGAGTATAAGCACTTTATAGTCCGAAAGCAAGTTTTTGTCCACCGCTTCACCAAATCCCAAGCGATAAAACTCCTCACCATATAACTCTACATCATCCATACTGCACAAATAAGCGTCGTTTTCACGTGCACGTCTCTGATCTGCCTCTTTATACAGTCGCGGAGTGGCAGTCATGTACATACGTTTACGGGCATGGATAAAATCGTTGTCATGTACTCGCACGAAGGCACTTTCATCCTCATTTTTGAGTGTAACTCCTGTCGTTCTATGTGCTTCATCGCAAATAATCAGGTCAAATGTCAGTTCTTCTCCGATAGCACTTTGGGCAGCTGCTATACGTTCGATACTCTGATATGTGGAAAACACCACAAGCATACCGTCGCGTTTGTCATGTTTGAGGGCAAGATATTGTTGTTTAATCTGGTCCACATTTGTAGATGCAGGCCATGCCAATTCTTCTACTGTAGTTTGGTTAGTGTCATCGTCCTGAGTATGTGTGCGACTCACCTCGCTGTCAGAGCATATACACATTGGTCGGATAGGTTTCTGGGCATCGAGGCTCCACTCACGTAATGTCTGTCCTAGAAGTGCGATGCTGGGCACAAGAAACAAAACATTGCCTTTGTTTTCAGTCATTTTTTCCGCTATACGCAAAGATGTGAATGTTTTTCCTGTTCCACAAGCCATAATAAGTTTTCCACGGTCGTGGTCTTTGTAATACTTTATTGCCTCATCTATTGCATCCTGTTGGTGCTGTTTAATTCTCTTATGCTCTGTGATAGCTTTAGAGCCACTGATACCATTATCTAATTCTTCCCAGTTGATTGGCATATCGGCCAGCTCGTTGAGATGAAGTACTGTGGCAGGTATTTGCTGGCCACTAAAACTCTCGGCGGCATGGTGGGTGAATCCATCATCGGTGGTGTCAATCCATAAGCGGAAACTGAAAAAGTGTTGATTCCCTTCTTCATCCTTGAATGCACGCGAAGATGTTGTGAGGAATGTGTTTACGGCCTCCTTGTCAATCTTACCATTGGAACGATAGCATTTACATTGAATAGCCCAATATTTTCCTTCAACAGTCAACCCAACAAGGTCAATGCCCGTATCGTGCAACGATATACTTTGCCTATATGGAAAATCTGCCCACATCCACACCTTTTGTAATTCGTTACAATATGGGGGAATAGTTTTAAGCATTGCCTGCATAAGGCGTTCAAAACGTGTGCCTTTGTCAGCTTCGGAATGCGACTGTTCGCGATACTTATTGATTACTTTGTCAAAATTACTCATGATGCTCTCGGTTTTGGCGTCCCGCCTTTCAGAGCATCACAAAAAAAAGAATCCGTGAAACTTACTGTTCATACCCGAGGCTCGCCAAAGCCTGTACTACAAACGGAAAAGCCCACGGATTTCCGTGAGCGAATTCCGCTTTTCCGCGTAGTACTAATTGAAATTGGCGATTTCGGGTATACTATGAAAAGCGCAAACGCTTAGTTTAATATGTCGTTATATGTTATCTTTCTGTTTTACTTTGTGTTATGTTGTTTTCGTTGGTTTTTACGAGTGCAAAGATACGATTTTTATTTGATATAAGCAAGTGATTAGTGATTGGTGAATAGTGATGAAGAAAGGTCAGTGAACCTTTCGATAGCCTGCAGGGCGGAAAATGAAGAAAAGTTCACTGGACTTTTCTTCACCCTTGCCTATTGTATGTCGCCCTTTCAGGGCTTTTACTGAATACTGAATACCGACCACTGACTACTAATTGTTCATTGTCAATTGTTAATTATTAATTTTCAATTGCTTCCGAACTCCGCATTCCGAACTCCGAACTATCGAAAAAGTTTCTCCACATCCACCGAAAGGCCCACAGAGAAGGTGGATCCCGTGGTGGCGGGCGAGTTGCTGTAATAATATTCGGGCACGTAGTTGAAAAGGTTGTCGATGGCGGTGTTGAGGGTAATGGCCTTGGCAATCTTCTGCGAAAGCGTCAGTTTCCAGATGGTGTAGCCGGGGTAGGTGGCTTTCTCCGTCTGCGTGTAGTCGGTCATCGAGGTGTATTCGTCGCAGGTAACGGCGCTGAGTATGCGTCCGTTCAACGCGATGTTGAAACCGTATTTGCGCCATTTTTTGCCATATTCCACCCGCACGGTGGCTGTGTGCGGACGTGTCGACGACAGCTCCGGCTGCCCTTTCTCGATATGCTCGTAGGTATACACATACGACAGCCGAACACCCAAACCGCAACTCCATCGCGCCGAGGCACTTGCGTCGATGCCGGCAATCTGCAATGGCGACATATTTACATACACCTGCCCCTGCACCTCGCGGTCCCATGCCGTGGCGATACGGTCGGTGACGTTGTTGTAGAAACCCATCACCGTAAGGTTGTAGCTGTTTTTGGTGTATTCCGCGGCAAGGGTGAAATTGTGGCTCTTTTCGGGCTTCAGGTCGGGATTTCCGTAAATCATAAAGATGCTCGCCATGTCGAAATTCATATACATCTCCTTCAGTTTCGGTGCACGGAACCCTTTGGCATACGACGCCCGCAACGAGCTGTGTTTGAACTTGTACATCATCCCCAGCTTGGGCGAAAGGCTGTGCATGCCTGCGTCGGAATAGTAGTCGTAGCGCAGGCCGCCAATGACGTTGAGTTTCTTGGTGGGATTCCAGTCGTACTGGGCGAAAACGTCGGCGGTGTGCTGGAATTTGGCGCCGTTGTCGGCAAACTGGTAGGTCATCAGGTAGTCGTGCAGGTAGTCGCCGCCGAGGGTGAGTATGTTGTTGCCCGAAAAAGTGTGGTTGTAGAGCGTCCGCACCGAGTTCTGGACGTTGCTGTAGTCGCGCACGTCGAGCAGACTTGTCAGGTTGTAGTCGCTTTTGTCGTACTGGTCGAAATTGTAGGCGGCCGTCAGACTGTTGCTGCTGTCGATGTTATAATCGGCCGTAACGCCGCCGCAGAAATCGCGGTAACGCTCGTTGGCCATCGGCTGCGACTCCCTTTCGCGGAAGAAATAGCCCGCCTTTGCGGTGATTTTCAACCTGTTGGCGATGTCGTAGGTCAGTTTCTCCTTGAAATTCCACGAGTGGTGCGCCGCCAGACTGCCGAAATCGCCGTCGTTGCTGAAAGCGATGGCATCGGCCGAGTTGTACTGCACGTTGGTGATACTGCTCAGCCCTCCGGCCTTGAAACCCAGCGTTCCGCCGTGGCGTTGCTCGTTGTGCGAGGCGTAGCGGGTGTTGAGGTTCAGGTTCCAGCGGTCGTCGGAGTTGCGGGTTATGATATTGACCACCCCGCCCACGGCGTCGGAGCCGTACAGCGACGAGGCGGCACCTTTCACTATCTCCACCCGCTCCACGTTGTCCATGTTCAGGCGACTGTAGTCGAGGTTGCCGAACACCGACTCGCCCGCCAACCGCTCTCCATCGACCAAAAACAGCACCGAATTGCCACCAAAACCTTGTATATTAACCACTTGCTGCCCCATCGAATAACTGAACTCCACTCCCGGCATCTCGGTCTGCAGCACATCGCGGATGTCGGTGGCGTCCTGCATCTCTATCGCCTCGTGGGTGATTACGCGGGTGACGATGGGGGCATCCTTGAGCAGCTTAGGTGTGCGGGTTCCCGTCACCACCACCACATCCAACAGACTGGCTTTCTGACGAATAGCAAAATCCACCGTCCCTTTCTCGTCTGCCGAAAGGCTTTTCTTCTTAGGCTCATAACCGACATACGACACTTCCAATGTAAAATTCTTGCCCACAGGAAGTTGCAGTCGGTAACGCCCCGATGCGTCGGTTACGGTGCCCTTGCCTTTCAGCTCGCACACACGCACGGTTACGCCCACCATAGTCTCGCCCGTGGCGGAGTCGGTAACTATGCCTGTTACAGTGCGTTGCGCCTGCGCAGAAAAGGTCAGGACAACGAAGAAAAGCAATAATAGCGGTTTTAAATATCTGTCGTTCATTATTTTGTTAGAAGGGATAGATATATTTTATTGTTACATAGCCTTTTACACTGGCCTCGTCCATAAAGTTGGCAAAAAACAGTGCGGCGTAGCTGCCGTCGTAAAGCCGCAGCAGGTACGGCCGCAGTGAGGGCGTATAAACCGGCGGCATCGAGGACAGGTCCACGTCGAGCCAGCGCGACAGCACGGGGTTCACCATGCAGGTGTCGTAGTTCAGATAGCCGTCCATCATGTGCGACATGTCTATCACCACCTGCGACAGTGTGTCGGCAGTGAACACCGCCCCTGCGGGTATGCCGCCGCTCCTCACCTCGTCCAAAGTGCTGTACGAAGTCTCGAAAGCGGCACCGCCGTTGGTGCGCACATCGTAGCGGTGCAGGGCGAAATCCCACACTGCCGGCGCCTCCTCCCCCATCACTATGTTCGAAGTGTCGGTGGTTTTGTTCTTTAAACTGATGTAAGTCCAACGCTGATAGCTCGTTACATCGATGTAAATAGTACCGCTTTTGGTGGCGGCATTCGTCTCTATAAAGCCAAAGCCGTCGGAGGCTGTTGCCGGCGGGGTGTCGTAGAGATCTTCGAAAATCCCTTCGCACGAGCCCATCAGCAACAGGCTTCCAACAGCGGATAATAATAAGAAAAAGTATTTCAGCATGAAAAAAACTTGGCTCAGATTATTTCGTCGAGGTGGAGAAAGTGATTGTGATAGGCATCGGCATTGCGCCCGGAGTTACCACAAAGGTGAGACTCAGCACGCCGTCGGTCACGGAGCCTTCCACAGTGCCCGCCCAGTTGGTGGAACCGACGGTTATCGACACAGGCTGCTGGGCTATGGTGAAAGTCTGGTAGTCGGCGGTGGTTACTGCAATATCCTCGAAAGTGGTCGAGGGCAACGACATCTGCTGACCGCCCATCGAAAGTCCCATTTCGGGGGTAACGATGTCCGCCTTGTCGCCTTCCTTGGCGTTGATGGTCATAATAGTGTCGTTTATAGTCAGTTGCGACGAGCCGTTCACACTTACGTCGATGTCGCCGCGGTATTTGTCGGCCACATAGTAGCCCGTGGAGGCCTTGCCGGTCTTGAACACCACGTTGGTGCCGCCCATCACAGCGGGCAGACTCACGGTAACGGTGGCGTCGGTGGTGGAGGCGATGTCGGCGGTAAGGGTACAGTCGTAGCTGCGTTCCTGGCCGCCCATTCCGGCCATCAGGCAGGTGCCAGTGCCACTGACGGTGTAACGACTTCCGTTTGCCGAAACGGTGGCTCCGGTGATGGTGGTTGTGCCCCAAGTAGCCGAGGCGAAGGTGATGTCAACGGTGTTTCCTGATTTCGCTTCCGAAACGGCGACGGTAAGACTCTCGTCGGCGGTAAAGTTATTCTGGAAATAAGCGCTGCTGGCAAGGGAATAACCCTCGTAAGTGCCTACCACTTTTGTTACATCCACCGAAGTGGAGGGTGTAGTTTCTTCTTTCTCTTTGTCGCACGAAGCAATTGCCATTGGCAACATGGCCACTATGGCCCCAAATAATAAGTTTCTTACTTTCATCATTTTTTGTTGTTTATTGATTTATAATTTGTTACATTTGTCACTTCAGATAAGGAACTGATGCAAAATTATTGATTCCCAATCAACAAACTAATAACAAAAAATGGTGATTTTTGTCCTAAGTATTAACGTGTTTTAGGTAATACAAAGGAAAAAAGATGAAAATTATACCCATATTATCACCTATAAACCAATGATTTAAAAATATCGTTACCAATATCATCTCTCCATCGCTTTAACAGTAATCACCTTAACAATATAATTATAATAGAAACAAAATTGGAGTTCATACGGGTTCCGTTTTTTTCGCCTCAAGTGTGATTTTTGGTGCAAATATGCGTTTATTATAATGTGTCCATTAATAATAAACATTTTTTGACAGGACATACTTTCTGCCGAAACAGTACGTTATTGCTATAACAAAACTATGAATGTAAAACCATACAGCCCGGCGGCAAGGGAGGCCGGAAAACGTGGAACAAAACGGCGAGAGCCACGCAAAACAAAGGGTAGCCGATAGTTTCATCATCAAAAAAACACATCTTATGACAAAGAAAGTTGCATTATTCGCACTTGCTGCTATCCTGAGCTCTTTTTCGCTGATGGCACAAAGCCAGTCGAAACTGTTTGTGGAAGGAAATTACGGAGCGATGCTCCTCACTCGCAACCTGTCGGTTTTCGACAAAAGTATGACATCCACCCATTGCGAAGCCGGCGAGTTTGCAATAGCCTACGAAGTGAGCGACTCCGGAGCACTGGGACTTAAGTTTTTCTCTTCAGGCTACGAAACTCCGGCATTCTCCGAGTCGGTATATTTCGGTTTTGCCGGTTTGATGGCCCGCATAATCCGCCCAATACACATAAATGGCGAAGTGGTGCTGAAACCGTTTTTCGAAGGCACTTTTGGCTGCACTTTCCTTACCGACATGTTCGATTTGGACGATGTGTCGTACAAAGCTAAACGGTACGGCTTTGGCATGGACGCTGTTATTGGCGTCTCAGTACCAATATCCAAATATCTGGAAATAAGTCTGAAATGCGGCGAACTTATCTCGTTTATTGGCAAACCGAAAGTTGACGTGGATGTCCCTGCCAAGCACTATGAGTTGGGCGAACAGATGATTATGTCACCTTACATCATGGGTACGATTGCCATTAATGTTCTGGGATTGAAATAAGAGCTTTTTCGAAAAATAAAAAGGAGGCTTACGGCCTCCTTTTTTTGTATCTGGGTTTCGCCGTTTATTTGGCGGAGAAATATTTCAGTGCGTCGGCGACAAGGAAAATGCTGCCGGTTACAAGAATCAGGGCGTTGTCCTCGGCTTGGTTGCGAGCAGCTTTCATTGCCGTTGGGAAATCGCCGTACGACATTCCGCGCAGTCCGCAGCGTTGTGCCGCCTGTCTCAGGACGTCGGCCTCCAAACCGCGAGGCACACTGGGTTTGCAGAAATAATAAGTGGCGTACGAGGGCATCATCGAGAGCACTGTGGTGTAATCTTTGTCGTTCACACAACCGAAAACCACGTGCAGGTGCGAAAATCTTATATCCGAAAGGGTTTTCAGCATACTCTCTATTCCGGCAGGATTATGTGCTGTTTCACAGATAGTTAGCGGATGGCTGGAAACCACCTGCCAACGTCCCTTGAAACCCATGTCCACAACTACCGACTCCACGCCCAGCATAACGGCGTTGAGGGGTATCTCGTAGCCCACGGTGCGCAGTATTTCAACAGCTTGCACCACAGTAACGAGATTTTTTTTCTGGTAATCGCCGCAGAGCAACGATTTAAGTCCTATATACTGCTGCTCGCCGTTGTTGGAGGTAATGTTGAGCATCATCGAATAATTGGAGTTGATGACGTCGGTTACGGTGTAGTTCTGATCGGCGAAATAGATCGGGGCGTTGTTGTTCTTGGCTGTCCGCTCGAAAACGGGTGCTGTTTCGGGCTGTGTCTCCCCTATCACCACTGGAATATTGGGCTTGATGATGCCCGCCTTTTCGGCAGCGATAGCCTCAAGGGTGTCGCCGAGGAACTTGGTGTGGTCCAATCCGATGTTGGTTATCACCGAAAGGTCGGGGGTGATGATGTTGGTGGAGTCGAGGCGTCCGCCCATACCTACCTCAATTACAGCCACATCCACCTGTTTGGTGGCGAAATAGTCGAACGCCATTGCCACAGTCATCTCGAAAAATGAGGGGGTGATTTGGTCGAGCAGCGGTTTGTTGCGTACCACAAAACCCACTACGTCGTCCTCGGAAATCATCTCGCCGTCGATGCGTATGCGTTCGCGGAAATCCACGAGGTGCGGCGAGGTGTAGAGTCCCACCTTGTAGCCTGCGTTGTGCAGGATGGATGCGAGGAAATTGGACACCGAGCCTTTGCCGTTGGTGCCTGCTATGTGGATGGAGCGGAAACGCTCGTGCGGATTGCCAATGGCGTCGAGCAACGCCACGGTGTTTTCCAGATCCGCCTTATATGCGGCTTCGCCTATGCGCTGATACATCGGCAAGGCCGAAAACAGATAGTTTGTTACTTCGTTGTATGTTGTCATCGTTTGTTATTTTGTTCTTTTTTGTCAAAGACGGTAATCGACACCGAACAGGCCGTAGATGTTGTACATTTTGTACTCCAAACCACGGAAAGCCTCTTTGAAAGTGGAGTTCAACGCCCACGAGAGGTCGAACCACGCCGCCCATCTTTCGCCGAAGCTGCGTGTGGCGGTGATTTCAAGGCCGTAGTTGAAAGGTGCTATAAATTCGCTGAAATCGAAAGGCTCGTAGCCCACTTCCACTTTCTCGCCCGTGGGGTCGGTAATGCGTATGTAGCCGCTACTTACCGCTCCGCTGAAATGTCCCTGAAGTTTGCGTGCGAGATATAGTCCAGCATCGAAAGTCCAATTGTTGTTCGGCGAAAAAGAGAACTGCACCGGCAAAGAGATGTAGGTGGCATGAAGCACCGTTTCGTTGTATCCGGTGAAATAGCCCGACACTTCGGATTCGTCAATGATGGCTTGTGTAAACATCTGATACACTTTGGCTTCCGCCGACATTCCCACGTGTTTCACCTGCAATCCGGTTTTCAGTCCTGTTTTTGGTCCGAACTGGTAACGGAGGTCGTAGCCCACCAAGACGCAAAGCCGTGGTGTCCAGCTCATTTCGGATATGCGGTTTGGAATAGGAATGGGGGCGCTGGCACCTGTGCCTATGCCGAGGGCAAAGCCGTGCTGCAGCGGACTGACGGTGGTGTCGGCGTCCTGCGCACGTAAAACATTTGCTGTAAGTAATGTAGCTACAAAAAGAACTATTGTTTTTCGCATCATTTTTCGGACTATTTTAGTTTAATCTCCACTTTGTCGAGCAGCAGCTGACTGCCGGCCGCCCCTTGGAAGAGGTCGCCTTTGGCACTCGACGAGGCTATTATCGAATACTGCAATGTGGTATTCTGCGGCATCTCCTTGCGGTAGACGAAAGGCAGGGCGATGCGTGTGTATGTGGTTGAGCTGATGGGAGTTTCGTAGTTGTATTTGGCAATGCATACAATCCGCTCCGACGACGAGCTGTTGGTGCCGTCGAGAGGTTCGTCGCCTTCGAAAAGTATGGCGTAGAACGAGCAGCTGTCGGTGGCGTCGGGGATCACATTGCCGTCGCGGTCGGTGTAGGTGGGACCGGGGGTGTAGCGCAGGTATCCGATAAGACTGTCGGGACGGCTACCAGTTGCGGTGTAGGGTATGCCGAACTTTGTGAGCAACAGCGGGTTGGCGAGGCTCTGAAGCGTTACGTTGCTCATGGTGCCGAGGAAAATGGAGCCGGCTATGAGTCGCGGCACAAGGGAGGTCTGTCCGCCCTGACGGGTGTTCAGAGACACGGCGAAGTTGCCGGAATAGGCCACATCGGTCTTAACCGTGGGGAATTCGAGGTTGGGCACGCCCATGCCGTGGATGATACGCACGCCGGAGTTGGCGGAGGTCCAGCCCACGGGTGTTTCGTAGAAATTGTTGCCGGAGCCCGTGCCCTGCCATTCCTCGAAATCGCCGTTGTACACCAGCGATGTGTTGATGACATTGACGGTGTAGATGCGGTTCCACTGGCGATCTTGCGACACCACGGTGAAGGTTACAGGCTGTGAGAAATCGTGCACAGTAGCTGGGTCAGGCGAGATGGTGGCGTTGTCCGAAAGGGTTACCACAGCGGTAAGCGATTCAAGACTATGATACTGTGATAGATAGTAGTTGATGACGTTGTCCGACGAGGCCACCTCCATCAGGTGTCCGTCCTCGGCAATCATAAAAGTGAGGATGTCGGCCTCCATATTCTGCGGAGTTTCGCGGTTGCACGACGGGAAAATCGCCGCAAGGCTCGCCAAAAGCAACGCACAGAATGCCGACAGATTGTTTTTCGTTCTTATAAGCATTTCTTTGTCAAACGTTTGTGTTTGTCGTTACATTTATTATAAGTATGCAAAGATACACGAAAAAAACGAGTTTTGCAAATTATTAACATCTTACATCAGCAAGAAAGAACTCTTTGCAAAATAAATCCGCCGCAACTCCGTTTTACTTTTGTAAAATCATTTGCCACAATGGACATCATTCTGAAACATTTCCCCGACCTCACGCCGCGTCAGAAAGAGCAGTACGCCGCTTTGCGCAACCTCTACGGCTATTGGAACGAGCGTATCAACGTCATCTCACGCAAGGACATCGACAACCTGTACGAGCACCACGTGCTGCACTCGCTCGGCATCGCCAAAGTGCAGCCGTTCAAGGCCAACTGCGACATCCTCGACGTGGGCACGGGCGGCGGTTTCCCCGGAATACCTCTGGCGATAATGTTCCCCGATACCAATTTCCATCTTGTCGATTCCATCGGGAAAAAGATAAAGGTGGTGGAGGCGGTGGCCTCGGAGCTGGGACTGGCCAACGTGCGTGCCGAGCAGACTCGTGCCGAAAGCATCAAAGGGGAGTACGATTTTGTGGTTAGCCGCGCCGTTACCGACCTGCCCACTTTCGTAGGCTGGGTGCGGGGCAAAATCTCCCCCTCGCATTACCACGACCTGCGCAACGGTATCCTCTACCTCAAGGGCGGCGACCTCAGCGACGAGCTGAAACCCTTCGCCAGTTCGGCCAAGGTGTACAACCTCAGCGACTGGTTTGAAGGCGAGTTTTTCGAGACCAAAAAAGTGGTTTACCTGCCCCTCAAGTCGAAAAACTCCACAAAACACTGACAGTAGTCCGAAAGTGGCATATAAATCAAATTTTATTTGTAAATTTGCATTTTGTAATAAGCAACAATAATTTCAACAACAATATGAAAATCAACATAGTACAACTTAATCTCGCCACTGGCGACGTAGCCAGAAATCTCGAAAACATACAAGCCGCCCTCGACACCCCACAGAGTCGCGAATCGCTGCTTTCCGTTTTCCCAGCCAACACCTTGTGCGGCTATCCCTTATACAACGCTGTGGTATATAACGACTTACAGAAAGAGGCACAGGCCGCACTGCAAACCCTTGTCGACATCTCGGAACACCGCGCCTTTATAGTAGGACTGCCGCTCCACGTGCAGGACCGCGGACTGTGCAACGCACTGATTTTCGTGCAAAACCGCGCCATCAGAGCCGTCGTTACAAAAAAATACCTCAACCTCGACGAACAGAAATTCTTTGTGCGTGGCGAAGGCGTGCAAGTCGTTCAGTATCAAAACCAAAAGATAGCCATCGGATTTTACGAGGACATCAAGGAGCTTTCCAAGACCCACACCCCCGACCTCGACATAGTGGTGTGCTGCGGCTGCAACGTGTTTGACTACAACAAGCCTTTCCGCACACGCTATAAGATGCAGAAAATAGTGGAATCGCTGAACAGCTCGCTGGTTTACGCCAACCGCATCGGCGGCGAGGGCGGATGCCTCTTTGCCGGAGGCTCGATGGCCATCAACGCCGCAGGCAACGTATTGGCGCAACTGCCTTATTTCGAAGAAGATAACCAAACCATCGACCTTCAGATAATTGAGAACATCGAAGACGAGAAACCCGAAGTGGTGGAGCTTGTACACAAAGCCCTCGTTACCGGAATACGCGACTATTTCGGCAAAAACGGCTTCAAAAAGGCTGTGCTAGGACTTTCGGGCGGCATCGACTCCGCTCTGGTAGCCGCGTTAGCCACCGAGGCCCTCGGCAGCGAGAACGTGCACGGCGTGCTCATGCCCTCCGAATACTCCAGCGACCACTCCATCACCGACGCCGTGGCCCTGGCCAAAAATCTCGGCATCGGCTACGACATCATACCCATCAGCGATGTGTTCCATTCGCTGAAAACAACCATGAAACCCGTCTTTGCGGGACTGCCCGAGGACGTCACCGAAGAGAATATGCAGGCACGCATCCGCGGAGTGATACTGATGGCCGTTTCGAACAAAACCGGCGCCGTGCTGCTCAACACCTCCAACAAAAGCGAGGCCGCTGTGGGCTACGGCACCCTCTACGGCGACATGTGCGGTGCCTTGGCAGTGATTGCCGACCTTTACAAAAACGAAGTTTACGAACTTTCCAACTATATCAACCGCAACGGCGAAGTGATACCGCAGAACACCATCGACAAAGCGCCTTCCGCCGAGCTGCGTCCCGGCCAGAAGGATAGCGACTCGCTGCCCGACTACGACGAACTCGACGCCATACTCTCGATGCACCTCGACTGCGAGATGGACTGCGAACAGATAGTTGCCGAAGGCCACGACCCCGACACCGTGCGCCGCGTGCTGCGTCTAGTCAAGAACAACGAGTACAAACGCCGTCAGGTGGCACCCATACTCAAAGTGTCGCCAATGACTTTCGGCCACGACCGCAAGACTCCGATTTCTTAAAAGGAGATTATTGCTGTCCGATTAAAAATTATTTGAAATCGACATAAAGCAGTGTATATCAACATATAAAACTTCTTTCTTCTATTTCTTTTGTCTTGAAACAAAAGAAAAGAAGCAAAAGAAAAATTCAAGGCTGTGACAAAAAAACTAAAAAACGCCTGCGTTCCGCTAAAGTCGTCAAACTCGCACTTTTGTCGTAGTTCACGGCATAAATCAAATCTCACACCTGATTTAGTTTTTCAAACGTTTGCCGTTTCTATGCTCAGACACTGACGCCTTCTTAACGCTGCACTCCGACGTTTTTCTTAACGTTTTTTTCTCAATGCCTTTAGGCTGCCGCACTTGGGTTTAGTCGCGGTTTATCTAAACCTAACGATTTTCGCAGAAAATCGAGTGCGCGGTGGGCCGAACATTTACCCGGGAAGCGTGGGCCAATGCGCGTTGGATAGGGATTAAATGTTCTTGAACTTTTTTCTTTCTTTTTTCTTTCAAGAGAAAAAAGAAATACAAAGAGCACACAGAATTGTATTACGGCACAGGTATTCTTTTCTGGACACCAATTATTTTAAATAATAAACAAAACAATATTTTCATTCAAAAAACGTTTATATTATTCTCATCAACAAACGCATTGTATCACCATATTTCATAACACAAACATGAAAAAGACAACTCAAGCCATGCAGGTCATTGAAGCCATGCGTAAAGAAGGCGGGTACGCCACTTTACGCAGATTAAATGAGGTCGTTGATTTCTCTACATGGGCCACTAAAACACCTGAAGCAACGGTAAGACGAATAGTTCAAGATAGTAAGGAGATATTTCGCATCCAACCCGGATTGTGGGCTCTTGAGGATATGCGTGATGAAGTTTTGAGGATGTTCGAACTCAAAGTAGGCGATAAGCACAGTGAGGAGTTGTTTACACATGGTTATTATCAAGGCTTGCTCGTTGAAATTGGAAAATACAAAAAACAACTGACATACATCCCTGCTCAAGACAAAAGTCGCAAATTTATGGGAAAGCAACTATTATCTGAATTGTCTGATACTACAACATTGCCGGACTTCACATACGATAACCTCAAGAAAAAGGCACGCACAATAGATGTTATATGGTTTAATGAGCGAAAAATGCCATCTGCTTTTTATGAGATTGAGCACACTACCGACATAAAGAACTCTTTGTCAAAGTTTTATGAATTACAAGATTTTCATGCTGATTTCTATATTGTAGCAGATTGTTGTCGGAAAAAAGAATACGAAGATAAACTAAATGTTTCTATGTTTGAACCTATACAAAAACGCGTGTCTTTTTTAGAATATAGCAGAGTAGCAACAATGTATGAGGGAATAAAAAAGATAACTAGTGTTAAATGGTAATTTCTTTTCAGCATGAAAGATTACTTTACCGACATTATTCAAATAACCAACAACAAACTCCAAATAAATAACGCTCTATGGAATATTTAGTTGAAGTTAAAGAAACACTGCGTCGTGTAATTAAAGTGGAGGCACAAAATCCAGAAGAAGCAGAAAATATGGTAGAAGAGAAATACTCTTCTTGCGATATTGTTCTAGATGCAGAAGATTTTCAAGGACCCGTGACAATCAAATCTATAGGACTGCTCAAGGACAAAGCAAATGAAAGATTTGATGATATAACGGATTATGATGACTAAATGTTCTACGGTTATCAATTATTAAACCAACCATGATAGACCAAATTCTCGACCACAACCGAAATCTTTAAACACCTTTATATTATGAAATTGGACAAACTAATTCTTATTTTGGCGATTGGTGCGATAATGACAGCGTGCACCTCACACAACGACAACGACCACCCTGAACCAATTTATATGGATTCCGTAGATGGAATTTCTTTGCAGCCAATCGAATCCATAAGTTATTATGTAGGACCATTATCTCATGAATGGTTTGTCAATTTTGCAAATGGTGAAGAAGGTATTATTGGATATGACAAATCTTTGCCCAATCCTTGGAAATTTCGCGCCAGATTTGATACCACCCGTGCTTTTCCTTTGACTGGTCATAGCGGTGCTTTTATTGAACGTTACGGCATTGCAGAAGAAGATTTGGTAAAAATAATGGACTACATCAACGCCAACGGCATCGTTTTGCTTTGCGGTCCTTCATATCTACGATGGGAAGAGGAATATGCCTACGTTATTTATGAATACCACGATGACACATTGAACGAGCGGTTGGTTCTTTTTGATGCCATTGACGATTCGATACGCTTTATTTATGATATTGAAAGAACTCCAAGCAAAAAGAACGGCAGAAATAATCCATCCAATATCAAAACAATTGAAGATTTTGAAAACTTAGTAGAATCTTCAACTCACAGTTCTGGAATACGTGGGTACGCACGCCGCACAAATCGCAATACCGACTGTATTGAGTACATTTACGACGAAACACACATTACAACATTCTGTTTTTCAGCAGATACCACACAATGCCTATATATCCATAGCGACGACAATCATTTTCTTAACAGTTTCCAACCTTTGACAAGAAAGAAATGATGGATTACTGAAAGAATCGACTAATTGACAAATAGTTACACAATCACTTTTTAAAACCATGATAGACCAAATTCTCGACTACAACCGCAGTTTCGTTGCCCGTAAGGGTTACGAGCAGTATATCACCGACAAGTACCCCGACAAGAAACTGGCGGTGCTTTCGTGCATGGACACCCGTCTTACCGAGCTATTGCCCGCCGCCCTCGGACTGAAAAACGGCGACGCCAAAATCATCAAAAACGCCGGCGGACTGGTAATATCGGCTTTCGACTCGGCCATGCGCAGCCTTATCGTGGCTATCTACGAGCTTGGAGTTGAGGAGATTATGGTGGTGGCCCACTCCCACTGCGGCGCCTGCCACATGAGCTACGAACATTTCCACCACCAGATGATTGCCCGCGGCGTTGCCGAAGACACCCTCGACACCATACGCAAATGCGGCATCGACCTCGACCACTGGCTGGAAGGGTTCAAAGACACCCCCACCTCGGTGCGAAAAACCGTGGAGACTATCAGAACCCACCCGCTGGTGCCTAAGAACTTAGCGGTGCGCGGTTTCATCATCGACTCCGAAACGGGAGCACTGGAAGAAATTGAATCGACATAACTAATACCAATATGGACAGACGAGACTTTATCAAAAAATCGGCCATCGCAGTGGCAGGAGTGGCGGCAGGTGCTGCCATAGCCTCGCCCATCACTTCGACAATAATAGACAAAAACAACGAAAAACGACTAAAAAACATGAAAGTACTGCTTATCAACGGCAGCCCGCGCACCAAGGGCAACACCCACTTGGCACTCACCGAGGCAGCCAAACAACTGGAAAAGAACGGCATAGCCACCGAACTGGTGGAGATTGGTGCCAAACCCATGCACGGATGCATAGCCTGCAACCACTGCAAGGAAACGGGGCGTTGTGTTTTCGACGACGACCTCTGCAACCACGTCATCGACCTTATGTCGGGCTGCGACGGCATTATAGTGGGTTCGCCGGTGTATTACGGACAGCCCAACGGCACGGTGTTGAGCCTTGTGCAGCGACTGTGCTACGCCGCTCCCCATCTGATGCAAAATAAACCCGCGGCGGCGGTGGCCGTATGTCGCAGAGGCGGCGCCTCGGCGGTGTACCAAACCCTGCTGATGCCTTTCCAGATGCTCAACATGCCAGTAGTAACTTCGCAGTACTGGAACATTGTTTACGGCCGAGCCGAAGGCGAGGCCGCACTCGACACCGAAGGCATGCAGACAATGCGCACAATGGCCGACAACATGGCTTGGCTGCTGAAAAAGACACATTCCGGCAACGCCGACCTCCCCGAACGCGAGGATTGGCAGGGAATGAACTTTATCAGATGATAAGAGTAATTTTCCAACCCAATTTTACATGAGCATGAAACTGAAAAAACGGAAAATCAAGTATTCGGCAATATTTTTCCTTTGCTGGTTCGGACTTCTGGTCTTTTTGGTGGATGGAGTACTGAAATTCCAGACACTGGTCAACTATTTCGGGTCGTACGCTTTGGTGGAAGTGGTGTTATGGCTGTTGGTCATACTTCCCACATTGGCCGTTTACATCTTTACAAAAGAAAAAAAATGACATAAAACACTGAAACCATAGCGAACAAATGACTAAGGCTGACAACACTTCCGAATTTTTGAAAGACTGCATGGCCGGGGCTGTGATGAAACTGCTGGAGCAATGGCCGCTCGACAAGATACAGGTGAAGCAGATCTGCGACGCCAGCGGCTATCACCGTGCATCGTGGTTCCGTGCTTTCCGCTCCAAGAGCGAGGCTGTAACCTATCACATGGTGCGTCTGTGGCAACTTTATTGCGAACGACACGGCTTGGAGGGGTACAACGACTGGGTTATCGACAACGCCGAAGCGTGGTTCCAGTACAACTACGAGATACGCGACACCCTACGGCTGCTCTACCGTCGCGGGTTGATGAAGGAACTTGCCGATTCGTTCACCGCCACGCTGCACGACCATCATATCGCCGACCCCGAACAGGTTTACCGCACTGCCATGTTCTCTTTCTCGCTCTACGGCATCCTACGCGAGTGGATTATCCGCGACTTCGACAAATCGCCCGACGAAATGGCACGCATAATCCGCGAGACCACCGCAAAAATGGCCTGATACTTTCATCCCAGTAAGTCGCATTTTTTTCGGTACACTTTGTCAAATCTAAAAAAAAACGTATTTTTGCAGATGAGAAACGATTTTTATAAAACATTATAAACATTTAAAAACTCAACAGTTATGAAGAAAACAATTGCAATCATCGCCTGTGCAGCTGCAATGCTCCTCGCAGGCACAGCTAAGGCCCAGCTGGGCGTCAACATCGGTTATGCTCCCGTAACATATACCTCGAAGGTCACCGTCGGAAACAACACCAACACCTCTACTTCCGACATGAACGGCTTTTTTGCAGGTTTTACCTACAATTATGGTTTTGCCAAGAACTTCGGTGTGGCTTTCGGACTGCAGGGACGTTTCAACTTCAAGAAACAGACAGGTGGCAACGACTTAGTCGTGGTAAGCGCCAACGACAAGATTAAAACCACACAGATATTGTTGGATGTGCCTCTGCTGTTCAACTACAGCTTGCCCCTCGGCAGCAAAGCCAAACTGTCGGCTTTCGTAGGCCCGACTTTCAGCCTTGCCGTATATGGCAACACCCACGTTACCACAACCACCACCGTGCTTGGTAGCTCCAGCACCTCGGAGAAAGATTACGACATGTACGGAGACGACAGCGAAAACAACCGTTTCGACATCGCTGCCGCTTTCGGACTTCAGTTCCAGTACGATGTGTTCCGTCTCTTCGGCGGCTACCGCTTCGGCTTGATGGACTTGAACTCCAACGACAACATTAAGACCAAAAGCGCTGGTTTCTTTGTAGGATTGGGATACACTTTTTAGCAGAATAAGTTTACCACTGTACAGCGCCGCCTTTCAAGGCGGCGTTTTTTTTGTAAAGACGGTTTCTCGAGACTCATCATTTATGGTGATTTTGCATTAGTGGTGCAATAACCCATAAACTGTGACGTTATGCGGATGTAAATATTTTTGAAATGACAATAGGAGATTTTTTCAACGCACTGCTGGCGGTTATCAATGCGATGAGTCCCTATCTGCTGTTGGGATTCCTCATTGCGGGAGTGCTGCATGTGTTTGTGCCGAAACGTTTTTACGCCAAGTATCTCTCGCGAAACAACAAACTGTCGGTACTGTGGGCCGCCCTGCTGGGTGTGCCGTTGCCGCTCTGCTCGTGCGGGGTAATCCCCACCGCCGTGGGACTGAAAAACGAGGGTGCGTCGAAAGGGGCTGTGGCTTCGTTCCTAATCGCCACACCACAGACGGGCATCGACTCCATCCTCGCCACCTTCTCGCTTATGGGCTTGGGGTTCGCCATTACGCGTCCCGTAGCCGCATTGGTTACGGGTTTCTGTGGTGGATTTTTGGTTAATCGCTTTGCGGAAAATGAAAATTCAAAATTGGGAATTGACAATTCGGCTTGCGCAGTGGATAACTTTCAACACTCAACTTTCAACTTTCCACTTAAGATTTGGCGTGTGCTGAAGTACGCCTACTTAGACATGATTCAGGACATCGGTCTGAGGCTGGCCATCGGTCTTTTGGTGGCCGCACTTATCAACGTGGCTGTGCCCGACGAGTTTTTCCTCTCCTTCGGCAGCCAGCCTTTGTTGCAGATGCTTGTCATCCTTGTAGTGGCAGTGCCGATGTACATCTGTTCCACCGGCAGTATCCCCGTGGCGGCGGCACTGATGATGAAAGGCCTCTCGCCCGGAGCCGCGCTTGTGATGCTGATGGCCGGTCCTGCGGTCAACATCGCATCCATCCTTGTGGTGCGCAAATCAATGGGCAGACGTTTCACGTGGATTTATCTGCTCACCATCGTGGGGTTCTCCATCCTTTTCGGGACGCTTCTGAATACGTTCAGTAACCTTTCAATTTTCAATTTTCAACTTTCAACTTCGGTCCATGGTGCCTGCTGCGCATCAGAAGCCGCCACGCCCAGCGTCTTTCAAATCATCTGTTCGACACTTTTAGTTTTATTCATCATAATAGCATTGAGTATGAAATTTTTCAGCAAATTCAAGAAACAAGAAGCGGCCGCCGGTACGGTTGTATATACCGTTGAAGGCATGCACTGCAACCACTGCAAGGCTGCCTGCGAGAAATCGGTAGGCGAAGTGAAGGGCGTAAGCTCCTGCGAGGCCACTCCTGCAGCCAACACCCTCGTCGTTACCGGTACTGCTGCCGAATCCGACATCCGCAAAGCTGTGGAAAAGGCCGGCTTTGAGTTCAAGGGAGTGAAATAGACAAATTACATCAGATTTACATGACAGAATCGGAATTGTACAAGATCCCGAGTGCTCTCACCCCAGCATAACATCCATAACCATCATCAGGACGAAACCGAGGGCGAAGCCGATGGTTGAGAGGTTGGTGTGGCTGCCTTGTGCTGTTTCGGGAATCAGCTCTTCGACAACAACGTACATCATTGCCCCAGCGGCAAAGGCTAGCAGATAGGGCAGCGCCACGCCGAGCACACCAGCAAGCAGCAGTATGGCCACGGATCCGATGGGTTCCACCACGCCGCTCAGAGAACCTATCAGGAACGACTTAAAACGGGAGTTGCCTTCGGCGAACATTGGCATTGAGATGATTGCCCCTTCGGGGATGTTCTGTATGGCGATGCCGATGCTCACAGCAAAGGCGGCACTGAGTGTCAACCCGTGCGATTCGCCGGCGAAGACCACGCCCACGGCCATGCCCTCGGGCAGGTTGTGGATGGTTACGGCCAAAGCCAGCATCGCCGTACGCGACAGCCGCGACCGCAGTCCCTCGGCTTTCGGTGCACCTACATGCAGGTGGGGTGTCAGTTCGTCGATAAGCAGCAGGAAGGCCATCCCGGCAAGGAAACCCACGGAGGCTGGGATTATGTTTTTGCCCGACATCTCGATGGAAGGTATCAGCAGCGACCACACGCTGGCCGCCACCATCACGCCGCTGGCGAACCCCAAAAGCGTCTTCTGCAGCCGGTCGGGAATCTCCTTTTTCATGAAAAAGACAAAGGCCGACCCCAGCATCGTCCCCAGCAAAGGCAATAATATTCCGACAATTAGCGCATTCATATCATCAAACTTTCACTCAGCAAAGATACACAAAAATAGGATATGTAGAGGCAACATTTTTTTGCAACCATCTCAGAGCATAATATTCACGGAGATGAAATAGGCGGCTTCGAGTTCAGGGGAGTGAAGGAGTGAGTGCGGACATTACTTGAAAGGCACGGTCAACTTGAAAACGATGTTGCGTCCCATGTTGAACACCCCCTGTCGGCCGGTGACGACGTTTATATCGGCATATTTCAGTCGGCTCAGGTGGTCCTGATAGCACACATCGGTGAGGTTGTCCACAATCAGAACCAGCTCGGCTACTTTCCTACCCTTGATCCACACATCCGTACCTGCCGAAAGTCCGAGCAGGAGGTATGATGGAGTGGCTGTTTCGGTGCCGTAGGCCGCATAATAACGGTCTTGTTCCAAGCACCAGTCCATGCGGGCGGCCACGTATGCGTTTTTGAAGGTCTTGCCGCTGTGGGTGAGCTCGTATTTCACATCGGTGGAGAGACGTGGGGCAGGCGTCATGGGTAGCCATTGCATATCTTCGGTCTGATTGAGCAGTCGGGCATCGACATACGAAAACGACGCCCCTATGTGAAGGGCGTGGAAGGGATGTAAGTCGCCACCCACCTCGAATCCCATCAGCAAGGCCTCGCCCTGCGCGTAGGCGAAAGTCATAAGGTCGGGTTCGACCACGCTGTCGATACGGTGCAGATAAATGTAGTTGTCGATGTGGTTGGCAAAAGCCGAGGCATACAACTCAAAAAGACGGTTGGCATAATGTAGTCCGAAATCAGCTTGCAAACTGTATTCCGATTCAAAATCGTGGTTGCCTATCTCGTACCGCAGCGAGCCCTCGTGTTCGCCGTTGGAAGCCAGCTCGCTGATATTGGGGGTGCGGAACCCGCGGGCGATATTGAATTTCAAGTCAAGACCTTGGGCGACTTCGTAGGTGGCGCCCAGACTGCCCGTAATGCCGTTGAAATGCCTTGTAAAGTCCTCGAAACGCACGTCACCATCCTCGACAAGACCTTTGGCGTTGATATAGCGGTAGTCGAAACGTAGGCCGCCGCTGATATTCCATCGGCTCAAAGCCTTCGACGCTGTGGCATACGCTCCCGCATCGAAAAGCGAGTAGTCGGGAATAAGGAACTCCTCGCCCAGATTTATCGACTTCTGCCCCATTCCGTTCACGCCTGTCGAAAATTTCCATCCGGCTCTTTCTGCCGAGACATACCTGATATCGTAGTTGAGCGTGTTTAGACGCAGATAAAGGCCGTAATCGTCGGCGGACTCCTCGTACTCCTGTCGGCGGTTCTGCTGATAAGCCGCTATTATTTTAAGATGTCCCGAAGGGAGATTGACGAAACTCTCCGAAACCGCCTTGTAGTGATAAACCTGCTGATAGGGCAATCCGTGGCGGTACGACAGAAGGTCGCCGTCGGATATCAGCTCTCCGGTAACGGAGTCGCGTTCGCCCTCCACTATGCTCGGTGTGAGGTTGTAATATCCGAATTTGAGGTTGGAGAAGCCCCATTTGCGCATCACTCCGGCCTTGAGCGAGAAAGCGCGTTCCCCGAACTGCGAATTGGGCACATAGCCGTCGTAACGGTTCTTGTAGGCGTGGGCATGTTTCTCGCTGTATCTCGCGTCCCAGATGAAGCCGTTGTGGTTTCCGCCCATGTTCAACGAGGCTCCTATCAAGCCGTTGTTTGTCTGGTATTCTGTGTTCAAACAGCCTTTTATCTCACCCATGGGTGGCGTCGGCATCCCTTTGAAAATCAGCACTCCGCCCATAGCGTCGGAGCCGTACATAAGGCTTGCCGGACCTTTGATGATCTCCACCGTGCCCACTTCGTTGGCGTCGATTTCAACGCCGTGCTCGTCGCCCCACTGCTGTCCCTCCTGTCGGACACCGTCGTTTACAACCACAATGCGGTTGTATCCCAAACCACGAATTATGGGTTTTGAAATGCCTCCCCCAGTGGTTATCTGCGCAACCCCAGGCTGCTTGGAAATCAAATTGATGAGGTTTGTGGACGACAACTGTTGCATATCCCCATGTCTGAGTATTGTGATAGACATAGGTGTTTCCTTCACTTTCATATCACCCAGAGCACCCGACACTTTCAACTCCTTCAATTCCAAGTGTTTGAAAAACATGTCGGTGGAATCTGGCTTGTTCTGTGCTTTCATCGACAACACAATTGCCAACGAAAAGCCAAATAAAACTAATCTTTTCATTTTATCTTGCTGTAAAAAATTATCAAACTGTAAATTAACGAAAGTCTTGAATCTACAGCAAGAAAGGCGGGGCGCGGGACGAGAAAACGTCTTCGCAATCCGAAACGACATCTCTGTCTATCAGGGAGACCTCCATTTGTGTCTCCGGCCTGACGACGGCAACGGTCAACTGCTCAGGCTCCTCATATACAAGGTGTTGGAATTGGCACAGCAAACAGCAGTCCTCGTCCGAATCGGCGGAGCGTTGCTCGGCAGGGGTGTCGTTGTTATCCCAAAGGCAATGGTGTACATGAAGCGACGACATCAGCCACACCGGCAGATAGACTGCCAGAAGGAAAATTGCCGTTTTCGTCCCATATCGTTTCATATAACCGTATAACGTGGGTGTTGGATTTTTATTGTGCGGCGGATTACTTTCTCCCTTTCAGTATTGCAGAGCCTTTCAAGGCCATCCATGTGGCTTCCCACGAGGTCATAAAGAGTCCTTTTGTGGTGTCGATGAGTTCCACCTCCTCGTAGCCCATCTCTTTGAGTTTCAGTACAAAAGCCTGCATGTCGCCGTATTTGGCCTTTGAAAAGATGTCGTGGATGGCGAAAGTGCCGCCTTTCTTAAGCACACGCAGCGTCTCCAAAAGAATTTCCTGACGGTTGCGGCTGGGGATGTTGTGATACACGTAGTTGCTGCATACGGCATCGAAAGTTTCGTCGTCGAAGTCGAGTTTCAGGGCGTTGCCTTTTGCAAACGAGGTACGGTCGTCCACGCCTTCGGCTTTGGCGTTACGCTCGCAGAGCGGTTTGTTGTACGAGGCGTATTCTGCGCCCCATCGGTCGATGCCGACCATCCGGGACTTGGGGTTGCGTTTGGCCACGGCGATGGTAAGCGCGCCACTGCCGCAGCCCACGTCGAGCCCACGGCCGCCTTCGGGCATTGTGATGTGTGCGGCCACGCCGTCGATTATCTGTCGCGACATCTGCCGCTTGCCATCGTAGGAGAAGGCGCGGTGCAACAGCCACATCCACAACGCAATCAATGCCAATGCGATGGCGAGCACGAGGAATACGATTTTCAGGATGGTCTTCCATGTGCCGACAGCGAGCAGTCCGCTCACGCCAAAGACAAGGAACAGCACCAAACATCCGACACATCCAGCCGCCGTTCCCCAAATCATGCCTTTCGGCATCCAGTTTTTATAATTAGGTTTCATTGTCTATCACTCCTTCTGTTTCATCAGTCTAAGCGAATAAACGAACAGGAAAATCCCCAGCGCCACCATCACGGGATGGATAAGCAGCTGCACGGGGCTGAACTCCATCAGCAGCTCGCTGGCATGGAAGATGTTGAACAGCATCATAACACCGGCCAGCACGAGGTTGATAATGCGCATGGCCTTGCAACTGCGGAAGTTCATGCAGAGTAGTCCGCACATCGGGACGAAGAACGCCATCCCAATCATAAACAACATCATACCCACAGGGGCCTCACCTGTTGCGTCGGGCATTGCGATGTTAACTTCCCAAAAAGCGGGAAGCATGTCGGCCAGCATGTGCATGGCAAAACCGACCATAATTATCACCCAAATAAGGGATACTTTCGAAATTCTTGATTCCATAACGATAATATTTTAGTTTACATTTCTAATTATTTTCAACATCGAAAAAACTTTTGTTTTTTAACATCGAAAAAACAATAAAAGGACAAAAACTTCTTCATTTCCAAGTTTTTGACCGTCTATTATTTTACTTAAGTAAAGGTCGCGTCTCTCCGTTTTACCTTTAAAAAAGCCATTTTTTTATTTTGTTCTTCGCTTCGCTATCGAAACATCCACTGGATGTTTCTTCATCTCCGACACGTTTTTGGTATAGAAAAGATTCATCTTTTTCGTGCCTTTAGATGTTTTATGAATCATTTCACGGCTGAGACGCAGAGCCAGTGGCGTTGGCCGTCGTTACTCACGGCTATGTCGTGGAAACCGGCTGCGGTGAGGTGTTTTTGCAACTCGTCGGGGGTGTAGGTGTGCATCCCTTCGATGAGTTTCTCCCATTTCTCGTTGGCGCCCGTAAGGCCGTCGTCCTCGTTGACGATGACAAACCTGCCTCCCGATTTCAGCACACGTTTCACCTCGCCGAAACTGCGTTCTATTTCGGGCCAGAAATAGACTGTCTCAAAGGCTGTTACGAGGTCAAAACTTTCTCCTTCGAACGGCAGTTCCTCCACGCTGGCCTCCTGCACACGGCAGCGGCCATCCCCTATTGCCGTGGCGTTCACTTTCGTGGATTTGTTCACCGACACCGACGAATAGTCCACACCCTCCACTCTCCCTTTCGGGGCGCGCTGCAGCAGACGGGCGATGTTGGCTCCGCCTCCGCAACCGACGTCGAGAATCCGGTCGTCCTCGTTGATTTGCACCGACGACAACGCCCAGTTGGCCATAGCCGCATGGCTGCCGCCGTTCATACCGTTCACCATCATCCTGCCGAAGAAACCCTCCGGCTTGCGGGTGTTGCTAAAAATCTTGCTTAAAAGTCCCATATCATTATAAAATAATTGTTATTTGACCACTTAATATTTTATCTGAGTAAAGGTCGCGTCTCTCCGAGACGCTGTTTTTAGTGGAGTTTGTTCTCACCCCACACTGCGTTCCTTGTGTGGGGTTACTAAAAGCACGTGTCTCCGACACGTTTTTAGCAAGGAATTTAATAATCATATATTTTTATTTCAATTTCTCTGCCCGTTTTTTCAAAATACGTTCCGCAAGACGCATTGCGAGTATGGCCACTGGGATGGTCACAACCAGCGCCACCACCAGCATGGGGATGTTGTCAATAACGGGTTTCATCAGCGCGTCGTAGCCGGCGGGCATCTCTTCCCTAGCGGCGGCGAGGGAGCCTTCGGTGTCGGTCCACCAGTGGGCGGTGTAGGCGAAGAAAGAGAAGGCGAAAGGCAAGAAACTCCAACGCACACCCTTCAGCGTGTCGTAACTCTTTGTCTTTCTGACGATTTCGGCCAAAGCCGTAAGTACAGCCATCCCGATAAGGAAAGCCACATCCGCCTCGCCCGCTATCAAAAACAGCACCGCAAGAATGCCGTTGAGCACGGTGGCAGCACCGAAACCACGGATTATAGTGCAGGTGTTGAGATACACCGGCGCCATAAGCAACGGCAGCAACGCACCGATATAGGCGTAGCACGCCGGATGGATGATGCCGCTTGTGGCACCCAAAATAAAGATAAGGAGATATGCCACGGCCATAAGCAAAACCACGGCTACATTTCTGAAAGTCAATTTTTTATCCATATTGCAAAAGTTTTAAATTTATACTACAAAATTACCCGCTTCCGAAGGCTGGCACAATCCCCAAAAATGATGATTTTTCGGATGAGAAGCAGAAAAACGTCTCCGTTAGGGACTTCGACTTCAAAAAACTCTTTGCCTTCGGGCAATAATCCACGCCTTTCGACGTTATTTATATATGTTCTTGTAACTGTAACAATACACAAGCAAATGAAAAAGCGTCTCTTTATAATTATTGCCCTTGTGCTGATGGTGTATGCCGCCAAATACGTCGGGTCCACCGCCACGGCCATACTGGGTGCCCTCGAACCGCTCACCGCAGTGCTTATCGGACTGTTTGTGTTCGGCGAGCCCTTCACCGTCTATCTTGCCGTAGGCATAGTGCTTATCCTCGCAGCAGTGGTGATTATTGCCATGGCACAACAGAAAAAACATACCGACAAAGTAACCGACATAAAAACTACGACATGAACAACAAACCCACAGGAAAAGACTATGTAGGCAGCGACGACCTCTACGCCGACGTGCAGCGCACCATGCGGCTTTGCGCCGAGATGAACAGCGGCTACCACACCGAGGCCGAGGTGCGCGACTGCCTGCGCGAGATAACCCGCAGCGAGGTGCCCGACACCGTGCGTGTTTTCACCCCGCTCAACATCAACTATGGCCCCGGCGTTCGCTTCGGCAACGACTGTTTCCTCAACTTCGGCTGCACGTTGTTAGCGATTGGTGGTATCACCATCAAGGACGGCGTTTTCATCGGTCCGCACTGCGTTCTGGCCACCGAATACCATCCCGAAAACCCCGAAACCCGCCACACGCTGCTCACCAAGCCAATCGTGGTGAAACGCAACGCCTGGCTCGGTGCCGACGTCAAGGTGCTGGCTGGCGTAACCATCGGCGAAAACGCCATCGTGGCTGCTGGCTCGGTCGTCACCAAGGACGTGCCCGACAATATGGTGGTGGCAGGTAGTCCGGCCAAGGTGATTAGGGAGATAAAAACTGAAATCATTTGACTATTTAATCAAAATGAAACATTTGATGAGCCTTTTATTAGCAACAATGCTCCAGTTTGGAGTGGCTTGCACCCCCGACGATGAACCTATCACACCATCAACAACGCCATTGGGGAACATTACACTTACCATCGGCAACAGGACTTTTATGGCAACAATGGAGCAGAACAGCACTGCCGAAGCTTTTTGTGCCATGCTGCCGTTGACACTTGAAATGCAGGACTTGCACAGCAACGAGAAATACCACTACCTCAATCAATCGTTGCCTACCAACCGGACTAAGGTGGGCACCATCCACGCAGGCGACATAATGCTCTATCAGGACAATTGTGTAGTGGTGTTTTACGAAACTTTCTCAACATCATATAGTTACTCCCCGATAGGCCATATTGCAGATGTTGAAGACCTGAAAAACGCTCTCGGAAGCGCAACTGCGACCATAATATTTACCATAGATAATCAACAAAACAAACACCAACAATGAAAAAACTCATCCTCTTCGCCCTTGCGGCGCTGACACTGGCCGCCTGCGGCAACAAACAAGAAACAAATAACAATGACAATATGAAACAGGAACTGAACCTCACGCAGGAGTGGGACAAGGTGTTCCCGCTCAGCGACAAAGTGAACCACCGCAAGGTGACGTTTGAAACACAGTACGGTCTGACGTTGGCCGCCGACCTTTACACGCCAAAGGATGCCAACGGCAAGCTGGCAGCTATCGCCGTGAGCGGTCCGTTCGGTGCCGTGAAAGAGCAGAGCAGCGGCCTGTACGCTATGAAGATGGCGGAGCAGGGTTTCGTGGCACTGGCCTTTGACCCGTCGTTTACTGGAGAGAGCAGCGGCGAGCCCCGCCGTACGGCCTCGCCCGACATCAACACCGAGGACTTCATGGCCGCCGTTGATTTCCTCTCGCAGTTAGAGAATGTGGACCCCGAGCGCATCGGCATAATCGGTATCTGCGGCTGGGGCGGCATAGCGCTGAACGCCGCCGCTGCCGACCCGCGCATCAAGGCCACCGTGGCCAGCACCATGTACGACATGACCCGCATCAGCGGCAACGGCTATTACGACAGCGACAACAACGAGGAAGCCCGTCACGCTGCCCGCGAGGCAATGGGCAAACAGCGTCTCGCCGACCCAATGGCGATGGCCGGAGGTGTTATTGACTCGGTTACCGACGATCTCCCGCAGTTCGTGAAGGACTACCACGCCTATTACAAAACCCCGCGCGGCTATCACGTGCGCAGCGGTAACAGCAACGACGGCTGGCGCGTCATCGGCACACAGGCATACGCCAACAGCCGTTTTCTCTACTACATCAACGAAATCCGTTCCGCAGTTCTCGTGATGCATGGTGCAGAGGCTCATTCTCGCTACTTCGGCGAGGCGGCCTACCACTTTATGGTGGATGGCAAGGCCGAAGGTTACAACTTCATCGGCAAACCGAATCCCAATCCCGACAACAAGCAACTGCTCATCATTCCCGGTGCCACCCACTGCGACCTCTACGACGGAGGCGAGGGCAACTATATCCCGTGGGACACGCTGGCGGATTTTTTTGGCAAGAATCTTAAATAACAACCACAATGAAGAAAGTAATAGTTATCGACGGAGGCCCGCGCAAGACGTTCAACACCGCCTCCATGCTGCAGAAGATCGCCGAGGGCGCAAGCTCTGTAAGCAATGAAATTGAAGTGAAAACCGTCCGCCTATATGACTTGGACTACAAGGGCTGCATGTCGTGCATGGCCTGCAAGGTCAAGGGCAAGGCCTCCAACGTGTGCAAGTTCAGGGATGCGCTTACACCCGTTCTGGAGGAGATTGCCCAAGCCGACGGACTGGTGCTCGGCTCGCCTATATACTTCGGCGACGTGACCGGCCGGATGCGCACTTTCCTCGAACGTCTGGCTTTCCCGTGGCTCTCATACAACGACTACAGCCTGACGGCGCCCAAGCGGATGCCCGTGGTGCTGGTGGAGACCATGAACGGTCTGCCCGAGCGGAACAACAGCAACGGCTACGGCTCGATGGAACACTGCATCGCCGCCGCACTCGGACAACCGGAACGCCTTGTGGCCTACAACACCTATCAGGTGAAGAACTACGACCATTACGAGTTGGGCGGATTCTCCGAGGAAGCCAAACGCCAATATCGCGACGAGCACTGGGAAGAGGATTTGCAGAAAGCCTACGATGCAGGGAAGCGGATGGCGGAGGCGATAGTAAATCCATAAAACACTGAATAAGATACGATTATCTTGAGCTATACACATATAGGAAATTCCGAAATAAAAAAACACATTATGAAAAGATCTTTTATCCTTCTTGCAGCTGCTGCGCTGACACTGGCTGCTTGTAACTGCAAAACTGAACAAGACAGTCAAAACAATCAAGAAGTCAAACCATTAAACAATCAGTCTATGGAATTCAAAAAAGTAGAAGAGCGCACCAACATGGGTGCCAAACTGTATGTAACCCCGCAGCCTGCGCTGATGATCGCCACATACGATGCAGACGGCACACCCGACGTGATGATGGCCGCATGGGGTGGACAGTACGATAACAATCAGGTTTGCTTCAGCCTATCGAAGCACAAGACCACCGACAACCTGCGCCTCAACAAGGCCTTTACTCTCAGCTACGCCGACGCCCGCACGGTGGTCGAGA
>JAEEGJ010003351.1_pt1 | contig 62820 bp, 34 predicted proteins | sample 8958761 | NCBI WGS metagenome assembly JAEEGJ01 (sample SAMN16246546, study PRJNA631951) | gut metagenome | biome: gut microbiome; feature: rumen; material: RS-attached | host: Bos | place: Iran: Karaj | collected 2018-10 | reverse complement strand
CTACCGCTTGACAAACTTCGCGTAACGCACCCCTTTGTCCGTGGCAATACGGAACAGATAGAGTCCTGCGGGAAAATCTGAAACGATCACTTTAGGATGTGTAGTGGTTCGAAGCAGGCGCCCGCCCATATCATAGACAGCCACCTCTTGAAGGAGGGTCTCCTCGCCCTCCAATTCAACGTAAACCGTATGGCTGCCGGGATTGGGATAAAGTTTCACGTCCATAGCCGGCTTCGTGTATGGAGACAACCCGACATTATAGGGGACGGCAAACTCATCGCGATGATAGGCGCCGAAAACAGCCCTGCTGGTGGGCCCGGCATAATAAAGGACAGAGTCAATCTGCATATTACTCCAAATATCCAAGGCAACCAGCAGATCGCCATTGGGTTGCGGCTGGATCAGGTGCGTGTATTGAACCCTGTCAACCTGGAGCGGTATAGTGTCAATAAAAGTGCCGTCAATGCCCCATACTCCGATAAAGATCTTGTCGCTGTTTTCATCCTTAACCCAACCAGCAAGAGAAAACACGCGGTTTCCATAGACAAATTTCTGTGCGTGACCATACGCAGCCAATAGCATCCCTCTCCAACCGTTGTAGTAGCATGTGCCATAATTGATGAAAGCACCCGACTGGCTGTTGTAACGGACCGTCAAGGGGAAATAATAGTGCGCCAGACCCTCCTGGGCGCCACCACGGTCAAACAACACTCCGTCGCCTAACAAAAGGGTGTCCTGATTGGAATCCGAGGTGACTGAACCAAGCACATAGACGGAATTGTCGGCGACAGCGATGCCTCCATAAGACACGCTGGCTCCTTTAAAATGGGGTTGCTGCACCCATGCCACATCGCCCTGAGGGGTCAGCTTCACCAAAAAAGGATTGCCGCACGTCACCTCATCACCATTCGAACAATCGACCGAATGCAAACTATCCACAAACACTCTGGAAGGATATTGGGTAGGATGGCTACTGAGTTTGCCCGACAGATACAAATTGTCCTCCTCATCCGCAGCAAAACCTAAAAATTCAAGTGTAAAAAAGGGTGCCCAGCCCTGCTCGGTAAGGGAATCCAAACTACCATAATGGGCAAGATAATAATCCCTCATCAGCATCATATTCTCCGTCTCTCTGAACAGCAGCTTGTGTGAAAGCAGTCGCCCGTCAGGGGAGAACTTGTAATATGCAGTCGATTGGAAAGAGCATATACTGCCTGTAGTGCCCGGCAGGTAAAGATCATATGTGCGGGTGCTGTCGCCGCAATAGACCACTATAGTGAAAGGGTCTTCCTCATTACCGTTATATTGGAACGGGGAGATAATACAAATGTTCCCTTCCGAATCCCGATGCAAGAGCGATGGATTGATAAAAATGTTATTCTTGCCACGTGTTTGCGTACCGGGGTACATTGTCCTGTTGTAACTTTCAATAAAAATCTTGTTCAGCACCTGACCGTCCAAGTCAAGCGTGACAATAAAATCGTAATGGCCAGAACAGAAAGGCGGTTTTCGCAAGCTGGCAGGCAATGCATGGACATCGTGACCAGTCACCATCGTATCTATGAACCAGCACCAGGGACCATAACCCGAAATGCCACCATAATCCATATAGCAATTACCCGCCACCAATATCTGGCCATCGCGCAACTCCATAGCCGCAGGATAGAGACGATTATAGCCATTTAGGCTGATAATGCGGTGCCAAACCTGATTTCCGAGAGTGTCGAACTTGGCTATCAGGAGATTATATGTGCCCAACGACACCACCTGGGAGCCCAGTTCTTCCGCCACATAGCCTTCGGAGGGGGAATTTCCCCAACAGGCATCGCTTCCAAAAAAGCCGAAACAATAGACATTACCCTCGTCATCCGTCTCCATCGTGATAATCCTGTTTTTATAGGTTGAGGTATTCTGGTCGTGGCCCATATAGGAACGGAACCACTTCCAATATCCTTCAGTATCCTGCGCCACGGCTGTAATCATCAAGCCGACAAAACATATAACTGCATTGACGCGCAAGGCAAAAGAGAGAATTTGCTTTCTTTTCATAATAACTTGGCACTAAGGTGAAACATTTCGTATGGCAATGCATATATGCCCATAACGAAAAACAGGGGGGCAACGTTGCACTTGTCAGAAAGAAAAAAGGTTGTATCTTTGCCCGTGTTTTTAACACAGGTCAAATTATTACATAACCAACTGATTTACAATGCAAATATCCAAACTCAGAAACATAGGTATCGCGGCACACATTGATGCCGGCAAGACTACCGTCTCAGAACGCATACTCTTTTTCACGGGCGTGAACCGCAAGGTGGGCGAGACCCACGACGGCCAGGCCACGATGGACTTTATGAAACAGGAGCAGGAGCGCGGCATCACCATCGCCTCCGCCGCCATCACCGCCAACTGGAACGGGCACCAGATCAACCTCATCGACACGCCGGGCCACGTGGACTTCACCATCGAGGTGGAGCGTTCCCTGCGCGTCATCGACGGAATGGTGGCCGTGTTCTGTGCCGTGGGCGGCGTGGAGCCCCAGAGCGAGACCGTCTGGAACCAGGCCGACAAGTACCGCGTGCCCCGCATCGCGTTCGTCAACAAGATGGACCGCACGGGCGCCGACTTCAACGAAGTGGTTGGCCAGATGAACAAGTATTTGGGCGCCAACGCGATGCCCATCCATCTGCCCATCGGGGCGGAGAACGAGTTCCAGGGTATGATTGACCTGGTGACGATGCAGGCCATCACCTTCACGGACAAAGAGCGCTTGGTGGGCGACATTCCCGCCGAACTGCTGCCTGCCGCACAGGAGGCGCGCCGCACTATGATTGAGAAATTAGCCGACTTTGACGACGAAATCGCCGAACTCTATCTGGAGGATGCCGAAATCAGCGAGGAGATGCTCAAGAAATCCATCCGCCAGTCCACCCTCAAGCTGATGGTCACCCCGGTGTTGTGCGGGGCGGCGTACAAGAACAAGGGCATCCAGCTGCTGTTGGACGCCATCGTGGACTATCTCCCCTCCCCCACCGATCTCGGGGCGGTGATTGCCCAGGATCCCCTCGACGAGGAGCGCACCATCCAGCGCAACCCCAGCGCCAACGAGAAGTTCTCGGCCTTGGCCTTCAAGCTCATCAACGATCCCTACGTGGGACAGCAGACTTTCATCCGCATCTTCAGCGGCAAGCTGGTGAGCGGTATGAGCATCCACAACACCAACAAGGGCAAGGACGAGCGCGTGGGGCGCATCTTCCGCATCAAGGCCAAGGAGCGCGAGGAAATCAGCGAGGCCGGCTGCGGCGAAATTGTCGCCTTAGTGGGAATGAAGCACACCCGCACGGGCGACACCCTGTGCGATGAAAGCCAGCCCATCCTCTTAGAGTCCATCAACGTGCCTCCCGCCGTCATCGAGATGAAGGTGGAGCTGGAGGACAAGAAGAGTCGCGACAAGTTGGGCGAGGCGCTGGCCAAGCTCTGCAACGAAGACCCCTCCTTCCACGCCCATTTCGACGAGGAGACGGAGGAGACCATCATCGCCGGTATGGGCGAGTTGCATCTCGAGATCTTGGTGGAGCGTCTTCGCGACGAATTCAAGGTGCCGGTAACGGTGGGCGAGCCGTCGGTGTCGTTCCGCGAGACCATCACCGCCGCAGTGGAAAACAACTACCGTCACGTCAAGCAGACGGGCGGCAAGGGCCAGTTTGCCCACACGGTCATCCGTTTCGAGCCGAACCCGGGCAAGGGCTTCGAGTTTGTGGACGTCACCAAGGGCGGCGTCATCCCCAAGGAGTTCATCCCCTCGGTGGAGAAGGGTCTGAGAAAGGCTATGGAGAAGAGTCCCGTGGCGGGCTATCCCGTGGTGGACGTGAAGTGCGTGCTGGTGGATGGCGGCTTCCATCCCGTCGATTCCAGCGATATGGCCTTCCAGCTGTGCGCCGCGCAGTGCTTCAAGCAGGCCTTCAAGAAGGCGGGGCCCATCATTATGGAGCCAGTGATGAAGATCGAGGTGAACACGCCCGACGACTACATCGGCAACGTGACCCGCGACATCACCAAGCGCCGCGGCCGCATCGAGAATATGCGCCGTTTCCGCAAGGGCTCGCAAAAGTTGGACGGTTTCTGTCCGCTGATGGAGATGTTCGGCTACGCCACCGCGCTTCGCAACGTCACCTCCGGCAGAGCCAACTATTCGATGGAGTTCTACCAGTATATGCCGATGCCCGCCGCCAAACAGGAGGAGGTGATTAAGGCTAGAATGGAGAATTAAGAATGGAGAATGGAGAATGGAGAATAGAGAATTTCCTTAAGCAGTCCCGAAGGGACAAAATCCTAGTAACCCCGCACAAGCGACGAAGTCGCGCAGTGTGGTGCCGTGACGAGGATCGCAGTGTGGAGCCTTGACGAGGAGACTGTGGGGCCGTGAGGAGGAGCCTGTGGTGCCTTGACGAGGAGCCTCGCAAATCGCACATCGCACATCGCAAATCGCATCTCTCAATACAAAAAAAAGACCGCCCAAAAGGACGGCCTTTTTTGTTTCATATCAATATTGGAATTACCTCTTCACGAAGTTCTTGGTCACGATGCCATCCTCGGTCATCACACGCACGAAGTACATACCGTCGGACAAGCCGGAGATGCTGATTTGCAACGGATTCTCGGCTACAACAAGCGTATTGACCAACTGGCCATACACGTTGTACACCTCAACACCCGTGATCCGGATGCTGGCATCACTCACCGACACCACCACCTTGTCGGTGGCCGGGTTCGGGTAGAGCTTGACACTCTTCTCGAGATAGCTTTGGATACCCACTCCACCCGTGTGGAAGGAGACTGCATTGGACGGGTTGCTGGTCAAGCCGTTGGAGCAACGAGCCACCACAAAGGCTGCATATTCCGCGTCGGGAATCAAATCAGTAAGGGTGTAGGTAGTGGTATTGGCGATGACGGATTGCCAACCGCCCCCAGCCACAGCTTGGTAGCTGATTTCCCACTCGGTAGCCGTGTTAGGCTCTTGCTGCCAGGTCAACACCACGGAAGGCTCATTGGGATCCGCCGTGGCCGTCAGGTTGGTCGGAGCGGGACAGGTCTGCGTATCGTCGGGCAGCGTCTGGAAATAGACGTCAGCCGACCAGGCACTGGTCTCGTTCACATCGCAGACCGCCTGCACGTGCACCTGATAGTTGGTGTTGGGCGTGAGATTCTGCATCGTATAGGTGGGAGTGGTCACCACGGCAGACTGCCAGGTAGAAGATGAGACGGGCTTGTAGGCCACATTCCAGCTGGTCTCCGCGCCGCCAGGTGTCCAGGTGGCGACTGCCGAGTTCTGCGTAATGCCCGCAGCGGCCACTGCCAGATTGGTGGGCGCGTTGCACACAGAAGGCGTAATGGTGTCCAGAGAGACCTCAAGGTCGTCGATATACCAGGAGGTAAGGTCGGAGGAACCATTCACACGGATATAGCGGAAGGCGATACGAGTGGTGCTGGGCAGGCTCAATCCGGCGAGATCGGAGAAGGATCTGGTGGTCTGCGTGTAGGACTGGTCATACATACTCTGAAGGGACACGAAGGTGGAGGTGTCGTAGGGGTCGGTCATATAGCCCAACTCGAGCACGGCATTCTGCACGGTCCAATGGTTGTTGTATGCCCAGAAGGTCACCTTCAGCGTGCTGATATCCTCCTGGAAGAGCGGCAAGGCGGTGACGATGTCACCAAAGGCCACTTCCAGCGCGTGCGTGCCGGTGTGGGAGATGACGGCTGCAGGCTCGATATGCGGGTAGGTGTAGCCATTGCGGGAGCCGGTGGAGGCAGAAATCCAGCAGGCAAGTTCACTGTCGTCGGTGCCTTCAAAGCCCGTGCTGTAAGGTGCAGCCGCCACAGAGATGGCGCCGCAAGCCGTATGGAAGGAGACAGGACCCGTCCAGGCACTGTTGTCGCCAGGACCGCAGACGGAGCGCACATACACATCGTACTGAGTGCTCGGGCTAAGGTTCTGGATGGTGTAACTCTGCGTCGTCAGAGAGGGTACGGTGGTACCGCTGCCCTGCACAAAGCCGTGATAACCATATTCCAGCTCCCATTCCACAGCCGTGCCCACGGAGGTCCACGCCACATCGGCGCTGGTGGTGGTCACATTCGAGAAGGAGATGGTGGCGGGGGCAGGACAAGAGACCAACGTGGTGAAGGTCACCGTTTGGGTGGCATCAGGCACACTGTCGGTCACCGAGCAGTTGGTGATGACATACACCTGATACTCCGTGGAGCTGTTCAGACCCGTGATCGTTACAGGGTTCTGGCTGGTCACTTCCGTCTGCCAGCTGCCGCCGCCAGTCGTGGGAGCGTAAAACACTGTCCAAGAGCTGTGCGTGGGATCGTTATCCGTCCAGCTCACATCGGCCGAATAGCTGGTGAGGTTGGTCACCGTCACACTGGTCTTCACCGGGGAGGGACAGTTGGGGATAATTTCCACCGTAAAGTCGTCGAGATTCCAACCGGAGGAGGAGCCGGAACCGGTGAAGAGGATGGCGATTCTGCCGGAGACGGCCTGCACGCCGTTGAAGTCGAACGGTCCCATAAAGTTACCATTGCCACCGGAGGCAGGGCCACGAGAGCCGGGAGTGCCGGCATTGCCCAGCACCTCGAAAGTGGCGGGATTGGTCACATCCGTAATTACACCGACAATAGCATTGGTGCCAGAGCCATAATGGGTAGCCCAGAAGGACATCCGCAGTTCGTGGATGTCATTGGAGAATTCGGGCAGCACCAGCATATTGGTATCGCCCTTGAACTCAACCGTGTTGGTGCCGGAGTGGGCAGCCTCGCCATAGTTTCTGTAAACCATCGGGAAGACATTGCTGCCGTTGGTAAAGGTACGGGGAGTATCCCAACAAATCAATGTAGAACCAGTGTAGTTCTCGAAGTTCTCGGTCCAAGGATTGCCCATCGAAATCGTCATAGCGCCGCAGGCGGTGGTAAAAGTGGCTTCCGTCCAGAAGCTGTACTCTCCCGAGCCGCAATCGGAACGCATACGCACCTTGTACGTTGTGTTGGGATTCAGTCCGGTAAGCATCTCCGACATAGAATAGACCGTGCCGAGGCTCACCCAGTTGGTGTCGGACAGAGGTCTGTATTCGAGTTCCCAAGCCGATTCGGTATAACCGACCACCCAGTTCACCGTTGCACCGTCGTTGGTGATGGCGGAAATGGCAATGGAAGGAGCCACACAAGGTGAGAGCGTATCGCACGGAGAACCGAAAATGACATTGTTGCGGGATGTGGAGGTCGAGCCCGAGGTGGGCATCGAGGTGGTGCTGTAGAGCGTAGTGCTACTATAAGCATAGCGAGTAGCCGTGAACGGGGCCGTATGCGTGCGCCAAGTGTTTCCACTGACAGAGTTGCCGGTTGTGTCCACTATAATCAACAGCAGATTGTCGGAACCATTGTAGAGGAACGGGGTGGAGAACTGGAAGGTGTTCAAACCGGTGTTGAGCGATTGAGTGCCACTATAGACCAGCTGGGCGTTCGAAGCATTTATCCAGCTGGAGCTGCTGGTGGCCGACGTATGCATCAGATAAATCAGGAAAGTACGATCAGAAGTATGAGCGTTCATATCGAGAGTCAGCGACTCAATGCTTCTGGGCGTGCCCAATTCGGAGGCGAGGAACAACTGCTGGGAATAGGCATACTTGTAGTAGCCGTAAGAGGGAATGTAGCTGCTGGTGGAGGTGCCGTTGCCCACAACCATATCGCCGCCCACCAGACACTCGGTGCGGAAGGTCGCCACCGTCCAATCGCTGTTTTCGGAGTTGTCGCAGTTCGTCATCACGCGGACATCATATTGGGTAGTCTGGTCCAAGCCGCCCAGGAGGTAGGAGGTGCCAGTGACATTGCCCACCGACATCCAGTTGTTCATTCCAGCCTCGGAATATTCCAGCGTATAGCTGTCGGCAGTGCCGAAATGACCCGCGTTCCAAGTAACCATAGCGGAGGAGCCGGTAACGTCGGAAACGGTCAGATTGGACACAGGGGAGCACAAAGGCATATAGTCAATGACCACGTCATCCACATAATAGCCGCTGCTGGGGGCGTTGGAGACGCGGAATGCGATGAATTTGCCCGTACCCTGGTAGTTGGCGAAGCCCACGAATTGCTCTGCGTAAGCATAGTTGGCCATCGCTGACAGGTCAATGGTGTCAACGGGGACAAAAGTAGTGCCATCAGAGGGGTTGGTCATCACACCCACCTCCAGCAAACCGGCAGTGCCGCTCTTGCAAGCCCAGAAGTTCACCATCAACTGGCTGAGGTCAAGGGTCTGGTCCAATTCGGGAGCAATGGCAATGTTGTAGCAGCTGGGAGTCCAGTGGAAATCCAGATAGTGCGTACCACTGTGGGAATAGGTGGTGCTGTTCGGGATATAGACATTGTGGCTGTGGTCGGAGGCGAAACGGTTCCAGCAGATGATATAGTCGCGCTGGTTCGACTGGTTGTCCACACCCGTGTCATAGATGCCCGTCTCAAAATCCTCGGAGTAGGGCAAGTTCACAATCGCGCCGCAGGAGGTGCGGAAGTTGGTGCTGATGGAGGTGCTGTAGAAGTTGCCGCCACAGTCGGAAAGCACATAGATGTCGTATTCTGTGTTCGGGGTCAGTCCGGTGATAGTAAGCGTGGTGTCCGTAACGGTTTGGGTGGTGCCGTTGCCGGGAACGAAACCGGCGGGGCCGTATTCCACCACCCAGGAGGTGGCGTAAGCGGGCTCGGTCCAGTGCACCGTCACCGTCTCAGAGGAGACATTGTCCACGACAAAATCGACGGGATGCTGACATACGGGAATGTAATCCAGCACCAGGTCATCCACACGGATGGCATTGTTGCTGGTGCCATTGGTCACCCGGAAAGCGATGTATTGGCCGCTGCCCGTGTAGTTTTCCAGAGAACGCTCAATCAAAGCCCAATCGCCCGTAGGAATGGTGTCCACCACTTCAAAAGTGGTAAGGTCGTTCTTGTCGCTCATCACACCCAGTTCCACAATGGCGGTGGAAGAGGCTTCGGTCTTGCGCACCCAGAAGGAGATTTGCAGTTGGTTCAAGCTGATGGACGGGTCCACCTGCGGCATAATGGCCAGCGAGGTAACACCGGGTCCGTCGTAGAAGCGGAGCGCGTTGGGGGTGGAGTGCGCCGCCGTGGTGTTGTACACATACACCGGCTTGGAAGGATTGGAAGTATAGCGGTCCCAGCAATAGATGTATGCATCCGTTCCGGAACCGTAGGTGTCGGTATCGAAATTCTGTGAGTAGGGAATTTGGGTGATATTCTCGCATTCCGTGCGGAATGTGAAGACTTGAGACCACTCACTGTAGTCGTTGGTGCCGCAGACCGCACGCACGCGCACCTGGTATTGGGTGTTCGCATTCAGGCCAGCAAGCAGATGGGAGGTGCCGGAGGAGGCACTCATCGTGGTCCACACGCTGTCGGAAAGTTCCTTATACTCCACCTCGCATCCCTGTGCATTGTTGGGGTTCACCCAATGAATCTCGGCAGAGTAGGCATCCGAATAGGCCAACGACAAAGTGTTCGGAGTGATACAGGAGACGTTGTCGCAAGCCGTCAGACGGATGTTGTTCACCTGGGTGTGCAGCGTGCCCGAGGTGGGCATATTGGTGATGCTCCAGTGGGTATTTGCATCATTGTCGTACACGCACTGTGAACGGTTTACATTGGTATTCTGCGTGTAGAACTTGGCATTGGAGTTGTTATAGCTGCTGCCCGTTATATCATTCACAATCAGCAACAGATTATCATAACCATTATAGTTGAAATTGGTGTCGAAAGCGATATCGACCCAGCGGTCTTGACCATTGTAGTTGAACGACACCGGACCAGAATAGACGTGTACATAGCTATCGAGAGGTGTAGCCCACACATTCTGCGTGAACACGGAGTCGGCAGTGTGCGCCATATAGATATCCAGTGTACGGGTAATGACCGTGGAGATGTTGTATTGGAAGGACATTCCGCTGAAATTGGCGGAAGTGTTGTTGAAATCACTGGGCAGGTAAATCTGCTCCGTGAAAGAGTTGAGGTAATGGTTCGACATCGGGAAGTGGTTGCCTTCAGTCGAATATGTGGAGGAGGGATAGCTGTTGTTGGACACCTCTATCGGGGCGATACACGGGGTGTTGAAGTTGACAGTCACCGCAGTGCCGAGGTCGCCGCCGCCGCAATCGGGCTGCACCGAGACGGTGTAGGAGGTTTGCTCGTCCAACCCCATCAGGACGTAAGAGGTCTCGGTGGTGGAGAAGGTGCTCGTGGCCTGCGTGCCGTTGTCGGTCATCAGAACGTTATAGGCGGTGGCCGTTCCCACCACATTGGGATCCCAGCTCAGCGAGGCATTCGTGCCGTAGATGTCGCTGACCTGGAGGTTCATCACCGGAGAGCAGGTGGGGGCAACATCAATCACCACATCGTCGAGATAGCAGCTGCCGGAAGAGGTGCCCGACCAGCGGAAGGCGATGTGCTTGCCAGTGCCGCCATAGTAGCCCAGATAGACTGTATGCGGCTGCATCACACCCGTGGCCGTGTTGGCAACAGTGGCCAGCGTGGTGAAGGTGGAGGCGTCGGCAGGATTGGTCATCACACCGATTTGCAGTTGGTTGTTCAGCGTGCTGAATTGAGCGTTGAAACTCACCTGCAGGTCGCCGATCTGATAGGGAAGATTGTCCATCAGGGCCGGCAGCGCCGCCATCGTATAGGTGCTGGAGGTCGTGTAGAAATAGAGACGGCTGGAGGATATGGAGGGATAGGAACTGCTGTAGGTGGAGTTCTTATACCAGCACTCGGAGAAGCCGTTGGAGAAGTCTTCCGCGAAGGGCAACGAGAAGATACCGCAGCTGTCGGCGTAGGTCACCACAATGCTATGGGTCTGGTTCAGCGCGATGAACGTGTAGGAGGGAACAACCCCATACGAGGCGCCGTCAATCTCCACATCGGTGACGTGATAACGGGCGGAGTTGCTGAAAGTATAGGTCAGGTCATTGCCTGCCGTGGCTGCATAGACACCGTTGGTACCCCAGGGGGAGACAAGACTCGACAGGGAAATCGGAGACCCGTCGGTCAGTTTCTGGGTAACGGTAACATTATAGAGGTTGTCGAAATAGACGCGCACATCGGCCAGGGTTCCCTGGGGATCGATGGTGTAGGTAACGACAGAGCCGTCGGTGGGGTCATCCTCGCGCAGCACCACGCCATCCTGCTCGATGCGGGCGATGTGCCAGTTCGCGTCAGGGGTGATGGTGAGTGTCACGGTCTGCGTGCTGCCGCACGGGACAGTAGAAGAAGACGGCGTCACGGTACCGTGCACCTGGCCGTCGGAGGAGGGCATCGCCGTGGCGGTAATCACTGCCTGCGGGAAAACCGTGACTGTGGAGGACTGCACACTGGTGCTGCCGTTGGCGCTGGTGCCCGTCATCGTATAGGTGGTCGTGGTGGTGGGCGACACCGTGATGCTCTCGGTGGTGGCACCCGTGCTCCACAAATAGGAGCTGTAGCCGAAAGCCGTCAGCGTGACAGACTCGCCCAGGCAGATGTCAGCAGCGATAGGATCCACACCGGCCATAAACGACATTATGGGATAGCCGTCGTTGACGCCATTGTCCATTTTGAAGGCGCTGCCCAAGAGGGTAATCATATTGGAAGAGCGCATTTCGGTCTGCGTAACTGCAATACCGTCGGAGGAGGCAGAGCTTTGGGTAGTGGAGCTCAGCACGTTGGTGTAGGAGTAGCAGTTGGTGAAATTGCCACCGTGGCCGGCCATACCGCCGAAGTTGGTGCCATAAGAGTAGAGTGTGCCAGCAAAATAGCAGTTGGTAAAATAGCCGCGTTCGGCATTGCCCGACATACCGGCAGGATAGTAACCACGAACATAGCCCGTGGAGCCCAAGTCCTGGAAATAGATAGAGCCGGTGCTCGGATAGGTGGCGCCGCAGATGGCACCGATGTTGTTGCTGCCGGAGGAGTTAACGCCCTCAATGCGGACGTTAACCACCAGACAGCTTCGGATATAGACACTGCCGCTGCCGCGCACATAACCCGTGATGCAGCCCATCATACCGCGCGACTTCAGGACCGGGTTGATCAGCACCAGCGAATCGATGGTACAGGGAGACTCCAGCGCGCAGAAAAGGCCGGCGTGGAAGGTGTTCCCCTTGTCGCAGTAAAGGTTGTAGATGGTGTGGCCGTGGCCGTTGAAGTTGCCCTTGAAGGGGTTGCCGGTGCTCGGTGATTCCGATGTCGGGGAGCCACCGCCGATGGGGATCCAGTTGTTGGTGGAGTCGCCCGTGCTGTTGAGCCAAATGTCGTTGACAAGGTTCAGCGTCACACCGTTGAAATTGGTCGTGCCGTTGTTCACCAGCTGGGCCACGCCCGCCAATTGCTCCGGTGTGGAAATGTCAAAAGATGTTTGGGAAGCATCGTACCAGGAGACATCGGACGTGCCGTTCCAAACCGTTTGCGCTTGCAGTGATGTTCCAAAGCCCATCAAAAGGGCAAAAACGACCAATGCAAGAATGTAAAATCTTTTCATAAGCATATTTTTATGTTATTAAATGAATAATTATATCAGTAATAATAAGACGAAAAAAGAGCTATGAATAACTACAATTTTTCGGTTATATTTTTTTTATACAAGGGCCGCAAAGAAACAATTTTTTCCACATTGCCTCGTTATCCTGAGTATTGCAAAAATGTTCCAATACAACGATTATGGTCAAGGAGATAAAAGAAATCACTCTGAAAAGTATGGGCCAGATGGCCGGCAAAGAGCACGGGGAATACCTCGACAATCAGTTCCTGATGGTGATGAGTGCCATCCAATTCGGCAAGAATTTTATGCGGGACGGCCAGCCCTACCGAGTTGAGGACGGGAGAGTGATACGGGTGGTTTCGGGCCACGCCAAGATCTTCATCAATATGAAGCCCTATCCTGTTTCAAGAGGAACGATGTTGGTGTTCCCGGCAGGTTCCATTATGGAAATCGAGGAGAAGGATGAGAAGTTCGACTTCCAGATTTTCTCATTCCGCGACCTGCCCGACGATGTCACGTTCAAGGAGTGCACCATTTTTCGCCTTTCCGAGGATGATTGGAGTCTTATGGACAAATATTACCAGCTGTTACGGCATACGGTCAAGCGCCTGCCGTTCTCTATGAAATCAATTCGGGCCCTGCAGACCGCGCTGATGGGTGAGCTTCGAAGCATTCTCAAAAAGGAAGAGGAAGACGAGTCTCAGCAGGCCCTTGGGCGGAAGGAGGCTGTCTTCCACCAGTTTGCAGCGTTGGTCAACCAGTATGCGGACAAGGAGCACAGCATCTCGTTCTACGCCGACCAGCTGTGCCTGACGCCCAACCATCTAGGCGCCACCATCCGGGAAGTCAGCGGAATGACCGTGTTGGACTGGATACACCGCCGCATCATCCAACAAGCCAAACTGCTCCTGATGTACAGTGATTTGCCTGTCGGGGAAGTCTCCGAACAGTTGAATTTCTCCTCCCCCTCCTCTTTCTGCAAGTTTTTCAAAAAGAAAACCGGCATTACGCCCCTGCAATACCGCGAAGAGCGTGAAATGCGATGATGTTGGCTATTGGCTATTGGCTATTGGCCATTAGCTATTAGCAATTGGCTAAAGGCTAAGGGCCAACGGCTAATGGCTAACAGCTAACCGACTTATCAAAAGTTATTAACAACCGATGTTTCACAACTTTGTTTTTTATATTTTTACGGCTCTTTTAAGAATTCAATTATTTATTCACTAAAACATATAAAAATGAGACATTTTTACCTTTTCGCGACAGCACTTCTGGCGTTTGCATTGAGTTTTCTGATGCCGGCGCAAGTGCAAGCTCAGACCGTTTGGGACGGTTCCATCGACCTCACCTGGTACGATGCCGACCAAAACTCCTTTGACATCTCCACGCCTGGGCAACTGGCAGGCGTGGCCCAACTGGTCAACGGCGGCATCGCGTCTTTCAGCGGCAAGACCCTGAATCTGACCGATGACATCTGGTTGAACTACACGGGCGACTCCACCAACCACTGGACGCCCATCGGCGGCGGCGCCACCCCCACGGGCGAGTCCACCTCATCAGGCAACAGTTTCAAGGGCACCTTCAACGGCCACGGCCATACCATCTACAACCTCTATTGCGAGAAGATCAACTATTTCCACGCCGGCCTGTTCGGATGCATTGAAAATCCCTGCACCATCGACTCTTTGGTGATGATCAATCCCATCCTGAAATCTTGCGGTATGATGGGCAGCATCGCTGGCTTCGTCCGGGGCAGCGGCAATGTTTACATCCGCTACTGTCTGGTCGTCAATGCGACTATCGTAGGCACTCCCGCAGGCGCTTCCGGCTCCCCCTCGGCCGAACACAACAATATCGGCGGTATTATCGGAGCCTGCTACCCCATCAGTTCCAGTTACACCATTAACATTCAAAACTGCGGCGTCACGGGCCAGATGAGTGGCCGCTACATCGGTGGCATAGCTGGTAACGCCGAGCGTTCCAACATCACCAACTGCTACTTTGCTGGTGATATGACCCCTCTGAACGGCAATTTCGGCGGTATGACCTCCCACAGTGGCAACCGCACCAACTGTTACTCCTACGTCAACCAACTGAACAGCCAGTCACAATCCTCCGCATCCTCCCACGGCACATCCGTCACCCAATCCTATATGCAGTCCGACTCCATTATCGCAGACTTGGGCTCTGCCTTCAAGATGGACAACGGCATCAACAACGGCTACCCGGTGCTGTCCTTTATGGCTGGTGTGGATCCCACTGAGATCAGCATCTGTTCCGGCGAATACGCCACCCTCACCGCTTTCGGCTATGATTCATACGTGTGGAGCAACGGGGCCACCACGGCCACCATCACCGTGAATCCCACCACCACCACCGTCTATACGGTGACGGGCACTGCCCTTTCCGGTGCCACTGGCATACACTCCTCCACCGTCACTGTCTTCCCGCAGGCCACTATCACGGCCACGGCAATGCCTTCTCCCGACGGACAGACGCACGGCACCGTGACCCCGTCACCCGCCGCCGTGCCCTGCGGCAGCTCGCAAACGGTCACCCTGACCATCACCCCCGACGCCAACTGGCACATTGCCCAGATCACCCTCAACGGCACCGTGGTTCGCGGCGAGGACCCGACCGACGGTTCGGTGGTCACCTACGTGATTGACCCGCAGGGAACAATGGCCGATGTCAGGGTGTTCTTCTCCAACATTTACCATATCACCGCCTCCACGATTCTCGACGACGGCACTCCGCTCAACGTCAGCGGACTGGTCTACCCGTGGGGCTCCAACGGTGTGTATAACGCCACCCAAGGTGCCGATGCGGCCTACACCTTCAACGAGACGGCTCGTTACCATCTGATGGATGTGGAGATTGACAATGCCTCCCAAGGTATCATCAACAGCTACACCTTCAACAATGTTCAGGAGTCTCACACCATCGTGGTGACATACGGCGACTGCGCTCCCGTGACCAACCTGACCGTGTCGCAAGTGTCGGGCACCTCCGCCCTGATTTCCTGGGCCGACGGTTCTGCCGGTGCCGCACAGGACTATGTTCTGGAATGGCGCGACACCACAATGGGCAACAGCTGGATTGCCGAGCCCACCATCACGGGCACCAGCTACCTGTTAGGCGGCCTCTCCCCGCTCACCAACTATGAGGTGCGCGTGAAGAGCAACTGCAGCAACGGCCTCGAGGGCGGCTGGGTGACCAAGTCCTTCCACACGCCCTGCCTTGTGGGCGGCGACGTGCAGATTGGCAACAGCACCAGCACTACCTGCTACCTCCCCTCTTACAATTATTATAATTACTCTTTCTCAGAGCAAATTTTCACAGCTGCCGAATTGGGTGGAGCCAACACCTTCCACTCCATCTCGCTCCAAGCCTCGAGCGTCAATGCCACCAGCCGTAACTGGGACATCTACCTGATGCCGACCACGGAGACCTCCTTGTCCGCTTTTGTAAACCTGAACGCCACAGCCCAGAAGGTCTTCAGCGGCAACGCCACCATCTCCCAGGGCTGGTTCACCATCAATTTCGACAGCAACTATGTCTATGACGGCACCACCAACCTGATGCTCATCGTGGACGACAACACGGGCACCTACGTCAGCGCCAACTACTACTATTGCACCGACAACCCCAACGGAAGCTCGGTACGTGTGTATAGCGACCCCACCAACTACGACCCGTATAATGCCACAGGTTATTCCGCCACCACCCATAATTTCCGGAACAATGTCATCTTCGGCGGTATGTGCGACAGCACCACCACCTGTGTGGCACCGAATATGATGGTCGCCGGCGTCACCGAGAGCTCGGTCGATGTCTCCTGGGTCCCCGGCTACAGCGAGACCAGCTGGAACCTGGAATACAAGGAAGCCTCCGATTCCATCTGGAACACCATTTCCGGACTTACCGGCAACAGCTACACCATCACGGGACTGAACGCCAACACGGTGTATGACATCCGTCTGCAAGCCTTCTGCGGCAGCGATTGGAGAATGGTGCAAGCCCGCACGGATTGCGGTGTCATCACCATCCCGTACACCGAGGACTTCGAGGACGGCATCATTTCCACCAGTCAAGACGGCTACATCCTGTGCTGGAGCCGTTTGGCCAACAGCACCTCCCACTGGGCCTACGTGGCAAGCGGTTCCAACGCCCACGGCGGCACCCGTTATATGGACTTCCACTACACTCCCGACTGCTACACAATGGCCATCACCCCGACCATAGACAACAGCTATCCTGTAAGCTCCCTGATGGCAGAATTCTATGCCCGCCACAACGGTGCTTCCGGCATTATGGAAGTGGGTGTCATCAGCGACGTCAATGACGGCACCACCTTTGAGGTCGTGGACACGCTGACCTTCAGTGCCACCAACACCTACGAGCACTTCATCGTCTCCTTCGAGAACTACTCCGGCATTGGCCAGAACATCGCCTTCCGCGCCTCCGGCGGCAACAGTGTCAGCTTTATGATGGACGATCTTATCATCACGGAAATTCCGACCTGTATGCATCCTAACAACCTGGTCTCTACCGGTACAGGCAGCGACAACATCACGATCAACTGGACGGAGATGGGCGACGCCACCTCCTGGATTGTGGAATATGGACCCACCGGCTTCACGCCCGGCCAGGGCACCGGCACCACCGAAACGGCCACCGCACATCCCTACACCATCCAGAACCTCACCAGCGGCGTCAGCTATGACATTTATGTGCAATCAGACTGCGGCTCTATGACCAGCGACCTTGTCGGACCCGTCACGGTAGTGACCGGCCAGTATATTATGAATAATGCCGTTGACACGCTGACCACTTGCGGTGCTGTCATTTACGACAACGGCGGCCACAACGGTGACTACAGCACATACAGCAATAACATTCTGGTGCTCTATCCTGAGACTCCGGGGTCTATGATGATGCTGCAGGGCACCTGCAATGTGGAGAACAGCTACGACCATCTCTACATTTACGACGGTGTAGGCACCGGCGGCACCCAGTTGGGCTCCTTCGGCAACAGCAACGACCAGAACGTCTCCGTGCTTTCCACCACTGGCCCGCTCACCATCCACTTCACATCCGACGGTACCGTGCAAAAATGGGGCTTCGAGCTGTTCGCTTCCTGCGAAAGCTGTTTCCCGCCGAGTGGTATCACCTCCGCCAACATCACCACCAGCACTGCAGACCTCACCTGGAGCGGTATATCCAGCGAATACCTTGTGAGAGTCACTGGTCCCGACACCAACTACTATGCAGTGTACGACACCACTCTCTCCTTGTCGAACCTGACGGCCAGCAGCACCTACCGTGTCGTCATCTATTCTATCTGTGGCAGCGACACCTCCTTTGCTTCTTCGGCCTACACTTTCACCACCTCCTGCGGTGCCATCACCATCACGGAGGCCACTCCTTGGACGGAGAACTTTGACGGCTACACTGGCAGCGGCGCCCAATCCTTCATCTGTTGGAGCACTCCTGTCACCTACGCAGCCAGCAACGGCACAGCACCTTTCGTCTATTGCGGTCACTCCCCGTCTTGTCACTCCGGTGCCAACTCGGCCGAGTTCAAGGGCAGTATGAATATGCTGGTGCTGCCTGAGTTCACCAACGACATCCACGACCTCAGGCTCTCCTTCTGGGCGACCGCCTGCAACGCCAACGGCGGCCATACGGACAACGGCACCTTGGAAGTGGGTGTGATGACCAACCCTGCCGACACCAGCACCTTCGAATTTGTGGCTTTCACCACCAGACCTTCCGACAGAAACGGAGTGGGCAACTACCTGGGACCGTTCGACTTCAACGGTGTGACCGCCACCAGCGGACGCATCGCCCTGCGCTACACCAGCACGGCTGCTGCCGAGTCCTGGAACCTTGATGACTTCACCGTGCAAATCGCCCCGAACTGTCCGTCACCGGTCAAGAACAGTGTTGTGGTCACTCCGGGCACTTACGACGCCAACGTGGCCTGGACCGACACAGATCCCACGCACACCTCCTGGACGGTTTACTACAAGGAGAGCACCGACAGCGTCTGGCTCTCTGACGTTGCCAGCACCAACCCGACGCAGATTTACGGTCTCAGCGCCGAGACCTCTTACAATGTCTATGTGGTCACCAACTGCGCGATAGGCGACCTTGTGCCCGATGCCACCTTCACCAAGACCTTCACGACGCTTCCGTCTTGTCCGGCTCCTACCGGCCTGAACGTCACGACGGCCACTCCGACCAGCGTAACGCTTGCCTGGACGGAACCTGGCACGGCCAACGAATGGGAAATTGAGTATGGTCCCACCAATTTCACTCACGGCAACGGCACCACTGTGATTGCCAACACCAACCCGTTCGATGTGACGGGCCTCACCGCGGGCAACACGTACAAGTTCTATGTGCGCGGCATTTGCGGCATGGGCGACACCAGCGCCTACAGCTCCAGCACCTCCTATATGGTGCCGCTCTGTAACACTTCTGACCAGTGCAACTACATTTTCCGCCTCAACGACAGTTTCGGCGATGGTTGGAACGGCAACACCATCAACATCCTTTCCAATGGCGTACAAGTTGCGACCGCCACCATCTCTTCCGGCTCTTCAGCCACCGTCACTGTGCCTTTATGCGACAACTCGGCACTGAGCTTAAGCTGGACTTCGGGAAGTTACGCTTCTGAGACCTCCTTCACGGTGGAAGACCCATTTGGCAATGTGATTTACACCTGCACGGACGGCAGCACAATCTCCGGCACGTTCTTCAACGACACGGTGAGTTGCACACCGCCCTCTTGCCCGAAACCGCAGAACCTGACCGCCACGACAAGCACCACCACCAGTGTGACGCTCTCCTGGATGGAGATGGGTTCAGCCACGGGATGGGAAATTGAATACGGCACTCCCGGATTCACCCACGGCAGCGGCACCACGGAGCAGGCCACCACGAATCCGTTCACGGTGACGGGTCTTACCAGCAGCACTGAATACCAGTTCTATGTGCGCGCCGTATGCTCTCCCACTGATATGTCCGACTGGTCTAATCCCACCTCAACCGCTACGCTCTGTGATGCGATTGTTGTCACCAGCACCAACCCCTACACGGAGAACTTTGACAACGTCTCCGGCAGTCTGCCCACTTGCTGGACCAACATCAACGATGCCGGCAGCACCAACTGGACAGTGACCAGTTCCTTCCACGGCACTGTCACTTCTGCCCATTCCGGCAGCAAGGTGATGCAATTCTACCAAGGTGGCAGCAGTAATTCAAGCTCGCTTGAGTCGCCCGTCTTCGACCTCTCCGGTCTTACCAACCCGACACTGACCTACTGGTTCACCAACCAAGCGTGGAGCAGCGACCAGGATGAGTTGGAGGTGTACTACAGAACCTCTCCGACCGACACGTGGACGACACTCGCCACCCACAGCAGCAACGTCTCTTCCTGGACTCTTGACTCATTGAGTTTGCCGAGTCCGAGCGCCACCTACCAGATCAAGTTCAAGGCCATCTCCCACTATGGTTACGGCATCAACCTTGACGACATTACCATCTCGGATGGCAGCGGTTCCCCGTCCATCGTGACGCCGACCGTGACGACAACTGCTGCCGACAACATTGGCCAGACCTCAGCCACGCTGCACGGCACGGTGACGGCAGGCACGGAGACCATCACGGCCCAGGGCTTCCAGTGGAAGAACACCATCGGCGGCAGTTACACCAGCGTGAACGCCACGGGTACCACGATGAGCTACAACCTCACGGGCCTGACGGCGAACACGAACTACACCTTCCGCGCTTTCGCCACCACGGTCAGCGGCACCGTTTACGGCAACGAAATGACCTTCCAGACACTCGACCAGCAAGGCGGTTCCTGCCCGGCTCCGACCAACGTGGCCGCTAACAACATCGGACAAACCTCCGCCGACATTTCCTGGACGCAACCCGACAACAGTGCCACCTCCTGGGACATCCAATACAAGGAGAACGGCGCCTCCGGCTGGAACACGGTGGCAACCACTAACAATCCACACACACTGACCGGCCTCACCCCGGAGACCACCTATCTCCTGCAGGTGATTGCACACTGCACCGACGGCCAGAACAGTCAACCCTCCACCCTCATCACCTTCACCACCCTTCCTGACGGCATCAACAATTACACCCTGGACAACGCCGTGACCGTGTTCCCGAACCCGACCACCGGCATTATCCAAATTAAGAATGCAGAATGCAGAATGGAGAATGTGGAGGTGTATGATGCTTACGGCAAGCTTCTGAATGTGATGAGTGTGAATGATCACACCGCCACCCTCAACCTGAACGGCTACGCCAAGGGCACCTACTTCGTGCGCGTGACGACGGAGAGAGGCATTGTGACCAAACGAGTCGTGAAAAACTAATACCGATTTGCGACTTGCGACTTACGACTTTCGAAAATCGCAAATCGCACATCGTAAATCGTAAATCGCCCCCCAACGGTTCCCGGAAATCCCCCGGGGACCGTTTTTTTTCTTCAAAAAATAAAATAGTGGATTATTTACAGATTAATTCTTATTTTTACCGCTTGAAAAAAAACAGAAAAAAAATGAAACATTTCCACTTGGCATCATCACTACTACTGGCGTTTCTTGTGGGTTTTCTTGCATCGTTGCAAGATGTGCAGGGACAGAATGTTTACCCCATCACCGTCTCCACCATCCTCAACAATGGGACGCCGCTCACAGTGGGAGGGTTGGTCACCCCGTGGGGCACCAACGGGGTCTATAGCGCCACCCAGGGCGACACAGTGGTCTTCTCCTTCCTTGAGACCGACCGTTACCATCTTATGGATGTGGAGATTGACAACGCCTCGCAAGGCCCCATCCACACCTACACTTTCCACAACGTGTCGGATGCGCACACCATTGTTGTAATGTATGGCGACTGCGCACCCGTTGAGAATCTCGATGTGGCGCAAATATCAGGCACATCAGCCCTGATCACCTGGAGAGACGGATCTTTCGGCGCGGCGGTGAACTACACGCTGATGTACCGCGACACCACCCAAAGCAACAACTGGGACACAGTGTACAACGTCAATGGCACCAGTTACCTGCTGGGCGGTCTGACACCGCTCACGCACTACGAAGTGAAAGTGAAAAGCAACTGCGGCGGCTATCTGGAAGGCAACTGGGCATCCATAGATTTCCAGACTCGCTGTCTGGTTGGTGGAAATGTAGATATAGGCGACGGCACCAACAGTTCTTCCCATTTCCCTGCCAATTCATATTATAAGCACTGTCTGAGCGAGCAGGTTTTCACCATCGGCGAATTGGGCGAGCCAAACACATTTCATTCCATCTCATTCCAGGCACTCTACGCCAACACCGCCAACCGCAACTGGGACATTTATCTGATGCCGACCTCTGCCTCTTCCCTGACCAGTGCCGTCAATGTGGACTCCACCGCACAACTTGTCTTCAGCGGTACCGTCAACATCGCACCCGGTTGGTTCACCATAAACTTTGACAGCAGTTACGTCTATGATGGAGCCAGCAATTTGATGCTCATTGTAGATGACAACACAGGTATCGTCAACGCTTCCAACGCCTACTACTGCACCCAAAATCCCGACAAAAGATCGATATTAATCAGCAACGATTTCTCGAATCTGGATCCTTCCATTGCCTCCAGTTATTCCTATATGCACCAGCCCTACCGCAACAACGTCATTTTCGGCAATGTATGCGACACTGCAAACACTTGTGCGACACCGAATTTCACCCTCACAGGCTCTACTGAGAGCACGATTGGCATCCAGTGGATCCCCGGCAACAACGAGACGAGTTGGAATCTGGAATACAAATCTGCAGCTGACACTTCTTGGAACGGCATCTACGGGTTGTCGGGCAACAGCTACACTCTCACGGGGTTGAACGCAAATACCGAATACCTCATCCGGCTTCAGGCCGCCTGCAACAGCGCCTGGCGCACGTTGGCAGGACGTACCGATTGCGGTGAGATATCCATCCCCTTCTATGAGCATTTTGAGAGCAACATTATCTCCACCAGTCAAAACAATTTCGTCTTATGTTGGGAGCGTCTCTCTTCCGACCCGTCGTATTTCGTTTACAGAAACACACAACACAACCACACCGTGGGTGGCAACGGTGCTTTGAATTTCAACAACACCTCCAATGGTTTCACAATGGCCATTTCACCGACCATCCCCAACAGTTCTCCTATGAGCACTCTGATGGTGGAGTTTGAGGCTCTGTGTACCGTTTCCACCGGCACTTTCGAGGTAGGGGTCATAACGGATATCCACGACGCCTCCACCTTTGATGTCTTGGACACCATCGTTTTCAGCACCAGTGGCGCCTGGGAACATTTCATCGTCCTCTTAGACCAGTATCACGGATTGGGCCACAACATCGCCTTCCGCGCCACTGGCAGTTCCGGCAACACCTTTGTGCTCGACGACGTCTCCATTACCGAAATCCCAGCCTGCGTTCATCCCAACGCACTTGTTTCTACAAATGCCGGCGATCATCACGTCACCATTGATTGGGTAGAGGTAGGTAACGCCACCTCTTGGATTGTGGAGTACGGCCCTGCGGGGTTCACGCCCGATCAGGGCCTCGGAACCCTTGTCAACACCAGCACACATCCCTACACCATCCAGGGCCTCTCCAGTGCGGTCACATACGACTTCTACGTCAAGTCAGACTGCGGTTCTACGACCAGTGATTATTGCGGGCCCGTCTCTATCCTCACTGGCCAGCACACTATGGCCGCTACGGGATACAACACCCTGACCACCTGCGGTACCATCATCTATGACGATGGCGGGCCCAACGAGAATTATAGCGCCAATTGCAACAGCACGCTGGTTCTGTACCCCGAAACTGCCGGTGCGGCATTGAAACTGGAGGGCTCTTGTAATATATATTTTCTTGACTCCCTTAGAATTTACGATGGAGTGGGCACAAACGGCACCCTTCTGGCATCCTTTTCCAACAGCAATCTGCATAATATCCAAGTGATTTCCATCTCAGGGCCTCTCACCCTCCAGTTTGTCTCAGACGGTTCTATACAGAATTCCGGTTTTGTCCTGACAGCCTCTTGTTTCACTTGTGTCGCACCGACCAATATCAGCGCTTCGAACATCGCCTCTAATTCTGCCGAGCTTTCCTGGAGTGCAACCTCCGGCTTGTATCTTGTCACTGTCGCAGGCATTGACACCAACACCTTTGTGGTCAATGACACCACCTTCTTCCTGTCCAATTTGGATGGCAACAGCAACTACCGGGTCACCGTCAGTTCCATTTGCGGTTCCGACACCTCGTATCCATCTCCTGTCTTCTCCTTCAACACCGTTTGTGGAGGCATCACCGTCACGGCCAACAATCCTTGGACCGAGGACTTCGAGAGCTATTCCGAAAGCGGTCACCAGCCTCTTATCTGCTGGGAGACTCCCGTCTCTCAAGTTATGAACAGTGTCTCATACCCATCCGTCTATGGGCATTATATCCCTGCCTGCCACTCCGGCCAAAGCTCTCTTGAAATGAGAGGGGATGAGAACATTGTGGTGCTGCCGGAGTTCAACAATAACATACACGATTTGCGCCTATCATTCTGGGCCACAACAAGTTCAACCTACCCAACCACTGTTGAGGTCGGTGTCATCACCAACATTGCTGACACTTCCACCTTTGAGTTCGTGGCCTTTGCCGACGCCCCGGGCCACTACGGGCCCTACAATGCCACCAATGCCAGTTTTGGCAACCACAGTGGTCCTTTCGACTTCAACGGCGTTGCAGCCATCAATGGACGCATCGCCCTTCGTTACAAAAACACGTCTTCAATGCCTGTCTCCTGGAATATTGATGACATCATTGTGGAAATCGGCCCCTCTTGTCCGTCACCCATCAAGAACAACGTGACTATAACCTCTGTCGGAGCCTACAATGCCACCATCTCCTGGACCGACAACGACACGTCGCACCACTCTTGGACTGTTTACTACAAGGAAAGCAGTTCCAGTGTCTGGAGCACCACTGTGTCCAACACCACCACAACGCAGATCACAGGACTGACTCCCGAGACCACATACGATGCTTATGTGGTCACCAATTGCGCAATAGGCGACCTCGTGCCAGACGCCACCTTCACCGTGCAGTTCACCACCACCATATCGTGCCCCGCGCCCACAGCGCTGGTGGCCACTGGAGTTTCCCCAACCTCGGTGCTTCTTTCTTGGACAGAAAACGGCACGGCATCCGCGTGGGAAATCGAATACAGCACCTCTGATTTCACTCCGGGCACGGGCAGCGGCACCACGGTGCTGGCCACGTCCAATCCTTTCACTGTAACAGGGCTTCCCAACAACACATTTTACAAGTTCTATGTGCGTTCCGTCTGTGCCGCCTCCGACTCCTCTCTCTGGTCCAATGTCGCAAATGCCGCCACCTTGTGCGACGTGGTGGTGGTCACCCCAGCCGCTCCCTTCACAGAGGATTTCGAAAACTGCAACGGCAGTCTGCCTGCCTGCTGGAACTACTTCTGCGATGTCGGAAACATACCCTGGACGGTGGTAAACTCCAACTTCCACGGAAGCACCACCTCAGCATTTTCAGGTGACTATGCCGTTCAATTCTACCAACGCATATATGGCTGTGAGAGTTCCCTGCAGTTGCCCACTTTAGATATTACGGGTCTCACCAATCCCGTGGTAACCTATTGGTTCACAAACGAAAGTTGGACAAACAGACAGGACATTCTCCAAGTGTACTACAGACCATCGCCTGCCGACCCTTGGACGCTCTGCGCCACGCACAGCACCCCTGGCTCTTGGACCAACAATTCCCTGAGATTGTACTTTCCGAGCAGCACCTACCAGATCAAGTTCAAAGGCATCTCCACTTATGCAAACGGCATCAACCTCGATGACATTTCCGTCGAAGAATGCAACGGTCCTCTTCCCCCTATCGTGCCACCGACCGTCCTCACACAGTCGATTTCCGACATCACTGCCACTTCTGTCACGCTACACGGCTCTGTAGCCCCAGGCAGCGAACCACTTTTAGCCTATGGCTTTGAATGGAAGGAGGCCTCCAGCAACACCTACACGCCTGTAACCGTGCCGGATGCCACAATGAACTGTCATCTTACAGAGCTGATGGCCAACACCTATCATTCTTTCAGGGCGTTCGCTACCACACCAAGCGGAAATACATACGGTTCGGAAGTGAACTTTATAACGCTCAACCAGCAGGGAACCTGTCCGTCGCCAATAAATGTGCAGGTATCAGACACCAACCTGCACGAAGCGACCATCTCCTGGATGCAGGAAGACAGCACCGTCTCCAGATGGGACTTGCAATACAAGGCGAGCAGCAGCTCCTACTGGATCACCATAACCACTTCCAACAACCCTTACACACTGACAGGCCTCAGTCCCAACACATCTTACGACATACAAATAAAAGCCCGTTGCCCGAATGGCCTGTGGAGCAGTCCTTCCTATCCCGTCACCTTCACCACCCTTCCTGACGGCATCAACAATTACACGCTGGACAACACCGTGACCGTGTTCCCGAACCCGACCAACGGCATCATTCTAATTAAGAATGAAGAATGGAGAATGGAGAATGTGGAGGTGTATGATGCTTACGGCAAGCTTCTGAATGTGGTGATTGTGAATGACCACACAGCCACCCTCGACCTGAACGGCTACGCCAAGGGCACCTACTTCGTGCGCGTGATGACCGAGAAGGGCGTCGTGACGAAACGGGTAGTTAAGAATTAAGAATTAAGACCGAAGACCATAGACTTTAGACCATAGATGATATCCTATTTTCGATTATCGAAAAAGGTCTATGGTCTATAGTCTCCGGTCTATGATACAATCGTAAGCTAACACACAGTTAAAACTCAATCGTATAGGAATAACCACCGCCCGAGGGCTTGGAGGGCTTTTGAGGTTTTGGGGAAGAGGTCACCGTGTAAGTGATGGTATTGGGCGGGGGCGTCGGGGCCAGATGGAAGTTGATGTTGACCTTGCAGTTGACCTTCAGGCGCACGCCGCGGTTGCGGGCAGGGTCGTACTGGAGGAGCTGCACCAACCGCAGGGCCTCCTCGTCGCAGGAGGGCGAGAGGCTCTTGACCACCACCGGATTCTCCACAAAGCCGTCGTCATTCACCTGGTAGCTGACGGAGACGGTGCCCTCAAGGCGTTGTTCCATCGCATCCTGGGGATACTGCAAGTGGGCGACCAGAAAATCGCGCAGGGCCTTGGCCCCGCCGGGATACTGGGGCTTCTCCAAAAAACGTTTGCTCTTTTTCTTCTTTTCTTCCATAAAACGCCTTTAATGACTCATTTTTAAAACGCCGCAAAAGTATGAAAAAAATATTGAAACGAATAATTATGTGTTTTTCCTCTATTATTCGCCAAGACGGGGCACGCCCCGTCTCTACGCAAGGCAATAACATCGTGTCATCATATATTCAAAATTTATGTACATTTGCAAACTGTAAAACATACAGACTATGTCCATCAAAACCATACACGAATTTGACGACCTGTCGGTTCTCATTCGCCAATTGGGGTTCCTGCCACTGCTGGACAGCCCTATAGCAGGCTTCTCCGCCGAGGAGATGGCGGCGGAAGAGTGCCGTTACCATCACTACCGCGACGGAAGCTGGAGCTGGCCGCTGTGGGACTGGAAAGGTCCGGCCATCCAGAACACGCCCTGCGTGTATGGCAAGTTTTTCGGCGGGAAGGCAGGGTTTGTCAGTATGGAGTGGTGGCCCGACCTGATGAACTACCGTCAGGGCAAGCACCCCTATCCGGCAGAGAACAGTGTGGAACGCGCAATTCTGGACATTCTGCAACTGAACGGCGCGATGATCACGCGCGAGCTGCGCAGCGCCTGCGGCTTCACCGGCGGCAAGATGCGCAGCCGCTTCGACCACTACATCACCCGCCTCCAGATGGAGTGCCGCATTGTGACAGAAGACTTTGTCTATCCCAAAGACAAGCACGGCGAACGCTACGGCTTCGGATGGGCCCTGCTCAACACTCCGGAAAACACAGTGGGGCGGCCCGCCTGTCACTGCGAACGCACCCCGGAAGAGTCCTTCCAAAGGATGCTGCAACATCTTCACCAGCAACTTCCGCAAGCCCACGAAAAAGCCCTCCGCAAACTGATTGAATAACAACCTTTGTGCCTCATTCCGATATGGATTCTGTGATTAAAAAAGTCTTTCTTCTGGGCATCTGCCTTTGGATGATGACCGCGCAAGCACAATGGCTCACCTCGTCCAATCTACCCATCGTCATCATCACCACTGACCTCATACCGGGCACCAACGAACACTACTCTATTCCGGACGAGCCCAAGGTGCCCGCCACAATGAAGATATTGTATGTGGACGACACCACCCGCAACTACCTGTCGAACCAGGACGACACCGCCTTCCTGAACTATGTGGGCCGCATCGGCATCGAGCTGCGGGGGTCCACCTCCCAGGGACACAACAAGAAGCCCTACGGCTTCGAGACGCGAATGGACGATGACGTAACCAACCGGAACGTCTCCCTCCTCGGGATGCCGGCCGAGAACGACTGGATTCTGAACCCTATTAACGACGACCCATCCTTCCTGCGCGACTGTCTCTCCTACAACCTCTACAGCGCCTTGGGGCACTACGCGCCGCGCACCCGCTACTGCGAGGTCATCGTCAACGGCAACTACCGCGGACTCTATTTTCTGACGGAGAAAATCAAGATTGACAAAAATCGCGTGGACATTGTGGCGATGGACAGCACCGACACCGGCCTGCCCGAGGTCAGCGGAGGCTACATCGTGAAGGCCGACAAGCTCACCGGCGGTGACGTGGCCGCCTGGTCCACCCCCGCCCACGACTTCTGGGAGGATGTCTATTACATCTATCACGACCCTAAACCTGAGGCCATCACCCCTGAGCAGGGCCATTACATCGAGCAGTACTTCAACTCGGTTTTTGCGGCCGTTGACCATCAGGACGAGAATGTCAGCACCGGATTTCCCGCGCTCATCGACATCCCCTCCTTCATCGACTTTATGATTATCGGGGAGTTCTCCTCCAACGTGGATATCTACCAGAAGAGCACCTTCTTCCACAAGGACCGCGGTGGCAAATTGCGCGCCGGGCCGGCGTGGGACTTCAACCTGTCGTATGGCTACGACTTCGGTTCTGTGGGACGGTCGGGGTACAACGTGCTACAATTCGACAACAGCGACAACACCGGCTCCGATTTCTGGCACCAGTTGTATGAAAACGACACCTACCGTTGCTACCTCTATGAACGATGGAACAAAGTGAAAGGTGGGGGCGGTACCCTGAACCTCAACCGAGTGTACGGCATCATCGACAGTCTGGTCGGCGTCATCCAGGAGGCCTTGCCCCGGGAGCGCTCGAGATGGAACCGCACCTACAACTACACCAATCACATCAACACGATGAAGAATTGGCTCACATACCGTCTCTACTGGCTCGACAACACCTTCAGCCAGGTGCAGAACTGCCCCGATATGACAACCCCGCCCTTGGTCATCTCCACCATCAACTATCATCCCCCGATACTGAACGGGCACACCTCCGACGACCTGGAGTTCATCGGCATCACTAATAACGGTGACGACACCCTGGACATTTCCGGCGTCTATTTCAGGGAACTGGGCGTCACCTACATATTCCCGGCGGGCTCCATCATCCATCCGCATCAAGAGATCTTCCTCGCCTCCAATATGGATGCCTTCCTCGACTGTTTCCACATCAGCGCATACGGCCAGTACTCCCGGCATCTGTCCAACAAATCCGAAACGCTCGTCTTAGCCACCGCCTGGGGCTCCATCATCGACAAGGTTACCTACGCCGACACCCTACCGTGGCCCAGCACCGCCGACGGTTTTGGCGATTATCTTGTCCTACGGGACCTCAACTCCGACAACAACCGGGGCGAGAACTGGAGCACCGCCTCCCTGTTCGCGGGCATTGATGACCACAGGGCACTCCCGACCTTGACGGTGGCGCCCAACCCCACCACCGGGCAGGTCCGTGTACATCTGGACAAACCTATGCGCACCGTCACGGTGACGGACCTTTGTGGCCGGAGGCTCTTCAGCGGAGCGGCAGAGGGCTATGATTTCACATTGGACCTCTCCCCCTACCCTTCCGGTGTCTATTTCCTGCAGATAATCACCAACCGTCAGGAGCGCATTTCCGCCAAGGTGGTGAAACAATAAAAGAGGGCCCTGATGAACAAGACCCTCTTTCTCTTAGAAATCTTCAACAGGTTAAATTATTCCACAATTTTCAGTTCCTGCATCAAGTTCTGGGCGTTGGCCATCTTGTCAATGATGAAGAGCAAATAGCGCATATCCATACAGATGGTGCGCTGCACCTCGTTCTCAAACGCGATGTCGCCGCTCATTGCTTCCCAGTTGCCATCGAAGGCCAGACCGATAAGGTTGCCGTTGGCGTCGATGACGGGGCTGCCGGAGTTGCCGCCCGTGATGTCGTTGGTGGTAATGAAGTTCACAACCAGGTCGCCGTTCTCATCGGCATAACGGCCATAGTCGTGTTTCTCCCACAATTTGATCAGTTCTTGCGGCACGTCAAACTCCCAGTTACCGGGTTTGTACTTGGCCATCACGCCATCCAGTGTGGTGATGTAGTTGTAGGTAATGGCATCGGCCGGCTTACAGTCCTGCACGCTGCCGTAGGTAAGACGCATCGTGAAGTTGGCGTCGGGATAGAAGTTGCGGTCCTTCTGCATCTCCATCAAGCCTTGCATATAGAGGCGGTCTGCACGATTGCAGTTCACCTCGTCGGCCTTGTCACCCAAATCCCAATAGGATTCCAGAATATTGTACATCAAGGCATAAATCGGGTCTTTCGACAGGGATTTTGGATTCTCCAACCACGCATACAACTTATCGGGATCCACAAAGATGGACTTGGCAAAGGCATTGTCCACAAATGCGGTGAAATCGCCGTGTGCCTTGTCGCCGACCTTCCTGATGATGGAGGGAAGTTGGTCGTGATTCACATCCTTATAGAAGAGGTTCAGCAGGGCGATGGTCACATCGCGGTCGAGCGCCTTGTTGTAATCCTTGAAATAATCCTGAACAGATTTCTTCATTCCGTTGGCGCGCTCTTTGATGGCATTCGGGGTGGCGGTTTTGTTCTCTATGATGTTGTTCAGCTGTCTGAACCGCAGGGCGAATGTGACGGCCTCGCCACCGCGCAAACCCGCCTCACGGTGATAGATCAACGCCTTGGTGTACTGGCTTTGATGATCCCAGTATTTTTTCATTTCATCAAAAATGCCGAGATATTGATTTCTCCGCTCATCTTTACGGAGCATCCAATTACGGAAATCCTGCTCCTGGGTGACGCGTTTTTCATACACTTTGTTGCGCTTCAGTTGCTTCACCTGGCCGATGTAATACTTCCAGTAGTTGCTGACGCTGGCCTGCTTGGAGGCATATTGGATGAAGACGGCGGGGTCGGCGTCCATATGCTTGCGGTACTGCTCCAGTTTGGTGGTGCGGCAGTCCACAATGGCCGGGCCCTCCAACTCGATGATGTTCTTCACTGCACCGGAATAGGAGTAGCGGTCGGTGGAACCGGGATAGCCCAGAATCATCGTGTAGTCGCCCGGCTGCACGCCCTTGAGCGAGATGGGCAGGAAGTGTTTGGACTTCATCGGGATGTTCTTCTTGCTATACTTCGCAGGAGAGCCATCGGGGGCTGTATAGACGCGGAAGATGCAGAAATCGCCCTTGTGGCGCGGCCAGGTCCAGTTGTCGGTGTCGGCCCCGAACTTGCCGATGCCCCAGGGCGGACAAGCCACCAGACGCACGTCTTTATACACATCATACACAAAGAGGATATACTGGTTGCCGTGATAGAAGGGCACAATCTCCACCTCCACATCGCGCTCACCCTTGGTTTCCTTCTTAAGCTGTTCGCAATTCTGCTTGATCAGCTTGGCGCGCTCGTCCTCCGTCATCTCATTGGTAACGCCTTTCAAAACGGCTTTCGTCACATCTTCAATGTAGTTGAGGAAAGAGACGGTGAGGCCCTCATTGGGGAGTTCTTCATCCTTGCTGCGTGCCCAGAAGCCGTCCTGCAGATAGTCGTGTTCCACAGAGGCGTGCGACTGCACATAGGAGAGGCCGCAGTGGTGGTTGGTGAGCAGGAGGCCTTCGGCGGAGATCAACTCGCCGGTGCAACCGCCACCAAACTGCACGATGGCGTCCTTCAAGCTGGGCTTGTTGAAGCTGAAGATCTGCTCGGCAGTGAGTTTGCAACCCAACCGCTGCATTTCTGCAAGATTCTGCCCGTTAATGGAATACGGCAGCCACATACCCTCGTCGGCACGGGCACCGAAAGCAAACAGCATCATCAAGATGCACAAAAGGTTGATTTTCTGTTTCATTATACTTTCTTTTTTTGGTTTGCAAAGATAGCATTTTTTATGATTGGCGCATATACTCCACAAATGCCTCATTCACCAGCCGGGTGCCCCCAGGAGTGGGATAGTTGCCCGTGAAGTACCAGTCGCCGGGATGGCGTGGACAGGCCTCGTGCAAGCCCTCTATGCTCTGGAAGACCAGATCCACGGGCGATCTCATCCCTTTGGGACGGAGCATTTCCACAATCTTCCGGTTGATTTCCTCCACCGTGAAGGGGGCATAGATGGCCCTGACGTGGTTCTCCGACGCCGGGTCCTCCACGCACAGGCGGTAGGTGTCGGCGATGAGCTGCTCCATTCCCCGCTCCTTGATCAAGGCAATGGCCGCGCGGAAAGCGCAAAGCTCCTCCAAATGCGACATATCGATGCCATAATAATCCGGATACCGGATTTGCGGGGAGCTCGACACCATCACTATCTTCTTGGGGTGCAGACGGTCCAGCATCTTGAAGATGCTCTCGCGCAGGGTGGTGCCCCGCACAATGCTGTCATCGATAATCACGAGGTTGTCGATGTCGGCCCGCAGACTGCCATAGCTGATGTCATAGACGTGTGCGGCAAGGTCGTTGCGCTCGGCCCCCTCGGTGATGAAAGTGCGCAGCTTGATGTCCTTCCACACCACCTTCTCAATCCGCACATCGTAATTAAGTCTGCGAAAGCCGTCGGTGATGCCGTAGAAGGCCACCTCGGCGGTGTTGGGGATATAGGAGAAGACCGTATTGGCCACGTCGCCGTCTATCGACTGCATTATAGGCTGTATCAGCTGTTCGCCCAGACGCTTGCGCTCCTGATAGATGTCGCGGTCGGAGCCGCGGCTGAAGTAGATGCGCTCAAACGAGCAAGCGCTCAGGCGCTGCGGGGGAAGGATTTGCTCCAAGCTTATCTTCCCGTTCTTATGGACGATGATGGCCTGTCCGGGCTGAAGTTCGGTGATGTCGTCAGTGGAGAGGTTGAAGGTGGTCTGAATCACCGGCCGCTCGCTGGCGAGCACCATCACCTCATCGTCACAATAATAAAAAGCCGGCCGGATGCCCCACGGGTCGCGCACGGCGAACATCTCGCCCGAGCCGGTCATCCCACACATCACATAACCGCCGTCAAAGTGGGGCATCGTGGTGCGCAGCACGTTGGCCATTGAGATGTTATCCTCAATATAGTGGGTGATGTCCGTGTCTTGCAGTCCCTGCTCCTCGGCCTCCCGGAAGAGCCGCTCGGTCTCGCGGTCGAGGCGGTGGCCCATCAGCTCCAGAGTGATGTACGAGTCGCCGTAAATGCGGGGCGACTGGCCCTGCTTGACCAGCAGCTGGAAGACCTCGTCGATGTTGGTCATATTGAAATTGCCGCAAAGGCAGAGATTCTTGGCCCGCCAGTTGTTGCGACGCAGGAAGGGATGCACGTATGAGAGGCCGCTCTTGCCCGTGGTGGAGTAGCGGAGATGGCCCATATAGAGTTGTCCGACAAAGGATTTGTCCACCCGCTTGAAGATTTCAGTGATGGCGTTGGTGCCTTCTGCCCGTTCACGGTGCATATATTCGGTACCGACGGGGGCCTCCATATCGACGCAGGCCACGCCGGCGCCCTCCTGGCCACGGTTGTGCTGCTTCTCCATCATCAGGTAAAGCTTGTCCAGACCATAGCGCGTCATACCATACTTATTTTTATAATAGGCGGCTGGTTTGAGCAGGCGAATCATCGCCACGCCGCACTCGTGTTTTAACGGTTCCATATACAAGCTTTTATAAAGTTCATAAACAAAGGATGCGGGTGCAGCACCGTGGACGAGTACTCGGGATGGAACTGCGTGCCGATGTACCAGCGCAGCGAGGGTATCTCGACGATTTCCACCAGGTTGGCGGCGGGGTTTACGCCCACGCACTTCATACCGTGTTGCTCAAACTCCTCCTGATAGCGGTTGTTGAACTCATAGCGGTGGCGGTGGCGCTCACGGATAGATGTCGCCTCGCCGTAAGCCTCACAGGTGCGGCTGCCTTTCACCAGCTCGCAGTCATAGGCCCCCAGCCGCATCGTGCCACCCATCTGCGTGATGTTCTTCTGTTCCTCCATCATATCGATGACATTGTGCGGGGTTCTACTGTCCATCTCGCTGCTGTTAGCATCGGCGTAGCCCAGCACGTTGCGGGCGAACTCGATGACCATCATCTGCATACCGAGGCAGATGCCAAACGTCGGGATGTCGTGGGTGCGCGTGTATTCGGCGGCCAGGATCTTGCCCTCGATACCGCGCTGGCCGAAGCCCGGGCAGATGACGATGCCCGCCATTCCCGACAGCTGCTCCGCCACATTCTCGCGCGTGAGGTACTCGCTGTTGATGAAGGTGGTCTTCACCTTGCGGTTGTTGTAGGTGCCGGCGTGGGCCAGACTCTCCAAGATGCTCTTGTAGGCGTCCTGCAGGTCGTACTTGCCCACCAGCCCGATTTGGACGATTTCGGTGGCCTGCTCGCGGCGTTCCAGAAAATTGTGCCACGAGGCCATCCCCACCGTCTGTGCGGCATTCGTGCCCTCCGGGTCCATTCCCAACTTCTTGAGGCAGATGGCGTCAAGCCCCTGGTGCTGCATATTGATGGGCACCTCATAGATGCTCGGCAGGTCCTGGCTTTGGATGACAGCCTCCACATCCACGTTGCAGAAGTGGGCCACCTTGCGGCGAAGTTCGTCATTCAGGGTATGCTCCGTGCGCAACACCAGCACCTCCGGCTGGATGCCCAGTCCCTGCAGCTGCTTCACGCTCGTCTGCGTGGGCTTGGTCTTCAGCTCGCCCGCGGCCGCCAGATAGGGCACGTAGGTGAGGTGCACGTTCAGCGACTGGTTTGAGCCCAGCTCCCAGCGCAACTGACGGATGGCCTCCAGAAAAGGCTGTCCCTCAATGTCGCCGATGGTACCGCCAATCTCAGTGATCACGAAGTCGAAATGCTCCTTGGTGGCGTTGAGCAGAATCCGGCGCTTGATCTCGTCGGTGATGTGCGGCACCACCTGGATGGTCTTGCCGAGATAGTCGCCGCGGCGCTCGCGCTCGATGACACTCAAGTAGATGCGCCCTGTGGTCACGCTGTTGTCGCGGGTGGTCTCAATGCCCGTGAACCGCTCGTAGTGACCGAGGTCGAGGTCAGTTTCCTGTCCGTCGGCGGTCACATAGCATTCGCCGTGTTCGTAGGGATTGAGCGTGCCCGGGTCAATGTTGATGTACGGGTCGAATTTCTGGATAGTGATTTTGTAGCCCCTTGCCTGAAGCAGTTTTCCGAGGGAGGCGGAGATGATGCCTTTCCCCAATGAGGAGGCCACGCCGCCGGTGATAAAGATGTACTTAGTCTGCATTTTTCAAAAAAAATGCAAAGATACGCAAAATCGAAAACTTTGGGCAAATAAAAATTATACCAATTACGAAGAAAAAGAATCCGTAAAATTATGGGAGTGGAGCCATATCCGACGATTCGGACAAGCGCTCGAACTGGGTGTTGGGATGGATGGAATAGACGCGGCCGCCCGACTGCAACAGATAGCCGTTCTTATAGCTGTAAATCTTTATATTGTCAGGATTCAACCCTTTTATTTTCAAAATATTACCAGACAACTGGTAGGTAATCTTGTTACGGATAGGGGTGGTCCATTGCTGCACCTGCAGGGTGGCCGGTTTCTGTTCCGGAGTGGCCACGGGCTGCTTGTTGGCATCCAAATAGAGGATTTTCACGTTGGATTTGGCCAGCATCCTGTCGGCGGCCACGGCATCCTGTTCCTCCTGGTCTCCCGCCATATAGAGTTCCTCGTAATCCATTGTCAGGTCCTCGGTCTCGTCCATCATCGTGAGCGAGTCGGCTGCGAGGGTGTCGAGGTCTTGCCGGTCGAAGGCCGCGCGGGCCGGCGATTCGTACTTATGGATGACATATTTCACCACGGTGTCGGAGTTGGAGGGGCCGACATCTTCGGGGCGGATCATATTGACGACAGTGGGGTGATGGTAGCCGGTAATGTCAATAACCAGCAGGGTAACCAGCGCGCCAAGGAGCAGTCCTATGAGGACGGCTATGAAGAACCACGTGCCTTTGGAGGGCGTTTTAGGGGCTTTTTTGCTGTTATCCTGTGCTTCCATTTCGGTACCAAAAGAGAGTGCAAAAATACAAATTTTTTTTTCGTATTTTTGCGGCCCTAAAAAATACTGCAACCTATGGGCGTAGCTACACAAATATTGGGACTGATAGCCAGTCTCTCCTTCCTCATCATCACCCACGAACTGGGGCATTTCACCTTCGCCAAGATCTTCAAGACGCGGGTGGACCAGTTCTATCTTTTCTTCAACCCGGGATTCTCCTTCATCCGCTTCAAGCGTTATGATGGCAAGAACCATTTCAGTTTCTTTTCCGGCAGGGCGCCCAAGGAGTGGGCCGACCATCCGGAGAGCACCGAATGGGGCCTGGGGTGGCTGCCGTTGGGCGGCTACTGCGCCATCAACGGGATGGTGGACGAGACCACCAAGGCCTCTGACCTGAGCGATGAGGTACACGAGTGGGAATTCCGTGCCAAGCCCGCCTGGCAGCGTTTCTTCATCATCATCGGCGGCGTGCTGGTCAACTTCCTCTCCGCCATCATCATCTACATCGCCCTCTGCTTCACCTACGGCCGCGAATACATCCCCCTCGAGAACGCCAAGTACGGCCTCGAGTTCTCCCAGGAAATGCAGGACGCCGGCTTCCGCAACGGTGACAAGATACTCCTGCTCAACGACTACAAGCCGCAGACGCTGAGCGACTTCGCCAACGACATTCTCCTCGACGACATCAAGACCGTGACCGTGGAGCGCGACGGCGAGCAAAAAGTCATCCGCATACCCAAGTCGCTGCCCCGCAAGGTGGTGGGCGCCGGCACCAACAGTGCTTTCTGCAACTACCGCATCCCGTTTGTCATCGACAGCGTGCTGCCCGCCACGCCCGCGGCACGCGCCGGCCTGATGCGCGGCGACTCCCTCGTGGCCGTCAACGACTCCGCAACCTTCTGCTTCTTCGACTATAAGAAGGTCTTCAACGAGAACAAGGGCCAGCCCGTGGAACTCGCCTACTACCGCGGCGACAGCCTCTGCCGCAGCACCGTCACCCTCGACTCGCTCGGCAACATCGGCGTCTCCTACAAGCTGCCCTACGACTATTTCGGCAGCGTGAAAGAAGAGTACGGCTTCTTCGAGTCCATACCCAAAGGCATCGTGATGGGCTTCCAGACCCTCGCCGACTATGTGAAGCAGTTCAAGATTGTCTTCACCAAGGAAGGCTCCACCCAACTGGGCAGCTTCCTGACCATCGGCAGCATCTTCCCGAAGACGTGGGATTGGGAGCGCTTCTGGAATATGACCGCCCTGTTGGGCATCATCCTCGCCTTTATGAACATCATCCCCATCCCGGCCCTCGACGGCGGCTACATCCTCTTCATCCTTGTGGAGATGATCACCGGCAAGAAACCCAGTGACAAGTTCCTCGGCATCGCCAACACCATAGGATTCATCCTGCTTATCTTGCTGATGGTCTATGCGTTGGGATTGGACTTCAGGAGGTTCTTTTTTAAATAACTAAGAAATTAAAAAACTAAGAAACTAAGAAATCATCGTTTTACCTTAAGCAGTCCCGAAGGGACAAAATTCTAGTAACCCCGCACAAGCGACGAAGTCGCGCAGTGTGGAGCCGTGACGAGGAGACCTATCGCAAATCGCAAATCGCATATCGTATGAACACCGCAGAACTCAAAACCGAAATCGCTCGCCTCAAGCGCGAGAAGAACGCCATCATCCTGGCGCATTACTATACACTTCCTGAAGTGCAGGAGGTGGCCGACTATGTAGGCGACAGTCTGGGGCTGGCCCGCAAGGCCGCCGCCACGGACGCCGACATCATCCTCTTCGCCGGCGTGCATTTTATGGCCGAGACCGCCAAAATCCTCAACCCCACCAAGAAGGTGCTGGTGCCGGATATGAGCGCGGGCTGCTCCTTGGCAAACAGCTGCAAGGCCGAAAAGCTTGCCGAATTCAAGGCGAAGCACCCCGACCACAAGGTGCTGGCCTACGTCAACTGCACGGCCGCGGTGAAAGCCCAGTGCGACCTGATCGTCACCTCCGGCAACGCCCTGAAGCTCGTCAACCAGCTGCCCCAGGACGAGAAGATCATCTTCGTGCCCGACGGCAACCTCGGCGACTACATCAACCGGATGACGAGCCGCCAGATGCTCCTCTGGGATGGTGCCTGCTGCGTGCACGACCATTATGAGGTGGAAGACCTGGAGAAGGCCAAGGCCGAGCATCCTAACGCTTTGGTGGTGGCGCATCCCGAGTGCCGCCGCGAGTTGTTGGAGAAGGTGGATTTCATCGGCTCCACCGCCGCGATGCTCAACTTCATCGGCGAGAGCGAGGCCAAGGAGTTCATCGTCGTCACCGAGAGCGGCATCATCTATGAGATGCAGAAGCGCAACCCTGACAAGAAGCTCTACACGCTCTACAACGGCGCCGTCAAGCACGACTGCGTGAATATGAAGAAGAACAACCTGCTGAACATCTACGCCGCCCTGCTCGAGGAGCAGCCGGAGCTCGTTATGGATGAGGAATTGAGAAAGAAGGCGTTGGTGCCGATACAGAGGATGCTGGAGATGAGTTAAGAGTTGAGAGTTGAGAATGGAGAATTGAGAATTGAGAATTACTTATGAAAGATGGACAGGGCGGGGGCAGTTACCAGATTTTCGAGTTCGTCGGGTTGTATGTCCGATATTTCATCTCCAAATTGTTGCGGATGGACATCTCCCTTACGGAATTGTCGGGCGAAAAGGATTATCCGCACATCGACAAGCGCCAACGCATCAAGTGCCTTGTTGTGGGGATTTTGACAGTTGTAGCCTTATTTGCAGGGATTGTATTTATAATTTACAAAATGGAGCAATGAGTATTTTGCTCCTCGAGCAGCCTCGAAGAGGCAAAACGCGCGAAGCGCAGGTAACCCCACACAAGGCGGAAGCCGCAGTGTGGTGCCGTGAGGAGGATACATCTTCCTCGAGCAGCCCCGAAGGGGCAAAATTCTAGTAACTCCACACAAGCGACGAAGGAGCGCAGTGTGGTGCCGTGAGGAGGAGACAACGCAGTGTGGGGCATAGCGACACCCGGCGATGCAAGCGTGTCGGAGACACGCCACTATAAACACTCACCGCCAGAACGTCACCGGCAAATCATAATAACAGCGGACGGGAAGCCCCCTAAGTGTGCCTGGTTGCCATTTTGGCATAGACAAGACCACTCGGACGGCCTCTTCATCGCATTTAGGATGCAAAGACGTTATCACCACTGGCTTAATGATACTTCCGTCTTTATCCACAATAAATTTCACCCGTACCACTCCACCAGCATCCAAGAGCGGGTCTTCCGGATATTGGGTTTCACGGAGCACGAAGGCTCTCAAGGAATCAGTTCCGCCAGGAAACTTCGGGAAAAACTCGGGAAATAGAAAAATAGTGTCTCCGTCGATGATGTCGACTCCGAACATGAAATCCGAATCATCCGGTTCCGACAAGTCAAATTGAAGAACCGTGTCATAATAGCCCTCCCCTACCACAATCGTATCCGTTCCTTGTACTATAAGCGTGCGTGAATAATTCGGTCCGCACTCGATAATATTCAACACAACCTCTTCCTGATCCGCATACGAATTCCATTTCTTTACGAACTTCTTCAACGATTTAGTCCAATCATTTTTTGAAAAGGTTGGCTGCATCGGCAACGTATTTCCCCAATCCTCTCTAAAAATAATGGGAGAATATTGAGGCACAAAACTGGAGAAATAGCTGAAGAGTTCCATTATGTATCGATTCCCGTTCGGAAAAGAAAATATCAGATACGCACCGTTCAAAAAACTTATTCCACTATCAACGCAATGATCGATGCAATCCATGTCCTTGAAAGTGATGGAATCATCCGTCAACACAATATCCCCATATTTGAATTGGCAGAGTGTGTCAAACTCGTAACACCTATAGCACTTCTCATGGACAAGCACGGCGGAGGGCATCGTTTGCCGGTTTTGTGCGGAAACGACAAAAAACATCGCACAGAATGCGACGGTCAAGGCCAGTGGCAGCACTTTATTTCTATTGCGGGATATCATAGCGCAAAGATACATAATTTTGAACAATCATTGTTTTGTCCAGAAAAAAAGTATTTTTGCAAACTAAAACTATAAAAAATTTTGGATAATTTAAAGTTTGAATTTATGTTATCACGTTATTTTAAACTAAAAGTTCTCCTTTTGAGTTTGATAGCATTGACGACCGCATCACTATCGGCGCAAAAGCCAACCATCTTTTTCACAGGTGAGGATGATAACGGGCAATTCTTACAAATCAGGTATGCGACCGTTACAAACCTTACCCGCGGATGGACGGAATTCCTTTTTTGGCCTGACACCGTTCTTACATTTAAATTCAATCCTGCAGGAGGGGGAATTGGAATCTCGGATTTCACCACCAATGGCAATTTACATCTCTTCCAAAACACGCCTAATCCATTTAATGGAACAACAATCCTGTTGCTGAATGTTCAAGAAGGCACTCCTGTAAAAATGACCATCACCGATTTTACAGGCCGTTCTGTGGCCTCACTGCGGTTTATTCCACAACAGGCCGAAACTCATCAATTTATAGTAAATATATCACATTCAGGGTATTACACACTCATTACGCAACAAAACGAACAGGTTTCGTCTATCAAAATGATTTGCAACACTAATGGAAATGCTAAGAACAGCATTGAATATATTGGAATTGTAAAATCCGAGCCAATAGTATCCACACCCAAATCCGATGAGAAAGGGGAAAGTTACAAGTCGTATAACATCGGGGATGAAATGCAATACTGCGGTTTCGCCATTCGCAACAATTCCGTGATTCAAAGCCAAAATCACATAGGAACATTGGCGGCTGGGGAAGAGACTGTCATCTTGCAATTTCCTACCAACAACATCTATTTGTCATTCGGACAACCCTGCCCAAATGCCCCCACCGTCACTGACTATGACGGCAACATATACCCTACCGCGCAATACGGCACCCAATGCTGGATGAAGGAGAACCTAAGAACGACTCACTTTGCAGACGGAAGTGCCGTCTCTTCTTTCAGCACCAGTTCCTTTCCGCCATATTACTACTTCCCTGGAAACGACACAAACAATGTCGCCACCTACGGTCTTCTACAATTGGAAAACCGTTATGCACGGAGCAGCCTCCAGCAACGCCATTCCTAGTGGGGTTCAAGGAATTTGTCCTGATGGCTGGCACGTGCCCAGCAACGCAGAATGGACACAATTCACCGACTATTTGAAAGATCAAAACGTATTTTCATGCAACTTTAATGTCAGCATCGGCAAAGCATTATGCGATACGGATGGCTGGCTCGAATGCTCCTCAGAATGCACCATTGGCAACAATTCCAGCACCAACAATGCCACTGGATTCTCAATTCTTCCTGCTGGACACTTTTATTGGGGTGCTGCACAATTCTATGGTATGCACGCCAACTTTTGGACATCTACGGAATACGACGTTTACGACTCCTATTGTAGAATTCTCGAATATAATTATGCCGGCATTGACACAGATCTTAAAAGATGGGTGACGGGCTATTCGGTAAGATGTGTCCGAAACTGAGCATTGATTTGTAGCCCTCACAAAAATCGGACGGCGTCTCGTTACTACAGATAAAGACAGTTTGTCGCGAGGATAGAACCCGCTGAAACCCAACGGAACATTTTCTGAGCACTTCCCCCGAGCGGTAAACACAATTGCAAACCAAGAAATTAAGAAACCACGAAAAGAATCACCAAAGCATCACCCCCACCCCTCAACTCCTTAATTTCTTAATTTCTTAATTTCTTAATTTCTTAACTCCTTAATTTCTTAACTCCTTAATTTCTTAACTCCCCTCTACTCCTCTTCCGCATACCGGTTCTTGATGTACTCCAGCTGGCGGCGGTCGCGTTTGGTGGGACGGCCCAGTCCGCGGGGACGGTATTCGGCGGTGCGGAGGGTCTTCTGGCGGTCGTACTCCTCCTGCGGGGTCTGGTCCTCCATATATTGCGGCACGAGCGGCGCCCCCACCCTGCTCTTGGGCGTGCCGAGCACCTTCACCGTCTTGTTCAGCGAGCCGATATGTACCTCGTACACCTCCTCCGTGCGCACCTCACGCGAGGGCTTCACGTTGGTGCCGTCCAGCTTCACCTTGCCCGCATTGCAGGCCTCCGTGGCCAACGAGCGCGTCTTGAAAAGACGCACCATCCAGAGCCACTTGTCAATTCTCACATCCAGTTTTTCCATACGCTATCCGATCTTTTTCCATTTCATTGTACGGCCCAACGCCGGCACGCCGATGTAGCCGCGCACCCGCAATGTCTTCTCATCCTCAAACCACATCCGGCTCTTGTAGAACTTGCCGTGCACGGGGTCGTAAATCTCCCCGTCCACCCACTTGTTTTCCTTCGCATCGTAGCGGAAATGGAACAGCAACTTGATCTTGTCGCCCGGCGTGTTGCGCTTCTTGGGGTCGGGGTTCATAATGTCACGCTTGGGCGACCCGTCCTTGAAGGTCGGATTCTTCACCCAGATGATCTGCCCCTCGTACTTGCCGTCGGCAGTCTTCACAATCCGGATCTTGCAGTCCTCGTCCGACTGGTCGTCAGAGATGTAATATACACCTAAAATTTTATCTGCGGCCGACTGTGCGACCGCAGATAAAACGGGTGTTGACAAACATATTGCCAATACTATTTTCAAAAATGTTCTTTGCATCATCAGACACTATGCCTCGGGGGTCTCGGCGGGGGCATCAGTCGCCTCAGGGGCGGCGTCAGCGGCCGGGGTCTCCTCGGACTTCGGTTTCGGGTTGTTCATCATCCGGATCTTGTACTCCAGTTCCTTGACCTCCTCCTTGGCGGATTCGATCTTCTTGCGGAACTCGGCCGTGATCAGGTCGGCATTCTTGGAATTGGAGAAGAAGCCCAGATTGTTTTCCCAGAGCACAATGTCCTCCTTGAGTTGCGTGAGCTTGTTCTTCAAGAAGTTCTTCTCCTTGTCGATGAGCTTGTCGGCGTTGGGGTTGTTGAGGATGTTGTCGATGCGCGACTGATAACGGTTGTGTTTCATATCGGAGGCACTGATCTTCAACTCAGCGAAACGCTTGTCAAGGGCGGCACGGTACTCGGCATAGATTCTGTCCTTCTCTTTCTTGGGCACGAATCCGATGGCGATCCACTCGTTCTGGTAGGCCTTCATCACGTCCATATTGGCGTTGCGGTCGTCGCCGAACTCGTGGGTGAGTATCTTCTGGATGAGTTCCTCTTTCTTCTGGAGGTTCTCATTCTCCTTGTCCTGGATATTGTTAAAATAGTTGGACTTAGCCTCGAAGAACTTGTCGCAGGCGGCGCGGAAGCGCTTCCAGATCTGGTCGGAATACTTGCGCGGCGTGGCGCCAATGTTCTTCCACTCGGTCTGCAGGCTGAGAATGTCGGCCGTGGCCTGTTTCCAGTCGGTGCGGTCAGCAATGCCCTCGGCTTGGATGACGAGGTTGAGCTTCTGATTGTAGTTCTGCATCTGCGTATCCTTGATCTGCTGGAAATACTCCTTCTTCTGGGTGAAGAACTTGTCGAGCGTGCCTTTGAAGCGGGCCCAGATCTCGTCGTTGAGCTTGGCGGGGGCCGGTCCGAGGGTCTTCCACATATTGAGCAGCTCAGTCAGCTTGTCGCTGATATCGTTGAAATGCTTGACGCTGTCGGACGTGTTGGCCGTGATATCCTCAGCCTGCTCGCAAAGCACCACCTTGGCGTTGTAGTTGTTCTGCTCTTCGGCGAACAGCTTGTCGTAATGCTCTTTGCGTCTCTGGTTGATTTGGTCGGAAGCGGCCTTGAAGCGTTCCCAGACCTCCTCTTTCTTCTCCTCAGCCACGGGTCCGATCTCCTTCCACTGCTCGTGCAGGCTCTGGAGTTCCTTGAAAGATTGGTTGATGGAGTCGAGCAGCAGCAGCGACTCGGCCTTCTCGCAAAGTTCGAGTTTGCTCTCCAGGTTCTTCTTGTAGTCCATCTCACGAGCCTCCTTGTTGAGGCGAAGGATGTCGAAGAATTTCTCCACATAGAAGTGGTAGTTCTGCCAGAGGTTGGTGGACTCGGTTTGCGGCACAGGGCCGATGGTCTTCCATTGCTCCTGGAACTCTTTGAACTTGTCGTTGAGCACCTTGAGGTTGGATTCGGTTTCAATGAGGTTTTTGAGTCCTTCTATGATTTTGTTCTTGGCATTGAGATTGTCTTGTTTTTGGGCTTCGAGGGCCTCGATGAACTTGGCCTTGGAGTCCTTATATTGTTGGAAAGCCTTGTTGAAACGCACTTCCACCTCGTCGGGTTCATTGGTCGGGGCCTGCGGCTCCTCGGCATTGGCCTCGGGGTTCTCGGCGGCAGCGGCCTTGGCGGCCTCGAAAGCCTGCTGGGCAGCGCGTCTTCTTTCTCTGAAAAAGTCTAAAATTCTGGCACGGAGCACACCCACGCGCATCTTGATGAGGTTGAAGTTCGGTTCTTTCACCAAACGCTCCAACTCGGCGACGCACTTTTCGAGGTCGAAGGCGGCATACTCTGCCTCCACCTGCTCGAGGGTCTCCTCCGGGGCAGTTTCGGGGGCGGCTTCAGCTTCAGCCTCGGCCACTGGTTCCTCAGTGGTCTGCTGGGCGTCCATCTCCGCCATCATCTCCTCCGCCGACTGCGGGGCGGGTGCTTCGGCCACGGGCTGCTCTTCGGCGACGGGTTCCTCTGCCTTCGGTTCTTCGGCAACAGGCTCCTCAGCCTTCGGTTCCTCAGCCACGGGCTCCTCGGCTGCCGGTTCTTCGGCGGCGGGTTCCTCGGCTGCGGGTTGTTCAACAGCAGGCTCGGCAATTGGGGTTTCAGTTTCCTCTGCAGGTGCGGAAGATTCTTGAGTCGTAATGTTTTGGGCTTCCACAGAAGCGCCAGAGTTCATCTCTTGATTCTGCATTTCTGCATTCTCTTGAGGAAGAAGGTCTTGTTGTTCCATAAAATTTTAATGTTTTAGAATAATTGATTAGGTTAAAAATTCAGGGCGGCAAAAGTACAAAAAAAAGCATACACAACGCCCGCCCTAAAAAAAACAAAAGTAACAGGAAGGTTGTATTTTTAAGTACATACTTTCATTAATTTTATGTATGTTTGCAGCACATTTCGTTGAAAATATAAAACAATTAATAATCAATAAGTTATATCTATGAAAAGAGACGAACAAATCTTCAATCTTATCGAACAGGAGCGTCAACGCCAGACCAACGGCATTGAATTGATCGCTTCCGAAAACTTTGTGAGCCCCCAAGTGATGGAGGCTATGGGTTCTGTGATGACCAACAAATACGCTGAAGGCCTTCCGGGCAAGCGCTACTATGGCGGCTGCCAGATTGTGGACCAAAGCGAGCAGATCGCCATCGACCGCGTGAAGGAGCTTTTCGGCGCAGAATGGGCAAACGTGCAGCCGCACTCCGGCGCCCAGGCCAATATGGCCGTGCTGCTGACCTGCCTGCAGCCGGGCGACACCTTTATGGGTCTCGACCTCAACCACGGCGGTCACCTTTCCCACGGCTCCCCCGTCAACTCCTCCGGCATTCTCTACCACCAGGTGGCCTACCAGGTGGAAGAAGCCACGGGCTGCATCAACTACGACACGATGGAAGAGGTGGCTCTCCGCGAGCGTCCGAAGCTGATCATCGGCGGCGCCTCCGCCTACAGCCGTGACTGGGACTGGGCCCGTATGCGCAAGATCGCCGACGAGATCGGCGCCATCCTGCTGGCCGACATCTCCCACCCCGCCGGTCTCATCGCCAAGGGACTGCTCAACAACGCCGTGGCACACTGCCACATCGTGACCACCACCACCCACAAGACCCTGCGCGGACCGCGCGGCGGCCTCATTATGATGGGCAAGGACTTTGAGAACCCGTGGGGCAAGACCACCCCGAAGGGTGTCGTCAAGATGATGTCACAGCTGCTCGACTCCGCCGTCTTCCCGGGCGTGCAGGGCGGTCCGCTGGAGCACGTCATCGCCGCCAAGGCCGTCGCTTTCGGCGAGGCCCTGACCGACGAGTACGCCCAGTACATCAAGCAGGTGAAACTCAACGCCGCCGCTATGGCTGAGGCCTTCAACAAGAGAGGCTACAAGATCATCTCCAACGGCACCGACAACCACCTGATGCTCATCGACCTCCGCACCAAGTTCCCCGAAATGACCGGCAAGGTCGCCGAGAACACCCTCGTGAAGGCCGACATCACCATCAACAAGAATATGGTCCCGTTCGACACCCGTTCCGCTTTCCAGACCTCCGGTCTTCGCGTCGGCACCCCCGCCATCACCACCCGCGGCCTGAAAGAGGCTGATATGGACGGCATCGTCGAGATGATCGACAACGTGCTCTGCGACGTCGAGAACGAAGCACTCATCGCCAAGACCCGCAAGATGGTCAACGATATGATGCACGACAGACCGCTCTTCGCCTGGTAAAAACAACCTTAAGTCCCGGGGTCCTGGTCCTACAGGACTCCAGGCTTTTGTTTCATCATAAAAACAAACACAACAATGAGTAAACTGATCACGATAGAAGAAGCCGTCTCCCACATCAAAGACGGTATGACCATTATGTATGGCGGATTCCTCGGCTGCGGCTCGGCCGTCAAACTCATCGAGGCCATTGCCCAGAAGGGCGTGAAGGACCTCACCCTCATCGGCAACGACACGGCCTACCAGAACAAGGCCATCGGTATGCTGATCGCCAACAAGCAGGTCAAGAAACTCTACGCCTCCCACATCGGCACCAACCCCGACACCATCCAGCAGTTCAACGAAAAGACCCTCGACATCGAGTTCTGCCCGCAGGGCACTCTGGCCGAGCGTATCCGTTGCGGCGGCGCAGGCCTCGGCGGCGTGCTCACCAAGACCGGCCTCGGCACTGTCGTGGCTGAAGGCAAGCAGACCGTGATGGTGGACGGTGAGGAGTACCTCCTCGAGAAGCCCCTCCACGCCGACGTCGCCCTCATCGGCGCCAGCATCTGCGACACGATGGGCAACTCCATCTACAAGGGCACGACCCAGAACTTCAACCCGATGATGGCTATGGCCGCCGACCTGGTCATCGTGGAGACCAAGGAACTCGTGGAAGTGGGCCAGATCCCGATGGAGCAAATCCACACCCCGGGCATCTACGTCAACTACATCGTAAAGTAACGGACCCTGACCGAACAGGCAAAGAATGAGACGTCTTGGCGCTATACTCTGCCTCTGCCTCTTCGCCAACGGACTGTTCGCCCAAAGCAACAAGCCCGTCCGTTTGGAGTTTCCCTCCGAGCAATACTCCACGGAGCTGCAGTGCGTGCTCTGCGACGCGCAAGGGCTGTGCCTCCTCTACCCTACATACGAGGCTGACACCACCATCGCGCACTTCGCCCACTACAACACCGACCTCAGCCTCGTGGCTGATACTTTCCTACGCCTTCCTATACATTATATATATATAGCCTCCGCCTACAACGACGGGGGCTTATATGTTCTGTATCAGGAAAAACTGAAAAAGAAGAAAACGCCCGCCGGACTGCTGGTGCATTTGGACATTGTCAATCACCGTACCGACACCCTGCACCTCCGCAACCTGCCCACCGACGATATTACCCGTCTTAGGGCCTACCGCGGACAGCTGCTTTTCACCTGTCCCACGGGCAAGGACAACACCAACCTTTTCTTTATGCACGCCGACCAGCCTTTCGTGCAGGGACTTTACCTGAAAGATGCCCCCAGCTACACCATCGACGACTTTTGGGTGGACACCCTCGGGCAACGGATCGTGACGTGCGCCAATCTCTCGTCCAGTACCAAGGACAATGTAATCTGGCTCTGTGAAAGCGACCTGGAAGGAAACGTGCTGCGCATTGTGGATATGCCCGACACGGGGGCCTACCGGTTCCAGAACGCCCGCATCACGCAGGTGGACACCAGCCAGATGCTGATTGCCGGCACCTACCAGCTCCGCAAAGGCAATCAGGGCAACACCGCCACGGGGGTGTACAGCGTACTCTATGAAAACGGGGCTTTCTCCGAGGTGGAGTTACTGCCTTACGAACCCTCGACCAAGAGCCAGTCGGAAGTGCTTTATCTTCCCGGACGGCTGTTCCGCGACAGCACGCACGTGGCTTTCGTCACCGAGTCGTTTTATCCCGAATACCGCTATTCCACCACCTACTCTTACGGCGTGCCCACCACAGAGCCCATCTTTATGGGCTACCGCTTCCTGAACGCTGAGGTACACATCTTCGACAAGGAGGGGCATCTGGCCGGCAAATACAGTTTCCCCTTCGACAATATGCTGGTCACCAACCTGACCTCGCACCTGCGCGTAGCCTTCACCAAGGCGGGGATACTGTTTTACCACCTGCAAAGCGAATACCTGGTCACGATGCTGACCGACAGAGAACTGAACGTCATCGATCCCATCCGTTCCTCGGCCCTCTTCCCACAGCAGAACAAGGAGAACCCGGTTGTGTACACCACGGCGCTATGGCCTTGGTACGAGGACTATTACCTGCTATCGGGGTACCGTTTCCGCAACACGGGGAGCACTAAGACCCGCCGGCCGGTCTATTTCATCAACAAATTAAGGTATCAGTAAAACAAATCCATTTTTTTTTGGGGGGGGTAGGGCAAGACACCACACAGATTTTTTTGTATATTTGCAAACAGGTAATACCAACATACTATGTCCTACAGTTTCACCCCTTTCTTATTGTTTCGGTCTCTCTTTTTATTTGGGGGAGCGCTATTAATTGAGCTATATTTGCTCCCTGCCTAATTTTTGTGCGCCTATGGCAACTGCAATGAAAAAGTTGATCATTTTTTTATTAATACTTTTGGCTGGATGTTCCAACCAGCCAAAAGTATATTTAGTTTTAGACAAAGAGGTTTCATATACCCGAGAGAAAGGTGTGAACGATTATTTTTACTGTCAATGCAACGACAACACTTTCATCGCCAATCCATATCATTCCAAAACCATTTATGTCTATGACATAAATGGTGGGGAAATCATCCGTAAAATTGAATTGCCAATAGCAACTTATGTTCAAGGTTTTCTTTACGAATCAGATTCTTCTGTCATTTTTTGTCCCTACCATTCCACACAAATTCTTAGGTACGACAATATAACAGGGAAATTGGACACTATCGTTAATTTGACGATATCCGAGCTCTCCAAACTTAGACAGACTGGGAACGACCTAGGACCTTCTGTAGAATTCACCAGCGGCCCTGCCACGCCACTCATTGCCAAACATCCTCACTATTATATCGCCAATGTCGTTTTCCCTTATGGTGATAAAAAAGAACAAATGCCTATAATACACTTCGTCATCACACCCGATTCCACTATTGTGGACAATTCAGTAGGCAGATTCCCAGAGAGTTACTATGATAAGGGTAAAAGTATGTTTCCTTTTAATATAACTACCACTTACACAATGAACGACAAAGAAGAGATTATAGTTTCACATTTAGCCGACCACAACCTGCAAATCTATGGCACAGATGGAACCATAGCACACAGAGATTGCAAAAGCAGATATATCAAAAACCTCCCAGAAGGTATAGACATAGACGATATGGAAAACGAGTCCAAACTTGCAGAACGCAACAAACTCGCCGCTTACATTGGAATAGTTTTCGACCCTTATCGCAACATTTATTACCGATTTGTAAAAATGCCGAGCCCTAAAGATAATACAACAACTGTATTGTCTTTTTCTATTATGATTCTGGATTCTGCTTTCAACATCTTAGGAGAGCAGAAATTCCTAAACACCTCTTACAATCCTATAAACAACCTAGTGACACCCGAAGGTTTGATGATGAAAAAAAACGATGATTATTCAGGAAAAAGCAAGTTCGGACTATTCAAAATAAACGGATTATGAAAAAAAAGTATTACATCCTCTTATTATCAATTGCTCTGATAATAGGGTGCCATCCTTATAAATCTAAAGAATATCAATACTATGGACAGTTCCTCGATTTTTCCGATGATTCTTCGTATGCTATCATTTATGTATTTGTGTCTCAAAGTTGCCAATCCTGCAATACAAGTTTTTACAAAAAGTTACTCGACAAAACGTTAAATGAAAACGAATATTGTCTTGTTCTTTCTCACTACCCATACTGTGAAAGTGAAAGGGATATAACTATAGCTTTGCAGCACAAATTCGGCAACAAATTTGCCATTGACAGCACAGACTTGCATCTAAAATATAAAGAAATACCCAGACAGAGTGAAAAAATTGTGCTCCACAAAACCAGATGAATAAATTGAAAAATAGATCACCAAAACAAAAAAGCCCCTGCATCTGCAAGGGCTTCTTGTGGTGATCTGTACAAGATTTGAACTTGTGACCTCTTGCCTGTCAAGCAAGCGCTCTAAACCAACTGAGCTAACAGATCATTCTGTCTTTGTGGCGGAGAGACTGGGATTCGAACCCAGGAGGCGCTTTTGGCGCCTACACGCTCTCCAGGCGTGCGCCTTCGACCACTCGGCCATCTCTCCTCTTCAAAAGAGGGTGCAAAAATACATTTTTTTTCAATATATCCAAAAATAAAAATGCAAACTGGCGATTTTTATTTTATATTATTGATAATGAGCATTATAAAATGACACCCATCACAACTTTAGCGCATCACCACCGCTGTAGAGAGCACCTGTTCGCGCACAAAAGCCTCCAGTTTCTTGGAAAGTTCCTGCACACGGACGCGCCATTCGTCGATGGTGACGTCCAAGTTGTCCGACACAATCTTGAAGGAAGAGTACGGGATGCCGTAGCATTTGGCCACGGTGAAGAGCGCCGACGACTCCATATCGAAGCAATCGACCTCCTTCTTGAGGCCATCGAGATACTTTGCGGTGAACACCTCCGGGGAAACGAAACAGTCGGAGGAGTAGAGCACGGCGTCTTCCACACCGGGGAAGTGTCCGGGCAGCAGGTCGGGCAGCATCGGGTGCTCGTTGAAGGGCTTTCCGGCGGAGACAATCTCCTTGATGCGCAGGATGGTGCCCACGGGCTTGTCGTGCGAGCCCACCGTGCCGATGTTGAGGATGTGGAACGGCGTGCCGCGATGTTTTTCGATAAACTGGATCATCTTGCGCGTGGCGTTCTCACGCCCGATGCCGGTGAAGTGTGTCTGGTCGGCCAAGGTGCCCACCTCGTCGGGCACTGCCGCAAATAAAGCCAATTGCATAGTTTCAAATTTTTACGGTGCAAAAATACAAAAAAAGGCCGCAACCTATGGGGTCACGGCCTTTTCCATATTGAATTGATGTAATGTCAATTAGTCGCCAAGGGTGGCCACCATCACAGCCTTGATGGTGTGCATACGGTTCTCGGCCTCGTCGAAGACGATGGAGTTCTCGGATTCGAAGACATCCTCGGTCACCTCGATGCCGTCCAGACCGAACTGCTTGTTGACGTCGCGGCCCACCTGGGTTTCGAGGTTGTGGTAAGCGGGCAGACAGTGCATAAACTTGCATTTGGGATTGCCCGTCAGCTTCATCGTTTCCTTGTTCACCTGGTAGGGTTTGAGCAGTTTGATGCGCTCTTTCCAGACCTCGACGGGCTCGCCCATCGACACCCACACGTCGGTGTAGAGGAAGTCGCAGCCCTTGACGCCCTTCTTGACGTCGTCGGTGACGGTGACCTTAGCACCGGTTTCCTTGGCAATTTCCTTACATTTCTTGACGAGTTCCTTGTCGGGTTGCAGAGCCTTCGGGGCGATGATGCGCACGTCCATACCCATCTTGGCGCCACCCACCATCAGAGAGTTGCCCATATTGAAGCGGGCATCGCCGAGGTAAGCGTAGGTCACTTGGTTGAGGGGCTTGTCCACGTGCTCGCTCATCGTGAGGAAGTCGGCCAGCACTTGGGTCGGGTGGAATTCGTTGGTAAGGCCGTTCCAGACGGGCACGCCGGCAAACTTGGCGAGTTCCTCGACAGTGGTCTGCTTGAAGCCGCGGTATTCGATGCCGTCGAACATACGTCCGAGCACGCGGGCGGTGTCGGCCATCGATTCCTTAATGCCGATCTGGGAGCCGCTGGGGCCCAGATAGGTGACGTGAGCACCCTGGTCGTAAGCGGCCACTTCGAAGGCGCAACGGGTACGGGTGGAGGTCTTTTCGAAAATCAGAGCGATGTTCTTGCCCTTGAGGCGGGGTTGCTCCGTGCCAGCGTACTTGGCGCGTTTGAGGTCGCGCGCGAGGTCCAGCATATATTGAATTTCTTTCGGGGTGAAGTCCAACAACTTCAAAAAGCTTCTGTTTCTTAAATTAAAGGCCATTTTTTGTGTTATTTAAGGTTAATAAATGAAAAAATCAAAGCATCAAAGCCTTTATTGACGGCGTTTTTATCCCTCGTCAAAGGCGGTGCAAACATACACAAAATTTCGCAATCTTCCATATCATCGGAATCAAAAGCGCGAAAAAGTCTTCAACGCCTCTCCGCCAGCCAGAAGTCCATCACCACCATCGCGGCCATCGCCTCCACCACGGGCAGCACGCGCGGGGCCACGCAGAGGTCGTTGCGGTCGGAGCCTTTGAGCACGGCGGGGGTTCCGTCGAAGTCCACCGTTGGCTGGTCGAAACGCACGGAGGGGATGGGTTTGAAAGCAACAGAAAAAACGACCTCCTGGCCGTTGGTAATGCCGGCTTGGACGCCCCCGTCGTGGTTGGAGCGGAAGACGAATCCAGAATTCAGGAGATCGTTGTATTGGGAACCCGCCATCTGGGCGGCGCGAAAGCCCTCCCCTATTTCAAAGCCCTTGGCGGCGTTGATGGAGAGCATCGCATAGGCGAGACGGGCGGAGAATTTGTCATAAACTGGCTCACCTAGCCCGGCGGGTAGGCCTGTGATGCGCCCGCGCACGAGCGCCCCCACGCTGTCGCCTTCGCGGCAGGGCGTACCGATGGCGACCACCTCGGAGGAGAAAGCCACGCCGAAAGGCTGGAGAAAACACTTGGCCACGGCGCCCGCCACCACGCGGCAGGCGGTTTGCCGTGCCGAGGCGCGCCCGCACAGCTCATTGTCGGCATAGCCGTACTTCCTGAAATAGGTGTAGGAGCTGTGCGAAGGTCGCACCACATAGCGGTTCGCCTCATTGGGCTGACCGTCACGGTTGGGTATGCGGAAGCGGATGGGCTCGCCCGTGGTACAGTGATGGTCGTCAAGGCCGGAGAGAAATTCCACGGCATCGTCCTCCACGCGACGGGTGGAGAGCGCGTGATGCGACGGGGCGCGCCGCGCCATCTCTTCCGCCACAAAGGCGGGAGGCACGGCCACCCCCGCGGGGCATCCCTCAATCACCCCCTCTAGGAAGGGTCCGTGGGTGTCGCCCCCATCGGTGAGCGTGTAATATGTTCCAAAAGTATCAGGCAAAGAATAATTAAGAATTAAGAATGGAGAATTATGAGTTAAAAGTTGTAGTCTGGTGTTATATCTTGATTGTTGGATACAAAATGGGGGGTTATATACTATTGCTGATGAATTTCAAGTAACAAATTAGTTCCTTCTGGAATCTTTGGCAGCTTATATGCTTTGCAGAACGGTGTGCTGTTCACAGTGAACATCCCTTGAGAGTAATACAGGTTAACATTGACAACACCCCCTACACATTCGAAAGACACATTGGTGATATACCCATCACCAGCAAGCCGGCCACTCAACAACACAACGCTATTTCTATCGAAATTAATGATAGGAAGATCATAATCGCAATCTGCATAATGTATCCATCCGGTAGTATCATTAATTAGAACGGCGCTGTTGTCATACAAGATATTTTGCCAACCGCAAGACATATGATTAAGAATAATTTCAGAGGAAGGAAGCGGGCCATCTTCTAAGACAATCTGAGGTGAAGGTTCGGGCTCAGGCTCCGAACGGTGGCATCCCATCAGAAATATCAATCCTATAAAAATAAGAGATGGGATAATTCTAAGTTTTGATGTTTTTTTCATCGCTTTGTTTTTTTCAGTTTGATAATGTTATTGTTTCACAAATTTACGGGTAAACTTTCGATTGTCCTTATCTACAAGAGTGAGCGTATATAATCCTTGGGGCAGACAACTGATGTCCAGATAAGAATCAAACTGGTAAATATAAGTCTGAAGACAAACCTTCCCAAGAACATCCCGGACAAACACCTCTCCTTCCATCTCTTTTCCGTCTGCAAAAGCCAAGCCCATTCGATTATTTGCAGGATTGGGATAAAGGACCAAATCACTCTTGGAATATTCAGGGATAGAGACATAATATTGCCAGCATCCCACGTCCGGATGAGTCATATAATAAAGCGTATCATCTTTATACAAGCAAGCAATGCTCTCCAAATAAAAATCGACATAAGGATTCACCCCATACATTGGCCCAATACCTTCCATAAACCTCAAGGAAAAATTATATTGCCCATAGAAATCAGGCACAATCTCTATGTCTTCAGTATAGTTTGTCAAATGAACGACTTTCTTACCGTCAATATACGATACGGAATCCACTATCATTAAAAGAAAATCATCATAGTCTGACAGCTTGAGCATAAATGTATCTGCAGGTTGCAACGACATATCACATAATAAGACCTCGTAATCACCATTGAATACAAACAATTGGCCAAAGGAGGTGTCCTCTCGCAACCAAAGGTCATCATCACTCGTGTAATAAACGAAACCATTGTATGTAATGGTATCCGCTTTTTCATACACTCTATTGGTTGTCAAACAGTTAAGCAACGTTGGATTATGTTTTGTAATAGGATAATACACAGTGGCATATTCCCACGTATGATTTCCAAAGAAAGATTCATAATGAGCGTATGAGGTATCCTTGGCGGGAGCACGGCGGGTCTCGGCCATCACCTCGTCATAGCAAATTCCATAGAAGAAGCAGAGCACTCCCCTGGCCATCACCGAGCTGCGGCCCGTACCATTCTCGGCGAGGTCCTGCAACTGTGCGATCTGCGCAGGGGTGAGCGCGTACCAGTTGATGGCGTTCTCGTCGGCATCCCTTAATGTCCTTTTCAGATTGTGGAATCGGGTGTAATCAGAGAATTCGTCCGTTGAGGCAAGGGGTTCCGTCGCCGCAGATCCGTCGGTGCTTGCTTGAGGTTCCGTCGCCGCAGGCGACGGAATGGTGGAGGCGGCTGGCGAGAAAACTTCGTCATATCCCAACGCGAAGCGGGTTTCGGTGAGGGAATAGGGGTCGGCGATGGGTTGGGCGGCGGCGTGCCATTGTTCCAAGGCGGCCAAGTCCAGCAGGGTGTCGGCCATCAGAGCGCGCACGGCGGTGTTGTATATCGTGGATGCATCGTCCGTGTTTGCTGGGGGTTCAGCCGCCGCAATACCATCGGTTGGGGTTGGAGGTTCAGCCGCCGTTGGCGACGGAATGGTGGGGGTGTATGAGAACATCAGGGAGGTGAACGCGGACAGGCCCGTTAAGGGTTGGTAAATCAGACCGCCGCACAGCGTGGATGCGCAGTCGTTGGCGGTGGCACCGGAGTTGAGCGTCACGGTTGTGGACGATACGTTGTATGGGGCGTGGGAGGAGCCCCGGCTGTAGTAATAGGTCAACTGCTGCGTGCCGTAGTTGTAGATGCTGCTGGTTCGAGTGCCTGAAAAAGTGTTGTCGGCGCCTTTGAAAAGATTGCCTTGACTGGCTTTCAAAGTGCCCTTGTAGGGAAGATAGATGTCGTAGTTGTTGCCGTAAAAATCGTTGCAGGAGAGTTGCAATCCGCTTTGGCTGTTTCCGTTGTTGTTCTTCACATAAACACCATAGTTGAGATTGGTGAAACCGTTCCTGTGCAGCGTGTTTTTGGCGGTGCCGGAGTTTTTGACGTATATACCTGTGGAGGAAAGGTTTATAGGTTGGGAATAGGTGGTCTTGAGGAATGAATTGCCCTCCACCAGGTAACCGGTGCAGTTGTCGAGGTACAGGCCCGTGTTCTCAAGCCATCCGGCGGGCACCGACTGCAGGTTGAAGTCGCACTCGGTGACGGTTGCGAAGTTGTTGGCGCTGATGCGCACGGCGGTGCCGTTGTTGGCGAAGCGCGCGCGTTTGACGGTGACGGCCAGGGGCATACCGTCGGTGGCGGCCTCAATGGCGGTGGAGAAACCCTCAAAGACGCACGAGTCGGAGAGATTGGCAGGGCAGCCGCATTCAGACGGGGAGGGCTCGTAGCCGTTGCAATAGACATCCGCCACGAAACCGGCGCTGTGGGCATAGATGCCGTGGCGGCGGTCGCTCTGGTTGGTGATGAGGTTGTTGAAAGTGCAGCCGTGGAACTTCACGCCCTTGACGGCCCAAAGGGAGACGTGGTCGGAGAAGGCGGTGTTGTTGGCGGCGAAGAGGTTGTTGCCGTCCACAGTGAAGGTGCAGTTGGTGAAAGAGCCCTTGTTGTCGTTGACATACCCGTTCGCAAGGGTGTCAAAGTAGGCAAAGTAGGCCACGGCCTTGGCGCAGTTGCGGAAGGTGGTGTTTTCCGCAGTGATAATGCCGCCGGTGGTGGCAAAAGCAGTGGTGTCGCCGGGTGCGCCCGTGCGGATGCCGCACAGCGCGTTCTCTATCACGGCTCCGTTCTTTAGCACCACCTTACCCTGGTTGGCCGAGGTCTGGTGCAGGTTGCTGTGCCCCTCCACGTAAATGCCCTGCCACATCTCACCGGTGCAGGCGGAGGTCAGCGTGCCACCATCCACAATGAGCTTGCCGCCGGGACGCACGATAATGCGGGAGGGGGCGGAGCACAGTAGAGTGTCAGTAATCACAAGGGTCCTTGACGAATCAACATACAAATCTTTCACTATTACTGAAGCATGTGTGATGCTGTCGGATATGCCTAGCAAAGTGTCAACTACAGAAAAGGATTGGGAAACAACAGTACGTTGAATGGGCATAGTGTCCCCCGCGTGGATGATATTGAAAGCGACCCAACCGCTGCCTGCCTCGTTGCCCCAGACTGTTATAGATGAATCAGTCTCTAAGGTCCAATCCAGATTGGGGGACGTGGACCAGCAATAGGTTATAGAATCAGGAAATGACGGGAAGTTCTCCAGAGATACGGTTTGATTCCTGCAAATATAAACAGTGTCGGGACAAACCACACGGCAGTTCCTGTACAAAGTCTTCAGCAAGGCGAGATGAACATTCAGCAAGCCATACCCAAGTTCTTCATTCCATGTCCCGTATGGATAGTCATCGTGGTATGTAAATGGATACTCATCGATGCGTGGCTTTGTGGTTGATGAGCAGATGATTTCGAAGACATCCTGATACGTCAGTGTGGAATCTAAAGACAAAATCAAGGCAGCAGTGGCGGCCACCTGTGGTGCTGCAAAAGAAGTACCGTCTACTTGATTGTACAACAATGAATTCGGCGATGTCGTCATAATGTTGACGCCAGGCGCCACTAAGTCTAAACTATCACCAAATTTACTTTGCCATATTCTATTAATCCTAAGAGTTTCTTCATCTGATCCGCCTACAGCGATAACATTGGCAAGTACTGCTGGGAAATTTATTGGATTAACCTCGGGAAGAGAGTATGCATTTCCAGATGATGCACATATTATAATACCCTTCCCTTCCCGACCTTCGTTAGTGATGCGATCAATCACTGTTTTAACTGCTGGTATGGGATTAGAAAAACCCCAAGAACAACTTATAATATCTACGTGGAAGGAATCGCATGCAGATGTAAATGCATCAACCAAAAATTCATCAGTTGTAATGCAACGGTAACTTAAGTCGTTTTCTTCGGGAAGTGAACGCGTAGGCGAATAATAGGCTTTTAATGGAACTATTTTTGACGTATGAGCAATACCAAGGATTCCTATATCATTGTTTTCTGCAACAATAACACCAGCACATTTGGTCCCATGATATTCGTAACGGCTCATATCACATTGGCCAAAAGTAGTTCCTGTTGGCGTAAAATTCACGCCTGAAATGATATTATTTTGCAAATCAGGATGAGAGAAAAAGACACCGTCATCAATGACACCAACGAGAATACTTTCTCTACCTGTAGTAAAATTCCAAGCTTTTAGAACATTGATGTTCGACACTGTACTATCTCGAAGGTACCATTGATTAATAAAATACGGATTACTATAATAGGAGTCCATATAAATTAGTCGATAAAACAATGGATTCGAGTATATGACGCTTTGACACTGATTAAGCGACCTAGAGACGTCCAATATATTCGTTTCTTTTGGAAATGACACTTTATAAAGAGAGTCTCGTGGCGAGACAAGAGTAACAGACAATGGTTGTAAAGACAATTCTTTAAGAATTACATTAATATTGTCGCTTGTTTTTAACAAGACACTATTTTCCATCCAAGATTTTTCATTATTATTCTCAAGCAAACAACTACAGTATTTTATGTGTTGACATTTCATGATTTTTTTTATAAAAGGCGAATAGTTGTTGCTGAAAAGACGGATTGAGCAGATGTTATCCGTTATTAGTGTGCACTCGCCGTTAATTTCTAAATCTGCGAGTATTATATTTTTCTGTTCTATTGAAATATCCGTTGAAAATTCGAAAATTTGAATAGTGGAGTCTTGTGAATAAAAAATCTTTTCTCCTTTTTCGTCACACACATATATTGTTCCTTGGCCATACAAAGAAACTGCCATCAGGAGACTAATCAATGTTAAGAAGGGCACTTTATTTCTCATTTCATTGTATTATTTTGGCTGTTATATAAGTGAAGTCTTCCATATACAACGGGTGACCGGGCGGATAAGCGGAACTGAAAATTGTAAAAACATTTGGGAAATTGCTGTGTCGAGGTGCTAATGCACGCATCCCTAAGTAATCCCCATCCATTGTATACAACAGCAAGTAATAATTATCGGGGGAGAGAGACGGGTCGTCGGGATAGAGTTCGGCAGCCGACACTGTCTCATATTTATACCAACCCATAAAGGGCCAACACCTCTCATTGTCTTGTTGGTAGTAATAGGGTAACCCGAAAAGTGACATAAGCCCCTCACAGGCCAGATTCCCTGGGGAAACATATAAAGTGGAATCATAAAAATATATGTGTTTGTAAACGAGGAGTGTGTCCGAATAATCGTGGGATAAGGCAAAGTAGCGATTCGCAACGAGGTCAACTCTTTTATTGGCAAGAGTATATCCATCCCACGCCAATTCGTCACCCAAAACAGGATTTTGTATTTCCGCGACTAACAAGCCACCTCTTATAGAATCGATGATACAAGGATGGGGATGGTCATTTGACGTATAATGGATTCTTATGCTCAGTCTGTCCCCAATGGATACATCTTGTCCTGTTTTCGTTGAGAAATCTTTCTTCTCTTCCGATATGAATGATGTAATTTCAACAAGATTTTTGCCGCTGTGAATGCCTGACGAAATCATTTTTATTTGTCGGCACTGGCCTCCAAACATCATTCGCAATATGTACAAGCCCGGCGCGCACGCCTGCACTCGCATCAGATGCGACCCTTTTTTAAGATTAAAACTGCGGGCAGTTACAATTTTACCGGCAAAATCACACAACTCCACATATAATTTGCCATGTACAGGGAGCGATATTTGCACCTTGGTGCTTCCCGCAAAGGGATTTGGATAGCAATCAGAAACGGTAAAGTCTCCACGTCTGCCATAATCCGAAATGCCCACAGGACAATTGGTCAGGATTGTATCTTCCATTGTAAAAGAAGTCCCTTTCGTAATGTTTTCGACATCAATACGATCAAACGGTATCGGCATCCCTGCATAAGACGGCCTGATCAACAAAGTGAAGCAGCTGTCCGCCTGCCCAAAGGCGACAACCTGCAGTACCAGCAAAGCCAACAGAGGCAATAATCTTTGTTTCATAATCTTAATAGCAGCTTTAAATTAAACAATACAGGTTTCCGACGACAAAATTACAAATAATTTCTCATATTATTTTTCTTTTTCTATACACGACAACTTACAAATGAGCCATCCACCCACAGAGTCACACCCACCTGGAACCCCAGCCCATTGGTTATGCCCACAAGGATGATATGGTTTCACAGAAATGTTGGCCTCAATGATTTCGCCGGTCTGATACTCTTTAGGAACAAAGCCACAAACTTTAAGATGTGAATATGGACTTCTCCAATTATGATCGTGAATGATACTGTCTGGCACATTTTCTGGAATCAAATGTGCCACTATAGTGTAATATTGTTTGTTACACCAGTTTTGATAGCGATAGGGTTCTTCTAAATACACAATTTTATAAGACTCAGCAAGTTCGCAGTTTGTTTTGACACACGACACCAATCCTATCCCCGCCAATAGCAGCCATACAATTGCAATGATTTTCATTTTTCTTTTCATATCTTTTTGATTTTGAAAATAATTCTTTTGTTAAATACAATCTAAAACACCGATATTTTATATGATATTTCAATCATTCTCGTACGCCGGCCCCTCGCTGAAGAAGAGTCCGGTGAAGGTGAACTGGAGGGTGGTGGAGTCGCGATAGACCATCTGGGCGGGAATGTTCAGGTAGTAGTGGTTGTTCTTATCGTCCACGTAGTCTAACGAACGGTCGGGCATCAGGAAGAAGTCCTCCGAGGTGAGGTCGAACGTGTCGGTCGTGACGGCGTTGATGGTGTAACCCGCCTGCTGAAGCTGCACGGCCGCAGTGGTCGCGCAATAGTGCCCTTGACCCATACAATTAATATGGAACGATTGTCCATTATTCGTCACGCATCCGTTACAGGTTTTCCCATCGTGACCTGTTTGTATCTGTAAAAATGTCGTATTTCCTGTTTTCCCATTTGCTGGTAAAGTAATTACGCGGTTGTGTGACGGTTCGTGGCGAGTCTTTGAAATCTCCTCTTTCTCGCAAGCACCTAACAGCAAGGTGGTGAGTAGCGCTAATGTCAATACTTTTTTCATAATATTAATGTTTTGGTGTGATATTCCGCTGTTTTTTCGGCTGCAAAAATAGTATCATTTAGAAAAAAAATAATCCATCTTTAAAGAAATATGTTCCATCTCAAACAAAAATATGACGACCAATCCGTCTTTCTTCCTTTATAAGATTAACAATCTGTTTATTACGCATAGGGCGGTTTTGATGTGCGAGATGGAATAAAATGCAAATGAATGAATAAAGTTTCAATAAATGAGATGTATTATTTGTATCTTTGCTGCCGATTACTGTATCGAGTATTATTATGAGACATTTACCTATCTTTGTTTCCGTTTTGTTGAACGTGCTGTTTTGCGTGGCACTTCTTTGGCTCTTTACCCATTATTCCTATCTGCGTCCAAATGCCGGGAGTACCATCAGGGAGATGATGGCTGCGCTGCTGCTGTTAATCACCCTCTATGCAAACTATTTTCTTTTATACCCGAAAATCCACAGCAACCATTTTATCTTGTACTGGGTTTTGGTGCTTGTCGTCTCCTTGGTTACCGCTTGCGCTGACCTGGCCATCGCCTACCCTACCATTGTTAAATGCAATTCTTTTATTATTACTGAGATAGGATGGCTTCGTTTCTTTTCAGCACTGCTATTTTTGATTTTCGGGCGTAACGTTGCCCTCCAGTTCTTCCCGTTTATGTTGAGGGAAAGACAGCAGTTGCAGGAGGTTATGTACGCGAGGTCGAAAATTGTTTATCAGGAAAAACAACTGATTGATGTCGCTGACAAGAAGCACGTTATGCACCTGCTTCCTAAAGACCGGATATACTATTGCAAGCAAGACGGCAATTACACCCGATTCTATGATACAAGAGGCAATTCTTGGTACACCCGTCTCGGTTCAATGAAGTATCACCAGCAACTTCTGGGTGAAGAGGACTTTGTCCGCATCTCACCATCTTTGTTGCTTCCGTATCAGTATATTGTAGCGTGCAATGGGAATGATGTGCTTATGAAAAGATTGTCCTGGATGGAAGACCCGCTCGTTCTTAGTATTGAATACAAAGACGGCGATGCTATTTCAAATCGGATAACACGCCATCTTCTTGCCGCAAAAGAGACGGGAAACGGAAAGGAGACGGACCAAGTCCGGAAAAAGCGGAAATCCATTATGCCATCGCAGGATAAGAAAGATGCCGTCCTCCATTATATAAAAGAACATTCAGGATGCAGATCCTCGGATATTTCCGCCCAAACCCATTTTTCTTCAAGCACCGTCGAGCGCAGCATCTCAGAACTGAAGAAACAGGGACTCATCCGCCACACCGGCAGCAAGAAGCAGGGAGGATACTATGTAGTGGAGAGTTGAGAATTGAGAATTGGTCTAAAGTCTTAGGTCTTCGGTCTAAAGTCTAAAGTCTATGGTCTTCGGTCTCCGGTCCTAACCTCGCCCCTCGTTCCATAAAAAAATCCCCCGGCACGGTGCGCCGAGGGATTTTTTGGTATGGGTTGCAGTGAACTATCTGCGGATATCCATTTCGTTGAGCAGGTATCCTTGGCCACCGTACTTGTCGATGATGAAGAGCACATAGCGGGCATCCACGTTGATGCAACGCTGCAGCGCCGTGTTGAAGACGATGTCGCTGCTCAGCGCTTCCCAGTTGCCGTCGAAGGCCAGACCGATGAGCTCGCCGTTGCCGTTCATAATCGGGCTGCCGGA
>JAEEGJ010003350.1_pt1 | contig 62831 bp, 47 predicted proteins | sample 8958761 | NCBI WGS metagenome assembly JAEEGJ01 (sample SAMN16246546, study PRJNA631951) | gut metagenome | biome: gut microbiome; feature: rumen; material: RS-attached | host: Bos | place: Iran: Karaj | collected 2018-10 | reverse complement strand
TCAAATGCCAAGCCTAAGATAGCAAATTATCCCTTTACTACTATGGAACCCTCGCTTGGCATTGTGGGCTATCGTGATAACAAGTCATTCGTTATGGCCGATATCCCTGGAATTATTGAGGGTGCTTCTGAAGGTAAGGGTCTGGGACTCAGGTTTTTACGTCATATAGAGCGAAACTCGCTGTTGCTCTTTATGGTGCCTGGCGATACCGACGATATTAAGCGAGAGTACGAAATTTTGCTCAACGAACTTCAGCAGTTCAACCCTGAGATGCTGGATAAGCATCGTGTGCTGGCAGTGACCAAGTGCGACCTCCTGGACGAGGAACTTATCGAGATGCTTAAGGAGACTCTACCTAGCGATCTACCAGTAGTGTTTATCTCGGCAGTGTCAGGATATGGACTCGACGAACTCAAAGATGTGTTGTGGAGCGAGCTTAATTCAGAAAGTAATAAGCTCAATGCTATCACATCCGAGGACTCTTTGGTGCATCGCGACAAGGATATGAGCGTGTTTGCTCAAGAGCTTGCCGATGAGGGCGAAGATGAGGATATTGAGTACATCGACGACGATGATATCGAAGATATCGAGGATTTTGAGTACGAAGACTTCGACGACGAAGAATAATCTTACGCAACTATTTTTACCAATTTTTAAAAAAGTTGCCGATTTATAACATTAAATCGGAAAATTTACCTAACTTTGCACCGAAATTTAAACAATCGGATTTTTATCCGCTAATTATTTAATTAAAACAGTAAAAAGTTTATGCAGAAAAGATTGCTCTTTCTGGTTGCTTTGATGTTGACGTTTTCGTTAACATTGATGGCACAAATCACAACTTCAAGTATGGCTGGAAAGGTGACCCTCGACAATGCGAATGGCGAGGAAGTCATTGGTGCTACAGTTGTGGCTGTACACGAGCCTTCTGGTACTCGTTACACGGCAGTGACTAATACCACAGGTCGTTTCTCGATCAATGGTATGCGTACTGGTGGTCCTTACAATGTGACCATCTCTTACATTGGTTTCCAGCCTAAAACCGTCAAGGGAGTAACCCTCCAGCTGGCTGAAACTTACAACCTCAATGTATTCCTGTCAGAGGATGCTACTGAGCTTGCCGAGGTTATCGTAAGTGGTAAGGCTTCTAAGTTTGCCGCTGAAAAGACGGGTGCTGCTACTAACATCAACAGCTCGCAGATTACCAACCTGCCAACCGTTAGCCGTTCAATCACAGACGTAACTCGTCTGTCTCCTTACGGAGGTAATGGCATGAGCTTCGCTGGTAGCGATGGTCGTAATGCTAACTTCACCGTTGATGGAGCTAACTTCAACAACAACTTCGGTCTTAGCGACAAACTTCCTGGTGGTGGTAACCCTATCTCTATCGATGCTATCGAGGAGTTGCAGGTTGTTATCTCTCCTTACGATGTTCGTCAGACCAACTTCATCGGTGGTGGTGTAAACGCTATTACCAAGTCTGGTACAAACACCTTCAAGGGTAGTGCTTATGTATATCATAAGAACGAGAACATGCAGGGTGACGCTGTAAATCGTCAGCAGATTCAGGGAGCTCGTGAGAAGGCTCAGACCACAACCTATGGTTTCACTCTGGGTGGACCAATCATCAAGAACAAGTTGTTCTTCTTCGTTAACGGTGAAATGATTAAGATTCCTTCAATCGTTAACCGTTGGAAGGGTTCTGATGATGGTAAGTCTGATCCTGACAACTACATCTCTCGTACTACCAACAAGGATCTTGAGGCTGTTTCTAAGTACATGGCCAGCAAGTATGGTTACGATACAGGTTCTTGGACAAGCTTCCCTGCTGATGAGAGCAACTATAAGTTGATGGCTCGTATCGACTGGAACATCACTGACAGACACAAGTTGGCTCTGCGCTATAATTATACTAAGAATAATATTTGGAACTCACCTAACGGTACTTCTATGGATGGTGGCACTCGTATGGCTAGCTACCGTATGTCACAGGGTTCTATGGCGTTTGCTAATTCAATGTACTCAATGGAGAACCTTGTTCACTCTTGGTCATTGGATTTGAATAGCCGTCTGACTGACAACCTGTCAAACCAGTTCCTGGCTACTATCTCTAAGCTCGACGATATCCGTGGTACAAACTCTGCAGAGTTCCCATTCATCGATATCACTAAGGATGGCGATAACTACATGGCTCTGGGTTATGAGCTGTTCACATGGAACAACGCCGTTCACAACACCATCTGGAACATCAAGGATGACGTAACCTATTATCTGGGTGCTCACAAGATTATGGCTGGTGTAACATTCGAGCATCAGATGGCCGACAACCAGTACATGCGTAATGGTTCTGGTTACTATCGTTATAATATCACTGATGATATGTATATTGGTGGTGTACTTCAGCCAGATATGCTGTTCAACAGCACTCCTGAGGTATTCTGCTTGACTTACGGTTATGATGGTGAGACTGCTCCTGCAGCACGCGTACAGTTCAACCGTCCTGGTATCTATGCTCAGGATGAGTGGAACGTTAACGATAAGCTGAAGCTGACATATGGTCTGCGTGTTGACGGTCTGTTCTTCAACAACAACGACCTGATGACTAACGCTGCTATCCTGAATCTCGATTACAATGGTCGTCATATCGATACTGGTAAGTGGCCTAAGAACAGCATCACATTCTCTCCACGTCTCGGATTCACCTACGATGTATTTGGTGACAAGAGTCTGAAGGTTCGTGGTGGTACTGGTCTCTTCTCTGGTCGTCTGCCTCTGGTATTCTTCACCAACATGCCTACCAATGGTGGTCTGGTTCAGTACCAGGCACAGATCAACGAGAAGAACGCTTCTAAGAATGGCTTCTCTATGGATACCTTCGCTGGTGGTCCTATGACTAACGTTGCTGATATGATTGCTAAGCTGCAGTCTCTGGGCTATCCTACAACAGTTAAGCCTGAGGATGGTACTGTTCCTTCTGCTGTTAACGGTGTTGATCCTAGCTTCAAGATGCCTCAGGTATGGAAGACTTCTCTGGCTATTGACTATCAGCTTCCTGTAGAGTTCCCATTCACAGTATCTGTTGAGGGTATCTACAATAAGACTATCAATGCAGTATCAATCTCTGACTGGAGTATTAAGAATGTAGGTGGTTTCGCTCGCTTCAATGGTGCCGACAACCGTCCTATCTTCCCAGACGACTTCCGCAGTGGTACTAAGGCATTCGTTCTTGAGAACACTAGCAAGGGTTATGGTTGGAGTGCAAACGTAACTGTTAATGCTCAGCCTGCTGACTGGATTAGCCTGATGGCTGCTTATACTCACACCGTATCTAAGGAGGTTACCGGTATGCCTGGTTCGGCTGCTGAGTCTGCCTTCACATACGTTCCTACTTACGAGGGTCCAAACAACATCAAGTTGCACAACTCTCAGTATGTAACTCCTGATCGTATCGTAGCTAGCGCTACTCTCCACGATAAGTGCGGTAACCACTATAACTTCATCTATGAGGCTTGGCGTGGTGGCTACAACTACTCTTACATGATGCAGAACGATATGAATGGTGATGGTTACAACTACGACGCTATTTATATCCCAACAGACGCTGAGGTTCAGAACAACCTGTTCCGCTTCGTAAGCGAGGACGATAAGACCCGCTTCATGGACTATGTTCATCAGGACAGCTACCTGAGCAAGCACCAGGGTGAGTATGCTGAGGCTTACAGTGTTTACTCTCCATGGGTACACCGCATTGACTTCGGTTACAAGCACGACTTCAAGCTCAACGTAGGTAAGACCAAGCACATGCTGCAGCTTACATTCGATATGAAGAACGTGCTGAACTTCTTCGACTCTTCATGGGGTGTTGCTAAGTACCTGAATCCTGAGATTGGTTCTGAGGCTAAGATCCTGAAGTACGAGGGTGTTGATGCACAGGGCTTTGCTACCTTCTCAACTCCTAAGTCTATCAGCGGTAATACTAAGACTTGGACCACCAACTACGGTATTGGTCAGTGCTGGTATGCTTCTGTAGGTATCAAGTACTATTTCAATTAAGAATTAATAAATAAAGAATTAAGAGAATATGAAACTTAAATATTTCATTCCGTCTCTCGTAGCAGTTGTAGCTACTCTGTTTACAAGCTGCGCAAAAGATAATGATCCTACATACCTTGGTAATATCAAGGTTTCAGAGTCATATGTTTCTCTTAACACTGCTGGTGGATCAACATCTATTGATCTTACAACTAATGGAAACTGGCAGTTTGAGAAAGTTATCAAGGTTACCACAAAGGTTGATGGTAAGAATGTAGATACATATTATGAGACACCAGACTGGTTGACAGTTGATAAGCTTTCTGGTGGCGAGGGTTCCACTAAGGTTACTTTCAGCGCTGAGGCTGGCGAGGGTCGCTCATGCGAGCTGGTTATCTCATGTAATGGTGAGGAGCAGCATATCAAAGTAATCCAGGGTATCGTAACCATCAGCACTGCTACTTGTGCAGAGGTTCTGGCTGGTCCTGACTCTAAGACATATCAGGTAACTGGTACTGTTACATCAATTTCTAACACTACCTATGGTAACTGGTATCTGAACGATGGTACAGGCGAGGTTTATATCTATGGTACACTCGATAAGAATGGTGGTACTAAGAACTTCTCAAGCTGGGGTCTCGAGGTAGGCGACCAGATTACTGTTCAGGGTCCAAAGACTACCTACAATGGTACTGTTGAGCTGGTTGACGTAACCGTAGTTAAGATTGTTAAGTCTCTTATCAAGGTTGACTCTCTGACTGTTGGTGATGCTGTTACTAGCACTCTGCCTGTTGAGGGTGGCGAGATTACTGCTCACCTCACATGTAAGGGTACTGGTGTAGCTGTAGAGATTCCTGCTGATGCTAAGGATTGGCTGGGTGTTACATCTTCTACAGTAGGTACTAACCCAACTGTTACCTTCTACGCTAAGAACAATGAGGGTGGCGATCGTGAGACAACTGTAACCTTCAAGACCACTGATGGTTCTAAGGAGTACACCTCTCAGGCTACTATCTCTCAGAAGGGTGCTATCGTAGAGTGCAACGTGGCTCAGTTCCTTGCTGCACCTGTAAGCAACTCTCAGTATCGTGTAACTGGTGTTATCACCAAGATTGCTAAGGCTGAGTATGGTAACATCTACATTAAGGACTTCTCTGGCGAGGCTTACGTTTATGGTGTAGGCGCTAAGGGCGACTTTGAGAAGCTTGGCCTGAAGGTGGGTGACATCGTAACACTCGTTGGTAAGCGTGGTGAGTACAAGGGCTCAGCCCAGATGACTGGTGCTCAGTATGAGAGCCACATCCCTGTAACACCTGTTACAATCGAGGAGTTCCTCTCTAAGCCTGATGATAAGAATACCTATTATATGGTAACTGGTACTATCAGCTCGCTGAAGGGTAGCAATGGTAAGGACAACGATTATGGTAACCTCTATATCACCGATGGCGCCAACGAACTCTATGTTTATGGTTGCTATCCTGGTTGGGGCGCTAAGGGCGACGACCGCAAGTTCTTCATTGCCGACAACGATATTAAGGTAGGTGACAAGTTGACCATGATTGGTTATAAGGATACCTACAATGGACTTGTAGAGCTCTGCGGTGGTATCTGCTTCGGATTCGAGCACGCTGAGTAATCTTTTATGAATATATTATTTGCTCCCGATGCCGTAAGAGGCATTGGGAGCATTTTTCCTAAAACCAAGATGTTATATATGAAGAAATCTCTACTTTTTCTTTTTGTTCTTTCTGTCTGCTCTGCTTGGGCACAGGGACCAAACGAAACGGGAACTTACTATCAGTCAGCTGATGGCAAGAAGGCTCAAGAACTTAAAACAGCCCTTTTCGGCATCATCAGTCCGCATACCATCCAGAAGTACACCTATGGTGTATGGGATGCGATTGAGTCTTACGATCTTCGTGAGGATGGTATGATTTGGGAAATCTATTCAGGTATTTCTAATTTCACCCCAAGGACTGACCGCGATAAGGGAGATGATGTAGAAGAAGGTGTGAAGTATAATCGTGAGCACGCTATGCCTAAGAGTTGGTTTAATGAAGCTACTCAGGATAATTATACTGTCAATGTATATCCTATGTATACAGATCTTCATCATCTGTTCCCAACAGACCGATTCATTAATACAATGAGATCTAACTATCCATATGGCGAGGTTGGTGATAAGATTACTAAGCAGTCTGAAGGTGGTTTCTCAAAATTCGGCCGCTGTACTGACGATCTCGGTTACAAGGTTAGTGGTCAGAATGGACGAGTGTTTGAACCTAATGACGAGTATAAGGGTGATTTGGCTCGTGTGTACTTCTATATGGCTACAGCCTATGAGTCGTATAAGAACGAAAAAGGTGTAACCCGTAGTCCAGCCGATTGGTCGAGTGATATGCTGGCCTCGAATGTTTATCCTTTCTTTACTGATTGGGCGCTGAAGATGTTGCTCCGTTGGGCAGCAAATGATCCTGTCAGCGAGAAGGAAATCAAGCGTAACGAGGCCATCTATGGTATTCAGGGCAATCGTAATCCATTCGTCGATTATCCAGGTCTGGAACAGTATATTTGGGGATCAAAGATGGAAGATGCTTTTAGCTACGACAATTATGTGCCTGCTACATCTGGCATTGAGGAGATTACCAAGACTATCTTCATTCAGGATGATGACTCGATTTACAATCTTCGTGGACAGCGTGTAGATGGAAAGAACCTCAAGAAGGGTATCTACATCCGCAAGAATAAGAAGATGATTGTGAAATAAAGCCAACGGTTACATGGTTACAGCTGTAACCGTGTGACCGTTTTCCGTTTATTAAGGTTTGATAGGGGAAAAACTAAGGGTAGCAAGTACAAACCCTAAGGATAATAGGTACAGGATGCCTATTATGATACTGTTTGCCTATACCCAAACGAATATTTGCCTATACGCAAACGGCCATTTGCCTATACCCGATTTGAAACGCAGTTTAGAAATGTGATTTTTTTATATAAAAACTTGCATTCTTTCAAATTATTTTGTATCTTTGCCCCGTAAGTGGAACAAAATGAATTGGTTGGATGATGAAAAGACTATCTACATTACTATTTGTACTTTTGACAATTTCGATCGTAACAATGGCTCAGGTTACTACCTCAGGTATCACGGGTACTGTGATGGCAGGAGGCGAGGAGGCTATTGGCGCCACCATTACTGCTAAGCACGTGCCTTCGGGCTCGATATATCGTGCAGTAACTAATATCGAGGGACAATATACCATCACAGGTATGAAGTCGGGTGGACCTTACGAGGTGGAGATGTCGTATATAGGATTCCAGACCGCCAAGTTTACGGATATCCAGTTGGCTCTGGGACAGAATGCAGTGGTTGATGCCACACTAAGCGAGGGGTCGGAGATGATTCAGGAGATAGTGGTTACGGCTAAGGCCAACAACACCATGCGCTCTGACCGCAGTGGTGCTGTTACCAACCTGAATGCGGCTCAGATTTCATCTATTCCTACCGTTGGTCGCACCATGCTTGATATCATGAAGATGACTCCACAGTCTAGCTCGGCCAGCGGTATGGCTATTGGTGGTGGAAACTATCGTCAGTCGAGTGTTACCATCGATGGTGCATCGTTCAACGACTCGTTTGGCATGGAGCCAAGTCCTCTGCCTGGTGGTGGTACACCTATATCTATCGATGCTCTCGACCAGATGACGGTATCTATCACTCCATACGATGTTCGTCAGAGTGGATTTACAGGTGGTGGCGTTAATGCTGTGACCAAGAGTGGTACCAATACTTACAAGGGTTCTGTATATTCCTATCTTACCAACTCTCATCTTAAGGGTAGCAAGGTGGGCGATGTAAATCTGCCTGTCACCGATTCGCATAATTCTACTTATGGTGTAACCTTTGGTGGCCCAATACTTAAGGACAAGCTGTTCTTCTTTGTAAATGGTGAGTACGAGGATGTGGTAGTAGCTGGTCCTGCTGTATCGGCAGGTGACGGTAGTTCTCATTATTCAGCCACCAATCGTCGCCCACGACTTTCTGAACTCGAGAGCCTGTCTAACTATATGTACAACACTTATGGCATAAGCACAGGCCCTTGGCAGGGATACAATATCAAAACTCCGGCTTATCGCATCTTGGCTCGTATAGACTGGAATATCAACGACGATCATAAGTTGAATATTCGCTTCACTAAGTCAAATCGCAAGGAGTCTAACCCTGCATCGGCATCGCGAAGCATAGGTAGCAATCGCACCTCTATTATATATGGTGGAAATCAGAACTCGTATGGTAGCAATACCGACTATAGCATGTCGTCGCTCTCTAGCCGCTATGTCACTGAGTTCCGTTTTACATCGTTTGCAGCCGAGTTGAACAGTAAGTTTGGCAAACTGCACAACACCCTGCGTGGCACATATTCGTTCCAGGATCAGCCCCGTAGCAATGAGTATGGCGAGAGTGTGCCAGTGCTTGAGATCGTGATGAGCGACAATCCAGACCCTAATGCGATAAATCCTCATTATCCATCGTGGGCACTCATGGGCGATATGTTTACTTATCAGAATGTAGCCCAGACCAAGACTACTGTCATCACCGATGAGTTGAATATACACTTGGGCAAGCACAATCTGTTTGGTGGACTGCAGTACCAGCACGACTATGCTGCTAACGGTTATGCTCAGGCTGGTGCAGGATACTACGCATTCCAGGCTACTCCTGAGCAGGTGGCCAATGGCAGATGGAATGAGGTGTTTACCAAGGAGAATACCCGACTATTTGGCATTACATACGGCAACGGCGAGAATCATCCTCAGTATGTCGCAAAGATGTCTATCAATCAGTGGTCGCTCTATTTCCAGGATAATATGAGTCTGAGCGATCGTTTCCGCATGTCGCTTGGTGTGCGCTTCGAGTTGCCTTCGTATCCTAGTCTTAAGGATAATTTCAACGAGGCATATTATAAACTAGGCGATTTACCAGAAGACGATCCGAACTATTTTGGCGGACAGCACTTCCGTACAGATAATGTGCCTGATGCCAGCGTTTCATTCTCGCCTCGTGTGGGATTCAACTGGGACATTACGGGCAATCAGAATCTTATCCTTCGTGGAGGTACAGGTCTTTTCGTAGGTCGTTTGCCATTTGTATGGTTGATATCAGCAGTGGGCAACTCTGGTATGGGACAGACATCTTATATCGCATCGCAAACCAAGGGTACTATTCCTACCTTTACCACCAGTCAGGCTGATATGCTCCAGCAGATAAATGCTACCAGCAAGACCACTATCCCTAGCAGCGCTACTATCCTGAGCGACGATCTGCGTATGCCAAAGACGTGGAAGGCTTCGCTTGCTCTCGATGCGAAACTGCCTGGTGATATCGACTTTACCATCGAGGGTATCATGAACAAGGATCTTAATCCAGTAGTGGTTTCTAATCGCGACATCTATTGGGATGGCCATTCTACCATCGATCTTGGGCATGGAGACATTCGCCACAAGATGTCGTACTATAACCCCAACTATTCGGCTTATGTACTTGAGAATGCTGGCTCAAAGGCTTATTATATATCTCTGAGTGCTCAGTTGCGCAAGAAGTTCGACTTTGGTCTCGACCTCTCGGCCAGCTACACTATGTCGAAGGCCAAGACCTATACCGATGGTATCGGAAACCAGGTAGCTTCGGCTTACAACAACTATCGTAACTCGGTAAATGCCGTAAACGACAACGAGATGGGCTATGCCACTTACGTAGCACCAAACCGACTGTTGCTCTCTGCCAGCTATACCCTGAAGGAGTCGAAGAATGCCACTTCACGCTTCTCGCTCGTCTACGATGGCTATCAGTATGGCTATCTTAATGACTATGCCTTCAGTCGCTTCTCGTATATCTTCTCGGCCAACGTGAACAACGATGCTTTGGCTCCTGCCAATCTGATATATGTTCCAGCATCGCGTCAGGAACTTGATAGTTGGGATTTTGCCGAGAGCGTGTACGAAGGCAATAAGGTATATACTGCCGATATGCAGCGCGACGATTTCTGGGCATACATCCAGCAAGACGACTATCTTAAGAATCGCACAGGACAATATGCCGAGCGCGGAGGTGCTAAGATGCCTTGGCATCATCAGTTGGACTTTAAGTTCGAACAGGACATCCGCCTCGATGCAGGTAAGACCAAGCATGCACTCCAGTTGGGTGTTGATATCCTGAACCTGCCAAACTTCCTTTGCAAGAAGTGGGGACTGTATAAGCAGGTGGGCGAGACGGCACTGCTATCATATAGCAAAGGCAAGTACACCTACAACACAGTGGATGGTGAGCGACATCTTACCACATTCCGCAACTTCCAGAACCTGGCGTCTACCTATCAGATAATGTTCACGATACGCTATCTGTTCAACTAACATAGTATTAATCCTCGCCAAAAGGCGGGGATTAATCATTTTTTTTGTGATTATTACTTGATTCTGAATTATAATGTGTAACTTTGCACAAAAATTTATCAACCTAGTATGAAGATTAAGCAAAAGCATCTCGCGATAGCTATATGGCTGGTGGCGTTAGTAGTAGTTGCCGGAGCCTTGCTCTTATTTGAGAGTGACCAACTGTGGAAGGTACAACAGAAGAATCTATTCCTATGCTCCACATTGTATCTTAAGGAGCAGTTGGTTGTTCCTGGAGGTCTGCTCACTTGGGTAGGCACGTGGTTTACTCAGTTCCTTTATTATCCTTGGTTGGGCGTGTTGTTACTATGCTGTTGGTGGCTTGGACTGATGGCTATCATCAAGCGTGCATTCCGTATATCCGACCGTTGGGCCATACTGATGCTCATACCAGTAGCCATACTGCTGATTGCCAATATGGATATGGGCTACTGGATATATATGCTGAAGCTCAGGGGATATTTCTTCGTGTCAACCATTGGCGCAACCATAGTCGCAGCCCTGTTGTGGGGCTTCAGATGTGTTCCTGATAAGCATTACCTGCGTACAGGATATATCTTTGTTGCATGTGCACTGGGCTATCCCCTGTTTGGTATCTATGGATTGGCTTCTGCATTGCTGATGGGTATATGGTCGTGGCGACTGTCTGCTAGTCGTACAGTGGCTGTAGTCGATAGCTTGGTGGCCATACTTAGTGTTGCCGCAGTACCATTGTTCTGCTATCGCTACGTCTACTATCAGGTCAATCTGTCAAATGTACTTTGGGCAGAGCTACCGCTATTCTATATCACTGAGGAGCATTCCACCTATTATATACCTTATTATCTGTTGGCACTGTTCTTTGTCATCCTGGCTGTCACGTATAGTGCCAATCGCGAGGGTGGTAAACCTATGAAGAAGTTCTACTACTTGGCTTGTCATTTAGTTATAGCCGTTCTGCTTGTAGGTGGTGTATACCACTTCTGGATGAAGGACGAGAACTTCCATCGCGAACTCGCCATGCAGCATCGTATAGCCAATCAAGACTGGATGGGTGTGATAGAGGAAGCTGCTGAGCAACAGGATGAACCCACACGAGCCATTGTGATGATGCGTAATATGGCTCTGTCGCGACTAGGCAAACAGGGCGAAGCCATGTGTCTGTATAAGAATGGTTCAAAGGCATATGCAGCCCCATTCGGCATGCGACTTATGCTGGTGGCCGGTCCGCTGATATATTATCAGTATGGTATGCTTAACTACTGCAATCGTCTATGTATGGAGATGGGTGTAGAGTTCGGCTTCCGCACCGAGGACTATCAGTTGTTGGTTAACTGTGCTTTGCTCGAAGGTGATAAGCCCTTGGCTCGCAAGTATATCAATATATTGAAACAAACGATATTCTACAGCGATTGGGCTGAACAGGCAGAGAATCTTCTGAACAATCCCGCCCTGATAGCCAACGACGCAGAGCGCGAGTATATCACCCATATGTTGCATTACGACAACTTTATTGGTGGTGATAATGGCTACACAGAGAGTTTCCTGATGAATCGCTTGGTAAGGAGCACTTATAAGGACGATCCCATCTTCCAGGAGCAGACACTGCTAGCTTCTCTGTTTACTAAGGATATCAAGCAGTTCTGGTATCATTTCTACGACTATGCCGATCTGCATCCCAACCAGCACATGCCGCGCTATTATCAGGAGGCAGCCTATCTGTATGGTAAGCTGGAGGACAATCCTGACATCAATACCATGCCTTTCGATGAGAGTGTCAAGTCTTCGTTCGAGAGTTTCATGACTGCAGCCTCTAATTACGATAATCAGACTGTTGAGGTTTGTCGCGAGGGGCTGTACCCATTGTTCGGCGATACCTATTACTACGATTACTACATGATGAAAAAGTTACCAGAATACTAAGAAGATATGAAGATAAAGTTTATTGCATATATAGGATTGTGTTTGGCTGTGATAGGCTGTGCAGGCCCGTCAGTGCCCGATGTGTATACCGATTCTAAGGCTTTGCCAAAGATCTATCCCGACTATACCGATGTTACCATCCCCATCAACATAGCTCCGCTAACATTCCAACTGGATGAGGATGCCGACAATATGATAGCCCGATATAGTTGTGGCGATGAGGAAATCATCTGCGAAGGCGAGGCTAAGCCCGATATGGACCAGTGGCGCGCACTTACGCAGAAGGCCAAGGATGGTGCCATCACAGTAGATGTGTATGCCCAGAAGGCCGACAAGTGGACACACTACAAGCCATTCAGCATCTTCGTGTCGCCCGATAGTATCGACAGCTATCTTAGCTATCGTCTCATATTCCCGTCGTTTGTAAGTTACGAGGCGCTTACCATCAATCAGCGTTGCCTTGAGAACTACGACGAGAGTGTAATCTACGACAATGTGCTTTGCTCTTTCGAGAAGGACGGCCAGTGCATCAACTGCCACAACTATCAGCAGTACAACCCTGAGCGCATGCAGTTCCATGCCCGTCAGAACAATGGCGGTACCATCGTGGCTTACGATGGCAACATCAAGAAGGTCAACATGAAGAACGATTCTATCCTCTCTGCAGGTGTATATCCCGCATGGCATCCCTGGCTCAAGTTGATAGTCTACTCTACCAACAAGACCAACCAGAGTTTCCACACCATGCATCACAACAAGATCGAGGTGTACGACTCGCAGAGCGACCTGATAGCATATAATATCGAAAATGGCGAGATAACCAATCTTGAGAACGATACCACCGAACTTGAGTGTTTCCCAGCTTGGGCTCCCGATGGCAAGACACTCTATTATTGCAGTGCCCACTACGAGAAGAAAGACTCTACACTGTCAAGAACCCGCGAGGTAGTAAAGCGCTCGCAGGAGATAAAGTATAACCTCTACAAGAAGAGTTTCGACCCTGAGACAATGACTTTTGGCCCCCGTCAGTTGGTTTTTGCAGCCGATAGCATCAACAAGAGTGCCACACTGCCACGAATCTCGCCCGATGGACGATATCTGATGTTTGCTCTGGCCGAATATGGTGTGTTCCATATATGGCACCACGATGCCGACCTGTGGATGCTCGACCTGCAGACTGGCCAGGTTAGAGCAGTCGATGAGATCAATTCGCCTGACACTGAGAGCTATCACTCTTGGTCGAGCAATGGCAAGTGGGTAGTGTTCAGCAGTCGTCGCGACGATGGCACATATACCCGTCCGTTCTTTGCCCATATCGACAAGGATGGTCACGGCACCAAACCGTTCGAGTTGCCCAGTGCCTATCCCAACTACCATCGCGAGATGATGAAGTGTTATAACATCCCTGAGTTCATGCATGGTCCCGTCACTATAAAACCACAGACATTTGCCGATGTGCTGAAAGGCGATGGCGAACCCGTGAAATACGTGCAGAGATTGTCAAAATAGGAAATGTTAAGCTGATGTAAAGGTGCACAAATTTATTGAAAAAGCGAGTATTTTCGAAAAAAAGTTGTACCTTTGCAGCCAAAATTGCAAAATAAACGTTTATTATGGCACAAGAAGATGTATTTAAGAAAATCGTAAGCCACTGCAAGGAGTATGGCTTTGTGTTCCCCTCAAGTGAGATTTACGATGGTTTAGGAGCTGTTTATGACTACGGTCAGAACGGTGTTGAGTTGAAGAATAACATTAAGCAGTATTGGTGGAAGGCCATGACGATGCTTCACGAGAATATCGTAGGTATCGACTCGGCTATCTTCATGCACCCCACAATATGGAAGGCTTCTGGTCACGTTGATGCCTTCAACGATCCCCTTATCGACAACCGCGACTCTAAGAAGCGTTATCGTGCCGATGTACTTATCGAGGACCAGATTGCCAAGTACGACGAGAAGATCCAGAAGGAAGTAGAGAAGGCTCGCAAGCGTTTCGGCGACAGCTTCGACGAGGCTAAATATATGGAGACAAGCGAGCGCGTAAAGGAGACCAAGGAGAAGCGCGACGCTCTGCATGCCCGCTATGCTGAGGCTATGCAGGGTCCAGATCTCGAGGCTCTTAAGCAGATCATCCTCGACGAGGAGATTGTCGACCCAATCAGCGGTACCAAGAACTGGACCGACGTTCGTCAGTTCAACCTGATGTTCGCTACCGAGATGGGTGCCAGCGCCGATGCCTCAATGAAGGTTTACCTGCGTCCTGAGACCGCTCAGGGTATCTTCGTTAACTACCTGAACGTACAGAAGACTGGTCGTATGAAGATTCCTTTCGGTATCGCTCAGATTGGTAAGGCTTTCCGTAATGAGATCGTTGCTCGTCAGTTCATCTTCCGTATGCGTGAGTTCGAGCAGATGGAGATGCAGTTCTTTGTAGCTCCTGGCACTGAGCTTGAGTGGTTCCCCAAGTGGAAGGAGACACGTATGAAGTGGCACCAGGCTCTTGGCTTCGGCGCTGAGAACTATCGTTTCCACGACCACGACAAGCTGGCTCACTATGCTAATGCAGCTACCGATATCGAGTTCAAGATGCCATTCGGATTCAAGGAGGTTGAGGGTATCCACTCTCGTACCAACTTCGACCTGAGTCAGCACGAGAAGTTCTCTGGCAAGAGCATCAAGTACTTCGATCCTCAGACCAACGAGAGCTATACTCCGTATGTCATCGAGACATCTATCGGTGTCGACCGTATGTTCCTCTCTATCATGTGCCACGCATTCGAGGAGGAGAAGCTCGAGAACGGCGAGACACGTACCGTACTCAAGTTGCCCGCAGCCCTGGCTCCTGTTAAGTGTGCTGTTATGCCACTTGTCAAGAAGGACGGTCTGCCCGAGAAGGCACGCGAGATTATCGACCAGCTGAAGTTCCACTTCAACTGCCAGTACGATGAGAAGGATTCTATCGGTAAGCGTTATCGCCGTCAGGATGCCATCGGTACTCCTTACTGTGTAACAGTCGACCACGACACACTGACCGATGGTAAGGTAACTCTGCGTTTCCGCGACACCATGGAGCAGGAGCGTGTAAACATCAGCGATCTCAACTCTATCATCGAGGATAAGGTTAGCATCGCATCATTGCTGAAGAAACTCCAGTAAACAATGAAGAATTGGAAATACATATTGCTGAGCGTGATACTATTCCCACTTGTGGGGATGGTATCATCGTGCAGCGAAGAAACCGAGACCGAGAGCGAGTTTGCTAATTGGCAGGAGCGAAATGAGGCCGTCACTTTGCAGTGGGCTTCAAATAGCAGTTATCAGAAGTTCCTGACCTATACCAAGAATGCCGATGCTCCTGGTCTTGTAAGCAGCGATTACATCTACGTAGAGGTGCTCGAGTCGGGCAATGGTACCGAGTCGCCACTCTATACCGATACCTGTCGTGTAGCTTATCGCGGTCATTACATCCCCACCAAGTCGTATGCCGATGGTTATGTGTTCGACCAGACCTATCTGGGCAACTTTGATTGGGGCACAGCCGGCACCTATAGCGGTCAGTCGTTTGTTGACGGCTTCCAAACAGCCCTTCAGCACATGCACATCGGCGACCGTTGGCGCATCTACGTTCCTTATCAGTTGGGATATGGCGAGAGTGGTAACAGCAGTATCATTGGCTACACCAACCTGGTGTTCGATGTTGCTCTTTACGACTTCTGGCATCCCGGCGACAGCCGTCCTGCATTCAAGTAAGCAGCACCACAATTCTTTTTTTAACTATAAAACCTATTTGCCTATGCCTAAGTACGCTGATTACATCAAAAGGATTGAGATCGACTCGCTTTGGAGCGGGAAGAAACACATCGTGTGGGAGTTAAACCGCCATGTTAATATCCTCAGCGGTATGAACGGCGAGGGCAAGAGCACCATCCTCAATAAGGTAGTAAAGGGCTTGGCAGCTGGTGGCGAGTTCCCTTCGCACATGCTTAAGGGCGTACGTCTGGATGTAGAGCCCGAAGATGCCAAGTGGATACGCTATGACATGATTCGCTCGCTCGATTCCAACCTGCAGCAGGCTTTGGCCGAGGGCGAGGGATTCCTCCGTCAGGCCTTATCGGCACTGGCTGGGGTAGGGGGCGGTTCCCTGCTCGACATCCAGCTTTATAACCTTCAGCGCAAGTACCTCGATTATCAGGTAAACATAGGCAATCGTATCATCGAGAAGTTGCAAGCCGGCGATGCCGACGCTGCCCAGCAGCTTTCACAGAAAAAATCACGTTTCCAGGATATAGTTGATGAACTGTTCCGCGAAACGGGCAAGAAGATTATCCGTACCGAAAACGAACTCCGTTTCACTCAGATAGGCGAGGTGCTGTTGCCTTACCAACTGTCGAGCGGCGAGAAACAGATACTCGCCATACTGCTCACGGTATTGGTAGAGGACAATCAGCCCTATGTACTCTTTATGGACGAGCCCGAGGTTTCGCTCCACATCGAGTGGCAGAAGCGACTGGTCGACCTCTGTATGGAGCTAAATCCCAACGTACAGATTATCCTTACCACCCACTCGCCCGCAGTAGTTATGAACGGCTGGGTCGACTCTGTAACTGAAGTGAGCGATATCACTGTTTAATTATGCCAAGCAGGCTTAAGGATAATCTCAACAGCCGGTATTTCGAGGCGGCCAATGCGCTTACCTCAAAGACTGCACGACATAGGATAGTGGCCTATGTCGAGAGTTATGACGATATCTACTTCTGGCGAACGGTTCTGAGCGAGTTCGAGAACGACAAGCGTTACTTCGAGGTGATGCTGCCATCTAAGATGAATCTTACTCGCGGCAAGAAGTCGGTACTGATGAATTTTCTCGAGGGCGAGCCTCTTGGTCGCGATATGATAGCCTGTGTCGATGCCGATTACGACTATCTTATTCAGGGCCGCACCCATCAGTCGCAGCGCGTTCTCAACAGTCCGTATGTGTTCCACACCTACGTATATGCCATCGAGAACTATCAGTGCTATGCGCCATCGCTGCACAATGTCTGTGTGTCGGTCACCCTTAATGATCATCGCATCTTCGACTTCCGCGAATACTTCCAGCAGTTCTCCGAGGCTATCTTCCCACTCTTTGTGTGGTCGGTAATGGTGTATCGCAATGGGGCCTATCCTCATTTCTCTATCACCGACTTTAATCGTGTGGCCGATCCTGGAGGCTTTAATGTGCAGAACCCACTGCCGTCTATCAACAAGCTTAAGCACAAGGTGCGTACCAAGGTCAACGAGTTGCAGCGCCTTTTCCCCGATGCCAAGGATGAGTATCTGGCCACCAAGGACGATTTGCGTGCACTTGGCGTAACTCCGCAAACCACCTATTTATATATACAGGGCCACCACCTGTTTGATACTGTGGTGTCTCCTATACTCTCCAAGGTGTGCAATATCCTGCGCCAGGAACGTCAGAATGAGATTTACTATGCCACGGCCCACAAGACACAGAAGCGAAATGAAATGTCCTGCTACGAAAACTCGCTACAGGACATTAAGTCGATGCTCAAGAAAAACACGGGTTACATGTCGTCAGAGCAGTTCCGCCGCTTACAGGACGACATCCGCAATTATCTAGACAAAAGTCTCTAGGAACTTTAATTCTCCGCTTACTTTCACCTCGCCAGTAGTGGCGGGCAGCAGTATTGTGTCGCCTTTGGCCAGTTTCATCTCCTCGCCATTGGCGGTGATTGTTCCCTCGCCCTTTACGGCTATCAGTACCACAAACGAGTCGAGTTCGCTGTAGTCCAGAGTCATTGGCTCGTTCAGGTCGTATACAGCTGTGGTAAAGTAGGGGCACTCCGCTATCTGCACTCCCTCGTTCTTTACCATGTCGTACTCTGTGCGATAGTTGGGCAGCACTGTGTAGTCTATGCTCTCAGACGCCTGCTGTGTGTGCAGTTCGCGATAGTTGCCGTCCTTATCCTTGCGCTTGTAGTCGTATATGCGGTAGGTCACGTCGCTTGTCTGCTGTATCTCGGCCACTACGCATCCACCACCGATGGCGTGGATACGTCCGGCAGGAATAAAGAACACGTCGTCTTCCTTTACCTCGTACTGTGCCAGTGCGTCGGTTATTGTGTCGTTCTCTACCATAGCCTTATACTCCTCGGGCGTAATCTGCTTTTTCAGTCCGCAGTACAGTTTTGCACCTTCGTCGCATGGAAGTGCAAACCACATCTCCGTCTTTCCGCGACTCTTTCCGTGGCGATGTGCTATCTCGTCGTTGGGGTGCACCTGTATGCTCAGGTCGCGCTTGGCGTCGATAAACTTTATCAGCAGCGGGAACTCATTGCCGAATCGCTCGTAGTTCTCCTTGCCCACCAGCTTTTCTTTAAGCTCGCAAACCAATTCGTTCAGGCTTTTGCCCTCATACTCTCCGCAGCACACTATTGTCTCGTTGCCTGCTACTCCAGATATCTCCCAGCTTTCGCTGCCCCAGATCATCTGTTTTACTAGAGGTTTAAATTTAATCATTGTCTTTTAAGTTATATTATTTCGTTAGTTCTCTTTCCAGAAGCTGCGTGTAAACAGCACTAGCACCGTCATTATTTCCAGACGTCCCATCAGCATCAGCAGGCACAGTGCCCACTTCACATAGTCGGCCATGCCCACCCACGACATCACTGGTCCTACGTGGTTACTCAGCGATGGTCCTACGTTGCTCACACAGCTTAGTCCTATTGTGATGGCGTTCACTGGGTCTACACCTGTGATAATCATGAATCCTGTGGTGATAATCATCATCAGTCCAAACAGCGTGAAGAATGCAAACAGCGCTGTGATACGTGCGTCGGCCACACTCTGACCGTTAATCTTCACTGGCAGCACAGCGTTGGGGTGTATAATCTGTCGGAAGTTGTTGCGTAGCACCTTAAGTGTCATCACGGCACGTATGCACTTGAATCCTCCCGCAGTACTGCCTGCGCAGCCACCTGCAAACATCACTATGCCCAGTATTATCCATGTGATGTGTGGCCATGCTCCCACTTCGTCGTTAAACACACCAGTGGTAGTGGTAAACGATACCACCTGGAACAGTGCATTTCTGAACGCCTCTTCCAACGGATAGTTCATCCTTATCAGCAGCACACTCATTATGCCCAATGTGGCCAGCATCACCATACATATATACAGCTTAAACTCCGAGTTCTTAAACAGTGCACTCGCCCTCATCTTGAATATGCTTACATATAATAAGGTGAAGTTGATACCTGCCAGAAACTGGAATAGTATCGATATATAGTCGATAGATGGCGAATTATAGAAGCATGTACCAGCATTGTGTATCGAGAATCCTCCGGTGGCAGTGGTTGTCATCGAGTAGTTTATTGCCTCAAACCAGTCCATACCAGCTGCCCAGAACGATAGTCCGCAGGCTATGGTAAGCATGAAGTATATACTCCATATCCACTTGGCCGTAGTGCTCAGTCGCGGGTGCATCTTTGCCTTGATAGGTCCGGTAGCCTCGGCAGCAAATACCTTTACGCTACCGCCCACCAGCGATGGCAGGATGGCGATGGTAAAGAATACTATTCCCAGTCCGCCTATCCATTGCGTCAGCGATCGCCAGAAGAGTATGCCGTGCGGCAGTATCTCTACGTCGTCTATGATTGTTGCTCCAGTGGTGGTGAATCCCGATGTCGATTCGAAGAATGCGTCTGTGATATTCGTTATGCTGCCATGTATAAGGAATGGGAACATGCCGAAGAACGAGAACACCACCCATGCTGCTGTCACCACCACGTATGCATCGCGGCGGTTCAGACTGTTGTCGGCATCGCGCCCCAGGTACAGAAAGAAGAATCCGCTTCCGAATGTTACCAGTAATGATATCAGAAATGCCATCAGGTCGTCTTCATGATATGCAAACGACATCAGGGCACACCATCCCATAAACAGCCCCTCGATAAACAGCAGCGAGCCTATGATCTTACTGATTATGCGGAAGTTTACCATATCGTATTCTTCTTGAAATACTTTTCTATGTTGTTCAACTTCTGTTCGTGGCAGAATACCATTACCGAGTCGCCCGCCTCAATCTGCGAGTTACCGTTCACCAGCATACCCTGTCCCTTGCGCACCAGTCCGCCTATAGTCACACCGAATGGCAGACCCAGGTCCTTCACCGGTTTCTTTGTCACCTTCGATCCCTCGGCAGCGGTAAACTCAGCCACATTGCTGTCTACCATCATCAGCGATCGCAGGTTGTTCACGTCGGCGTCCAGCAGCATCTGGTAGATATGGCTGGCGGCTATGGTCTTCTTGTTGATGATAGTTCCTATATCCAGACTCTCGGCCATGCTTACGTAGTCCAGGTTCTCTACCATTGCGATAGTCTTGCGCACTCCCATCTTCTTGGCTGTCAGACAGGCCAGGATGTTGGTCTCGGCATTCTCGGTCAGCGCCACAAATGCCTGAGTGTTGCGTATTCCTTCCTCCTCCAGCAGTCCCAGGTCTCGGCCGTCGCCGTGTATCACCATAGTGTCCTGGTTCTCCAGCAGTTCGTTCAGTCGCTCGCATCGCTTGGCGTCCTTCTCTATTATCTTCACGTGCATATAGTCGGGTGTGGTCAGCGCCGCACGCACTGTGGTCTTTCCGCCGCCCATCATTATCACGTTTTTCACGTCGGTATAGTGCTCCTTGCCCACTATCTTGCGTATATATGGTATATACTCCTTGGTGGTCATAAAATATGCCAGGTCGTTCACCCTCAGCTCGTCCATACCGCTAGGTATGATGGTGTCGCCTCCGCGCTTTATGGCTACTATGTGGTAGGGGTCGTCGGGTCCGCACAGGTCCTTCAGTGGCTGGTTCAGTATCTCGGCCTGCTCTCTCAGCTTTATGCCCAGCAGTATCAGCGCGCCGTCGTGCACATCCCAGCGCTGTCGCACCCACGACAGCTTCAGTCCGTTGTTTATGTCGATAGCTGCCAGCACCTCGGGGTAAATCAGCGAGTCGAGTCCCAGATTCTTGAAGAATGGTTGCAGACTCGGTGCCAGATACTCGTAGTTGTCGATACGAGCCACCGTCTTCTTGGCACCCAGTGCGTGTGCCAGTATACATGCATTTATGTTTAGGCTCTCTTCGGGTGTAACGCCCACAAACAGGTCGGCATTGTGCGTGCCGGCCTCTTTCAGAGCCTTTATGCTGGTGGGCGATGCGCAGTATGTCATCACGTCATACTCGCTCATCTTGGCCAGTCGCTCCTCGTCGGCGTCTATCAGCACACAGTCCTGATGTTCTCTCGAAAGCAGTTTCGCCAGGTGAGTACCTACGGCGCCTGCACCTACTATTACTATCTTCATGACTCCAGAATAGCTTTCTTTATGCCGTCTTCGTCGATACCGACGATGTGTTGCAGTTCCTTCACCGTGCCGTGCTCCACAAAGTTGTCGGGCAGACCCAGTCTCTTCACCTTCGGTGTATATCCGTGGTCGTTCATCCACTCCAGCACGGCCGATCCCAGTCCGCCTCTTATCGCACCGTTCTCAACTGTGATTATGCGCTTGAACTTCTTGCCCACCTCTTCCAGAATGTTCTCGTCGATAGGCTTTAGGAATCGCATGTCGTACAGAGCCACGCTGGCCTCGCTGCCCAGTTGCTCTATAGCGCGCATGGCGTTGTTACCCATAGGTCCGATTGTAAGCACAGCCACGTCGTCGCCGTCGTGCAGTTTGCGGCCTGTGCCCACCTTTATCTCTTCCAGCGGGCATCGCCAGTCCTGCAGTTCGCCTCCGCCTCGTGGATATCGTATCACAAATGGCCCCTTGTCGGGCAGCTGTGCCGTATACATCAGTCGGCGCAGCTCGTGCTCGTCCATAGGCGAGCATATTGTGAGGTTAGGTATCGGTCGCAGCGATGTCAGGTCGAATGCGCCGTGGTGTGTAGGTCCGTCTTCGCCCACCAGTCCGGCGCGGTCAAAACAGAACACCACGTTCAGGTTCAGCAGAGCCACGTCGTGTATTATATTGTCGAATGCACGCTGTGCAAATGCACTGTAGATATTGCAGAAAGGCAGCAGTCCGTCCTTGGCCATACCGCCGCTGAATGTCACAGCGTGTCCCTCGGCTATACCCACGTCGAATGTCCTTTCGGGCATCTCCTTCATCATTATGTTCATCGAGCATCCGCTGGGCATGGCAGGTGTCACACCTACTATCTTCGGGTTCTGCTTGGCCAGTTCCAGCAGTGTGTGTCCAAACACGTCCTGATATTTCTGTGGCTTTGTGGGGTCGTTGTCCACCAGTCGTTCGCCCGTGTCGGGGTTGAACTTTCCTGGTGCGTGCCACACGGTCACATCCTTTTCGGCCGGAGCATATCCGTGTCCCTTCTTGGTGTGCAGGTGCAGCAGTTTTGGGCCCGTCATATTTTTCAGCTGACTCAGTATGCGCACCAGTTCCTTCACGTTGTGTCCGTCAAACGGGCCAAAGTACTGTATGTTCATACCGTCGAATATGTTCTGCTGGTGCGATATTGCACTCTTCATGGCGTTTGTCAGTCTTATCAGCCCCTTCTTGCGGTCATCGTTCAGCATGCCGTGGCGGTTAAACCATCGTGCCGTCTTAAACTTTATGGCGTTATACGTCTCGTTGGTGCTCAGGTTCAGCAGATACTGCTTCATTCCGCCCACACTGCGGTCTATCGACATGTTGTTGTCGTTCAGTATTATCAGCAGGTTGTTCGGGCTGCTCGACACGTTGTTCAGTCCCTCAAAAGCCAGTCCGCCGCTCAGTGCACCGTCGCCTATCACAGCCACCACGTGTCGGTCCTTCTTTCCCTCCAGTTCGGCAGCTACGGCCATACCCAGTGCAGCCGACACCGAGTTGCTGGCGTGTCCGCAGGCAAATGTGTCGTACTCGCTCTCCTGTGGCGATGGGAAAGGCTTTATTCCGCCCAGCTTGCGGTTGGTGCAGAACTGTTCCCTGCGTCCGGTCAGTATCTTGTGGCCGTAGGCCTGATGACCCACGTCCCAAACTATTCTATCTTCGGGGGTATTAAATACGTAGTGCAGTGCTACAGTAATCTCGGTTACACCTAGACTCGAAGCCAGATGTCCCGGATTTACCGCCACCTCCTTAATAATATCTCGACGCAGTTCGTCGCACACCTGTGGTAGGTCGTCCACCTTCAGTTTTCTCAAATCCTCAGGTGTATCAATCTTATTTAAAAGAGTAAACTCAGTTTTTTCCACACAAAAAATATATTTATTTCGAGTGCAAAGTTAAGCAAATTTTATAATATTACAAAATATTTCCGCAAATTTGCACCCTTAATATATAACAATTGTAAAAATCTTGAGCTAAATCTGTCCGCTCTCCACCATCAGTACCACGCGCTCTGTCAGTCGGTCCACACCCTCAGCGTCGTACTCTTTTTTCAGCGATGCGCCGAATCCCCAGGCAAACACCTGCCAGAATCCTGCGCGTATAGGTCCCATAAATGCCTTTATCATATCATAGCTGCTCGAGTGGCATTCGCGGTCTATCAGTTTTATCAGCAGTTTGCCCTGGCTGTACGTCAGTTTCTTCATCTTCGGCTTGTATGTCTTAAATATATCCTCCTCCACGCGCTTCATGTGCTCGGCCTTAGCCTTGTCGTTGGGCAGTGTCTCCAGATACTCCGTAGTCTCTATCAGCATCATTCTAGCCTCCTTAGCTATCGGCAGCACCTTCTTCACGTTTGTCACCAGTCGCATATACTGCGAAGCCTGTCGTTTGTTCTTGAACGTCAGTTGTGGATACACATACACGTTGTTCATCTCCATATACTGTATGCTGTCGCCCTCGTGCAGCACCTTTCCCACCTTCACTGTCGGCACAAACGTAGGCGAGTCCATCTCCGCCAGCACCTGCTCGGCGGTCAACCTCTGCTCAGCCTCCTGCGCCGCAGCGCCGATAGCCAGGCATGCAAACCCTATGGAAACCATCAACCTTTTCATTTCGGCTGCAAAATTAGTCATTTCTGTCGAAATGGCAAAGAAATCTTCTTTTTTTATTTAATAACCCAATATAAGTTTGTTTGATTCTAAACTTAGGGTGGCACTTATGGCTTGCTCCGATGAGTCGAACAGCCTGTTCCGATGATTCGAAGCGATCGTTCCGATGATACCCTCATCCCCTAAAGTATCAGTCGAACAACTCGTAGAGCTGATTCGAAAATGTCTTAGAAACGACTCGGACAACCCATAGAAGATATATAAATTAGTATGGCGTCAAACGGATACATTGGTTGGTGGCATTTCTTACTGTAGAATTCTAAAAAATATGCGTTTTATTTGCTACTTCCAAAAAAACGTCGTACCTTTGCACTCCGATAAAGAGACGATAAACCAAATGAGATATAGAATTTTATTAATTTTATTTATCATATCCCTGGGTAGCTATGCTCAGGATGGACATCGATGGGAAACGGTGCTGGGGCAGGTGATGACGGCAGAGGATATGGCTGATGAGGGGTGGCAGCAGAATTATGAGATGTTGTGCGAACTGGAACAGAATCCGATAAATATTAACAGAACGACTCGTGAGGAACTGGAGGCGCTGCCTTTTCTGTCGGCACAGCAGGTGGAGGCTATAATGGAGTATCTGTATCGCTATGGCTCGATGAAATCGATGGCCGAACTGATGATGATTCGAGAGATAGGACCGCAGGAGCGACAACTGCTACAGTGCTTTGTATATGCTGGTGATGAGCCTAAGACGGCGATGCACGCTAAGCACGAACTGACTGCATCGGCACAGATACCAATGTATGAGCGCAAAGGCGATAGGAAAGGTTATCTGGGCGACAAGTATCGCCACTGGTTGCGATATCAGATGAAAATAGGTGACAAAATAAAATTGGGGCTTGTGGCATCGAAGGATGCTGGCGAGCCCTTCTTTAAGGATAAAAACAAATATGGCTACGACTACTATTCGCCATACCTGGAAATGAAAAAACTCGGTAGGCTGGAGACTCTGGTGCTGGGCAACTATCGCGTGAGTATGGGCATGGGAATGGTGATGAACAATAGTTTTGCACTGGGTAAGATTGCCATGCTGCAGAACTTGGGGCGACAGACAAACACTTTGAGGGCTCATTCGTCGCGAACAATGGGATACTTGCAGGGGGTAGGCGCTACTTTAAGACTGGCACGAAGCATGCGACTGACAGCCTTTGCATCGTATACCCCTATGGACGCAACGCTGAACAAGGAGGGCGATGCGCAGACAATAGTGACTACTGGCTATCATCGCACTCAAACTGAGATGGACAAGAAGAACAATCTACACGCGCTGAAGACGGGCGGACAACTGAGATATGATGCCCGCGGACTGCATCTGGGGCTGAACGTGCTATACGTACATCTGGACAGAAGACTGACGCCCAACAAGACGCAGACATACAACTGGTACAAACCCGAAGGTACTGAGTTTATGAATGCAAGCATAGACTATGGTTACACCCGCCATCAGTTGGCAATAAACGGTGAAACGGCAACAGATGGCAACGGCCATATAGCCACCATAAACACAGTGAGCTATGCGATGAACAATGGTCTGAGGCTGATGGCTTTGCAGCGATACTACAGCTATCAATATTCGTCGCTAGATGCGCAGAGCTATAGCGATGGAGGGCGTGTGCAAAACGAGAGTGGGGTGTACGTGGGTATGCAATGGCAACCGTCGCCACGATGGCAGCTGGCTGCTTATGCCGACTATGCCTATCATCCATGGGCTGTATATCGCAAAGAGGGGCCCACGCATCAGATGGACTATCTGATACAATGTGCCCACAACACAGGCAACTGGCGGCTGACAGCAAGATACCGACTGAAGGCGGACGACAAAGAGCATCGCACCCGACTGATAGCCGAATATGCAAATGACAACTTCAGTAGCCGAACACAACTGGATGCGGGATATCTGGCTACAGAAGAATCGGAATTGGGCGCAATGATTAGCGAGAGCCTGGCATACACTCACCGATGGTTGAGGCTGAATGTGGGGGCGGGGTACTTTCATACCGACAGCTATGACAGCCGTGTGTATCTGTATGAAAGCGGTCCGCTATATACTTACTCTATGCAGCAGCTTTATGGCGAGGGTATACGCTACTGGCTGATGCTGAGAGCAAATGCAGGACGAAATCTGATGCTTACAGCAAAGGTAGGTGTGACCGACTATTTTGACCGCACAAAAATAAGCAGCAGCTATCAGGAGATAGATCGCTCAAGTAAGACAGATGTAGACATACAGCTGCGCTGGAGGATCTAAAGTAGTTGCTGATAGAGTTGGAAGACCTGGCCGGCTACATCCTTACCATCGAAACGCTGGATGTAGTCCATACTGCGCTGGATGCGCTCCTGGCGGCCATCGGCGCCCTTAAGGCTGCGACGAATGGCATCGGCCATGCCCTCGGCATCGTCGGGGGCGACGTAGAGGCTATCGGGGCCGCCGGCCTCTTCGAGACAGCTGCCTGTGCAGGCTACTACGGGCAGACCGCAACGGATGGCCTCGATGATAGGTATGCCAAAGCCCTCGTAGACGCTGGGATAGACAAATGCCTCGGCACCGGCATAGAGTGCGGGCAGATCGGCATCGGGCACACCATGGAGTATGCGCAGGCGATGCTCAAGACCATTGGCACGGGCGTAGGCTACAAGCTTGTCGGTATAGGCAGTGTGGCGGCCTACAAGCACAAGCGAAACGTCATCGGGCAGATAATGCAGGGCCTTGAGGGCCAGCATGGTGTTTTTGCGGGGCTCGATGGAGCCGACGCTCAGCACGTAGCGGTCCAATTGAGAATGGAGAATGGAGCGCTCGGCTTTGCCGCTTGGCTTGTCCAAGAATTGAGAATTTAGAGAGGTGCTGAAGCGCTGGGCGCACGACTGGTAGATGAGGGTGATGTTATCCTCAGAAACCAGATCGCCTCCATATTCTAATATGTCGCGACGGGTGCACTCGCTGATGGCGATGATATGATCGGCCTCTTTTATGGTCTGACGGAACTTCCACTTGTATATCTGCACATCGATGGGATTGTAGAACTCGGGATGGCGCAGGAAGATAAGATCGTGGATGGTGACTACGCTCTTGATGCCGCTGCGACGGATGCCTATGGGCAGCTCGCCCGAGAGACCGTGATAGAGCTGTATGCCATCGCGCTTAAGATCGGCTACGATGCCGCGACTGCGCCAATAGGACTTTGAGAGACCGGAATTTAGAATTGAGAATTTAGAGGGGGGGTAGACGAAGGCAACGTTGGGGCGATCGATGATTTGGGTGCGCAGGTCATCGCGGCCACGGTCGGGGGCGTAGAGGTTGAGGCGCAGGGGATACTGGGCCAGATCGTTGACCAGTGTGCGGCCGTAAGAGCCCAGACCTGTGCCGTTGCGAACTATGCGCTTGGCATCGATACCTATATTAAGTGGGGGTGTAGTCATGACTTACGTGAGAAGTGTTTAAATACGAAACGCACAATGACAAAGTTTGTGGGCACAGCTATCATTAATACTGCAAACGGGGCCAGCAGGCGGTGAACACCTATCCACAGGAAGAAATTGAACAGGGCTATCTGCAGGAAGTAGTTGAAGACGTGTGCTCCGGCAAAGCCCGCACCATTGCGAGCCGAAGTGCGCTCGTGGAACGTGAAGTGGGCTGAGAGGTAATAATTGGCCAGGAAACTTAAGAAATATCCTGCCGAATAGGCTATGTTGACATTGATGAAATGCTGTAAAAGCCAATAGATGGAAAGGTGGAGGGCCGTAGACACCGCGCCCACGACACCAAACCTCATTATCTGTCCGAGTGTTTCCTTCTTTTGATGCATCAATATTGATTTTGATTGCAAAGTTAAACAAAAAAAACGAAAATGGGCGAAAAATTATTGAAAAACAAAAAAAGTTTGTATCTTTGCAATCAAATTGTTAGAAATATAAATGTATGATTCCTTTTAATAAGCCTTATTGCTCAGGTCGTGAGCTTAGTTATATACAAGAGGTGTGCCAATCGACTACTATGTCGGGCAATGGACAGTTTACCAAGCTATGTCACGGTTTCTTCGAAAAACGCTATGGTTTCCGTAAGTGCCTGCTTACCACATCGGGCACCGACGCGCTGGAGATGTGCGCCATGCTGTGCGAACTGAAACCAGGCGACGAGGTTATTGTGCCCTCGTATACGTTTGTGTCGTCGGCCATAGCATTTATCCGCGAGGGCGCGGTAATACGATTTGCTGACAGTGGCGCTGACAATCCGAATGTGACTGCAGCGGATATAGAGCCACTGATAAACGAGAAGACCAAGGTGATAGTGGTGGTGCACTATGCCGGTGTGGCTTGCGACATGGACAGCATAATGGCGCTGGCCGAGAAACACAACCTGCTGGTAGTAGAGGACGCTGCACATGCCATCGACTCGTATTATAAGGGCAAACCACTGGGAGGCATCGGACATCTGGCTGCTTTCTCTTTCCACGAGACAAAGAACATAAACTGTGGCGAGGGTGGTATGCTGGTGGTTAACGACGAAAGATTTGTGCGCAGGTCGGAGATACTTTGGGAGAAGGGTACCAACCGTGCGGAATTCTATCGCGGAATGGTGAACAAATACGGATGGTGCGACACCGGATCATCGTTTCTGCCTTCTGAGTTTAATGCAGCTTTCCTGTGGGCACAGCTGGAGCAGCTGGACGATATACAGGGTAAGCGACGCCACATATGGGAGAGCTATGACAAGGCGCTGAAGGGTAATCTGCCCAAGGGCATTACACGCCCCGAACTGCCGGAATATGCTACCAACAACTATCACATGTACTATCTGCTGTGTGAGAGTCTGGAACAGCGCACAAAACTGATGAACTATCTAAAGAACAACGGCGTGCAGACCACGTTCCACTATCTGCCTCTGCACTCTAGCGCTTACTATAAGGATAAGCATGACGGCAGGGTGCTGGAAAACTGCGACCGATATGGCGACACGCTGGTAAGATTGCCGCTATATTACGAGTTGACTGACGACGAGATACAGAAGATAGTAAAGCTTATAAAAAAGGCATGAAACAACTAGTGGATTTTCTAAAGAAACCATTCCTACGCGACTACCGCACCCTGTTTGGGCTGTGGATGCTTCTGCCTATCATAATGTGGCTAATGAAGATGACTCGCGCCAACAACTACGATATCTATCGCGGGTCGTTCTGGAATGCCGTGAGGGGATGGAATCTGTATCTGCCCAATCCTGAGGAATATGCCGACCTGCACCACTACGGACCGGTATTCTCGCTGCTATTTGCACCATTTGCCATCGGACCTAAATGGGTGGGACTGCTGTTGTGGGGTATTGCTTTGACGCTGTTCCTATATTGGGCTATACGCAAGTCGCAGTTTACCAAATACCAGCAGCTGTTCATACTGTGGTTTTGTGCGCACGAGATGCTGACTGCACTATATATGCAGCAGTTCAACATAGCCATAGCGGCCACCATACTGCTATCATACTACCTGATAGAGAAGGAGAAGGACTTCTGGGCTGCTTTCTTCATAATGCTAGGCACGTTTGTAAAGGCTTACAGCATAGTGGGACTGGCGTTTTTCTTCTTCTCGAAACATAAGGGAAAGTTAATAGTAGCCCTGATATTCTGGGCGATCGTGATGTTTGTGGCGCCAATGCCTTTCTTCCATGGATGGGACTATATAGTGAGCCAGTATCATGAATGGTATATCTCGCTGATGAACAAGAATGCCGAGAATACGGTGAACATCATGAATAACATCTCGCTGCTGGGCATGGTGCATCGTATATCGGGAGTATGGTTCAACGACCTGTGGCTCATTGTGCCGGGCATGGTGCTGTTTGCACTGCCTTACCTGCGATTCTCGCAATATAAGTATGTGGCTTTCCGCCAGACGGTGCTTGCATCGGCCTTGATGTTTATCATACTATTCTCTACAGGTAGCGAGTCGAGCGGATATATCACACCGCTGATAGGTGTGGTGGTGTGGTACACGGCGGCTCCATGGAAGCGCAGTAAATGGGATGTGGCCTTGATGGTGTTTGTATTCATACTGTCGAGCATGTCGCCCAGCGACCTCTTCCCGGCCTATCTGCGCAAGGAGTTTGTGCAGCCCTATGCCCTGAAAGCACTGCCGGTAACCATCGTGTGGCTTAAGCTTTGCTACGAGATGCTGACGAAGGATTATCAGCCCCAATTACAAACAAGTAATAACAATGAATAACGATAAGTGTATGGAAATATCAGTTGTCAGCCCCTGCTATGGTGCTCCCACTTTGTTACGCCAGTTGGTTGAGCAGATTACTGAGACGGTGTCGAAGCTCACCGATAGCTATGAGATTATACTGGTAGAGGACTGCAGTCCTGACAACAGTCGCGAGATTATTCGCGACATATGTGCTAACGATACCCATGTGAAAGGTGTGTTCCTGAGTCGTAACTTCGGACAGCAGAGTGCGCTGAATGCCGGTTACGACGTGGCACAAGGCAACTATGTGGTAACACTTGACTGCGATCTGCAGAACCCGCCGTCGCAGATTCGCGACCTGTATCTGAAGGCCAAAGAGGGCTACGACATAGTATATGCCACACGCCAGAACAGGCCTGATACATATTTTATGACTAAGGGCTCGCAGGTGTTCAACAGCCTGATGGGATTCCTAACCGACACCCAGCAGGACAAGGCTGTGGCTGAGTTTGCCATCTTTAGTCATAAGGTGATAGATGCTATGGCCCAGATGGGCGACTATCGCCGCTACTACCCGCTGATGACTCAATGGGTGGGCTTTAAGACTGCGAAAGTGGACGTGGAGCATGCTGTGAGAACTGATGGAAAAAAGTCGTCGTACTCGATAAAGAAGCGCATAGAACTGGCAGTGAGCACAGCCGTGAGTTTCTCTACAAAGTCGTTGCGACTCATAGTGTATTTCGGCACGCTAATCACACTGCTGGCTATAATAGCTGCAATCGTACTTGTGATAAAGACCATGTGTATGGACGAGGAGATAAGCGGATGGATAACGCTGTTCGTATCTATGTGGTTTATTGCCGGTATCTTGATTATGATAGTTGGTATAATCGCAGTTTATATAGGTAGCATCTTTGACGAGGTGAAGCATCGTCCAACCTACTTGGTTTCGGAAAAGTTGAACTTTGAAAAGTGACGCGATGGTGAAGAAAGTAGTAAATGCCGTAAAGTGGTTCTTCTCAAACCCTACATGTGTGTTTTTTCTGGGGTTGGCAGTGGTACTGCTGGCCACAACCCTAGAGGTGGCACGAGGGAGAAATACTAATTATTTCGACTACCAGGACTCAACACGTATGTTCTGGGAGGGACTTTCGCCCTACAACATGGAGTACGCCCAGGCACATGCCATCTACTTTCTGTATTCGCCCGTGTTCAGCGTCTTGTTCGCCCCCATATTCTATCTGCCCTGGTGGTTAGGTCCGTATGTGTGGAATATAGGTAACTATAGTCTGTTTGCCTTGGCTATAAAAATGCTGCCACAACAGCTGGATAAATACAAGCACTGGATATTCCTGTTCCTCCTGTCGGTGATCCTACAGACGGTATTCTGCTACCAGCATAACATCATTGTAGCTTATATCTATATCTTTGCATTCATACTGCTGGAACGCAACAAACCTGTCTGGGCTGTGCTGCTGATAATGATCTCTGCTACAACAAAGGTGTATGGAGCGGCCGAACTGGCTATACTGTTCTGCTATCCGAAGGTATGGCGCAACCTGGGGTTGGCTTTGGTGTTCGGTTGCCTGTTGGTGTGTCTGCCATTACTGAACCCGAACTTCGATAATCCTTTTGTGCTTTATCAACAGATGTTCGACATGATAGCAAGTCACCATAGCGACTCCGACTTCGTAGGAATTCTCTTTGCGCGTGGCATGAAACCACTGCTGCTGCCTAACTACCGAATGGTACAGATAATTGTATTCTCACTGTTGGCAGTAGCCTTCTTCTTCAGATACAAACGATGGAGAGAGTTTAGATTTAAAGTACAGGCGCTTGGTGTGCTGACTGGTTTTATGATTCTGTTCAGCGATTGTCCTGAAACGCATACCTATATTATCACCTTCCCATTCTATGCCATGGCATTCTGGCTTCGAAATAAGCGCACGTGGATAGATTGGACGCTGTTCTGGTTGCTGGTAGTAAACTTCTGCATACTGCCAACGGATGTTCTATGTCCGGCGTGGTTGCACGAGTATATACACAGAACCTACTGGATAGACGTATACACCTACTTCTTCTGCTGGCTCCGCATGCTGTGGTGGGCCGTAGGTCCTGAGGAAGGTTCAGAGTTAAAAGTGGACAGCCCGAAGTTGAGAGGGGTACTGCTTTGCTTGCTATTCCTGCTTCCTATGGGTATGCAGGCACAGACCTATCCAGGCATACGCGTATTGAAAGTGAAGGGCGTAACCTATAGATTTAGGCTAGTAGAAGGGGGAAACTTTATGATGGGTGCCCTGCCTGGCGATAAGAATGCTGATGCCGATGAGGTGCGCCGCAAGGTGGCAGTGAAGAGTTTCTACATGGGCGAAACTGAGGTGACTCAGGAACTGTGGGATGCCGTCATGCCCGAGAATAACTCGAAACAGAAGGGTGCCAAGATGCCTGTGGAGTATATCACCTACGACCAGTGTAAGGAGTTCATCGCCAAGTTGAACCAAATGACGGGACTGGTGTTTCGCTTGCCTACTGAGGCAGAATGGGAGTATGCCGCAAAAGGAGGGCGTAAGTCTAGAGGCTATCTTTATGCGGGTAGCAACAATCCCAAGGAGGTGGCCTATACCATGGAGAATGATTTCGATGATCATCACAAGCCCGTTGCCCAGCTGAAGGCCAACGAACTTGGACTCTATGATATGTCGGGCAATGTGTGGGAGTTTTGCGACGACTGGTATCGAAAGACGCCGACAAGCAAGCCCTCAAACAATTTCCATACCATCCGTGGCGGAGCATACGATTGCGATGCAAGATACAGCCGTATCACCAATCGTTTTATGTACGATCAGCGCCGAAGACGTATGGAAGTGGGATTCAGACTGGCTTTGTCAGTAAGATAAGCTAAACCATGTTTCTAAACCAATATTCAAAGAGCAGGAAGCCCTCGGGTGTCATGCTCTGAGCATCGGCGCTATCCATACGATAGAGTGGAATATCCCTGTACATAGCGGCAACCATCGAGAATGTGCTGGGCGGACCTATCAGATAATCGCACTCAGAGAGCATGAAAAGGTCTTCGGGAGCGCTACCCTGCAGGTTGTGAATACATACCTTGGGGCATAGCTTCTGGAAATGCTCCTCACTGACAGAAGGGTCGTTGGTGGAGAGATAAACATGGAGCGCTTTGCCAGGATGCATCTCGGCAAAACGATTTATGTGGTCTGCATATACCTCGTCGGAGAAGAAGAACTGTCCGTCGCGCCATTGGGCATAGTCGCCACGGCGGATATGTACTCCCAGACGGAGGATATCATCTTGTGAGTTCTGCTCAGCCTCCTGCATCTTTGCTTTGACGGGGGCTGTATACTGATCATCCAAAGTGAAGAGCTCACAAATCTCATCACGATACTTCAAGAAGAGGTCATAGTAACGCACAAACCAGCCACTCACTACGATGTTGCGATGACGTAACATCTTGCGCTCCAAGGCCTCACGGTTGCAGTCGCGATGCTTAAAACTGGCTGTAGGCAAGAGACGGAGTGCTGCCATGTATTTGGCGAAAAGATACCATCCAAAGCCAGTGAGGCTGGTATGACAGATATGGAAGTACTGATACTTATAGCTGAAACGCATGGAGATAACCTTACGGCCATGCTCTCTGCCCCACGCATAGACATGGGCGTATTGCAACAGGTTGTTGCACATCTGACTCTTATCTCTGGCAAATATCATATGCTGACATTATTTGTTATTTCAAAATACTTCTTCATCACAAGTAGTGAGACGAGTTTCTCACGTTTCTTGTCGCAGAACTGAGCTACGTGCTCGTGGGCATGCTGTATGATAGCCTCGGCCTCATCGGGATGGTCTATGTAATACTGCAGTCGCTCGTCGAGATCGGAGAAGTCTTCTTTTACCTCAATATAATGATAGTTTGGTATGAGTGTTCCCTCCATAAACCACGTCTCGCAGGTAAGCTTTGGTGTGACGGCTATAGAGTTGGATGACATAATCCATTTCAGGTTCGATGCTACGTCATTGCCCTCTAGCGACATCACGAACTTGTAGTCAAGGTGTTCGCCAATAGTCATCTTCTCACCTTGCCACTCGGGGTGGTCCTCTACGCAATCGGTCGAGGCGGCATCAACCATGGGGTGGTTTCTCCAGCGGTTCATAAACACACGGCGGTTGGGCTTGTCATCGCCTGCAGCCTCATTTCCGATATCACCACGGAATACCGCTATATTGCGCTTGTCGCGCCATGCCTTTTTATCGTTTACAAACAGAAAATGGCGCACCTTTACTAGCTTTAGTAGCACGGAGTTCTGATTATCATCGCCTAAGGGACGACTCTTAAGGATGCTGGGCACAGGTTGCAAGTCGACAATATCGCCCCACTTGAACACCCAACGCATGGACTGGTCGAAATAGCGCGCTATCTCCATCGCATCGAAATAGTACATCTTCTTTCGCAACTTAGGCTGGTCCTTGGTGCTTACGGCACTCTGCTCCCATAGTGCCCGGTCGAAAGAGCTCTCGGGCGTAAGTTTGCAGTAGTAGTCAACCCTACGCAATAGCTGTTCTTTGTCGGGCAGTCTGTCAAGTTGCCTAAGTATACTTTTTAGCCGAATGCGAAAGAAAAAAGCAGGTATCGACTGCCTCAGGTAATTCTTGAGGTAGTATGTGATATGGCTGTTCTTGCCGCTGTTCAGCATATAATAGATTTTCCGCATCTTCATATCGACTGCAAAAATACTTTTTTTCTTCCAATTCGCCAAAAAAAAGAATAATTATTTGTTCATTTACAACGAATTTGCTACCTTTGCACACATGAAAATTCTCTCTACATTACTATATGCAATTTTCTACTTCTTTTCCCTCCTGCCGCTGAGGGTGCACTACTTATTGTCGACCATGCTGTATGTGTTGCTGCGTTATGTGGTAAGATATCGTCTGAAAGTGGTCCGCAAAAACTTGTCTACCTCATTCCCGGAGAAAAGTGAAAAGGAACTTCGTCGCATCGAAAACGGTTTTTATCGTTTCTTCTGTGACTATCTGGTAGAGAGCGTTAAGCTAATGACCATAAGAAAAGAAAACCTGAAGAAACGTATGGTTTTCAAGGGTGTTGAGCAGGTAGATCAATGTATCCATGAAGGACAGTCGGTTGCTGTTTACTTAGGCCACTACTGTAACTGGGAATGGGTAACATCATTGCCCCTTTGGATTACATCCGAAGCACTTTGCGGACAGATATATCACCCTATAGAGAATAAGGCCTTCGACCGTCTGTTTCTTCGACTGCGTCAGCGTCAGGGAGCCCTTTGTATCCCCATGCAGGATACATTGCGCAGAATCATAGAGTTCCGTAGAGAAAATAAGCCTGTGGTTATTGGCTACATCAGCGACCAAAAGCCTAACTGGATTAATATACACCACTGGCTGGACTTTCTGCACCATGATACTCCTGTTCTGACTGGTGCTGAGCGCATTATCCGTAAAGCCGGACATGCCGTGTTCTATTTGGATTTGCGTCGAGTAAAACGTGGCTACTACGAGGCAGAATTCAAGCTCATTGCTCGCAATCCTAATGAGGTAGAAGATGAATTTGGTATTACTGATATCTACTACCAGATGTTGGAGCAAAGCATCATCCGCGCTCCAGAGTTATGGTTGTGGAGTCATAACCGCTGGAGTAGAACACGCGAGGAATTCAACGAGCGTTTTGAGGTGAACGACGGGAAAGTGACTAGATTAAGGTAGCATACGGTCTTGCGTCATGCGCACCATGTATTGCTGAATGATAGCTTTTAGTTCTCGTTCCATCTTTTGTTGTACTTCCACTTTGCCCTTGATGTTATTCTTCATCAACTTGTCGTCGAGACTATAGACGGCAGTTGTGGAGGTTCCGTCAAACTGCAGAACGTAGCCATAGCGTACATATTGGTAATAGCCATTTAAGTAGTTTACAGCCCAAGTGTCTTCTTTCGGGGTGTTAAGCAGGTCGATGCCAAATCCGAAGTATGGCTTGGGATAATGGAGCATTCCCAATACCGTAGGAAGAATGTCTATCTGCTGTGCAATTTTGTCGAGTGTATTGCCCTCGGGATGACTTGGATCGTATATGATGATGGGCGAGCAGAAACCACCAAGATCTGTCTGATATTCAGCATGATTGCTCATGTTGGTATGGTCGCTGGTTAATACAAAGATGGTGTTCTTGAACCAGGGCTGACGACTAGCTGTATCAAAGAATCTTCCAATTGACATGTCAGTATAACGGATACATTTGTGTATCTCCAGTTCTTCTTCAGTAAACTGCTTCTTGTATTTCTCAGGAACAGCAAATGGATGATGGCTGGATGCAGTAAACACTGATGTCATGAATGGTTGCTTCATCTTGCTCATCTCTTTTGCGAAGTACTGGAGGAATGGCTCATCCCATATAGCCCAAGTGCCATCAAAATCATCTTTGCCACATGATTCCTCATATTCAGTACGTCCATAATAGCGCTGGAAACCTATCTTCTGGGCAAAAGCCTGAAATCCCATGCTGCCATTCTGTGCACCATGGAAGAATGCTGTTTCGTATCCTTCATTGGCCAATACTCCTGCCAATCCTGTGTAATCGTTCATGGAAGAAGGAGTAAGGATGAAAGGCTCGACAAACATTGGAATACTACTGAGAATGCTGGGCATGCCGTCGATACTCTTTCGGCCATTACAGAATGAGTAAGTAAATGTGGTGCTCTTGCTGATGAGAGAGTCGACACAGGGAGTATATCCCTTGTATTTACCATCTTCGAGTGTCTTGTTAAGTGCTCCAATATATTCTCTGCCGAAACTCTCAACAATCAGTATTACAACATTCTTCTTATCCATCTGCAGAGAGTCGGATGGAGTATGTACTGGTGTGTAAACGGCCTCCATATCTTCTGCACTATTGAAGTAATTCGGTACAACAAAGACATTAGTGTCGATGGTGCGAAGAAGAGAGAAAGGCGTATTAAGCACTAATGGAGCATCTGTTGGACGTTCGGTATATTGCATGGCATTTGAAATGGTTATCGGGCGTACGGCGGTTGCAAAACCTCCGCGCATGCCTGCTATGCAAAATGGGGTAAATACAACAAGAGACAAAAGACATGCTCCTGCGTACTTCCATTTGTTGGATGTAGGAACACTCAGGCCTGGTGTGGTATAGAACTTCCAGAGGAGTGTCATAATGAGTGCAAATAGCAATACCAGATACCAGTGGTTTAGAAATTCAGTTCCTATGATATTACCTAAGTTGCCTTCACTTGAAAACTCATCAAAGACAGTAGAAGTAGTACGTCTCATCGTATATCGGAAATATACAGAGTCGGCCAGATTGATGGCAAATGCCAGTCCATTTACAATAAAAAACAACCACTTACATATCTTGTGGTATATAGCATTTTCCTTGAAAAGCAACGGGAAGAGCATCAGGACTACATATAGCGCATTGGTATAAAGGATGGCAGATGTGTCGAACATCAGTCCGCCACGCCATACATCGAAGGTGTAGTTGAAATAGCTTAAATTCTCTAACCAATACTCTATCCTGGCTACCTGATAAACCAGATAAACAAGTAGCAGATTACAAAGTACTGCAAAAAGTGGTGAGAATAACTTATTTTTCAACTGTCTCATTTTTATCTCAATATAAAACTATTATCTATCCTTAAAATCTCTCGATGCGGCTTGTAATATCGCTTTTCCAAGTGTAAGGAGTTGCTCGTTCTTCCGGCCTTCCTCGGCAATAACTTTGTTGCTCACTAAGTCGTAGCAAACAAAACCGGTACTATCAACCATTGAAAAACCATTATCAAATGTGTGGGTAGCAAAAGGCTTGGTATAAGTAGAACTTAATACATCACGACTGAAAGTGAATTCATCGTGTGAGATTCCCAATTGTCCTAATAAGGTAGCCGGCAGGTCGGTCTGATTGCAGACTTTTTCTATCTGCACTGGCTTTTTAACAGCACCACCAACCCATATCATGGGAATATGGTTCATCAAGGATGAACTCTCGTCTACTCCGTTGTGTGGTATGCCATGATCGGGCAACATTACTACGAGAGTATTCTTCCATGCTTTGCTCTTACGGAGGTTATTGATGAATTTGCCAATGCATTGATCAAGATAATAGAACGAATTAATCACCTCGTCATCGAAATGGTGTATGGGCACATCCCAGGGTACATGACTGCTCAACGTAGAATAACCGATCAAGAAGGGTGACTCAGCATTTGTGGCCATCTGATATAGTGTCTTGAAGGTGATATCATCACGTACTCCCCATTGGGCTGTCTTCTGTTCTTCTACGCTGTAATCCTTCATCCATGTGAGATTCTCAAAACCTCCACTGATGAGATAGCTGCGCATGTTGGTGAAGTTAATGTCGCCACCGTAGAGATATGAAGTGTTATAGCCTCGCTCCTTTTGTAGCGTGCGGGCAATGTTGGGTAGTGTGCGTGACTTTGATGGTATCTTCATCACCGACATTGTAGGGAATGAAGGATAACCACTTAATGCACATACTGTTCCGCGGTCGGTGCGCCATGTGTTTCCATAACAGTTAGTGAAATAGATACCTTCCCTGGCCAGCTTATTCAGATTTGGGGTAATGTCAGTTCTTCCTCCTATTTCTGTAAATACACCTCCACAGCCCTCTAACAGAATTATTATAATGTTAGGATTCTGAGTGGTAAGCAGAGTGTCGCAGTCAATGCTTTGTGTATTGTAATGCTCACTCATCAGCTTGCTGCACTCTTCGTCGCTCATAAAACTATAATCGGCATCAGCCTTATCGAATGAATCAATAAAATTAAATACCGGGTTGACAGCAGAGTGGTTGAGGAACTGATTTTGCGAGAAATACACCTGTCCGATATTGGTGGTTGATTCTCCTAATCCGCCACGTATACCTATGATAATGACAGGAATGCAAAGCAGAGCGACTATCGATTCCGTTATACGGTGGTGGCTGGGAGTTATTCTCCAACGTGGATGAGTATATGCCCACCAGATAGCAATAGAAACTATAGCTATTACAATAAGTCGGATTACTATATAGCCCAAAGAAACACTAGCCATCGCCTCTGTAGGAGTATCCAGATACTGAAGACATGTAGAGTCGAGCTTGAATAACCAGAACTCATACAGACTTGTATCGGCAACGAACGCCAATGTAATAGCAATTGCTATAAGCAAATAGTAAGCGCGTAATATGACGCGAAGAGTCTTGATTCCGCCTAACCAAATGGAAACCGCACAGACCAGGAATGGTACTATAATAATGTAAAGTGAAGTGCTGAAATCCAGACTTAGACCATTCCACAACACAGCCGGAATGTCTTGAGCAGAAAAGACTTGACTGCTATTATATAGCATAAACACAACCTTGGCGATGATAAATATTAGCATCGTCAAGAAATATGTCTTAAGAAGATAAAGAACTCTTTGTAACATTGATTTTGACAGATTATAATGCCTGCATGTCTGTTAGCTTCTTGTAGTGGCCGTCGATGGCGAGCAGATCCTCATGGGTTCCGCGCTCTACGATACGTCCCTCGTGCAATACGCAAATTTCATCTGCATTCTTGATGGTCGACAGACGATGCGCAATGGCCACTGTGGTACGTGTCTTCATCAGTCGCTCTAATGCATCCTGAACCAGTCGCTCACTCTCCGTGTCAAGAGCAGATGTAGCCTCGTCGAGGATTAGGATTGGCGGATTTTTAAGGATGGCACGGGCGATAGATACGCGCTGGCGCTGACCCCCGGACAGACGTCCACCACGATCACCGATGTTGGTGTCGAAACCATCCTCGGATGCCATTATGAAATCGTATGCGTTGGCAATCTTGGCTGCCTCATCAATCTGCTGTTGTGTGGCGTTGTCGACACCAAATGAGATGTTGTTTCGGAAGGAATCGTTGAACAATATGGCCTCCTGATTAACATTGCCGATAAGCTGGCGGAGGTCATAAATACCAAGATCCTTAACGTTAATGCCATCTATGAGCACCTCGCCCTCCTGAACATCGTAGTAGCGAGGAATGAGATCTACAAGTGTGGATTTTCCGCTACCACTCTGTCCTACAATAGCTATAGTCTTGCCCTTCGGTATTGTAAGGTTGATATCTCTTAATACCCATTGCTCGCCATAGCGGAACGATACATTGCGGAATTCTATCTGATGCTCGAAACTTGGTAAATGCTTGGGCGTAGCCACCTCTTTAATAGTATTCTCTGCCAACAATATCTTGTCAATACGCTCCATAGAAGCCAGACCTTTGGGGATATTGTATCCAACCTTAGATACCTCCTTCAGAGGGTTTATGATGGAGTATAGAATCACCATGTAATAGATGAAGGTTGGTCCGGATAGTGATTGGTCGTTAAGTACCAGAACTCCACCAAACCATAATACAATGACAATCATACATGTTCCAAGGAACTCAGAAAGTGGGTGGGCCATATTCTGGCGTATGTTAACCCACATGATATCATGACGATAGGTAGAGTTGATGTGGTTGAACTTGTTGAGCATTTTGCCTTCTGCGCAGAATGCCTTAATGATGCGAAGTCCTCCAAGGGTCTCGTCAACCACGCTCATAGTGTCACTCCATAGTGATTGTGCCTGTATACTCTGAGCCTTAAGCTTTCGACCTATCCAACCCATGAACCAGCCTATAAGAGGTATGATACCGATAGAGAAAAGTGTCAACTGCCATGAGATTACAATAAGTGTGGTGAAATACGATATGATAAGAATAGGATTCTTAAACATCAGGTCTAACGATGACGTGATGCTGGTCTCTACTTCTTGTACATCGCCTGTCATACGGGCAATGATATCGCCTTTGCGCTCCTCGGTAAAGAATCCAAGTGGCAGAGCTACTATCTTCTTATACAGCTGATTTCGCATATCCCTAACCACGCCAGTACGTATGGGAACTACGCTGGCGGATGCAAGGAAGTAGGCTATCGTTTTCAGCAGTGTTGCAAAAATGAGGAACAATCCGATAAAGAGCAGTGTTGTGGTAGAACCCATATCGGAGATGAATGTATTAATGTAATAATAGATGTTGTTGACCAGAACATCCTTAAAACTTCCATCGCTCAATTCCATCATTGATGTAACAGTGACGCTATCGTCTGTCTTGAACAGGATCTGAAGGATAGGTATCAATGCTGCAAACGAGAATATGTTTAATAGTGCCGAAAGTATATTGAACACTATCGACAATACTACATATTTCTTGTACGGTAAAACAAACCGTCTCAGAACTTGCATGAATTCTTTCATAGGGCCTCTCCTAATAATGTTGCACTTGTACTACTTGTAATCTTTACGCGTACAGTTTCGCCGATGTGATGGCCTGCCTTTGGGAATACTACCATCTTGTTCTGTTCGGTACGACCGCAGAGTTGTTCGCGACTACGCTTTGAGAATCCCTCAACCAGTACATCAAACTCCTTGCCCTCGTCCTTCTTGTTCTGAACGGCCGACATCTCTGTCTGCAGGGCGATAAGTTCGTTGAGTCGGCGAATCTTCTCGTCCTCAGGTATATCATCGGGCAGATGCTTTGAGGCGTATGTGCCTGGACGCTCTGAATATTTGAACATAAAGGCAGAATCGTAGCCAACTTCGCGCATCAGCGAGAGTGAAAGCTGATGATCTTCCTCGGTCTCAGAGTGGTAGCCAACAAAGATATCTGTAGAAAGTGCACAATCGGGGATGATGCGACGGATGGCATTTACACGATCCATATACCACTCGCGAGTGTACTTGCGGTTCATCAGTTTAAGTATCCTGTCGCTTCCGCTCTGTACTGGCAGGTGGATATGCTTGCACACGTTAGGCATTTCGGCGATGACATGGAGCGTTTCGTCGCTCATGTCCTTAGGATGCGAAGTGGTGAAGCGTACACGCATGGTTGGAACTTCCTCGGCAACTCTGCGTAACAGGGTAGGGAAGTCGATATCCTCGAACTTGTACGAATTGACGTTCTGTCCTAACAATGTTACCTCTTTGTAACCTTTATCGCGGAGGTCGCGAACCTCGCGAAGAATGCTTTCTATATCACGACTACGCTCACGACCGCGAGTGTAAGGAACGATGCAATAGTGGCAGAAATTGTTGCAGCCACGCATGATACTAACAAATCCACCAATCTTATGACCAATGCCGATACGCTGTGGTACCACGTCCTTATAAGTTTCGGTGGTAGAAAGTTCGGTGTTCATCGCCTTGTGTCCAAGTTCGGCCTGGGCAATGAGGTCGGGCAAAGACAGGTATGAGTCAGGACCTGCTACGAGGTCGCAGAAGTGGTTGTCGAGCAAATCCTGTTGTGCTCTCTCAGCCATACATCCCAATACGCCAATCAGCATTCTTGGGTTTTCGGGATTTGTCTTCTGGCGCTTACGACGTTCCGCATCCAGAGCCTCCAGACGGTGGAATATCTTCTGTTCGGCATTATCACGAACCGAACAAGTGTTCAGGAAAACTGCATCGGCCTCATCTAGTGTCTCGGTGGTTTCGTAACCAGCCATCTGCATTACCGATGCTACTACTTCAGAATCTGCCACATTCATCTGGCAGCCATACGTTTCAATATATAATTTCTTCATCATGCTAAGTATAAATAGGTTAAATTATCGGCAACGATATGCCGTTGATTTTCTGGAACACATCGAGCGCATACACATCGGTCATGCCGCTGATGTAATCTATTATCGCCATAATACGGGTTTCAAGGTCGGGCGAGTCGATATCGTACTGACTCGACACGCGACTGATAAGATGCTTTGAGTAAAAACGTTCCGGGTGCACAGCAGCATTGATAAACTTCTCCATGAGTGTCTGGATAATCTGATAACCGGATAGTTCTACATCAAGTACGGGACGACTCTTATAGATGCGCGCCATCGACAGCGCGCTGCAGTTCTTGTAGGCCTGTTGTGGCACTTCGCTTATATGGTCGATAAGGCTACCCTGGAAGTCGCCACTAAGAATTTCTTCCTCGTGCTCAACAAATACACTGACGCATTCGTTCTCGAGTTTTCCGATTACGCAGGCACGCAGATACACTACCTTTTCATTGTTATCATTAACGCCCTCGTCGTCTATGCGCTTTAATATGCGTTCCTGAGTTTCTTCGTCGAAGAATGCCAACAACATTTGCATAGTTTCGTCGTGCGAAATAATCTTAAGTTTGTGGGCGTCCTCGATGTCCATTATCTCATAGCAGATATCATCGGCTGCTTCAACAAGATATACCAACGGATGACGGGCATAGCGCAATGGTTCGCCTACCTCCGACTTGCATGGTATGCCTAGTTCTTCAGTGATTCTGCGATAGTAGGCTTTTTCGGAATCAAAGAATCCGAACTTTCCTTTCTTGCTGGCTGCACTCGATGAGTATGGATATTTTACGATACTGGCAAGTGTGGAATAAGTCATTACAAAACCACCTGGTCGGCGGCCTTTGAACTGATGGGTGAGCAAGCGGAAGGCATTGGCATTACCCTCGAAGTGAATCATATCGTTCCAGAAGATAGAACTTACTTGACGCTGGAGGTCATATCCGGCTCCCTCGGTAAAGAACGACTGGATGGCTTTCTCACCGCTATGACCAAAGGGTGGATTGCCCAAGTCGTGAGCTAGACAAGCAGTCGCTACTATCTGACCGATCTCCTGAAATAGTCCTTCTTTCAGTTCTGGATGTTTGGCAGTAAGCTGTGCAGCCACATCATTTCCCAGCGACATACCGACACTTGCCACCTCGAGAGAGTGGGTTAGTCGGTTGTGTACAAAGATGCTACCCGGGAGCGGAAATACCTGGGTCTTGTTCTGCAGACGACGGAACGGCGCAGAGAAAATAAGGCGGTCATAATCACGCTTAAACTCTGTGCGGTCGTCGTGTCGTTCAGGGTGACGATGCTCCTGACCGAGACGCTTATTTGATATAAGTTGTTGCCAATTCATCATAATCAGGGTGCAAAGGTACGAAAAATACGCGCAGTAACGGCACATTTCGCAGAAATTAACGAAAAAATCAAAAAATTAGGGCTATAAAGGGTGATTTCTAAGGTAAAAGCACTACCTTTGCACATTGATTAAAATAATATTTTAAAATATGCTGAAAATTAAAGTCGTTAACAAAGGTCACCAGCCACTGCCTCAGTATGCTACCGAGCAGAGTGCAGGTATGGACCTGAGAGCTAATATAGATGACCCCATCACGCTGAAACCCCTTGAGCGTAAGTTGATTCCAACAGGACTCCACATAGCCTTGCCCGTTGGTTTCGAGGCACAGGTTAGACCTCGCAGCGGTCTCGCACTGAAAAAGGGCATCACCGTGCTTAATACTCCAGGAACCATCGATGCTGATTATCGTGGCGAGATAGGTGTGGTACTTATAAACCTTTCGAACGAGGATTTTGTTGTTGAGGATGGTGAGCGTATTGCTCAGATGGTTATCGCACGTCATGAGCAGGGTGAGTTTATCCCCGTTGAGGTGCTCGACGAGACAGAACGTGGCGAAGGTGGATACGGACATACAGGCGTGAAGTAAATGAAAGGAATGAAGAAGATAGGACTGTCGTTGTTGCTGTTATTGTCTGTGACCACTGGTTACGGACAGCGAACCTACGATGAGTTCTTTCTCGAGGCTATGATGCAGCGACAGAAGGGCAACAGTGATGCGGCCTTCGATCTGTTGCGTCATTGCTTGGAGATAAATCCTGAGGCCCCCGAGGCTTATTACTTCCTGGCTCAATACTACAACGCCCTGAAAGATACGGATAAGAGTCTTGCCTATATAAAAAAGGCAGCCGAGCTTGATCCAGATAATGACACTTACATGGAAACCTTGGCTCAGGCTTATATCCGACAGCAGGACTACGAGGCTGCTATACCAGTGGTAGAGGGAATCTATGCTCGCGATAAAGAGCGTGAGGATTTGCTGGAGATGCTGTTCCAACTCTATCAACAGGTAGGCGACTTGACAAGTGCCGTACAGGTATTGAACCGAATAGAGGCTATAGACGGAAAGAGTGAACGCTTGTCGATGGCTAAGAGCGAAATCTACACCCGTCAAGGAAACAAGAAAGCTGCCATCGCTGAGATAAAAGCTCTTTCGGAGAAGTTTCCTAATGATTTCAATTATCTGGCATTATATGGCGAGACGCTGATGATGAACGGACAGTTGAAAAAGGCACTCAAGGTGTACGACAAGATACTGAAAGAGGAACCTGATAACAACCGAGTGCTGATGTCGCTCCGCACATATCATCAGGCATTGAACCACAAGGAAATTGCAGACTCTTTGACAGAGCGTGTGCTATTGAACAAGAACGCCACAATGGAAGAGAAAATCCTGTTGTTGCGTCAGGAGATATCGGCTAGCGAGAATGCTGGTGGCGATAGCACAAGGGTTTTGCAATTGTTTGATAAGATACTGAAACAGCCTCAGACTGATGAGAATATGGCTATCCTGTGCGCATCGTATATGAATATAAAGAAGATGCCTAAGGATACTATCAGCACAGTGCTGGCTAAGGCTTTGGAATTGGCTCCAGATAACTCTTCTGCCCGTTTGCAGTTGATAGGATATGCCTGGGAGGCTGATGATATGGAGAAGGTAATCACTCTTTGTCAGGATGCTCGTCAGTATAATCCTGATGAGATGGCATTCTATTATTATCAAGGTGTGGCGTACTATCGCCGCGATAGTCTTGACGCAGCTCTTTCGGCTTTTAAGAATGGCATCGGTGTTATCAAAGAAGATAGCGATCCTGCTATAGTATCAGATTTCTATGCTGTGATGGGTGATATCCTTCATCAGAAGGGATTACTCAGAGAGGCATACGAGGCTTACGATTCTTGCCTGCAGTGGAAGGATGATAATATGGGATGCTTGAACAACTACGCATATTTTCTTAGTGAGGAGGGTAAGCAACTTGCTAAGGCCGAACAGATGAGTTTTAAAACCATCAAGGCCGAACCAAAGAATGCTACCTATCTTGATACATACGCCTGGATACTGTATATGCTTGGTCGATACTCTGAGGCCAAGATATATATCGATCAGGCTCTACAGAATCTGGACCAGTCGCAGGACAACTCCGTGATAAAAGAACATGCAGACAAAATAAAACAAAAAATAGATCAATAATGAAACTACAAGGTATCGTTAGAATTGCCTTATTGGCATTGCCATTGATGTTTAGCTCATGTGGAATATTCAAGAAGTCCAACAAAAATCCGAAGCCGGTGATTGAACAGCAACAGACCACGGACTTCGTGAATCAGGTACGTGAGAACCAGCAGACATCTAAGTTCATAACGTCTAAGGTAAAGTTCTCGGTTGAGGTTGGCCAGCAGAAGCTTACGCTTACGGGTAACCTGAAGATGAGACGAAACGACGTGATACGTCTACAGTTGATGGCCTTCGGCTTTGTTGAGGCAGGACGTCTTGAGTTTACCAAGGACTACGTGCTGATTATGGATCGCATAAACAAGCAGTATCTCAAGGCACCATATCGTCAGGTTGACTTCTTGCGTAACAGCGGTTTGAACTTCTCTGCACTTCAGGCACTGTTCTGGAATGAACTCTTCAAACCCAATCAGGGTAGTGATGCTGTGGTACTTGATAAGGCTGCTAGCAGTTTCGCAACTATCGAGAGTGGCGACGATATGATTATCAGTCTTGAGGACGGAAAGATGGACTACAGTTGGTTGGCTAGTAAGAATACGGCTATTATCCGTATGGCTAACATCCTGTATAAGGACCGATTCAATGGTAATACCCAGTTGAACTGGGACTATTCTGATTTCGAAGTATTCGGACGTAAGATGTTCCCAAAGAAGAATCTCATCAAGTTGACAACTCCAGATAAGGAAGTGAAACTGAGCATGACGTTGAACTATCTTGGATCGGATTCTGAGTGGGAGCCAAGAACAGAAGTATCAAACAAATATCGTGAGGTAACTGTGGATGAGATACTCCGCCGATTCATGGCTCTATGATGAATAGAGTATTACCTAAAGATTTGCTCGCGATGGTGCTGATGGCACTCATCTCGTTCTCTTCGCCTGCTATGGCCCAGCAGGCGAAAAAAACGTCTGCTCAGCGACGTACTACAACTGTTAAGAAGACTACGACGAAAAAGTCTCCGGCTAAGAAGACTGCAACCAAGAAAACAACTACAGCTAATCATCCGGTGACAGTAAACAGTCTGAAGAACGAGCAGCTGAAGGTTCGTAAACAGATAGAGGAACAGCAGCGCAAACTTAAGGCTAATGAGCGCGATGTGAAGAAGCGCTTGCAGAATCTGCTTATAATTAATAATGAAATAGCCGACAAGCGTAAGTCGATTGATACTATACGCCATGATATCAATCGTCTTGATGGTGATATCATCACACTCGAAGCTCATATTAAATACCTTGATAGCGAACTTGAGGAGAGAAAGCAGCGTTTTATCAAGTCGATGCGCTATATGCATCGCAATCGCAATATGCAGAGCAAACTGATGTTTATCTTCAGTGCCAAGAATCTCTCGCAGATGTATCGCCGACTAAGGTTTGTTCGTGAGTATGCGGCTTATCAGCAGACTCAGGCCGAGGCAGTGAAGTCGATGAAGACTCAGGTGGGTGAGGCCTACGACGAGCTTACTGACACAAAGAGACAGAAGAGCGATCTGCTGGTGAGAGACGAACAGGAACGCAGATCGCTCGAAGGAAAGCAAGTTGAGCAGCAGAAGATGGTTACATCGCTGCAGAAACAGCAGAAAACCATTCAGAGCATCATTGATCAACAGAAGAAACGTGATGCTGAACTGAATGCCCAGATCGATCGTTTGATTGCACAGGAGATAGCCAGGGCAAAAGCCCGTGCTGAGGCTGAAGCTCGCAAAAAGGCGGCCGAAGCCGAAGCTAAACGTAAAGCCGAGGAACTGGCAAGAAAGAAGGCTGCAGCCGAGGCCGCACGTAAGGAGAACGAACGTCGCATAGCCGAGGCAAAAGCTAAAGAGGAGAAAGCTAAAGCTGAGGCTCGTGCTGCAGCTGCCCGTAAGAATGCAGAAGAGAAGGCTGCGGCGGAGCGTGCTGCTGCTGAAGCTGAGCGTGCACGACTGGCTGCAGAACGTAAGGCTGCTGCTGATGCGAAAGCACATGAGAAAGAGGTGGCTGAGGCTAAGAAGTCGTCAGAAGCTATATATACAGTATCTTCCGAGGACCGTCAGTTGAGCGGTAACTTCGAGAGTAATCGCGGTCGCCTGCCTATGCCAATCACTGGTAGCTATCGCATTGTTAACCACTTTGGTACCAACCACGTTACTGACGTGAAAGGTCATGTAACACTCGATAAGAAAGGTATTGACATCAAAGGTCAACCCGGTGCTGCGGTTCGTTGTATCTTCGATGGCGAGGTTAGTGCTGTGTTCAGTTATGCTGGAACTACTGTCGTGATTGTGCGTCATGGTAGCTACCTGTCGGTATACTGCGATCTGGCATCAGTCAACGTGAGTCGTGGACAAAAAGTAAGCACCCGACAGACGCTTGGTCGTGTGGGTGCTGAAGGTTTGATGCAGTTCCAGCTGCGTAAGGGCAGTGCCAAACTCAACCCGGAAGGATGGTTGGCTAGATAGACAAGTTGTTTTCCAACAGCCCTACGTAGGTCTGGATAGCATAGTCTATCTCAGAAATCTTTATGAATTCGTCAGCTGAATGTGACCGGCTTGATTCTCCAGGTCCCAACTTTAATGATGGGAATGGCATCAAGGCCTGGTCGCTCAGTGTGGGCGAACCGAATGGTTGCATTCCTCTCTTGATACATCTCTTCACGATAGGATGATCGGGCGAGATTGACGATGAATGCAAACGGAATGAACGGGCACGCAGTTCGCACTTGGTCATCTTCTTGCAGAGGAAGTTAAACAGATACTCATTCTGATAGAATTCGTTGGTGCGCACATCTATTATAAAGTGTAGAGTGTCGGGTATCACGTTGTGCTGTGTACCTCCTTCTACTACGGTTACTGTCATCTTGGTTGCTCCAAGCAGCGGACTAACCTTGCGGAACTTATAATCACGTATCCATACCAGATCGTCGAGTGCCTCGTAGATGGCATTTACTCCCTCATTTCTTGCTGCATGACCCGATTTGCCGTGAGCATAGCCGTCGATAACCATCAGTCCCTTCTCTGCGATGGCCGGCTGCATTCCTGTTGGCTCTCCAACTATTGCAACATCTATCTTGGGTAGTAGGGGTAGTACTCTGCTGAATCCGTTCTCTCCAGAAACCTCTTCTTCGGCTGAGGCTACAAAGAGTATGTTGAAGCTACGCTGACGCTGAAGCATAATGCGATAGGCCTGCAACAGTGCAACAAGTCCTCCACCGCAATCATTTGAACCAAGTCCGTACAGCATATCCCCCTCTTGGGTAGGTGTAAATGGGTCGCGTGTCCACGAGTTTACAGGCTTCACTGTGTCGATGTGAGCGTTAAGCATCACTGTTGGACGGTTGTTGTCCCAGTCAGGACAGCCCACCCAGAGATTGTTTCCCTCTCTTCCGTATGGCAGTCCCCATTTAGTCAGGTATTCAGCCAGTTTGTCGGCAGCCTTTGTTTCATCTCTACTTACCGAAGGTATGGCAATCAGCTCCTTCAGCAGTTCTACTGCGTCGTTGGTGTAGTTTGTGATGTCCATTTATTATTCAGTTTTAGCCTTAGATATCGTTAATGATAGCAACATCGACAATACCAGTACCCCGAAAATCACTGCCAATGAGATTGGTGTGGGGATTTCGATATGTGGCATGTTAATGTTCAGTCCTACCAGTTCGCCTGCGGCATTCACGTACTCGTTCATGGCCAAAAGCATCTTTACTCCTACAAAACTCAGGATTATACCCAGTCCGTATTTCAGATAGGTAAAGTACTTGGCAACGGCTGCCAGAGCAAAGTAGAGTGCTCGCAAGCCCAGGATGGCAAAGATATTTGATGTGAGTACGATAAACGGATCACGGCTCACTGAGAATACTGCTGGGATAGAGTCGACTGCAAATGCTACATCAGTTGTCTCGATTACCAGTAGTGCAATAAACAGCGGTGTTGCCAGTCGTTTGCCGTTTTCTATGATAAAGAACTTTCCCTCGTGCATCTGGTCGGTAACGGGGAAGAACTTCTTGAATAGCTTAACAAAGATGTTCTTCGAAGGGTCAACCTGCTCATCGTCGTTATGACTAAACATCTTTATTCCCGTGTAAATCAGGAATAGTCCGAACAATCCAAGTATCCACTCAAACTGAGCAATCATCGCAGTTCCGGCAAAGATGAATACACTGCGCAGAACCAGAGCGCCGAAAATTCCCCAGAACAGTACCTCGTGCTGGTATTTGCGTTGCACCCCAAAGAACGAGAATAGCATCAGGAATACAAACAGGTTGTCCATCGATAGCGATTTCTCTATCAGATAACCAGCAAGAAACTCCATCGCCTTCTCATGCGCGTCGCCTGGATAAAAAAGATATATGCCTCCGCAGAACACCAGTGATACACCGATCCACACTGCGGTCATCTTTAATGCTTCGGATACACTAACCTCGTGCTGACCTTTCTTACCGAAAGACTTCAGGTCGATAAGCAGCATAATAAATACAAGGATATAGAATAATATCCATGCCCAAAGGGGTATATTTACCATTTCCATTATATATGTTTCTTTAAATTACCGGTGCAAATTTACGAATAAACGAGCGAAATACAAAAGAAAAATGCTTTTTTTCTTATATTCCGAAAATAAGTTGTACTTTTGTACCTCGATATGCGAAACAGATTACTAGATAATGCCCCCTTGTTGCGGTTGGCGGTATGCCTTATCGTTGGTATTGTTATTGCCAATTATGTACCGTTGGCATTATCTGTCCTTCCTGCACTGGCTGTAATGGTGGTGGTAACATTGCTACTATGGAAATACGAGAACCTTCAGTCTATAGCAATCCTTGCTTGTTTCCTGCTTGTTGGCATGTTTCTTATGCAGCGGCATCTCTCTGCTTCCGATGAATCGGTGTCCATGTCCCGTCTTGACAACTCCAAGGCTTATTTCCTTAATCAGCGTGGCATGTTGCTTGACCGATTGGCGGATAGTGGTGTGGATGGCGATGCCTATGCTGTAGTAGCAGCTATGGCGTTAGGCGATAAGTCGGCTTTGACACACGAAATCCGTGATACTTATTCGGTTAGTGGTGCCTCGCATGTGTTGGCACTTAGCGGTTTACATCTGGGTATTATCTATGGCTTGCTCTGGTTGTTGCTTCCTCATCGCCGTTGGCCTGCAGTGTCTCAGACTGTAATCCTTATTGCTATATGGTTGTATGTCCTATTGGTCGGAACGCCTGTCAGTGTTGTTCGTTCGGCTGTAATGCTTACAGTGTATGGAATTCTGTCGATAGCTCATCGTAACAAAATGTCGGTCAATGCCCTTGCCTTTACGGCTATAGTCATGCTTTTGTGGAATCCCGAGTGGCTGTTTGATATCGGATTCCAACTATCGTTTATGGCTGTACTTGCGATATTACTTTTCGTACCAGTGTTCGAGGATATGTTCTCTGCTCAATATCTCCAGGAGCATCGTTGGATTCGTCGCGTATGGGGATTGACGGCTGTGTCGGTTTCTGCTCAGATTGGCGTAGCCCCGCTGATAGCTTATTACTTCGGTCGACTGTCTACTTATTTTCTGCTGACCAACTTCATTGTACTCCCTGCAGCCTATCTTATACTTGGTTTCTCGTTGATAGTGCTACTGTTCCCGTCCCTCGCGTACATATTATTATATATTGTTGATACTCTGAATGCCGTCCTACTTAGAATAACTGCTATACCAGGCTCCAGCATAGATGGCTTCCACCCAAATGTGCTCCAGGTTGTGCTTACTTATGTCATAATATTCTGTACTTATCTGCTTATAGAAAGAATAAGACCAGCACAGGGATGGAGATCATCGAGATGAGCGTGGTGATGAATGTCACCTCGGTTATCATTGTTGTGTCCTTGCCGTATTTCAGACAGAGAATGGTTCCGTAGGTCGCCACAGGCATAGCGATAACAACTGTATTGATGTTTACTACGAAACTTGAAAAGCCCAATAACGTACAAAGATAGTATATCGCGATTGGTAGTATTGCCAGTCGGAATAGTGTAGTAGCATAGACCGTGCTGTTGCCCAATAGCGACTTTATCGACAGGTTCGACATCGAAGAGCCGATAATAAGCAGTGCGGCAGGTACTGTGATGTTGCCTATCATCGTGAGCGGCTGACTGATGCATTCGGGGATGTTGTCGATTCTCAGTGCCACTATCAGCATCGTAAGATATGCTGCCAGCATTGGGGTAGAGTAGAGTACTTTCTTCTGAATTCTGCTTTCCTCAACTTCACTTTTGCCTGTAATCAGTATTGTGCCGATGGTAAACACTGCAAATGTATTTACCACATTCAGCACCGCAGCATAGAACACAGCCTCGTGGCCGAATATCGAGGCTACTACAGGATATCCCATAAATCCTACGTTGCCAAACATCAGTGCAAATCCGATAGCTCCCTCATCGTCTTTCTTCTTGGTGAGGTAGCGAGGCAATACGAATGCTACTCCCGTAAGTACAGCATAGGTGATAACGCTTATCAGCAGCAGGGGCAGAATATACTCACGGTCGGGCAACTCACCCGTCATTGCTGACGACAGAATCAGTGCCGGACAAGTCATATTAATCACCAACCTCGACAGTTGCCTGTCAAAGTCGCCTCCTAAATATCTCAGTTTGCCTGCTACGTATCCTACGATAACAATCGCAAACAGCGTCATCATTACTACAAACATACACTATATGGGTATTAAAAAAGCCCCAATTGTTGGGGCTTTTAGTTTACATATATCCTAACCACCTCAATATATCGTTGAGGTTTGCAAATACCATTAGGAGTATCAGCAGTCCGAATCCTACGTACTCGGCACGGATCATGAATGTCTCTGATGGCTTGCGGCGTGTAATCATCTCGTACATCAGGAACAGTACGTGTCCACCGTCGAGTGCGGGGATAGGCAGTATGTTCATGAATGCCAGAATAATGCTCAAGAAGGCAGTCATCTTCCAGAAGAGATACCAGTCCCAAACTGGTGGGAACAGACTTCCGATAGCTCCGAAACCACCAATCGACTTAGCTCCATCGGCTGTGAACACATATTTCATGTCGCCTACATAGCCCTTCAATACATTGATTCCGTATGCTATACCGGCTGGGAAACTCTCAAAGAATCCGTATTCCTTTGTTATGGGCTCATAGAGTCCGGCAACGGTCTTGACCATAAATCCTAGCTTAAGCTCTGGAGTAAGTGTTACTGCGGCTGTGTCTGCAATCATTGCTGTTACAGCTTTTGATGCATCGGTGCTGTCTTTTACCAGACCTTCGCGCTCGTATACGATTGATACGGTGCGAATCTTCAGACTGTCGGCCTGTGTCTTGGCTCCGGTCATCATATCCTCAAGCACACCCAGCTGGTCGGTAAACTCGTTGTAACTATCTACGGGTTTGCCGTTGATGCCTACAATCTTGTCGCCCTTCTGCAGTCCCATCTTGGCCGCAGGTGTTCCTTCCATCACGCTGTCTACGACAGCAGGAATCAGTGGACGCACAAACGAGGGCTCTGCCTTAAGCATACCCAGCAGATTGATCTCGCCTGGCAGACTGATGCTCATCGCCTTACTATCGCGGATGATGTCGGCACGAGTAGCCTCACTCAGGTCGCGATACATGTCAGCACTGAAGTCCTTGAACTCGCCCTTATCTGTACCTACCAGTATATCGCCATCCTGGAATCCGTACTGCTTGGCTTCGGTATTGAACTTCATACCCATAGTCATGTTCTTTACTGGGATATAGGTATCGCCCCAGTAGAACAGTATCATCGAGTAGATAAACAGAGCCAACAGGAAGTTTACCAGCACACCGCCAATCATCACCAGCAGACGCTGCCAGGCGGGTTTGCTGCGGAACTCCCAAGGTTGCTCGGGCTGTTTCATCTGTTCGGTATCAAAACTCTCGTCTATCATTCCTGCTATCTTGCAGTATCCACCCAGTGGCAACCAACCTACACCATACTGTGTATCGCTGTTCTTGGGCTTGAACTTAAACAGGCTTCCGTCCCATTTCCAGATGCTTGGGTCGAAGAAGAGATAGAATTTTTCTACACGTATGCCAAAAAGCTTGGCAAAGAAGAAGTGGCCACCCTCATGGAGCAGCACCAGCAGGCCAATGGCCAGCATGAATTGTAAAAGTCTAATTAAAAAGATATCCATGATTGATTATTTGTTCATTAATTCTGTAGCTATGCGACGAGCCTCGGCATCGGTAGCGATGTAAGTATCGTAGCTTGGGTTCTTGTCGAATGTGGCACGCTGCATGGTCTCGGCGATGATGTCGCCCATCTGCAGGAATCCGCACTTGTCCTCCAGGAATCCGCGGTTTACTATCTCATTTGCTGCATTAACGATACAAGGCATGTTTCCGCCCTTGTCGATAGCCTCGAAGGCTAGTGCCAGACAGCGGAACTTCTCCAGGTCGGGCTCGAAGAACTCCAGATGCTGGGCCTTGAACAGGTCAAGGCGTTCACCGCTCAGGTGCAGTCGCTGTGGGAATGAGAATGCATACTGGATAGGCAGACGCATATCGGGTACACCAAGCTGGGCCTTTACGCTACCATCCTGGAACTGAACTGCTGAGTGAACAATACTCTGTGGGTGAACCAATACCTGAATCTGCTTGGCATCTACGCCAAACAGCCACTTGGCCTCGATTACCTCAAAACCCTTGTTCATCATCGATGCAGAGTCGATAGTGATCTTAGCGCCCATATCCCATGTTGGGTGGCGCAGGGCGTCGGCCTTGGTCACGTGGGCTATCTCCTCCATCGACTTCAGACGGAACGGACCGCCAGAGGCTGTCAACAGAATCTTTTCTATAGGATTCTGATCCTCGCCTACCAGACTCTGGAATATGGCTGAGTGCTCGCTGTCAACGGGTAGGATAGGAGTGTGATACTGCTGTGCGAGAGCCAGAATCAGCTCACCGGCTACTACCAGCGTCTCCTTGTTGGCCAGACAGATGGTCTTACCAGCCTTGATAGCGTGGATGGTGGGGTTTAGTCCTGAGAAACCTACCATCGCGGTCAGTACCATATTGATTGGACCTGCCTCTACTATTTCGTTCAGTGCCTGTGCTCCGGCATATACCTTTACATCCGGCATGTCGCTCATCAGCGATTTCAGTTCATCGTATCTGGCCTCGTTGGCTATCACGATGGCGGCGGGCTTAAACTTATGAGCCTGCTCGGCCAATAGCTCCACCTTATTATTAGCTGTCAGGCAGTAAACCTCGTAAAGGTCACTGTGCTCCTCGATTACCTGGAGCGCCTGGGTGCCTATCGACCCCGTAGAGCCGAGAATTGCTATTTGTTTCTTCATAACTCTAAAATGCCTTCCGGCAGTTTTACTATTATTTGTTGCTTCTTTGTATCAACATTTGTAATCAGCTCTTCCGATGCGGGAATCAGTTTGCCGTCTTCCAGTTCGAAGAGTATGTTCATCGTCGAGTCGTCGACCGATGCGATGCGACCTGCTACTTTGCCGGTGTTAGCATCTATCAGCTCAAAGCCTACGATAGCTGCCCACGACAGCTGCTCGTTATCATCTTCTGCCATCTCGCGGGGGAAGTAAACCTCGCAACCGGTCAACTCTCTGGCACGCTCCTGTGTGTCTATGCCCTCAAACTTCATCAGAGCATTGTCGTCGGTCTTAAAGCGATACTCCTCGATAAAGAATGGAACCAGTATCCCGTCGATGTCGAGCACCAGATAGTCTGCGTCGGTGCGGTCGAACACGTCGTCGTCGAAGAGGAACGATATCTCCCCCTTCACGCCGTGCGCCTTACCCAGCTTACCTATCTTATATACTTCTTCTTGTCTTATCATCCTCTTATTATCTTTGCACCCAGAGCGTTCAGTCGGCCCTCGATGTTCTCATATCCGCGGTCTATCTGTTCGATGTTGTCTATGCGGCTTGTGCCGGTTGCACTCATTGCTGCTATCAGCAGGGCGATACCGGCGCGGATATCGGGACTTGACATTCGTCCGCCGCGCAGCGTAATCTTGCGGTCGTGACCTACTACCACAGCACGGTGTGGGTCGCAGAGTATTATCTGTGCACCCATGTCGATGAGTTTATCCACAAAGAATAGGCGGCTTTCAAACATCTTCTGATGGAACAATACGCTGCCGCGTGCCTGAGTGGCTACTACTATCAGCACACTCAGCAGGTCTGGAGTCAGTCCGGGCCAAGGAGCGTCGGCCAGCGTCATGATAGTTCCGTCCATAAACGATTGTATCTCGTAGTGCTTCTGGCGTGGAACCCACAGGTCATCACCCTCAACCTTTATCTTTACGCCCAGTCGGCGGAAAGCATCGGGGATTATTCCCAGATTCTCCACACTTACGTTCTTGATGCGTATACCGTCGCCGCACATTGCTGCCATACCGATAAACGATCCCACCTCAATCATGTCGGGCAGTATCTTATGTTCGGTGCTGTGCAGACTTGCCACACCTTCGATTGTCAGCAGGTTCGAAGCTATGCCGCTTATGCGTGCACCCATGTTGTTCAGCATCTTACAGAGCTGTTGCAGGTAGGGCTCACAGGCAGCATTATAGATTGTTGTGGTGCCTTTTGCAAATACTGCTGCCATTATGATGTTGGCAGTACCTGTAACCGAAGCCTCGTCCAGCAGCATGTATGTGCCCTTCAGCTTCTTGGCCGATATCTCATACACATCTCGACCTTCTACACGATTGAATGTAGCGCCCAGTTTCTCGAAACCCAGGAAGTGGGTGTCCAGTCTGCGGCGTCCAATTTTGTCACCACCGGGTTTGGTTATGATAGCCTTTCCCATGCGGGCCAGCAGCGGACCGATCATCATCACGCTGCCTCTCAGAGCTGCGCACTTCTGCACAAACTCGTCGCTCTCCAGATAGTCCAGTCTCAACTCGTCGGCCTGGAACGAATATGTATTCTCCTCCCTCTTCGAAACCTTAACACCAATATCACGCAGCAGCTGTATCAGGTTGTTTACATCTCTGATATTGGGGATGTTGCGGATAATCACCTCTTCCTCTGTCAACAGAGTTGCACAGATTACCTGCAGTGCCTCGTTCTTGGCACCCTGTGGTGTGATGGTTCCTTGCAGCAGATGGCCGCCTTCGATGATAAATGATGCCATATCGGTTACTTCTTTTTCTTCTTTTTCTCTTCCGGCTGAACCACTTTCTCAAACTTAAACGAGTTCAGATCTATCTGTATCGCTCCGTTGGTGTATCTGGCCAGATCGTCGGCAATACGCTCGTCGTCCATATATCCGTGTCCGTACAGAGCCAGGTCACGCTTCATCTGGTTGGCTGTGTATCTCACCAGTGCATCGCGCTCCTCGCCGTCGGGCATAGTCATCAGTTTCTTAAACAACTCCTCAACCAGTCGTCCGTAGTGGCGCAGTCTTACTCCGTCCTTAGGCAACTTCATTGGCTGTGGCTTTGTCAGTATGTTGTCGGCCTCACTTATGTCGTAGGGCCAGTCTATCTCAAGTTCTCTGTGACTCATCAGGTACAGATGGTTCCACAGAGTCTGCTCAAAGTCGTCGTTCTCCTTCAGCTGAGGATTCTTTGTTTCCATCAGTTTTATGATGGTGTATGCACACTGCAGTCGCTCCTCCTTTGTGGGCAACTCGCATGCGTGCTCTATCATCTTCTGAATCTCGCGTCCGTACTCCGACATCACGAGCTTCTCTCGCTGGGTGTTGTAATCTAATCCTTTTATATCCATTTCTAAATACTAATTTCTTAATTAAAGCAGTTTCTTCGGAAGCTTTGCTACAAAGTCCTTCAGATAGTATGGCACAAAGTAGGCCACATCCTCTGTCTTATCATTCAGCAGTCGCTTCTCGGCCAGAGGTTGCATCCACTTGGCCAGAGGTTCTATACCCTCAATCAGGTGCGCATTCGGGTGATTGATAGTCTCCATGCATTTCTTTGCACCGTTGCCGAAGAAGTACACGGGGTGCTTTTCCAGGTATTCCTTGTATGTCTCTTCGGTCACTATGTCGGCACCAATCTCGCGTACGGGCTTCAGTGCTCTGTCGTATATTCCGGCATACACCTCCATGCGTCGGGCGTCCAACATCGGACACAGCAGGGCGTCCTCTTCTGGTATCTCTCTCAGCAACACGGGCACGCAGAGCAACTCCAGTGTTGGTACGGCTATCAATTTCAGGTTTCTTCCGTAGCAGATACCTTTGGCCATCGATACGCCGATACGCAGTCCGGTATACGATCCAGGACCGCAACTTACTGCTACCGCATCAAACGGGATGGCGTGATTATCTGTAAACGAGAGAGCCTCGTCAACCATCGTACCCAGACTCTCGGCATGGTTAGGTCCGCTGTGATCTTCCTGCTGGAATATTACGTGCGAATCTTCCGAGACGGCTACCGAACATACATCTGTACTTGTTTCAATATGTAATATCGTCGACATATTATTTCTTTTCCTTTTGTTAATAGAGTGCAAAGGTACGCATTTTTTTGTCAATAGCCATCGTTTTATCAGAAATTAACGTAGCAAGGGCGTGGTAAGACAGTGGTAAGACGATGCTAAGACAGTGCTAAGGGCGTAGGTATATCGAAACTATATGGTAGCTGTATCATAGCCGCCCCTTATATAATATATAATAAGGTGTATGCGATTTTGTAATTGATGATAATCAAGAGTAGTGTAAAATTTGCACTAAAATTGAAAATTTCTCTCGAAAAGTTTTGGTAGTTCAAAAAAAAGCCGTACCTTTGCACCCGCAAATCAGGAACACCACCTGACAAGCAAACAAAAAGAAAGAGTTCTTTGAAAGATTTACATAGACAGAAGTAGTACAAGAAGCGAGAGCAGAAATGCTCTTGGGTAAATGAACAAACCGTTTCAATTTCTTGAATTTGGATAGTCGTTCTGAGACAGATAATGAAAGATTTAAATTTTTACAAGGCTTCTAGGAACGAGTGCAATGAAAGCTTGCTTTCGATTGCCGAGTGACGACGAAGACTCGTAAATTTTTATCAAAGATACAAATTTACAATGAAGAGTTTGATCCTGGCTCAGGATGAACGCTAGCTACAGGCTTAACACATGCAAGTCGAGGGGCAGCATGATCGAAGCTTGCTTTGATTGATGGCGACCGGCGCACGGGTGAGTAACGCGTATCCAACCTTCCCTATAGTAGAGAATAGCCCGGCGAAAGTCGGATTAATGCTCTATGTTGTATTTAGAAGACATCTGAAGAATACCAAAGGTTTACCGCTATAGGATGGGGATGCGTCTGATTAGGTAGTAGGCGGGGTAACGGCCCACCTAGCCGACGATCAGTAGGGGTTCTGAGAGGAAGGTCCCCCACATTGGAACTGAGACACGGTCCAAACTCCTACGGGAGGCAGCAGTGAGGAATATTGGTCAATGGACGGAAGTCTGAACCAGCCAAGTAGCGTGCAGGATGACGGCCCTATGGGTTGTAAACTGCTTTTATATAGGGATAAAGTCGGGGACGTGTCCCCGTTTGTAGGTACTATATGAATAAGGACCGGCTAATTCCGTGCCAGCAGCCGCGGTAATACGGAAGGTCCGGGCGTTATCCGGATTTATTGGGTTTAAAGGGAGCGCAGGCTGATGATTAAGCGTGACGTGAAATGTAGCCGCTCAACGGCTGAACTGCGTCGCGAACTGGTTATCTTGAGTGAGTTCGATGTTGGCGGAATTCGTGGTGTAGCGGTGAAATGCTTAGATATCACGAAGAACTCCGATTGCGAAGGCAGCCAACAAGGCCTTTACTGACGCTAAAGCTCGAAGGTGCGGGTATCGAACAGGATTAGATACCCTGGTAGTCCGCACGGTAAACGATGGATGCCCGCTGTTTGCGATATACTGTGAGCGGCCAAGAGAAATCGTTAAGCATCCCACCTGGGGAGTACGCCGGCAACGGTGAAACTCAAAGGAATTGACGGGGGCCCGCACAAGCGGAGGAACATGTGGTTTAATTCGATGATACGCGAGGAACCTTACCCGGGCTTGAACTGCCAGCGAACGATACAGAGATGTTGAGGCCCTTCGGGGCGCTGGTGGAGGTGCTGCATGGTTGTCGTCAGCTCGTGCCGTGAGGTGTCGGCTTAAGTGCCATAACGAGCGCAACCCCTGTCCGTAGTTGCCATCAGGTAGTGCTGGGCACTCTGCGGATACTGCCACCGTAAGGTGTGAGGAAGGTGGGGATGACGTCAAATCAGCACGGCCCTTACGTCCGGGGCTACACACGTGTTACAATGGGGAGTACAGAGAGTCGGTCGTCAGCAATTGCGATCCAATCCTTAAAGCTCTCCTCAGTTCGGATTGGGGTCTGCAACCCGACCCCATGAAGCTGGATTCGCTAGTAATCGCGCATCAGCCATGGCGCGGTGAATACGTTCCCGGGCCTTGTACACACCGCCCGTCAAGCCATGAAAGCCGGGGGCGCCTGAAGTCCGTGACCGCGAGGGTCGGCCTAGGGTGAAACCGGTGATTGGGGCTAAGTCGTAACAAGGTAGCCGTACCGGAAGGTGCGGCTGGAACACCTCCTTTCTGGAGAGAATGACTATTGTCAAGTGAATAGTGAAAAGTGAATAGTGAATAGTTTGCTACCGCTCTTCATGACTCATCAGAGGTTTGGGTCTTGACCCAGTGCTTCTTTACTGCTGATGTTTATTATATAGAGAATGTATGAGGCTGGGCAGAGGCACCCCCTCTGACCTCTGTGCATAGAAGTTATGCATTGCCATAGTCCTATAGCTCAGTTGGTTAGAGCGCCACACTGATAATGTGGAGGTCGGCAGTTCAAGTCTGCCTGGGACTACCTCATGATGTATGATGTATGAGGGAAGATGTATGAGGTCATGATTCATCCCTCAGCCGTCAGCCATCGGACCTCTCTTTTGGGGGATTAGCTCAGCTGGCTAGAGCACCTGCTTTGCAAGCAGGGGGTCAACGGTTCGAATCCGTTATTCTCCACGTAGTGAGAATAGGAAAGACGCAGCGTAGGCGAAGTCAATCCTAAACCCGACACGGAAGTGGGAGGGTGTTTCTCACAGAGATCTTTGACATATTGACACACAAGACTGTAAGTAAAGACTTTAAGTTAAAGACTGAGTTTTTTTTTGAAACTCTCAATTTACAGCTGAAAGTATGAGCTAAATGGCGAAAGAAAGTTAGGGCGTCTGGTGGATGCCTTGGCTCTCGGAGGCGATGAAGGACGTGATAAGCTGCGATAAGCCGCGGGTAGGTGCAAATGACCTCTGATCCGCGGATTTCCGAATGGGACAACCCAGCCGGCTGAAGGCCGGTTATCCTTATGTATTGTAAGGAGGCGAACGCAGGGAACTGAAACATCTTAGTACCTGCAGGAAGAGAAAATAAGTTAATGATTCCCCCAGTAGTGGCGAGCGACCGGGGAAGAGCCCAAACCGCATGTGTGGCGACGCACCTGCGGGGTTGTAGGACCACGCCGTGGTACACTGATCATGAGAAGAATGTTCTGGAAAGTTCAACCACAGAGGATGATAGTTCCGTAATCGAAGTGAGATGTGACCTAGTGGTATCCTGAGTAACGCGGAGCACGAGGAATTCTGCGCGAATCCGCCGGGACCATCCGGCAAGGCTAAATACTCCCGAGAGACCGATAGTGTACCAGTACCGTGAGGGAAAGGTGAAAAGCACCCCGACGAGGGGAGTGAAATAGTACCTGAAACCAGTCGCCTACAAGCGGTCGGAGCATGCTTTGCATGTGACGGCGTGCCTTTTGCATAATGAACCTACGAGTCACCATCACAGGCGAGGTTAAGTATCTAAGATACGCAACCGCAGTGAAAGCGAGCCTGAAGAGGGCGTCAAGTCTGTGGGGGTGGACGCGAAACCGAGTGATCTACACATGTCCAGGGTGAAGTCCCGGTAACACGGGATGGAGGCCCGCACCGATAAGCGTTGAAAAGCTTCCGGATGAGGTGTGTGTAGGAGTGAAAGGCCAATCAAAC
>JAEEGJ010003347.1_pt1 | contig 62874 bp, 50 predicted proteins | sample 8958761 | NCBI WGS metagenome assembly JAEEGJ01 (sample SAMN16246546, study PRJNA631951) | gut metagenome | biome: gut microbiome; feature: rumen; material: RS-attached | host: Bos | place: Iran: Karaj | collected 2018-10 | reverse complement strand
GATCAAATACATCATGCGGCAAAAGGAACATCACAGGAAGGTTACATTCGCGGAAGAGTATCGTGCTTTCCTTGAAGAGAACGGCATAGCCATAGACGAGCGTTACTTTTTGCGGGACGATTAGTGGCGTGCCTTCAGCACGCTGTGGTCATGTCGCATCGGCAACCCCACACTGCGCTCCACTTCGTTGCGCTTATGTGGGGTTATTAATGTTTCGTGCTTTCAGTACGGGGTATCCCCAGTCTTCACGATTGCATGGTGAGTTTTTTTCGCATATTTTCCGCAATTCCGCATAGATTTCCGCAAAAAAGTGTATTTTCGCCCTCTCAAATATCCCGAAACGATGCCCAGAGGAAAATCCACATGCAAAGTGCTGAAAGAGGTGCGGCGGAAGATTGCCGACGCCAACAATATCCCGCTGCAGGAGCGCGAATGCACCCACACGGGCGACTGCGCGGGCACGTGCCCCTACTGCGAGTCGGAGGTGCGCTACCTCGAACGCGAACTGTCGAAACGCCGCGCCCTCGGCAAAGCCGTGGCGGTGGCAGGCATCGCCCTCTCGGCGGTGACGATGGCCGGCTGCGCGACTTCCGAGCCCGTAACGTCCACTGACAAATCCTGCAAAACATCCGGCCGGCACGTCACGGAGACGAAGATCACGAGGGGCATCGTACTGGACATCGCACCAAAGGAAAACGTTACCAAACCGAATACCAACAAAAACGACATTGACACGGTTGGAAATGACACCTTCACCACGGCGGGCATCATAATCCCGTTTGATCCAAGGGATTCCGAAGACCAGGAGCCGGCATCGGAGTATATTCCGGGGTTTCATTCCGCTATTTTCAAAGAAGGAAATTTCGAGGAATGGCTGGGCAGCCAACTTCTAATGTTCCGGTCTTACATGCAGGATTCCCGACTCGATGATGCTGAAATCCGATTCTTTGTAGAGGAAAATGGTACCGTCACGTCGGTGAACATTCTGAACATGCCGCATGTTTACAATCCGGAAGACGAAAAGTTCCATGCAAAAGTCATCGCGGTGATCAGCGGTTCCGAATGGACACCCGCCACCGTTTCCGACGGCAAGCCTGTCTCCTCCATCGTCACCGTTCGCCTGCGGGATCTGCGGTGATCGGCGAATTTTACGAATTAGGCGAATTATTATCTCATCCTTTAACCCTTAACCATCTAACCTTCTAACCTTCTAACTCGCAAATCTCCCCGCTCTTAAAATCAATCCGAAACACCCGCTGCTCCACCCCGTTCGTCACGCACAGCAATGACGCTTTCAAAATACTGTTGTAGCGGCCGGCCTGCTCCACCACCTGCTGCGTGAGCTTCACGTGCGGGGCTTTGCACTCGACCACCATATACGGCTGCAGCTCGTCGTCGAAGACCACCAAATCGTAACGCTGCGTCATTCCGTTGACCGTTACCGCGTGCTCAACAGAAAGGTGCGACAACGGAAACCCCTTGACATTCAACAGGTAAAGGATGAAAACCTGTCGCACGCGCTCCTCGGGCGTGAGCGCGACCCACTTCTGCCGAACAGGATCGAAAACCTCCTGCTGCTGTCCATTTTCCCGTATTTTTAATGTGAATGCCATTACTTGTTGTTATTCATTTTTTCATTCATCAATTATCATACGTCATTTTTCATTCATCCCAGGGCTCGCTGCGCTCACCCTGGACTAACACGTGTCGGGCTTTCAGCCCTTTTGGAATCATTCATAATTCTTAATTGTCCCTACCCTAACTTGGCCTTGTACGATGCGTAATCCCCAGGTTGCGCCAACATCTCGAAGTTGCCGTCCTGGTGGATGACCCCGATGGCGGGATGCGCCACCCCGTTGAAGAAGGTGGTTTTCACCATCGTGTAGTGGATCATGTCGTCGAAGACGATGCGGTCGCCGATCTCCAACGGCTCGGGGAAGGCGAAGTCGCCCATGCCGATGAAGTCGCCGGCCAGACAGGAGCAGCCGCCCAAGCGATAGACGTGCTTGCTGTTCTCGTCGGGTTCGGTGGCACCGAGCACCGTCGGTTTGTAGGGCATTTCGAGACAATCCGGCATGTGGCAGGCGAAGGAGACGTTGAGCATCGCGATTTTGATGCCCTTGTTCTCCACGATGTCCTCCACGGTGGAAGTCAGCACGCCGGTCTGCCAGCCCACAGCCTCGCCCGGTTCGAGAATCACCTCCTCCAAGTTCGGGTAGCGGCTGCGGAAATCCTGCAGCAACCCGATGAGGTGCGGGATGTTGTAGTCGGCGCGGGTGATGTGGTGCCCGCCGCCCATGTTGAACCATTTGCACTGCTTGATGAGGTCGGAGAACTTCTCCTCCGTGGCCTTCAGACAGCGTTCGAGGGCGTAGCTGTCGTTCTCGCAGAGCACGTGGAAGTGCAGACCCTCGATGCCTTCGGGCAGGGTGTCGGGCATGTCGTCGCGCAGGATGCCCAAGCGCGAACCCGGCACGGCAGGGTTGTAAAGATCAGTCTCGATTTCCGAGTATTCGGGGTTGATGCGCAGTCCGAGCGAGACCTTTTTGGGAAAGGCGGCGGCCTGCCCGCGGAACCGCTCATACTGTCCCAACGAGTTGAACGTCAGGTGACTGCTGTACATGAGCAGCTGCTCGAAGTCGTTGTCGGTATAGACGGGCGCGTAGGTGTGGGCCTCGCAGCCCATCTCCTCGGCGATGAGCCGCGCCTCGTTCACGGAGCTGGCGGTGGCGCCGCTCAGCCACTCGTTGATGATCGGGAACGACGGCCAAAATGCGTAGCCTTTCAATGCGCATATAATTTTCACGCCGGCTTCTTTCTGCACGAGGTCCAGGAGCTGCAAATTCGCTAACAGAGCCTCTTCGGAGAGGATGTAGCAGGGGGAGGGGAGGAAGTTGTATAAATTCATAATTAAGAATGCATAATTAAGAATTGAGGATTAAGAATTGAGGATTAAGAATTGAGGATTAAGAATTGTTGTCCGTGATTTTTCCGATGATGAAAAACACCATCCAAAAGATGAGGACGCTTCCGCCTGTTATGGTCATAACGCTTCCGCCAGGCCATTTGCATAACATAAATACAATGCCTAACCCGAAGACAATCAATGCATAAATCAGCAACTTTTTCATAAACGCCTTATATCCGGCGGAATGGATCAAATCTTTAATATTGGCCATAATGATGCTTGTTTGAAAGCGCAAAATTACAAAAAATGTGGTATATCTCCGCGTAGTTTATCTCCGCGTAGTTTATCTCCGCGTATCTCGCGTATCTACACGTAAATATTTTTCATTCTACATTCTGCATTCTACATTAAAAAAGGGGAACCCTTCCGAGTCCCCCAAAAAAATTATGCATTATGAATTATGAATTATGAATTACCTCAATGGTTCTCCTTGAACAGTTTCAGTCGCTCCTCTAAAACCGGGAATTGGCTGCGCGGGGTCAGGGAGACGCAGGCGCGCAAGCCCTCACTGCGGTCGCTGCCGCAGGTGCTCAGCGAGATGGCGCTGACACCGTAGTACAGGAACTCGTGCAGGAGCTCTTCGCTGCTCATGCCGGGGTAGGCCACGGTGAAGTAGAAACCGTCGGCAAGAGGCTTGTCGCCGTCCTTGTCATAGACAATCTCGAAGCCGTTGTCCAGGAACATCTTCTTCATGATGGAGGCCTTTTCGCCGTATTCCTTCACGTCTTCGATGTAGTTGTAGGTGCCGTCGTTGCAGCCCTTGAGGATGGCAGCCATGGCGTATTGCGCAGAGTGGGAGACGCCTGAGCTGATGGCATAGACGGTGCCGTAGATGATGGCGCGGCCTAATTTCTTCATCCGGAAGTAGGGCTCCAGATCGTCGAACTCTCTGTTGTAGAGTTTCTTGGACATAATCATCAGGGCGATACGCTCACCGGCGTAGCTGAAGGCCTTGGAACCGGAAATCAGCAAGGCGTAGTTGTCGGTGTATTTGCCGACGCTTGGCTGGTAAGGCGGGATGCCCGGGGCGGAGATGTTCTGGCGGAAGTCCATGCCGAAATAGGCAAGGTCTTCGAACACGAACACATCGTACTTGTTGGCCACGTCGCCGATGATTTGCAGCTCCTCTTCGGTGAAACAGATCCATGACGGGTTGTTGGGGTTGGAGTACATGATGGTGTGGATGTTACCCTTTTCAAGGTAACTCTCTAATTTGGCTCTCAATTTCGCGCCGCGGTGCTCATAGACATCGAAGGTTTCGTATTTGAGGCCCATGACGCGGTGCTGTTGCTTCTGCACGGGGAAACCGGGGTCAATGAACAGGGTGGTGTCGCGCTCTTTGCGGCAACGCACGAAGGTCATGAAGCCGGCCATGCCGCCCATCATGGAACCCACAGTCGGGATGCAGTTTTCGGGATCGACTTCAAGGTCGATGAAGTTTTTGACGAAGCGTGCAGCCTCTTGTTTCAGAGCGGGAATACCCTCAATGTCAGGGTAGATGGCGGCGACACCCTTCTTCAGGGCTTCGATCTGCGCTTCCACGCCCACGGAGCACGGAGGAAGGCCGGGAATACCCATCTCCATGCGCACAAACTCCTTACCGGAAGCCTGCTCGATTTCGTTAATCAGACGTTTCACCTCACGGATGGAGGCCTTGCCAACGCTGCTTATGCCGCTCTCAGCGACTTTCTTGTCCACAATTTCTGCGGGAATAGGTGTATTTTTCATGCTGATATATTGATAGTTATAAATTTTCTGATTTTTCGGCAAAGATACACAATTTATGAATATAAGTGTATGAATAATGATTACAGATTATTCGTGAAGTCTTGATGCAGGTTCAGCTTCAACACATCTCGCAAGGTGGAGGACTTCACGTTGATGGTGAACTGCCAGCCCTTGCGGTATCCGAACGGAATCCAGTTGAAACTCATCTCCCAGCAATGCATGTCTCGATAAAAGTCCAACGATGTGTAAGACAGTGATTTCTGGACGAAGTCGTAGCCGGTGGTAAAGCCGACTTTCCACTTTTTGGTGACTTGGATGTCGCCGGCCACGTTCAGCGTATGCACCATGTTGAACTTGTAGGGTTTCAGCTCCTCGCCCGCGTAGAGAGGACGGTAGTAATCCAGGTTGTCGTTGATGCCGTAGGTGAACGAGTAGTTGAAGGTCAGCGACCACGGCAACCGGTTACGCTGGCGCTCCTCATTCTTGGACTTGAACGTGTTTTGGTCGATGCGGTAGTTGATGGAAATGCTGTAGGAGCCGGAGGAGAAACGCAGGAGGCGGTGATTGGCCTTCCATTCGGTGACATTCACGCGGCGTCCGTTTTCATTGATGCTGTAAGGGTCGAAGACGAAACTGTATGTCAGGTACAGTTGTTTGAAAAGCGTGCTGCGGCCTGACATGGAAAATACCGACCATTTCAGAGAATCGGCGGCAAAGTCATAGTACATGGAGATGTTGAAGTTGTCAATGATCGGAACCTTTTTCAGTCCCGTCACGGTGTCTCTTTTAGAACGTACCTTGATTTCCAGATTGTTGCCGAAAGAGACTTGGACGCGAGCCTGCATCTTGTTGTTCCCGCTCCCGAAGATGGAGTTGTCATAGTAGGAGTATTCCACCAAGTCACCAGTCATCGGGTTGACGTAAGTGCCCGTGTTGCGGCCGTTTAGCATCGGCTGGAAGTTGAAACTCAACGTCGGGGTGATGATGTGGCGGATGGCGTTCAACCCGCCCTTCTTGAAGAGGTACATCACATAGACTTTCGTTGTCAGGTTCGAGGAAATCAGCAGATCGTGGACGGCTCCGAATTTGCGGTTGAAGTCCATCTGCAGCATTGGGGCGGTTGTTTCAGCCGCTGAACTGTCCCACGTCATGTGGCGTGTGTAATGTTGCAGGTACCACTTCTCCGTCAGCGTGATTGAGGTGTTCCAGTTGATGGTTTTGGCAATCTTGATGGGAATGGTGAGAGGAACGGTGTGCATGATTCCGGTTTCGAAGTTCTGCCAAGTGACAGGTTTGAAGAACAGGGAGTCGAATGTGTTGACTTGTCCGACAAACTGAGAATTCCATTTCATGGAGATGTTGTCATACCATTTCAATCTCCCACTTTTGTTTTTCTTCCGGAATGGGTAGAATTGTGCCACTGACATGTTGACGTTGGGGAGCTTTAGGTTAATCGTGTGGTTTCCAGTGTTTTGAGAGTAGGAGATGGTGGCATCCACAAAGAATACGTCCGCAGCAGAAGTGGAGAGGTTGACGGTGGAGGTGAACTGGTTGGAGAGATAGTCGTTCGCAGGGGTCATGTTGTAGCGGGCATAGTTGGCGCTCTGGATATCGATATGGGCATTGAAGCGCGTTCTGGGGTGTGATTTGACATCCTGTTTGTGATCCCAGTATATTTTGTAGTTGTTTGTCTTCTTGAAATTGGCCGTGTCGATGCGGATACCCGTCAGGGTGCGGGCGTATGCCAGCTCAATGCTACCGCTGCACAAGTAGCGGAAGACATAGTTTGACTTGGCTTTGATGGCCCAGCTTCCGCGGGTGTAAAGGTCGGCAGCCAGCAGCAGGTCAATGTTGTCGTTGATGGCGAAATAGAAACCGAGGTCTTTCAGGTAGAAACCCATGGATCCGGACTGTCCGAAAGAGGGCATCACCAAACCGGATTTGTGGCGGGAGTCTATGGGGAAGAAGGCGAATGGCAACGCCAGTGGGGTGGGTACATTTGTGAAACTCAAATAGGCGGGACCAATCAGGATTTTGTCATGCTGGATGACCTTGGCTTTGGAGAAGGTGATTTCGTAATGCGGGTCTCCCAGCTCACAGGTCGTGTATTTTCCGCGTTTGATGAACGCGATATTGTCCCCGATTTTTTTGACCTGCTCACCATGGATGAATCCATCGTCTTGGGTTGTGATCACATTAGTGATTTTTCCTTTCTGGGTGTTGAAATTGTACTTGATTTCTTGGGCGTTGTAATGCTCTTCGCCTTGGGAAAAGATGGGATAACCGTGCATTTTTCCGTTGGAGTCGGCCACCCCGCAGGCATATAACTCGTTGTTCTTGAAGTCAATTTCAATGTAGTCGGCTTGCAGTTCCATGTCTTCGTATTGCACCATGGCATCACCGAAAAGGTAAGTGTAGCGGTTTTGCAAATCGTTCACCACTGAGTCGCGGGCACTGTATTTGACGACCGAGGTGATGGCGTTTTGGGAGATGACTTTTGAGGATTGGATGCGATGAACGGATGAATCCGCGTATGCGGCGTTGGGAATGCTGACGACGGTAGTGTCCGTTCTGGCACGTGCAGGTCGCCGTTGTTTTGTCTCCTGGGGGAAAACTTGAAAATATAATACACTGAATATGAATACCATAAGGAGCTTATGGAAATATGAAAAATCCAGTGTGTATATTTTTTTAATCAAAGGGAAAAACCTTTAGTCAATAATTATATTTTTGCAAGAAAAAATCAGCAAAGATAATTAAAAAATCGCAATCCGATGAACTCGAAATTTTTTTTCTTATTATTTCTGTTCATAACTTTTTTGACCTTTCCGGTGTCTGCCCAAAAAGACGGGAAAACCTTCAAGGTAGTGATTGACGCGGGTCACGGCGGCAAGGATCCCGGTTGTCTCGGCGCTTATACCAAGGAAAAAGATGTCGCCTTGAACATAGCCCTGAAAACGGGTAAGCTTATCAGCGACAACTGCCCGAATGTCAAGGTGATATACACACGTAATACGGATGTGTTTGTGGAACTCTACCGGCGCGCCAAAATCGCTAACGACAACCATGCAGACCTTTTCATCTCCTTCCACTGTAATGCCAGCGAGAACAAGTCCGCCCATGGCATCGACACATGGGTGATGGGACTTCACAAGAGCGAGGCCAACCTTGCCGTGGCGCGCGCCGAGAACTCCGCCATGCTGAAAGAAAAAAACTACGAGCAGAACTATGGCGGATTCAACCCGAATTCTCCCGAGTCAGCTGTCATGTTTTCCCTCTATTCCACTGCATACCTCAACAACTCCATCCTTTTGGCCGACAAAGTCCAGAAAAACCTGATCAATACCACCCATCTCCGCGATCGCGGGGTCAACCAGGCCGGCTACTGGGTGCTTTGGGCCGTTTCCATGCCCAGTATCCTCATCGAAATGGGCTTCCTCACCAACCCCACGGAGGAGAAATTCCTCTCCGAAGAGAAAAACAAGGCGAGCATTGCCGATGCCATCTATCGCGCCTTTGTCTCTTATTATTCTCAGGTGACAGGCAATAAAGTCACTACCTCTGACGTTGTTTCTTCTGATAATAGTCAAAAAGAATCATCCAATAAATCCGAAGCAAATGATCACAACGATAATAATTCTTCTGATAATCAGTCGGATAAGAAAGTGGATGACCAAAAAGCCACAGTAGATAAATCGCCAGCAAAACCCGACGAAATTCGTTTCATGGTACAGTTTATGGCACTCCCGGAGAAAATTTCACTGAATGACAAACGTTTCAATGGTCTTCCGGCAGTGAACCGCTATAATGAGGGCGGTTTGTGGAAATATACCGCAGGAAACGAGTCCGATCTGCAGTCGGCGAAGAATATTCTCACAGAGGTGAAAAAGAAATATCCCGACGCTTTTGTCATTGCTTTTAAGGGGGAGAATAAAATTCCTGTTTCCGAGGCGGTGAAACTGGTGAAACAGTAAGGGTCAGACGATATCCGCATTCCGCCCGCGCATTCCGTCAATGTTGATGGAATGTGAATAAAAAATTTCCATCGTAGATAAAAAAATGGTATCTTTGCCGATTGTAGAGATTGTTATCCGATGGACAAAAACAAACAGAAATCCTATTCCGACAAAGAGGTTAAAAGCATCAAAGTCGCCCTGTTTTTCATCGCGGCAGTGTTGATTTTTTACCTTGGCTCTGTATTTTTGAAGGGCATTAACGTTTTCGGCAAGAAGAATTACTATTATGCCGTCTTTGAAGATGTGGGGGCTTTGCATGAAAGCACGAATGTGGCGTTGAATGGATACGAAATCGGCAAAGTTACCGGTATCAAGCTGCTGAGCTCCAATCCCGTGCGTATCTGCGCGGAGATTCTGGTCACGGAGGATTTGGACATTCCGGAAGATTCAAAGTTGGAAGTGGCGCAAAAGGATGTTTTAGGCGGAATGATTGTGAACCTCCATCTCGGACAATCCTCCAAGATGGCTCATCGCGGCGACACGCTCGGCTGTTACCTCGCCGGCGGTATGCTGGACGGGGTGGGCGATCTTGTGGCGCAACTTCAGAGTGTGGTCGCCTCGGTCGATACCATCGGGCAAAACCTTAAACTTGCCTTCCGTACCGAAGACTCCCTCAACGGCGGCACCATGATCAAAAACACGTTGGAGAATCTGGAACACACCACCGCCGACCTTTCCAAACTCTTGGCAGACAATGGCGGCAAGGTGACCAATGTGGTTGCGCAGCTCCAGACCCTCACGAAAACACTCAGCGAGGCCAGCCCCAAGATCGACGCAATTGTGGCCAATGTGGACAATATCAGCGATTCGTTGGCGAAGTCCAATATCCGCACGCTCGTGAACAACGCCCAAAATACGCTCGACAATGCCAACCAGATTCTCGCCACCGTGAAAAACGGCCAAGGCACTGTCGGCCAGCTGGTGAACAATGATTCGCTCTATAGCAACATTAACAAGACAATTGAAAGTTTGGATTTGCTGATCAAAGATCTCAAGGCAAATCCCTCAAAATACATTAACGTCACCGTTTTCGGTAAGAGAGAAAAGAAAAACAAAGAGTAAATATGGAAGTTACAGGAAAATTAATTCAGAAATTGCCCGTCCAGTCGGGTGTCAGCAGTTCAGGAAACAATTGGTCGAAGGCCGAGTTTGTCATTGAGACCGTAGAACAATATCCCAAGAAGATATGTGCCAATTTGTGGGGCGACCGTGCCCGTGCGTTGGACCAATTTCAGGAGGGAAGCCTTATCACGGTTTCCTTTGATTTGGAGTCCCGTGAGTTCAACGGTCGTTGGTACACGGATGTGAAGGCATGGAAGGTGGAAGCCGCCACTCCCGCCGCCGTCACCGGTGCGCCCGCGCAAGGATATATGCCGCAGCAGCCGCAATATGCACCGCAGGGTTATGCCCAGCCGCAGCAGATGTATCCGCCTCAAGGTTATCCTCAACAACCCCAGGGCTATGTGCAACCTCAACAGGCCGCCTATCCGCCTCAACCCCAAGGGTATGCGCCCGCTCCCCAACAAGGTTATCAGGCACCTCAGCAGCCTTCTTCTTTCGCCCAACCGCAACCCGATATGAACACACTGCCCAATATTCCTCAGGAGACGTTCACCGACGAGGGCGGCGCGGATGATCTGCCGTTCTGACGATGAGGCGATGAAACGATGAGGCGATGAATTCAGGTATATGTCATTTGACGGTGATACCGATGCGGGCGGAGCCGTCGCACTGTTCCGAGATGGTGAGCCAGTTGCTCTATGGCGAGACTTACCGTGTGCTGGAAATGGCCGATGAATGGGTTAGGGTAGAGACTCACCATGACAGCTATTCGGGCTGGATTCAGCGGAAACAGCATTTTGGGGTTGCCGATGAGATTTTCGACAACTATTTCAAAGCCGACAAGTTGCGGCTTGCTTTCCCCTTTTTGCCAACGGGCGTGAAATCACCGAATGCGCTGACTATGGGCGCTCTGATGCCCACGAATCCGGAGGATGCTCCTTTTCGGGAGCGTTTCTCGGCTCCGAATGCGGAGAATTGGTGGCCTGCGGACGGCGTGCCTGACATTTCCCGCGTACAGCGTATGGAACTGCTCCGGAAATCGGCATTCTCGCTGCTTGGTGCACCCTATCTCTGGGGAGGCCGCACCCCGTTTGGCATCGACTGCTCCGGTTTTGTCCAGTTATTGTATTCCTTGGTCGGAGTGCAGCTGCCTCGCGACGCCTCCCAGCAGGTGCTCTGTGGTGAGCCGCTCGACTTCGTCCACGAAGCCCGTCTTGGCGACCTCGCCTTTTTCCACAACGAGGAAGGGAACATTGTCCATGTCGGCATGATGCTCGGTGACGGGGAAATCATCCATTCCAGTGGTTGCGTCCGTATTGACCGTGTTGACGAAACAGGTATCTTTAACGAGGAAGTGCAGCGATATACGCACCAATTACGGGTAATCGTGAGGGTGTGAGGCGATGATAAGATGATAAGATGATAAGATGACAAGATGAATGGACGATTAATGAATGATTGTAGGGGCGTATCGCATACGCCCCGTTAATCGGTGTCGCGTACGCCCGTTAATCAATGAATATTATCATGAAAAAGAAGAAGATTCTCATAATCATTATATTGTGCACCATTTTTTTTGCGGGAATCGCGGGAGGCGTTTTTTTCAAGACGTTCTTCGCGGAAAATGTGCAGAATCGGGAGACTGTCGTGGTGGTGTCGCCAGGCGCGGATTTTGAGCAGGTGATGGACACCTTGCGAAAGCACGAGGTGCTGAAGTCCGAGGCGAGTTTCAAGAAGACAGCGGAGGCGCTGAAATACAAGACGATAAGGATTGGCAAATACGATATTTCCAGCTGTCGCACGAACTTGGATTTGGTACGGTTGTTGCGCCGAGGACAGCACTATCCCGTGAAGTTCACCTTCAACAACGTGCGTACGGTTGATCAACTTGTTGAGAGGGTGGGGCATAAGTTCTTCTTCGAGCCGGAGGAACTTTCCGCGCTGCTTCATGACAGAAGCTATATGCAGAAGTACGGGCTGTCAGACACTACAGCCGTATGCCTTTTTATCCCAAATACTTACGAGATTTACTATGACATCACGGCGGAGGATTTCCTCAATCGGATGAACGATTATTACGGACAGTTTTGGAACGAAAAGCGCAAGCAGGATGCCGAAACCATCGGGTTGACCCCGGTGCAGGTGGCTACGCTCGCCTCGATTGTGGAGGAGGAGAACATGCGCCCATCAGAGAAAGCGATTATTGCCGGACTCTACATCAACCGGCTGAACAAAGGGATGTTGCTTCAGTCGGACCCGACCGTGAAGTTCGCGATAGGGGATTTCGCCCGCAAGCGCATCCTGAACGCGGATTTGCAGATCGATTCACCGTATAATACCTACAAATACAAAGGGCTTCCTCCCGGTCCGATCCGCATTCCTGAAGCCTCCACGATGGACTCCGTGTTGCATTACCGTCATCATAATTACCTCTACATGTGCGCAAAGGAGGATTTCTCAGGTTACCACAACTTTACCGCCAGTGCTGCTGAACACGCCCGCAACGCCGCCCGTTACCGCGCCGCCCTCAACGTCCGCAACATCAAACGGTGACCATTCAACGCTTCGTCGCCTCATCGTGTCATCGCCTCATCGTGTCATCGCAAAAAAAAAGCCACGCTTTAACGCATGGCTTTTTGTAACTTGGTGATCTGTACTGGATTTGAACCAGTGACCTCTTGCCTGTCAAGCAAGCGCTCTAAACCAACTGAGCTAACAGATCGTCTGTCTGAAATCGGCGGCAAAAATACACTTTTTTCGGAAACCACCAACAGTTTGTCAAAATTTTTTGTCAGAATAGTTTGGAGTGTGAATGGTTTTACCCTTTGTTGAATGAAATTTGTTCCGGTTTTTGCAAAATAAACATATAAAATTAACAAATAATTGCAAAATAATTTCTTTGTTTTCTGTCTAACTGTCTTGTTTTCAGTGATAAAAAATATTTTTCAAAAACTCTTGACAAACGCTTCTTTTTATTGTATTTTTGCGAATGGAATATTTACTATAATAAACCACTAACCTAAAAATCAAAAATAATGGAATATCAAAATCCAATTGACGAGGCCAGAAGATATGTGGCCAACGCTGAAGAAGTCATTAACAAAGGAAAGTATGACCCTGAGACAAAATTGTATAAGGACAAGAAATATGTCCGTATGGCGGGTGACACGCTGTGGAAGGGTTGTCTGATTGTATTAGACGCATTGTTGCAGGTGCGCAAGGGCAAAGGCCGTCCATCGGTCAAGAAATATCAGGAAGCCGCAGCCAAGCGTGATGGGAAACTGTTGCAGTATCTGAACACGGGATATGATCTTATGCATCTTACAATGGGATATGACGGCTGCAAAGAAAAAAAAGTCTGTGATGCGGGGTTTGAGAGGGCTCGGGCAATCATAAACTATTGTGCCAAACTGATGCCGAACCAATTGTATGTGGTCGGGTAGGTCCTCCTGTCAATCAATTGCCCTGAAGAGGACGAAAAAAACACCTCAGAAACAGTTCCAAGGTGTTTTTCGTCATAAGTCAAACATCTTACGTCAAACGTCAAACGTCCTACGTCTCACGTCTTATCTCTTCTTCAGTCCGAGAATCTCGCGGGCCTCGTCGGAGGTGGCGATGGGACGGCCGAGGAGCTTGGCCATGCGGACGACCTTATCGACCAGTTCGCCGTTGCTCTTGGCGAGCACGCCGCGTTCGAGGTAGAGGTTGTCTTCGAAGCCGACGCGCACGTTACCGCCCATGACGATGGTGGGGGCGGCGAGGGTGAAGGCGTGGCGGCCGATGCCGGTGCTCGTCCAGGTGCTGCCGGCGGGGATGTTCTTCACGAGCCAGCAGAGGTTGTCAACGGTGGCGGGAGTACAGCCGGGGACGCCGAGCACGAAGTTGAACTGCATCGGGGCGCCGGGAACCTCGCCTTTGCGGGCCATGGTGAGGATGGTGTCGAGGTGGCCCATCTCGAAGCACTCGTATTCGGGTTTGATGCCGCGCTCGATCATGCGTTTGCCGAAAGCGCGCATGGTCGGCATCGTGTTGTCGAAGATTTCGTCACCGAAGTTGCAGGTGCCGCAGTCGAGGGTGGCCATCTCCGGAATCGGGGTGGTGTCGGTCGATTGCAGACGCTCGTCGGGGGTCATGCCCACAGCACCGCCGGTGGAAGGGATCAGGATGACGTTCGGGCATGCCTTGTAGATGGCATCCTCGCATTCCTGGAAGCGGGCGCGGCTTTGCGTAGGCGTGCCGTCGTCCTCGCGCACATGCAGGTGCACGATGGCGGCGCCGGCATCCACGGCGCTCTTGGCCTCACGCACTATTTCCTCAACGGTGTAAGGCACGGCCGGATTCTGTTCTTTCGTTACTTCTGCACCGCAAATTGCGGCAGTTATGATCAGCTTTTCCATAATTACTAATTTCTAATTACTAATTGTTCTTCCGTTGGCACTGTTTCGGAACCACGCATGTACCTGACGCGCGGCAGACCACGATGGGCTCTTCCAGCACGTCGGCGGCGGAGGCGCTGATGTCAGGGCGCGGGCGCACGACCTTGCGGGCCTCGAAGACCATCTTGCGGGAGGTATTGCCCACTTTGGTGATTTCACCGACAGCCTCGATATAGTCGCCAGCATACACGGGGGCGAGGAATTCCACATTGTCGTAAGCGCAGAAGAGGCCTTCGTCGCCATCTTGCATAATCAACAACTCCGTGGCCACATCGCCGAACAGGGCGAGCATGTGTGCGCCGTCAACTAAGTTTCCGCCATAATGGGCATCTTGAGAACTCATTCTCAAACGAATCATAGAGGTTTTCTTTTCTTCCATAATGTATTGTCTTTCAAATTGTTTGTGAATTATTGACTGTTTATTACGATTCGGCAAATATACGCATTTTTCATAGATGATGCATCAAGGGATTTTTCAAGGGTTTATGATAACCACTTTTTTTGTAAAGGAGCCCATCTTGATGAAATAGATCCCCGAGAAAAATTCCATGTTGAGCTGCACCTTGTTGTCGCCTTTCGGTAGGAAAAAGTACTGACCGTGAATGAAGCGTCCGTTTAAATCATATACAGAACACCATACAGTACAGTCCTCATCCGTCGCAATTTGCAGATTTAGATTATTCCCCTGCCTTATCGGGTTGGGATAGCAGGTGACGGAGGAAATCTCAGCTTCTTTCAGATGGAAAAACTCCTTGGTTTCAATCCAGAACCGATTTTCCCTTTCTAACAAGAATAGGTCAATCTCACGACAGTACCTTTTCCACTCTCTCTCGTTTTGGGGATTGTTGAAACGCTGTGACTGTTGTGGGATTTCGTCCTCCAGCAAACGAATTATTTGCTTCAGATAGGGCTTTGTACGTTTGTAGGTGAAATACTTCTTGTTGACTTCCTCCAGCCGAGTGAGGTACTGGTTCTTGAAAGTTTCGTTTTCCAGCAGTTTCCGGAAGAAAAGGGTAGCCCATTCGCTCGAGCTCCAATATTCACCCATGAAGGTTGCCATCATGTAAACATCGTATTCAAGATTGTCAAGGCAGCAGTCGCCGTCGTAGAAAACCCAGCGCCAAGGCCCGTCGTCCATGGTCTGCCAGCACCGCACGTTGTTGTTGGGCCAGTCCCAGTTGGCGGAGAAAAGTTCAAAGATGTAATAGTCGATGATGTTGGGGATGTCGATTTTGTTCGCAAAGTAAGAGTATTGTGCGGGATCCGAGAGGTCTGCTGTCATCAGCCAGTAGTAGAGGGAAAACCAGGAGTCGGAGGTGCCGGCCTCAACGGCGCCCCAGGAACTGATGATATTGACGCTGTCGGGGTTGACCTCGAAATGGCTTTCCAAGTAGCGTTCGTCAACCTTTTCCTCGAAGAAATAGATGCCCCAGTACTCGCCGTTGAGAAATAGGACGACTGGTCGTGAAGCCGTTGTGCCCATGTTGAGCGGAGCGGCGATATGATTTGCCATCCAGTCGTTTATGCCGGCGGGGGAGCATGCGTTTCTGAACGGCCTGATGATTAAGTGCTTGAACTTCTTCAAGTCGGATTCCTCGAAAATCTTGTATTTGAAGTTCTTTTTCCCATATTCCTCACGGGCGTATATCTTGAGCCCTTTTTGCTGGGCGCGCCTGGCGCGGATGCCGCCATGGGTGCGCAACCCCGCAAGCTGGTTGAAGCCGTTATTCCTTTCCGCATAGTACTCCACGTTCACAAGACGCTCCCACTCTCGGCCCGACTGCGCGTAATTTCCGGAATGGTCGAGATCCTCCGGGTCGAAAAGGTCACCCGGCACCAGAATGCCCGTGTCATGGGCGAAGAGTGACAACGAATCGGTACAGATGGATATGACAGGGAGCGAGTGGAGATCACAGCCGAGCGATCTGATGAAGTAGGATTGCGTGACCACAGGACTGACTCGGTTCTCTTGGCTGTCGAAGGCGGCGGCGCGGATTACGATGCCCTTCACCACCGAATCCGGAAGATAGAATTCGTTTTCCGGGGAAATCGGGATCTTGTAGATGTCGGACCGGGAACATAAATCGTTATTCAGCAGGAGAGGATTGGTATATAGTAACGAGTTTTGATCCGGGGTGGACCCGTTCAGCGTGTAACGGATGTGGTGACTGGAATTCTGACATTTCAAGGTCAACGAAAACGCTTTTGAATAGACTCCTCCATTTGAAGAAAACCTCACCTCATCGCCCTGTGACCACAACGGAACAGATATATAAAAAATAAGTATAATGTTGATTATTAAACTTTTAATCTGCATTGTGTATCTATTTTCAATAGTTGTTATCTCATCGTCTCATTGTTTCATCGTCTTCGCAATAACCTCTGCCGCATGTCCGTCTCCGTAAAGGGCGATGGGAAATACTGGTGGCACATCCAACAGATTCTGAACGGTTTGCAGAATATTGGCGGGTTCTGTCCCGACCACGTGGTTGTAGCCGCATCCTACCAGTTCCGTCCATTCGGTTTCGTTGCGGAGGGTGATGCAGTATTTCCGCATGTAGTACGCCTCTTTCTGCAGTCCGCCGCTGTCGGTCATCACTAACATGCAGTGATTCAGCAGGTAGAGCATTTCCAAATAGCCGACTGGCTCTATGAATTGGATGGGCGACCGGTCAATGGGGTAGCCGATGGTTTCCAAGCTCCTGCGAGTGTGCGGGTGTAAGGGGCATACAACGGGGCAAATGTTGCTCGTTTGTTCTAGAGCATAAAGCAACTGTTTGAGTATTTGTGGATTGTCCACGTTTTCGGTGCGGTGGAACGTGCAGAGAATGTATCGGTCGGGGAGGGTGGCGGCGGGCTTGCGCATAAGCGGAGCGAACTGTAGGGCCGCATCTTTCATCACATCGCCGCTCATCACGACTTTGGCATCGTTTGCTAATCGTCCTTCTTTACTGAGCTGGTTGATAGCGGTTTCAGAAGGACAGAACAGCAGGTCGCTGATGCGGTCGGTGAGGATACGGTTGATCTCCTCCGGCATGGCTTCGTTGTAGGAACGCAACCCTGCCTCGACATGCGCCACTCGGATGTGCAGCTTCTTGGCGGCCAATGCGCCCGCGAGAGTTGAATCCGTGTCACCATAGACCAGCACCCAATCTGGCTTTTCTTGCAACAGCACCTCTTCGATTTTCTCCATCATGCGGCCGGTGAGTGCTCCGTGCGGAAGTCCATGGATGTCAAAGTGATACGACGGTTTTGGAAGTAGCATCTCTTCAAAAAAGAGCTGCGACATATTTTGGTCGAAATGCTGGCCGGTATGTACGATGATTTCCTGAATGTCAGGATATTGTGACAAAGCACGGGATACGACAGCGGCTTTGATGAACTGCGGCCTCGCTCCGAGGATGGTGATTATTTTGAGGGTCTGATTATTCAATGCAAAGGGATTAAAACGAGGCGCAAAGGTACACAAATTTTAGATATATCCTTGGATTAGTGATTTGAGAGGATTAGATGATTAGAGGATAAGAGGATTAGATGATTTTGGGTATTTCGAAAATCTTTCATCTATTCGTTTCATTGTTTTATCGTCCCAATGAGCACTCCGGACACATTCCACGCACTGAAATACGAACCCTCGCGCTGCCCTTGAGGGATGGCGATGGTGATGGTGTGCTCGCCCGGTGTGAGACCCGTGAGGTCGAAATAGACCGGCTGCGTGGCGGTTCCGGGGCACCAGCCGGAACGGGAATAGTCGGAGGAGGACATTCCGTTCCAGAAGTTACCGGATGCGGGGTTGTAGGTGCGGAAGGTGCCGCAGTCGCTACGCCACGGGGTGAGACGGAAGCGCGGCTGCCCGTCGATGAGGATGACGTTCTCCTTCGGCACGAACTCGTCGCCTGTGTCCCAGCCGCCATGACCCGTGCTGATGTAGCGCAGCCGCAGCGAGGTGAGCCCTTCGGGAACCGTGAACGTAACTGTGAGCGAATCTGTTCCGAAAAGAGTGCCATAGTTTTGCCCCGACATCTCCATCACGTTGCAGGTGTTGAAGAGCGGCAAAGTCCAATACTCCTTGTTGATGTCGTCCGACCATTCGTAGCTTTCAGGGTAGGCTTTGAGGTCGAGGGAAATCTTGTGGCCGCCGGCATCGTAGTTGCCGATGAACGCACCGATATAGACATCCCCCTGAAGATATTGTCGTAAGTCGCTGATGTCCTGTTTGTAGTAGGCGGCATCTTCCCATTCCTTGTCGTTTAGTGAGCGGTATTGGTTGAAGTGTTTCACCCCGAATGGTGTGAAAAAGCGGACCAATTCCACCAACGGCGTGAAGTCCTTCTCCAAGCGGATGCCCTGATACTTGTCTCCGTTCTTGTCGATGAAGGTCGGCAGCACGCCAACGCTGTCGATCAAGGCGTTCAGGAAGTTGATTTTGGAGGCGGGGATGACGAAGATGGAGCCTGTGCGGTCGTAGGCATCGCCGTTCGACTGTTCGGTGAGCTCTGCAAATATCTGGTAGTGAGCAGGCAGCTGCTGCATGTTTATCCGTTTCAGGATGATGGTGCCGTTGGAGAAGGGTAGGGTGGTGTCGAATGGGACGACTTTGGGCCTTTCCAACTTTGGGTTGAAGCAGATTTGCGCGTCACGGAAAATGGGGATCGTGATGACGAGCTTTTCCTTCTCAAGGTTGTTGAGGGCGCGGCTGTTCATGTAGGTGCCGAGGTTGGCGGGGATGACGGTTTTCGAGTCCATCATCTTCCGCATAGAGGTTTCAAAAGATTCGGACACGAGGCGTGTGGTGGCATTGCCGTTACGCGTGTATCGCACGAGTACGCCCGGCAGGTCGGCGAAGGTAGTGGTCGGAGTGGCGCGGTACTGTAGATCCTCCGTCATCCAAATCTCCATGCGGTTGGAAAAGAGGGAAGTGGTGTATTTTTTGCACCTGTAGCCATCGACTATTTCGGTTTTCACAAACTCATAGTCGTGGCCGGTATGGAGTGAAATGCCGGTGAAATACTGCTCTTTCTCCGTGTAATAGAGCTGGTGGAAGGCAGTGTCATGGGCGAAGTCGATGTAGGTGTAGTGCTTCGCGATTCCGGGAATGGGGTTGGTCTCTTCAGGGTCGGCGGAAGCGATGCACAGCTGGTCGTTGGCAACCGTCACCAAGGTGCGTGACGTGTCGCCGCTGCCGTCGGTGAAAGATTCGTAGAGCAGGCGGTACTGCGCGTTAGCAGTGATAGATGCAGCCAGTATGGCGATTGCGAGAAGGAGTTTTTTTATCATCGGTTTGCGGTTTGCGAAATAAAAATTTGGAGTAAAGATACAATTTTTAGGCAACAGCCATCTATTCTTTGTGTCGAGATAACAACGCACATTTTGACAGTCCCGTAAGCATTGCCTCCTTCGTTGATAGCGTAGGGAACGCTCATCAACGAAGGAGACACTCATGATTGAATATTTGTTGTTGCCGATAGGGGCAGTCGTAGTCTTCTGTCCCCAATACTTATCGTCTGATAACCTTGAATGTCTTCAGTGCCTGCTTGCTGTCACGCAGCTCCAGATAGTAGGTGCCGGTGGCATACTGGCCGATTTGGAAAGTGGTGATGTCATCGGTGACGTTAAAGTTCTGTAGTAACTTGCCATTGGCATCATAGAGGATGGCGTGGAAACCGCCAATAGGGATTTCTAAGCCGTTGAGTTTCAATTGTGCGATGTTCTCCGCTGGGTTAGGATAAACTATGGCTTCAAGGGTGATCTGAGGGTGATCATTCACGCCAACAGTCAAAATTTCATAGGGCTGTTGGACACCTTCCGCCAAAGAAACGGATTGATTGCCATTGGTTTGTATGGCAATTTGTCCTACAGTGTAGCTTACGCTGCCGTTGTCGCTTTGGACATCACCGCCCACAGGCACAATGGCACTTTGCGCAAAAGTAGCCGTTATTCCCGTCAAAATGATGATTAAGGCAAATAGTTTTTTCATTGTTCTTCGTATTTGGTGATTAATATTGTTCTTAAATTTTCATTGTCTCTTTGTATTCTACTTTCTTTCTCCGCTATTTTATTTTGCTATAATTCAATTATTCATGAATCGTCTTCTACTAAATAAAAAGTCAATACAAGTTCTCTAATCTTTTGGTTTTGAAAAAAACAAACCAAGATGCAAAAATAATAAAATAATAGAAAAAATCTTTCTTGTGGATATTTTGTCTAAAAAAAAACGGCATGAAATTTTCATGCCGTTTTTTTCAATACTACAAATGGAGACAATTACTCTCCGATCTGTCTGCGGATGAAACCGGTACATGCCAGGTCTTTCTCCATTCTCTTGATGTAGTCGCCGACGCTTTCTTTGCCGTCGCTGCCCATCACGATGGGTTGGTAGGTGAGAGTGCTCTCCTTGAAGAACTTTACCAAACGACCTTGGGCGATCTGTTGGATCTGTTTCTCATTGAGGTTGGCGGCTGCCTTCTCGGCTTCCTCGACCTTGATCTTGCGGGCCAGTTCGGCTTGCTCCTCAGTGATCCAACCCTTGGCCATGTTGGAGTTGATGTGGTCATCGCTGTCAACGTGAGCGGGGTTGATGCCAGCTTTGTGCAAGGCGGAATCAACGGCTCTCTGGATCATTTCGAGGCGAGTTTTCTCAATACCCACGGTAAGTTCGTTGTCTTTCACATCTTGAGGGATGGCGTTCTCGTCAAGGGCGACAGGAGCCATAGCGGTAATGTGCATAGCGACATTGTGCGCAACTTCAGCAACCTTTTCACCACCTTTGTTGAAGCCAACGAGAGTGGCTTTGTGGTTGCCCATGTGGTTGTAAGCATCCACGTAGCCAGCTTCGAGAACTTGATAGTCAGGACATTCAATCTTCTCACCCGTCTTGCCAGTCAGTTCGATCAGCTTATCGGCAACCTTCATACCGTCAACATCCATGTTGAGGAGGTCTTCCTTGGTCTTAATGTCAGCAGCCATCGCTTTGTCGAGGACGCTGTCGGTAAAATTGACGAATTCCTCGCCCTTGCCCACGAAGTCGGTCTCGCAAGCCATGACGAGCATGTAACCTTTGGTCTTGTCGGCATTGGTTTTGGCAATGATGCGGCCTTCGTTGGAAGCGCGGTCGGCGCGTTTGGCAGCCACTTTCTGACCTTTCTTGCGGAGGATGTCGCGTGCTTTTTCGAAATCGCCGTCAGCCTCGACGAGCGCTTTCTTGCAGTCCATCATACCGATGCCGGTCTCTTGTCTCAGTTTGTTAACATCTGCAGCTGTGATATTAGCCATATTGTTGTTTGTTTTTTCTGTGATTAAAATTATTCGTTGTTTTTACGGGACACTCTTCTGCGGCGGCCACCTTCGCGGTCGTCGTTCTCGCGCTCCTCATTCTCGTTTTCGTCGTTCATTTCGGCCATTTCCTCTTCCATGCGGTCCTTGTTCATTTCGCGCTCAGCCTGTCCTTCGCGGATGGCGTCGCAGATGGCTTTGAGGACCACGGCGATAGACTTGGATGCGTCGTCGTTTGCCGGGATGGGGAAGTCCACCAGACGCGGGTCGGAGTTGGTATCGACGATGGCGAAGGTGGGGATGGCGAGTTTGCGGGCTTCAGCAAGGGCGATGTGCTCTTTCATGATATCCACGATGAAGACAGCTGCGGGGAGACGGGACAGGTCGCTGATAGAACCCAAGTTCTTCTCCAGTTTGGCGCGTTCACGGCTGATTTGCAGACGCTCGCGTTTGGAGATGTTCTGGAATTGGGGACTTTCGATCAGACGGTCGATGTCGCTCATTTTTTTCACAGCCTTGCGGATGGTGAAGAAGTTGGTGAGCATACCGCCGGGCCAACGCTCAGTAACGTAAGGCATGTTCACATCCTTGACCATGGTGGCGACGGTCTCTTTGGCCTGCTTTTTGGTAGCCACGAAGAGAATCTTACGGCCGGAGCGAGCGATGCTCTTGGCGGCGCTGCAAGCGTCTTCGATCTTGTCCATCGTCTTGTAGAGGTCGATGATGTGAATGCCATTCTTCTCCATGAAGATGTAGGGAGCCATGGCGGGATTCCATTTTCTTTTGAGGTGTCCGAAGTGACAACCAGCTTCTAATAATTCTTCAAATTGTACGTTTGACATGTTTTTTTATTTGTTTACGTTCTTAAAAGCAACGGCGGAGTAGTCCTTACGCGGGAATCTTCACCGTTTCGATACTAAACACTGTCCAAACAAGATTCCGATTAACGTTTGGAGAATTGGAATCTCTTACGGGCTTTGGGCTGACCGGGTTTCTTACGTTCAACCATACGCGGGTCGCGGCGCAGGAAGCCTTGGGCTTTCAATGCCGGGCGCAGCTCGGAGTTCACCTGGATGAGGGCCTTCGCGATAGCCATGCGGAGAGCCTCGGCCTGACCGGTGACGCCGCCGCCGTCCAGATTGGCCTTGATGTCATACTGACCCATCAGGTTGGCCACTTGGAGGGGCTGCTCGACCTTGTACTGCAGGGTGGGAACGCAAAAATATTCCTTATAGTCACGGTTGTTGACCATGATTTGGCCGCTGCCGGGTTTCATATACAAACGGGCGACGGCTGTTTTTCTTCTGCCTAATGTATTGATCACTTCCATTGTTACTTAATATCCTTAATGTTAATTACTTTGGGTTGTTGAGCTTCATGCGGATGGTTCGGACCCACATACACATGGAGGTTGCGGAACAGCTGGGCGCCGAGTCTGTTTTTCGGGAGCATACCCTTGATGGCGTGTTCCAGAATGCGTCTCGGATCCTTGCGCATCACCTCTCTCGGGGTGGCGAAGCGTTGTCCGCCGGGGTACGTGGTGTGGTGTACATATTGCTTGTCCGTCCACTTGTGACCCGTGAATTTCACTTTCTCCGCGTTGATGATGATCACGTTGTCGCCGCAATCGAAATGAGGCGTGTAATAAGGCTTGTTCTTGCCTTTCAGTATGCGTGCCACCTGCGAGGCAAGGCGGCCCACAACCATCTCCTGGGCGTCAACGACTACCCATTCTTTCTTGACGATTTTCTCATTCGCCGAAATTGTTTTGTAACTTACTGCATCCATTTTTTCAGTTTTGTCAATTTTTTGCGAGAGACATCTTCACCCATATCTCTCTGATTTTTAATTTTTTTCCTTTGCTAACTTAAGGATAATAATCGAGAATTTTTAAGCGCGCAAAAATAGACTTTTTTTGGATATTGTCAAGAGGTGTTGAAAAATATTTTTTCGCTAGCTGCCAACCGCCGTCAACATCATGAAGATGCCTATCCCCAAATAGTTTCCGACAGCATACCCCAGCAGCCCGATGGCAATGCCCGGGAGAATCACCGACTTGTCATGCAACACAGCGGCCACCATCGGCACGAATGGCGGCGAATTGATGAGGGAAATGGACGACGTGAGTGTCATTGCGCCGCTGATCTTGAAAATGCGGGCCAACAGGATTTGGAGTGCCAGCGACCCGAAAACCACAAAGGCGATGTAATACAATATATATATGTATTTCGAGAATTCGAGTTCGTGGATGTTCACCATGGTGGCGACAGCGAGGCAGAAGACATAGACGAAATAGAGGCCTGTGTCGAAAGTGCCTTCCAGCTTGCGTACTGGTTTCCAGAATGAGAGTAGGATGGAAAGAGTGGTGATGACGATGATGATGATCGCCGTCGTGTTCTTCACCGGGATTAGGTAGGTCAATCCGACGGCGAGGGTCACGATAGCAACGGCACCGAGGATGGATGCGGCGCGGTTCAGTATTCTTTGCTTTATCGGTTTGGCAGAGGTTTCCGAAGCAGGCTCTGACAAATTGTCGGTGACAGCCTCTGTGGAGGCTGTTGGGACGGTTTCCGTCTTGGGGAAGAACCAACGGACGATCCTGCCACCAAAGAAGACGATGACCAGCAGATAGACGGCGGTGACGACCAGGTCATAGCCGGAAACGAGGAGGAAGAGGTTGTGGGGCAGGTCAACGGCCTTTGCGACAGGTGCGAAGTTAGGAATCCCTCCTGTGTAGATGCCGGTCATGGCGGCGGTTACCTTCGCGAAATCCTCGATGCTCACTCCCGACGCCACCGCTTGGGAACGGAACAGGAAAAACCCGATGATGTTGACGGCCATGATGCTGACCAGTCCGACGGGGAAGGCCTTGAGCACTGCTTTCGCCGACCATTTCCGGAAGTCGCAGCTGCACAGCATCAACGGGATGGAGGTCAGCACGGCCATGTTGGAGATGTTCTCGAAAAGGTAAGTGGATTCTTTCCCGACAATGCCGACGTTCCCCACCACCAGCCCGATGACATAGAGAATGACCATCGGGGAGATTTTCTCGATGACGGGCCACTTCCTTGCCGCAAGCATGACGAGCAGCGGGACGGCGTAGAGGTACAGTATGGCGATGATCTGAGACATTCGGCTGGAGTTTTTTTTCGGGCGGCAAAAGTACGATTTTTGGTGATAAGATGATGAGAGGATAAGATGATGAGAGGATAAGATGATGAGAGGATAAGAGGATAAGAGGGTAAGAGGATAGAAGGGATAAACGGATGGTGAATCGACGCTGACATTTTGGCAGGAGACGTCAAGGGGATGAGATGATGAGATGATGAGATGAGAAGATGAGAAATTTTTTTGTTTTTGTTTTTGTTTTTGGTATGAATTAAAAAAATATTACTTTTGCAGAAATTATTGTAAACAAAATTTTTAAAATAATGAAAACATATTCATTTGAAAATCTTCAAGTTTGGAAAGAATCAAGACAATTAGTTGCTTTGGTTTATGATACACAGAAATTGTTTCCTGCCACAGAGAAGTTTGGATTAGGTAGCCAATTACGGAGGGCGGTTATTTCTGTACCGTCAAATCTCGTTGAAGGCAATTACAGGACATCAACAAAAGAGCAAATTCATTTTATAGAAATGGCATTTGGCTCGCTGATGGAAGTGTATTGCCAACTGATATTAGCATATGATTTGAAGTTTATATCATCAGAGCAGTTTGAAGAGTGCAAGCTGAAGATTGATTCTGTTAGAAAACTTCTCAACGGCCTTCGGTTTCAAAAACTCTCCCTTCTTCCCAAAACTTCTTAAACAACTCGTTATTTCCGATCCCCACCAATCATCTTGTCATCTTGTCATCTTATCATCTTATCAACCAACTCTGGCACGAAATTTGCAATACTCCCCGCCGTCAACAAAAAACGACAAAGAATTCAAACTTAAAAATAAAAAACAATATGAAAAGTATTAAACCTTTAGCAGACAGAGTTTTAGTGAAACCTGCGGAAGCTGAACAGAAAACCGCCGGCGGCATCATCATCCCCGACACCGCCAAGGAAAAACCCCAACAAGGCACCGTCATCGCAGTCGGCCCTGGCAAGAAGGACGAACCCATGACCGTCAAGGTGAAGGACACCGTGCTCTACGGCAAATACTCCGGCACCGAAATCCAACTCGACGGCGAGACCTACCTTATTATGAAGGAAAGCGACATTTACGCGATCTGCAAATAAGGCAATAGGCAACAGGCAATAGGCAACAGGCAACAGTTATTCTATAAGGGCTGAAAGCCCGACCTATACTAACATAGGGTGAGCGTTAGCGAGCCCTATGGCATCAAGAACAAATCGAACAAATAAAAATCCAAACAACAATGGCAAAAGACATTAAATATAACTGGGAAGCCCGCGAGGGTCTGAAAAAAGGTGTTGACGCATTGGCCAACGCCGTGAAAGTGACACTGGGACCGAAAGGCCGCAACGTGATCATCGACAAGAAGTTCGGTGCACCGCAAATCACCAAGGACGGTGTGACGGTCGCCAAGGAAATCGAACTGCAGGAGCCCATCGAGAACATGGGTGCGCAGATGGTGAAAGAGGTCGCCTCCAAGACCAACGACCAAGCCGGTGATGGTACCACCACCGCTACCGTGCTCGCACAGGCCATCTTCAACACCGGTCTCAAGAACGTGACCGCAGGTGCTAACCCGATGGACCTCAAACGCGGTATCGACAAGGCCGTCGCAACGGTTGTCGAGAACCTCAAGGCTCAATCTGTGGAAATCAACGACAGCCATGAGAAAATCGAGCAGGTCGCTACTATCTCCGCCAACAACGATTCTGCAGTAGGCAAAGTGATTGCCGAGGCTATGCAGAAAGTGAAGAAAGAGGGTGTGATCACCATCGAAGAGGCCAAGGGCACTGACACTTACGTGAAGGTGGTCGAAGGTATGCAGTTCGACAGAGGTTACATTTCTCCTTACTTCGTGACCGACACCGAGAAGATGGAAGCCGTCTATGACACTCCTTACATCCTGATTTACGACAAGAAAATCAGCAACATGAAGGAATTCCTGCCGATTTTGGAAAAGGTTGTCCAAAGTGGCCGTCCTATGCTGATTATCTCCGAAGATGTTGACAGCGAAGCTCTTGCTACTCTCGTCGTGAACCGTCTGCGTGGCGGTCTGAAGATCGTGGCCGTGAAGGCTCCCGGCTTCGGCGACAGAAGAAAAGAGATGTTGGAAGACATCGCCATCCTGACCGGTGGTACCGTGATTTCTGAGGAAAAAGGCTACAAACTTGAGGATGCCACCATTGAAATGCTCGGAACAGCGGAGAAGATCACGGTTGACAAAGAGAACACGACTATCGTCAGCGGTAAGGGCGACAAGAAGGCCATCGAAGCCCGTATCGCCATGATCAAATCCCAAATTGAGAAGACCACTTCCGACTACGACCGCGAGAAACTGCAGGAGCGTCTTGCCAAAATGGCAGGTGGCGTGGCAGTCATCTACGTGGGTGCCGCATCCGAAGTGGAGATGAAGGAGAAGAAAGACCGTTTCGACGATGCTTTGCATGCAACGCGCGCTGCTATCGAAGAGGGTATCATCCCTGGCGGTGGTGTGGCTTACATCCGCAGCATCGCAGCTATGAAGGGTCTGAAGGGCGACAACGAGGACCAGCAGATCGGTATCGACATTGTCCGCCGCGCTCTGGAAGAACCTCTCCGTCAGATTGCCAACAACGCCGGTAAGGAGGGTTCCGTAATCGTGAACGCTGTGGCGAAGGGCAAAGGCGACTATGGTTACAACGCCCGTATCGATGAGTACCAGCACATGATCGAGGCTGGTGTCATCGACCCGACCAAGGTTTCCCGCGTGGCTTTGGAGAACGCCGCTTCCATCGCTGGCATGTTGCTCACCACCGAGTGTGTGCTCGCCGAAATCAAGGAGGAAACTCCCGCAATGCCCGCTGGCGGCATGAACCCTGGTATGGGCGGCATGTACTAATTCATAATTCATAATTCATAATTCATAATTCATAATTCATAATTCATAATGTATAATGCATAATGTGAGGCATCGTGAAAACGGTGCCTCATTTTTTTTTTTTTGAAAAAGTTAATTGTTAGGCGAATAGGGTTTGGTTGTGTTTTGTTGATATTTCGTTTTTGTAGTTTCAACTTATTTTTTTTATTTTTGCAGTTTGTTTTTGGACGGAAAACAGCGTTGAAAAGAATAGTTCAATTTCGTCTGAAAACAGAAGGGTAAGAAAGGTAAATAATTGAAAATAAGTAATATGGAAGAAGAAAAAACTACGATTGAACAAGAGGAAAACGAAATCAAACTTCCCGAAAACGCGTATCGGGAGCTCAAGGAGGGTGAAGAGTACAAACCTATCCTGCTGAGCGACAAGAAGTATCCTGAACTGAATGCCTGGACCATCTTCTGGGGTATCCTGATGGCGGTCATTTTCTCCGCGGCAACAGCCTACGCCGGCTTGCGCTTCGGACAGGTGTTTGAAGCTGCCATCCCGATTGCCATCATTGCGGTGGGTATTTCCACCATTGCGAAGCGGAAGAGCCCGCTTTCGGAGAATGTGCTTATCCAGTCCATTGGTGCCTGCTCCGGCGTTATTGTGGCGGGTGCCATCTTCACTTTGCCGGCCATCTATATCATCAAAGAGACAAACCCTGTGGCGGGCGCGGAAATTCAGGTCAATTTCTTCCAGATTTTCATGTCGTCGCTGCTCGGCGGTTTCTTGGGAATCCTATTCCTGATACCGTTCCGCAAGTACTTCGTCTCCGACATGCACGGCAAGTACCCGTTCCCCGAAGCTACTGCCACAACCGAGATCATCGTGTCGGGCGCGAAAGGCGGAAACCAGGCCAAACTGCTGTTGATCAGCGGCTTGATTGGTGGTTTGTACGATTTCCTGATGACTACGTTCCATTTTTGGGCCGACACCATCACCACTCGTATGACGGGCTGGGGCGAGCAGTTGGCCATGAACCATAAGTTCGTTTTCAAGATGAGTGCCGAGTCCATCCTGTTGGGCACCGGCTACCTGATCGGGCTCAAATACGCGGCCGTGATCTGTGCCGGTTCCGCTCTGTCGTGGTGGGTGCTGACTCCGCTGTTGGGACAGTACGGAATGATTGAAGTCGATGGTGTGCAAACAGCCATGAGCACCCTTGATCCCGACCTTATTTTCTCAGGATATGTACGTTACATTGGCATCGGCGGCATCGCCATGGCTGGCATTCTCGGCGTGATCAAGTCCGCGGGTGTCATCAAGAAATCCATCGGCGTGGCGGTGAAAGCTGGTAAGGCGGCGGGTGCGAAGAGCGAGGTGGTGCGCACACAACGCGACCTCTCCATGAAGATTATCCTCTTCGGTTTCCTGGCTGTCATCGCGATGATGATTCTATTCTTTTTCTTTGGCGGGATGCAGATGAACCTAAAACAAGTCCTTGTCGGACTGTTGGTGGTGTTCCTTTTTGCCTTTTTGTTCACCACAGTAGCTGCCACGGCCATTGCCACCGTGGGTACCAACCCTGTCTCCGGCATGACGATGATGACGCTGATTCTCAGTTCTTTCATCCTCGCCTCTGTCGGCTTGAAAGGCGGTATGGGCATCATCACCGCGTTGGTGGTGGGCGGTATCGTCTGCTCCGCGCTCTCCATGGCGGGCGGTTTCATCACCGATTTGAAGGTCGGTTACTGGATCGGCACCTCGCCATTCAAACAGCAAGCATTCAAGTTTGTGGGCACCTTGGTCTCCGCGCTGACGGTCGGTGCGGTCATCATGTTGTTGTCCAAGACTTACGGATATACGGGTGAGAACGCTTTGGTGGCTCCGCAGGCCAACGCCATGGCAGCCATCATTGAACCGATGATGTACGGCGGTTCCACCCCGTGGATTCTCTACATTGTGGGCGCTGTGCTGGCCATCTTGTTGGATGTCATCGGTGTTCCCGCACTGGCTTTTTCCTTGGGTATGTTCATCCCGTTGCAGCTCAATCTGCCGTTACTCGTCGGTGGTCTCCTCGCCTGGCTCGTAAAGACCCGCAGTAAAGACGAGGCCCTCAACAAGAAACGTGCCGAGAAGGGCACGCTCCTCGCCTCCGGTCTGCTTGCCGGCGGTGCCATCATGGGTGTCCTCAGTGCCATCCTCAAGTATGCCGGTGTCGAACCCACCTTCATGGCCGACTACATCGGTTCCCCCATGTACAACATCCTTGCCATCGTAATGTTTGTCGGACTGTGCTGCTACTTGGTAATTCACGCCACACATACCGAGAAAGCATGATGAAACGATGAGACGATGATGCGATGAAAAAGGATTCTTTTTATTCTTCAAATCACATTGTATATGCTTCAATAACCAATAACCACTAACCCATAACCATTAAAAATATGCATATTGCCGTCGCCGGAAATATTGGATCCGGAAAAACAACGTTAACAGGAATGCTGGCCAAACATTATGGCTGGGACGCGCTCTACGAAAGTGTGGAGGACAACCCCTATCTGGCCAGTTTTTATCAGGATATGCAACGCTGGTCGTTCAATATCCAGATCTATTTTTTGAACAGTCGCTTCCGTCAGGTGCTGGACATCCGTCAGCGCAAGAAAGATGTGATTCAGGACAGAACCATCTATGAGGATGCGTACATTTTCGCGCCCAACCTGCATCGGATGGAACTGATGGCTTCCCGCGATTTCGAGAACTACGCCTCGCTCTTCGAGCTGATGAAGAAGTTCCTGCAGCCGCCGGATCTGCTCATCTATCTCAAGGCCGATGTGGAGACGCTCATCTCGCAGATTCTCAAGCGCGGGCGCGCATACGAAGGAGATATCAGCCTGTCCTATCTGGAAAATCTCAACAAGCTGTATAACAACTGGATAGACAGCTATACGGATGGCAAACTCCTTGTGGTGGATGTCAACAAATTGAAATTCGCCGAGCGTCCCGAGGATTTCGGGGTGATTATCGAGAAGATTGACACCGAATTGTACGGTCTTTTCAAATAATCCCATCTGAAGTGACGTGCCAAGGCGCGTCTCTACGATGTGAAAATAGCTACAGATATGCGAGATTTCAACGTTTTCGGCATCATCCCCGCCCGTTACGCTTCCACCCGGTTCCCTGGCAAGCCTTTGGTCGAAATCCAGGGCAAACCGATGGTGCGGTGGGTTTATGAACGTGTGCAGTCGTCGGAGGTGCACGACCTTGCGGTGGCCACGGACGACGAGCGCATTGCGGACTGCGTGCGCGGTTTCGGAGGCAAGGTGGTGATGACTTCACCTGATCACGCTTCCGGCACCGACCGTTGCGGCGAAGCGGCGAAAGCCATGCAACCAAACGATAACGATGTGGTTATCAACATCCAAGGGGACGAACCGCTGATATCGCCGAAGGAGATCTATCTGCTGGCAACCGCTTTCGAGAACCCTTCAGTGCAAATTGCCACTCTGGTGAATCCATTCCACGATCAGAAGTTGCTTCACGACCCGAATGTGGTCAAGGTGGTGAAAGCCAAGAATGGCAAGGTACTTTATTTTAGTCGTTTGCCAATCCCATATCTTCGTGATGGAGCGATTCCGCCGAAGTGTTACTATCGCCATATCGGGATTTACGCCTATCGCTACGGGGTACTTAAAGAGATTGTGCAGCTTCCGACTTCGGAACTGGAGAACAGCGAGAAGCTCGAACAACTTCGCTGGCTCGAAAACGGCTACATCATCCACTCGCTCGAATGCGACTATCAAGGAATCGGGATCGACACCCCGGATGATCTGGAAAAATTCACAATTCATAATTCATAATTCATAATGCAGAATTAAGAATTAAGAATTAAGAATTAAGAATGTGGGAACAGTAAGTACTACCCTAATAATTATCAATTATCAATTATCAATTATCAATTAACATGATTGATTACCTATTAAAAACCCTACAACAAGAAGACCATGTGTTTGTCGAGCGTCTCGGTGCGTTCCGCACGCAACTGAAGCACGCCGTGATTGACAAGGAAACTATACATCCTCCTCATTATGAGGTGGTTTTCTCGCAGAATGACAGCGAGGAGAACAATTTCGCTCTCGCCAACCAGATCAGTCGTGATAGAAAATGCTTGTTCACAGAGGCGAATGAGCAGATTATGAGATGGGTGGACGAGCTTCTGGTCGCCCTCCAACACAACAAGTCAGTGACGTATGAGGATTTCGGAACGTTTATGCTGGATAAAAAAGGGAGCATCTCCTTTGAAAGCGCGGTTGTGCCGCAGCTGAACAGTCAGTTTGAGGGGATGGAACCGATTGATATCAAGAATATTGGTGCATCTGCCGCTGAACACGAACTTGTAGGGGCGAATAATAATTCGCCCGAGGATGATACGTTGGCGATTGAGGAGACTGTGGAAGAACCAGAACCCGTTGTGGAGCCTGGACCCGTTGTCGAACCCGAATATGTGGAGACGTTTCAGGAAACGTCTCTACAGTCTGAACCGGAATCTGTTGTTGTACCCGAACCTGTAGGGGAGAATAATGATTCGCCCGAGGATGAGACGGTGGCGATTGGGGAACCTGTGGATGAAGTCGAGCCCGAGCCCGTCGTGGAGCCCGAGCCCATAGCCGAACCTGAACCCGAATCTGTAGAGACGTTTCAGGAAACGTCTCTACAGCCCGAACCGGAATCAGTTGTTGAACCCGAACCTGTAGGGGCGAATAATGATTCGCCCGAGGATGAAACGATGAAGGGCGAAGAAAAAGACGATGAAGAAGACAATGAGGATGAAGAGGACGATGACGATGACGACGATGACGATGACGATGACGAAAAGAAGCGTCGTCATGGGGCATGGTTGTGGGTGCTTCTGTTGTTGCTGGTTGCCTTGGGTGCTTTGGGATTCGTCTTCAAAGACAAACTTATTTCGTATTACCATCAATGGAAAGATAAGAAACAACCCGTGGAGCAGGAGGTGGTAGTCGATGAACCTGATGAAGTAGATGTTGCGTCCTTCGAGGAAGTTGAAGGTGCCACACCTGTCGAGGAAGAACCACAGCCCGAAGAAGTGTCTGAACCAGAGGTATATACTCCCGTTGTGGTCAAGCAGTCTGCGGACAGTAAGTACGACTACATTCATTTTGAGAAGGGACATTATTATGTGATTGCGGGCAGTTTCCCGTCGGAAAGTGATGTGTTGCGTCACATTCGTCAGAAGAAACTTGACCAGTATTCCCCGAAAATCTTGAAGCAGGACGGCGTGGGCAATCTGCGTGTCTGCATCGGTATTTTCGACAGTGAAGCCGAAGCCGAGCAGTTCGCCAAAGGGGTGGATTCTAAGTATTGGGTTCTTAAATAGTTGTGTAATATGAGGAGTATCAACATAAAAGCCCATATCCCGAATACCATCACCTGCCTGAATCTGGTTTGCGGTTGTATCTCCATCATGTCTTCGCTGAACGGCAATCTCACCTTGGCAGCGTTATGGATTGTAGTGGCTGCCATTTTCGATTTTTGTGACGGTCTCAGCGCTCGTCTGCTGAAGGTGACTTCCATCATTGGCAAGGAACTGGATTCGCTTTCGGATATGGTCTCTTTTGGGGTCGCACCCACGATGATTGTCTATAAGTGGCTGACCATTTGTTATTTCCAGATGTCCCCTGCGGCTCAGACACCGTTTGTGTACTACCTGTCATATCTGGTGTTCCTCGTTCCTGCGTTGTCTGCAGTTCGTCTCGCCAAGTTCAATATCGACACAAAGCAGACCGAGAACTTTATCGGGATGCCTACGCCGGCGAATGCCTTATTTCTGGGTTTCATTCCGGCAGGTGCGGAGTATGTTTCCATCCTTAACAATTATTGGGTGGTGCTCCTTTTCGCCCTCTTTTTTGCTTATTTGTTGGTCAGCCCTATCAATATGGTTTCTCTGAAGTTCAAGAATTTCAAGTTCACCAGAATGAACATTGCCCGCTTTCTGATTCTGCTGGTGGGAATTGTCCTGTTCTTCATTTTCAAGTTGGGCTCGTTCCCGTTGATCATCTTCGGATACCTGCTCATCTCCATTTTTTACCATACATTAACAAATTTGGATGTCTTATGAATTATAAATCACTTGCATTATATTGTGGCTCATCCACAGGAAACAACCCGGTGTATGCCCGTGAGGCGGCCCGTTTCGGAAAAATGTGCGCTCAGAAATCGTTGACCCTCTACTTCGGGGGTGGCTCCATCGGACTGATGGGAGCGGCTGCGGAGGCATGTTTGTCCAAGGGCGGGAAGGTCATCGGTGTGGCGCCTGATTTTTTCACCCAAGGGGAAGTCTTAGCAACCAACCTCACCGAGATGATATTGGTGAAGACCATGAGCGAGCGCAAGCAACTCCTTGAGGAGAAGTCAGATGCGTTTGTGATTTTCCCTGGCAGTTACGGCACCATGGACGAGCTTTTCGAGATGGTCACCGATGCGCAGTTGGGGATGCACACGAAGCCCATTGTCATCTATAACTACATGGGTTACTATGACTTCCTGCTCCGGCAGTTGGATAAGTTCATGGAGGAGGGCTTCCTGCGCCCGTTCCACCACTCGTTGCTGCTAAACGCGTCTGATTTGGAGGAACTCTTCTACAAGTTGGATACATACGAGAACACCAATGACCGTTCATGGTTAGAGAAAATCCGTCACTAAAATACTTATGTTATGCAATTTAAGGATGTTTTGGTGGACAAAGCCTTGAAGCAGAAACTCATCGATCTCGCGCGTTCCGGTCGTGCCGCCCATGCACAGTTTTTCCTTGCCCAGCCGGGTAGCCATGCCTTGGCTCTGGCGGTGGCATACGGGCAGTATCTTTGCTGTGAGCACCCTACGGAAACCGATTCCTGCGGCGAGTGCCCGTCCTGCAAGCAATATGCCAAATTGTCACACCCAGACCTTCATCTCTATTTTCCCAACTGTACGACGAAATCAGTGAAAAAAGACCCTGATTCCGCCCAATTGGCTTCGGAATTTAAGGATTTCGTCCTCAAAAATGATTTTCACATTGAAATACACGATTGGCTGAGCGAGTTGGAAGGGGAGAACAAGCAAGCTTCCATCAACACTCGCGATTGTTCGGACATCCTGTATCACAACAACATGCGTTCGCATCAGGACGGATACAAGGTGTATATCCTGTGGTGTGTTGACCGGCTGTATCATTCTGCCGCACCGAAATTGCTGAAAACGCTGGAGGAACCGGAGAGCAAATCTGTATTCATCCTGATTTCGGAGGAGCCGGACAAGATTTTGAATACGATTCTTTCGCGTACGCAGTTGGTGAAAATTCCGCGTCTGACGGATTCGGATATTGCAGAAAAGCTCCAACAAACTTATCCGGAACTCTCCCAAGACGAAGCTTCCGATATCGCATTGCTGGCTGAGGGCGACTACAACAAGGCGATGCGAGTTGCCACGGATAACGAAGAACAACAGCTCCTGCTGCAGCAGTTTGAGGCTTTTTTCGATAGTGTGGTGGCGTTTGCGCAGAAAAAGAACCTTTTTGACGTGCAGTACGAACAGGTGCAAGGCGTTTTTGACGAAGTGATCAAGCAGGGACGCGAGTATCAGAAACAGTTCCTTCAGTTAGTTTTGCGCATGTTGAGAAACATATTGATGCAGAACTCCCGTAATTCAGCTTTGTTGAAGGTGACCCATCAGGAGCAATCCGTGATAGCCAAATATCAAGGAGTCTTGAATTTGAAGCAGATTTCCTCTATGACGGAATTGTGCAACAAAGCGATTTACCACATTACCCGCAACGGGAACTCGTCCCTTATCTTCACGGATTTGTATTTCCAGCTGGCGAAGTGCTTTTAATGGTTATTGGTTATAGGTTATAGGTTATTGAAGCTGACATGACGAAGTCAATGGATGCACAATAATGGCATTGTTTTTGCGTTATGGCGAGCGTAAATATTATGAGTATGAGAAGGAATATCCTATTATTTGTTTCACTGTTTTTATTTGGCACATCATATATTACCAATGCCCAGGATGAATCCGTTTGTACAGCAAAAGCACCGGCAGAAGTGGTGATGAACCAGCAGTTTCAATACACGGTGACCACGAATGAGAAGGGGACAATATTGGACACGGATTTCGGAAAATTCGAGTTTGTCGGGGGGCCGAGCATGGGCTCCAGCACCTCCATCTCCATCGCGAACGGCCACACGGAGCAGAACACGCAATACACCTATACGTATGTGTTGACAGGTCGGCGTGAGGGAACGTTCACTATACCAGGCGTTTCCATTTCAGTGGACGGTAAGGTGCTGCGCAGCAATCCAGTGGAGGTGCGTGTGGTGAAGGCTGGCAAACAGACACCGCAGGAGGAAAATGGCGGCTTTTCTGATTTTTTCCATTTTGAATGGCCGGATATCAACTTCTTTGGGGGCGATTCTCGTTCGCAGCAACCCAAGTCCAAGTCGGAAAGTGTGGAATATAAGGACGAGATCAAGAAGGACGACTTGTTTGTGAAAGCCGAGATCTCACAGGCGGAAGCATGGCAGGGCGAAGCCGTTGTGGTGACACACAAACTGTATATCAAACAGGACATCAAGGGATATGACATTGCCCGCGCCAACTATGCCGCTACTGACGCACTATGGCTTGACCGGCTCGATCTGAACTACAGCGATGAATCCACGGAGACTATCAAAGGAGAACGTTACCACGTATATACTATTTTGCAAACGGCGGCGTATCCACTCAAAACCGGCAAGGTGACGATTCCGAAACTCGACCTTATCGTGCGTATCGGTGTGCCTGCCGTGGTGAAGAATCCCTTCTGGGGGAATATGACGACCACCCGTGCCAAGGATTTCCGTCTTACCGCTAACGAACTTTCCATCAAGGTGAAACCGCTTCCGGGTGCCCGCAATGACGGAAAGACGGAAACGGTCGGACATTTTGACATCTCCGCTTCCATCAGCAAGACAGAAGTGAATGCCAATCAGTCAGTAACGCTTACTGTCACTGTGTCAGGTAATGGAAACCTTCATCACATCGAAGCCAAGGATCTAAACATCGACTTCCCGTCGGATTGTGACATCACCTATCCGAAGGTGTCGCAGCGCATCGGGGCAAAGGGAAATCTTGTCAGCGGCTCCAAGACGTTCAAATTCACGCTGATACCGCGCTCCGAAGGAGAATATTTCATCCCCGGTGCCTCGTTCACTTATTACGACGATGAAACCGAGACATACAAGACCATCACTTCGCAGGATTTCCGTCTCGAAGTGAAACCGGGACGCATACCCTCCCAACAGGATGAGGAAAAATCCGACAAACCCAAAGGGAAAATCTATAAGATTTAGCTTTTAGCTTTTAGCGATTGGCTATTGCCTTTTGAGGAATGAAACTTTTTTGTATTTTTGCCTTTTCAAATTTCAAGAAAAATAGCGTGAAATGAAGAGAATATTTCTAAGCATCATTGCTTTTGTTTGTATGGCTTGCCTTCTGCTTGCCGGTTGTGACAAAATTGAAGGCGATATTTATCAGATTGTTCAGAATGAAGACGTTACGGTGACTTTTCCGGATATAAATCCTGACGAAGTATATCGCAAGATACTCGTAGAAGAGTTTACAGGCCATCGTTGCACGAACTGTCCGCAGGGTCATCAGACGTTGGAGTCGCTCCATCAGCAGTATGGAGACACGTTGGTGACGGTCGGCATTCATTATGGGGCACTGGCCAAGCCTTTCGGAAGCGTGTTCAGTTACGATTTCCGCACGGAAGCGGGCAATCAGATTGGTGATGCATACGGTATTGACGGAATTCCTGCCGCTATTGTGAACAGGCAGAATGTTCAAGGCGGGTGGCCGCGCGAACAATGGGCTTCCGTGATTAACGGACTGGATCGATCGAATGTACGTGCTGCCGTGCAGCTCATCAACGAGTTTGACGAGGCCTCCAAAACCCTCAAAGCTAATGTCAAAGTGACCACGCTGAAAGCCATTGACCATCAGCTCAGAATCGTCCTTTTTGTGTTAGAAGACGGTATTGTGAAACCGCAAAAAGATGGCAATCAGGATATTGAAGATTATGTTCACAACCACGTGCTGCGTTGCGCATTGACGGATGCCTTTGGATATGTGTTGGCCAAGGACTCTTGGAACTCGGGTGATTCTGAGACGTATGCCGCCAGTGTCAGTTTTGACGGACATGATTGGAATCCCGCGAACTGCCAGGTCGTGGCTGCATTGTTTGACCCGAATATTTCTCAGGTCTTACAGGTGGAGAAAGCAAATGTCATTAACCGTTAATCAGGATAGTTTGTTATGAAAATAGTTGCAGTAGAACCTATTGGGATTTCCGCAGAACGTGCGCAGGAAATCCGTCAGAATTTGGCTGACAAAGGCCACGAGTTTGTCTGGTATGCAGACAGGAAAGAGGATGTCGCCACGCTTGTGGAGCGCATGAAAGACGCGGAAGTGGTGATGATTTCCAATATCCCGCTTCGCGAGGAAGTGCTGTCCCAATGTCCGAAACTGCAGTTCCTGAATGTGGCGTTCACCGGCTTGGACCATATTGACTTAGGCTATTGCGAGACCCATAACATTCTGGTAAAGAATGCTTCCGGATACGCCACAGAAGCAGTCGCCGAGTTGGCTGTCGGGCTGATGATAGATGTCCTCCGTAAAATCACTTTTTTGGATGGAAGTATCCGTCAAGGCGGGGTGCGCGGCGCGTTTCTTGGCAGAGAGTTGCGCGGCAAGACTGTCGGCATTGTGGGAACAGGGGCTATCGGCATCCGTACCATTGAGCTGTTGAAAGCTTTCGGCTGTAGGGTCCTCGCTTGGAGCAGAACGCATAAGCCCGAGGTGTTGAATTTGGGTGTCGCATACGTGACGTTGGAAGGTCTGATGCGTGACAGTGACATCATCTCACTGCATGTGCCGCTGAATGACGAAACGAAACATCTGATAAGCAAGGAGATGCTGGCTCTTTGCAAACCGTCAGCAATTTTGATAAATACGGCGCGAGGCAATGTGGTGGATATGGACGCGCTGGCGGAGTGTCTCCGTGACGGTAAAATAGCCGGTGCCGGCATCGATGTTTATGAGAAAGAACCGCCGTTGCAGCAAGACCATCCGCTCCTGAATGCTCCCAACTGTGTGTGCGTTCCCCACGTCGGCTACGCCACCCGCGAGGCGTTTGACGATCGCATTGAGATTATTCTTGGAAATTTAAGTTAATAGTATAGGTTTAGAGGCGTAGAGACGCAAAATTTTGCGTCTCTACAAAATCGCCTTTCGTCAAGATTATCGGATAATCAGTTCCTCCCATCGCACTTTCGGCACGTAATGCGTGCCGTTTTCGTCTCTGTAGTAAGCGTGGCTTTCGTTCGCTGAAATCTCTTTCAGCTCGATTTTCTCGTTGCCTTTTCCGATGGCGAGAATCAATACGGGAGGGTAGGGGAGAGTAAAGGCCTCTTCGATTTTCTTGGCGTTGAAAGCCCCGATAATCAATCCATTATAGCCCAATTCCACGGCTTTCAGTAACATGCTTTGCACGGAGATACCTACATCTACGTGCAGCATTTTGCTTTCAGGCACGGTGGCGCAGACAATGATGAAGGCTCTCGGCTCGGTTCCCGCAAACGGCAGGTGCAACTCCGGCAGCATTCCTCCTAATTTGATGTTTTCCAAAACGATGTCGTCGCCGTTGCCTTCTGTCACCAACTTGAAGCGCAGAGCCTGCTGGTTCTTCGCCGACGGCAACAGTGCGTTTACCGCCACAATCTTCTCTAATGTGCTTTTTGAAACCGTATATGCTTGATCATAACCACGATAACTGCGGTTTGCCTTCAGCAGTTGGTCCAACGACCGTCCGGCGGATTTATAGACCACCTTCTTTTTGCTGTTGTATTCGTCGAATTTGTTCTCTATGTAATTGTCGGCCATGCTAAAGGTTCAAAGTTTCAAGTTTCAGGTTTCAAAAATCACTAATTACTAATTGGTTACAGGCTCCAGTAGGTCATCTCGTTAATCGCTTTCCTGTACAGTCCTTTGATGTCGAAAAGGATGCCGTTGCCGACGGATAGGTTGAGGAAGTAGTCTTCGGTGAGGTTGAGGTAGGGGGTGTGGGCGACGGCGGCGACGATGGCGTTGTAAGGACCTTCGGGTTGGGCTTTGAGGGTGAGACCGTAGCATTTTTTCACTTCGTCAGGGTCTGCGTACGGATCGACGACATCGACGATGACACCGAAGTCCTGCAGCTCATGGATGATATCGACCACTTTGGAGTTACGGATGTCGGCCACATTTTCCTTGAAGGTGATGCCCATGACAAGCACACGGGATTTCATGGCCGGTTTTCCAGAGGCAATTATCTTCTTGACCACGTTTTTGCCGATGTATCCGCCCATGGAGTCATTCACGAAACGACCGGCGGAAATCACCTGTGTGTGGTATTTCAGTTCAGCGGCCTTGTGTACGAGATAGTAGGGATCGACGCCGATGCAGTGTCCGCCGACCAGTCCGGGGAAGAATTTGAGGAAATTCCATTTGGTTCCGGCAGCATCCAATACATCGTAAGTGTTGATTCCCATCCTGCCAAACAGGATGGACAGCTCGTTCATCAGGGCGATGTTCACATCGCGCTGGGTGTTTTCGATGATTTTGGCGGCTTCGGCCACCTTGATGGTCGGGGCTCGGTGTACGCCTTTCTCCAACACCATGGAATAGATATTTGCGATGTTGTCCAAGGATTCGGAGTCACAGCCGGAAACGATTTTCTTGGTGTTTTCCAGAGTGTGCTGCTTGTCACCCGGGTTGATGCGCTCTGGCGAGTACCCGAACTTGAAATCCGTTCCGGCTTTCAGTCCCGACAGCTTCTCCAGCACGGGGACGCAATCCTCTTCAGTGCATCCGGGATAGACCGTGGATTCATAGACCACATAGTCGCCTTTTTTCAGCACTTTGCCCACCGATTGGGTGGCGGAAATCAGCGGTTTCAGGTCGGGTTTGTTGTTTTTGTCGATAGGGGTCGGCACCGCCACGATATAGAATTTTGCTCTGGCCAGATCGTCCAACGAGGATGTGAACAAGATGTCCGCATTATCGAACACGTTGTCGTCCAATTCTTTGCAAGGATCTTTGCCGCCGCGCATCACGTTGAGGTGCTCCTCATTGATGTCAAAGCCGATAACAGAAGCTTTGTGGGCAAATGCCATCGCTAAGGGAAGCCCGACATAGCCCAAACCGATTACGCCGATTTTGACATTTTTACTTAAGATTTCATCGTATATGGCCATATTGTTGTTGATTTTCGATTTTAAATATGCAGGGAACTCTCCAATTGTGCGATTTTTTCTGCTGCCGTTTTGCAGATGTTGTCTTCCATTACATTTTTGATGACGTGAGTGAACATAGGATTCGTTATGCGAAACTCGGAATTAACGTCCTTAGTCCTTTCTTGTATAACTCGCTCATAGAAGCGGACTTGTGCCGCTATTGCCTCAACATGAAGGCTTCGGAAGCTTGATGCGGTGACCTTGCCTTCGCAAAGGTAAGGCAGAAAGTTAACGGCATCTTTGAAACAAGTCAACGACTTGTTTTCATCAGCAAATTCTGTCTGCAATTTGTGCGCTTCCGTCAAAGATGTTTCGTTGCAGATTTCCTGCCATTGGGTGGTGGTCAGTACGTTCCCGCCGACGTTAACCCATTGTATATTTGTTTTGTCCAAGATTTCTACCAATGTTTCCAGCTTGTTGTTGAACACTCCTTCGTTCAGCATGTAGCAGAGCATCATTTCGCGGTAGGCGGTAGCGGCTTCGTCCGCTTTCAGTATTCTGACAGGACGGTTTGACATTTCCATTTTCGGGAGTTCCGTTTCGCCTGCGAGATGGCGGGTCAGCAGCTGGTGATTTTCTTTCACTATATGTATGGTGTCAGGTGCAAGTGGCTTGTAATCATAATGTTGTGTGTATTCAACACGTTTATCCCGATGTTCGTATTTCCATTCGTTGCGCATCAGAGCGTAGGCATTGTGCATCCACCAGAAAGCGGGCATGATTTCCAAACAGTTTTCCCGTATGTTGTTGTTAATAAGCGAGAAAGCGAACGGAATCTGCAGCGGTCGCGGGTAGTCTCCTTTGGCGATGAGGACGTAGGGTGCGAAACGGCTTGGAAATGCAATGGTCGCGCAGAGTCCGGGCCAGAAACCGCGTCCGGCGAACAAATCTACGTCGTTCTTGCGTCCGTTGTGGTTGGAGCCGAGGGTCGCACCTGCGGCCATGTTGCTCTGCCCCTGAATGTGTGCGGCAATCAGGAACGAGTTGCTGTGGTGCTGTTCGTGGCAGGGGTAGAGGAGGGCGTGACCGATCTCGCAGCCTGCAATGTGGCTGTTGTCGCCGATGACGGACTGATAGACGCGTGCCCCCTCGCTGATGCTGACCTGCTGTCCGACAAGGGTATCGGACAGGAAAGCGCGGGAGTCGATGTGCGCACCTTTATGTACGATGGTGCGGCGGACAATGACCCCTGCACCCAAACGGGCGGGCTCATCCTTGGAGGAGGAAACGAAAACCTGTTCGAGTTCGCAACAACCAGACAGTTCGGCGTATGCGTCAATGTGGGTGTTATGGATGGCAGTGACGTTTTCAATGGTGACGTTTTCACCGATATAGCCCATGGTCTCGGGACTGTTGTCGGCGTAAAGGTTTGGCTTTCCGATGTGCAGGGCAGAACATACGTCCGTTGTGTTCATGCCGGGCACGGCCATGACGGTGTAGCGTCCGTCTTCGTTGCAGAGATCCAAAGGGTACGCGAACCGTTCAGTTGTAAACGTCAGTTGTCCGATGTTGGAGAGTTTCGTGTTAGCACCAATGTGGTAGTTTGCTATTTGCAAAACGTTAGACATCGAGACGTTGTCCTCAATTTTCACTTCGCCGTGGAAGTGGCAGTTGCGGATGTTTAAAACAGAAAAAGCGCAGGCGACTGAAATTCGGGTCCAGTCGTCTGCACTGTTGTTCTGCTGAATCAGCTGGCTGATTTCAGCGTTTGTGAGCGGTCGCCACATAGATGTTATTCTTCCTCATCTTCCCCTAAGTGGAGCATCTGTTTCAGCTCGTCCGGAGCCTCTTTAATGTCTTTTGCATCGGAAGGCAGCAGGAACATGGTGGGTTTCACCTTCTTGTTCGGAACAATTTTGGTGGCTTGCGTGATGAGGGTCACGTTTTCACCGTTCATTTCAGTTGTCACTTCTGTGCTGAGCGGGTAGCCTTTCAACCCCGGGTGTTCGAAGAAGTTGATGTCGTCGCCAAGACCCAGTTCGTTGGTCACCCACAGCACGGCGGATTCTTCCTCATCGGTTTCCAGATCAGTGGCCGTCACAACGACTTTCTTGCACTTGTAGCCGGAAATCGTTTTTTCCTCATCGCTGTAGTTGTAGTCGAACTTCGTGGTGGCCAGTTTTTTCTGGACAGCGGCTTCATCCTGTTGGATGTAATATTTACCATAACCGGGGATACCCAGAATGACCGTGTAGGTCTTGTTGGTGCCGTTGGCGATGGTGATCACATCGATGCCTTGGCTCATCTCCATGCGGTAGTTGCTGCCCATGACGGTGTATTCCATGCTTTGCTCGGCCAGCTCGGCGGCGATGTTCGGATCGGAGCAGCCCTCTGCGGACATTTCAAAGGTGATGTTGCCGGCGAATGGTTTTTGTGCCATCAAGCTGACACTGAAGATCATCATCACGATAACCATTAAAAAGCGAACGTTTCTCATTTTTTCTTGTATTTTCGTTAGAATTAATTCCGATAAAATTCAGACGGCAAAGATATAAAAATTATGGAATGGTTTAAAAAGGTCTGCGTTTTTTTGCGGTTTGCGGTTTGCGATGATGCGATGATGAGAGGATGAGAGAATGAGAGGATGAAGCGATGACTCGATGAAAGACGATGAATAGACGTTGAACAGGGCACCCAAATAAAAAAACAGAGGCGTCAATAAAATAAATCGCCGTTATCGCCGTTATTTTTACGTTTTTCAAATGAATAGTAGAATATGAATACGAAGATTTTATGGGCGGATGACGAGATTGATTTGTTGAAACCGCATATTTTGTTTTTGAAATCAAAAGGTTACGATGTGATTCCCGCCATGAGCGGGACTGAAGCATTAGAAATCCTGAAGACGGAGTTCGTGAACATCATCTTTTTGGATGAAAACATGCCCGGCTTGAGCGGTCTGGAAACCCTTCAACGTCTGAAAAAGGACTATCCGCATATTCCCATCGTAATGATCACCAAGAGCGAGGAAGAGCACATCATGGAGGACGCCATCGGCTCCAACATCGCAGACTACCTCATCAAACCGGTGAACCCCAACCAGATACTGCTTTGCCTGAAAAAGAATATCGACAACAAGAAGTTGGTGAGCGAGAAGGTGACTAGCAACTACCAGCAGTCGTTCCGAGAACTTTCCATGCGCATCTCTGACCGTTTGAGCGTGTCGGAGTGGGAGGAACTCTACAAGGAGTTAGTGAATTGGGAACTGCAAATCGAAAAGATTGAGGATGAGAGCATTACGGAGATGCTTGCTGCGCAGAAGGAGGAGGCTAACATCCAGTTCGCCAAGTTCGTGCAGCGCAACTATCTCGACTGGGTGAACGGTCGCGCTGACGACAAACCGCTGCAGTCGCATACGGTACTGAAAGAGAAGCTGTTCCCGAAACTCAGCGACCAGAAAAGCACCTTCCTGTTCGTCATCGACAACCTGCGCTACGACCAGTGGCGTAGCATTTACCCGATGGTGCATGACTACTATTATATACAGGACGAGAGCATCTGCTACAGCATCCTGCCCACGGCCACGCATTACGCCCGCAACGCTCTGTTTTCCGGCCTGATGCCGTCGGTGATCGCCAAAAAATATCCGAACTATTGGCTCAACGAGAGCGATTCCGGCAGCAAAAACCAGTTTGAGGAGCCGCTTTTAGGCGAGTATCTGAAACGCTACGGGAAGAACATCAAGTATTCATACCACAAGATCCTGAATCCGGATTTTGCCAAGAAGGTGTTCGACAATTTCCATCAGATGTTGAATAACCCGTTGAATGTCATCGTGTTCAATTTTGTGGATATGCTTTCGCACGCGGGCACGGACGTCAATGTGGTGCGCGAGTTAGCTGACGACGAGAAGTCATACCGCAGCGTCACAGCTTCCTGGTTCGAGAACTCGGTTCTCTTTGAGATGATCAAGTGGTTGTCGGAAAGGAAAATACCGGTGATGATCACCACTGACCACGGCACCATTAAGGTCGATCGTGCGCTGAAGATGGTGGGCGAGCGCGACCTGAACACGAACCTGCGCTACAAGGTGGGTCGCAGCAGCATGGATTATCCCGCCAAGGAGGTCTTCGAAATCAAGAACCCCGACGATGCTTTCCTGCCCAAGGAGAACATGACCCAGCGCTTCATCTTCGCTACCAAGTCGGACTTTTTCGCCTACCAGAACAATTTCAACCAGTACGTGAACATGTACAAGAACACGTTCCAGCACGGCGGCATTTCGATGGAGGAGATGATGATTCCGTTCGTGATTCTCGCGCCGAAGAGTTAGGCGGTTTTTTCCCCTTAGCCAAACGGAAACGAAGATGCTGTCCTCGTTTCCGTTTTTTTTTGGTATTTTTGCACCGCGAAAAAAAACAAGATTATGGTCAAAGAAAAATCCTCGACAGTTTGTCCCCATTGCAACGATAGCGGCATGATACAGTCCGATTATAACCCCACCTTGGAAACCCTTTTCAATCACGTCAGCGTGCGCGAGTACAGCGACCGTCCCGTGGAAGAGGAAACCCTGAACCTGATCCTCAAGGCGGCCTGCAGCGGCTCCACGATGGGCAACATGCAGTTGTTCAGCGTCATTGTGACCCGCGACGAGCAAATGAAGGCCAAGCTCGCGCCGTTCCATTTCAACCAACCGATGGCGACCTCCGCGCCGGTGATCCTCACCTTTTGCGCCGACTTCCGCCGCTTCAACCAGTACTGCCGCTTCCGCAATGCCAACACGGAAGCTTACAGCAACTTGCAGAGCTACCTTTGGGCCGTCACCGACGCGCTCATCGCCGCGCAGAACGCCTGCGTGGCCGCCGAAGCCCTCGGACTTGGCTTCGTCTGGCTCGGCACCATCACCTACAACGTCGATAAGTTCGTGGAGGCGCTGCAACTGCCTAAGCACGTCATCCCCGTGGCCTGCATCCCGATGGGCTACCCCGTGAAGAAGCCCGCCCTGACGCAGAAGCTGCCCATGGAGACCTTTGTACACCAGGAGGTTTACCACGACTACGACGAGCAGCGCATCGACGAGTTCTACCGCGAGAAGGAGAACTCCGAGGAGACCGCCAATATCCTCAAAGAGAACCCTGACTGCGACAACCTCGCGCAGGTCTTCACCAGGCACCGCTACACCCAGCCCGACAACGAGCATTTCGCGCAGGTGCTGAAGGAGACGCTGGAGCGGCAGGGGTTCACAATGTAGAGACGCGCCATGGCACGTCTCTACGGATTACCGTATTCATTCTACATTTTACATTCAGCATTCATAATTCATAATTAAATGAACCGTCTCATCCTCCCCGCTCTTATCAGCACACTCCTGCTGGTGGCCTGCCGCACCGACCAGACCACCCTATGGAAATCCGACCGGGTCTATCTCAACTCCGAGTTCGGGTGCGTGCATAACGCCTGGCAGTTCCGCTGCGGTGACCAATGGCACTCCGCCACCGTGCCGGGCAACATCCACGACGACCTGCTCGCCAACAAGCTGATTCCCGACCCGTTCTACGGTGACAACGAACAGAAAGTGCAGTGGATCGCCGACAGTATCTGGGAGTACCGGCTGCTGTTTGATGGCAGTTGCGGCAGTGAGGGACCTTTCCCGCATAACGAGTTGGTTTTCGAGGGTTTGGACACCTACGCGGAGGTCTTCCTCAACGGCGAACGGCTGACCGCCTCCACAGGGGACACGATGACGAACAACATGTTCCGGACGTGGCGTTTTCCGTTGCCCGACAACCTGAAAGAGAGTGGCAACGAACTGGTGGTCAGGTTCCTGCCCACAGCACCGTTCGACAGCGTCGCGGCTTCGAAACTGCCGTACAAGCTCCCCGACAACCGCGTCTTCACCCGCAAGGCGCCGTACGAGAGCGGCTGGGACTGGGGCCCGAAACTCAACACCTGCGGCATCTGGAAGAACGTCTATATCGAATCGTGGAATGTCTTGAAAGTGAACGATTTTTACGTTAAGGACATCGAACCATCGCGGGATTCAACACGTCCTTGGATATCTGAAGTGGAAGTTGAAATAATTGCAGATAAAAAGCTAACAACCAGTCTTTTGCTATGTGTAACAGATGGGGATGGCTACAATCAAGAAATACAACACAAAGCACAATTGCACAAAGGATTGAATACGGTGGTCATCCCCGTGACCATTGAGAATCCGAAGCTGTGGTGGCCGAACGGGGCTGGAGAGGCCCATCTCTATTACTTCACCCTGAAGAACAACGAGAAAGACAACGGCCTTGTGCACACGCACGGGCTGCGCACGGTGGAGCTCGTCCAGAAGCGCGACAGCATCGGCGAGTCGTTCCAGTTTATCGTCAACGGTAAGCCACTCTTCATGCGCGGCGCCGACTGGATCCCCGCATCCTCGTACCCGGGCACGCTCGCCCGCAGCGAAGGCGACGACCGCTACGCCGAGCTCATCAAGCAGGCCAAAGAGGCGAATATGAACATGTTGCGCGTATGGGGCGGTGGCATCTACGAACACGAGGCCTTCTACAACTACTGCGACCAGATGGGCATCTTGGTGTGGCAGGACTTCATGTTCGCCTGCAATATCTATCTTGGCGACGAAGCGTTTATGAACAACGTGAAGGTCGAGGCCGAGGAGCAAGTGAAACGCTTGCGCCACCACGCCTGTATCGCCACATGGTGCGGCAACAACGAGGTGCACAACGGCTTGGAGGACTGGGGATGGAAAGATGCGCTGGGCTACACTGACCAGCAATATTCGGAAATGTATGAGGATTACGAGCAGCTTTTTGAAAAGATGCTGCCGAAAATCTGCATGGATAATATGCACAACCCCAACTATGTACACTCTTCGCCGACTTACGGCTGGGGTCACCCCGAATGCACCACCCACGGCTGCAGCCATTACTGGGGTGTCTGGTGGGGCGAGCTGCCGTTTGAGATCTGGTGGGAGAAAACCGGTCGCTTCATGACGGAGTACGGCTTCCAGGCCTACCCAGAAATGTCGCTCTGGAACGAATACATCCCTGAAGGCGAACGTGTTCTGAAGTCGCCGTCCATGCGCAATCACCAAAAGCACGGTCGCGGGGTGCCGATTATCCTCAAAGCGATGGAGGATCTGTACGGGTTCAAGGATACCAATAACCTCGACAAATTCGTCTATATCAGCCAGTTGGTTCAGGCCGACGGCATTGCGCAGGCCATCGAGGCGCACCGCATCCAGCACGAAAAGTGCAGCGGCACGCTCTTCTGGCAGCTCAACGACTGCTGGCCCGTGGCCTCCTGGAGCTGCATCGACGTGGCCGGCAACCCCAAGGCGCTGTACTACCGTCTGCCGCAGCTGTACGCCAACGTGGCCATCGCCTCGCGCCATATCTCGCAAGACACCATAGAGCTGTATCTGATCAACGACAGTTTTGAGCCAGTTGGCGGTCTCTTTGAGTGGGCTATCCGAACCATGGATGGCGAAATGGTCAATTCGGCGGGCGTGAGCGTCTCAACCTCCGCCAACAGCAGTGCCAAGGCGGCGGTGGTGGCTTTGCCGAAATCTGTGAAAAACGCGGGAAATGTCTTTGTGGAGGCCTGTTTCAAACCCGAAAACTCCGAAAAAGTCACATATTTGACCTATTTCATGAAACCGAAAGTGTTGAATCTTTCCTCTCAGCCGATTCAGGTCAATACGGAATATGGCGACCATTCCGCTGAAATCCACCTTTCTTCCAAAATGTTGAAAAAGGGCGTTTTCATTGAAGAAACGCATGGCTACAAAGTCGATTATTCCGACAATTACTTCGATTTGAAGCCAAATGAGGAAGCGGTGGTTAAGGTGGATTTTCCTTTGTTGGATGAGAAACCTGTGTTCAGGATTCGCACGTTGAAGTGACCATAATAATCTACTTTTCTGCCCAGATTCGACTCCGATTATGCTTTTCAATTCGATAGAGTTCGCCCTGTTTCTGCCGGCTGTATTCCTGCTCTATTGGCTTGTGTTTCGGCGGAGTGTGCGGGCGCAGAACCTCTTCGTGGTTGCGGTCTCCTATCTCTTCTATGGTTGGTGGGACTGGCGTTTTCTCTTCCTTATTGCCTTCACCTCGCTCTGCAGCTGGGGCAGCGGCCTCCTCATTGAACGCCATCGTAACCGCCCGGTCGCGAAAATTGTACATATTTCTAATATTGTGTTGAACCTGGCCATTCTCGGCGTGTTCAAGTACTACGACTTCTTTGTCACCTCTTTCGCTAACCTTTTCTTGAACGGCCGCACCGACGGTCTGCTGCTCAACATCATACTGCCTGTGGGCATCAGCTTCTACACTTTCCAGGCGTTGAGCTACAGCATCGATGTTTATCGTGGAAAGTTAGAACCCACCCGTGATATTGTGCAGTTCTTCGCGTTCGTGAGCTTTTTCCCACAGTTGGTGGCCGGTCCTATTGAGCGGGCGACCAATCTGCTGCCGCAGTTCGCAAAGCCGCGCACTTTCGACTACGCGCAGGCCGTCGATGGCATGAGGCAGATTCTTTGGGGACTTTTCAAGAAGATCGCCGTGGCTGACAACTGCGCCGCCTACGTCGATTATGTCTATGGATCGTATGCGTCGCAGAGCGGCAGCACCTTGGCCATCGCCGCCGTGCTGTTCGCTTTCCAAATCTACGGCGATTTTTCCGGCTACTCCGATATCGCCATCGGTACATCCAAACTGTTCGGTATCAAGCTGATGCGGAACTTCAACAATCCCTATTTCTGTCGTGACATTGCGGAGTTCTGGCGGCGATGGCACATTTCGCTCACCACTTGGTTCCGCGATTACGTCTATATCCCGTTGGGCGGCAGCCGTGTCCCGAAGGCGAAGGTCGTGCGCAACACTTTCGTCATTTTCCTGCTGAGCGGTTTCTGGCACGGTGCCAACTGGACTTTCCTTGCCTGGGGCGCTTTCCACGCGCTGCTCTTCCTGCCGCTTATCCTGTCGGGTCGCAACCGCAAATACACCAGCGGCATCGCAGAAGGACGTGTTTTGCCCACTTGGTCGGAGGCGGGCTGCATGTTGCTGACATTCACGTTAGTAACCGTCGGATGGATACTCTTCCGTGCCGACTCCATCGGGCAGGCGTGGCAATACCTTACATTGTTGCCGGGTGGGGGAGCGCTCCACACCGAAGGGCTTGCGGCCTGTTCCGTCTATGTGCTCATCATGCTCGTCATGGAGTGGGTGCATCGGGCGGGAAACCATGGTCTTGACTTGCGCATCCATTCCGCCGCGATCCGTTACCTCCTCTATTACAGTCTGATTGTCATTATGTTCTTTGCCTATTCCAATTCAGAAACCTTCATCTATTTCCAGTTCTGATATGAAAAAGTTCCTGCTGAAGACACTCCTTTTCGCTTCCATTCTGCTGGTTATGGCTGTGGCGTTTGATATGCTGCTGACTACAAAAGCACTGCGGTTGCGTACATCACCCTTTGCCACATGGAACGACCTTTATCAGCGGGATATTGATGCGCAAGTCCTCATCATGGGCAGTTCCAGAGCGTTTGTGCAGTTCAATCCGGCCATCATCGATAGTGTCCTCCATACCAATAGTTACAATCTCGGCATGAATGGTCGCGCCGCCGATTCTCAGATTTTGAAATACAAGGTATTCCGTCATCGGGGGAATCCCAAGCCAAAACTCATTGTCTATGAGGTGAGCCACGGCACGATGCAGAAAAGCAACGGTTACGAGCGGGAGCAGTTTGTGCCCTACCTCCACGATCCATATCTGTGGCGGCTTTGTCACGAGCAGGAGGATTTCTCCTTCGCGGATTTAGTGCTGCCGAGCTGGCGTTTTCTGGGCCGGCAGGCTCTCATACGAAAAATACTTTTTCCCACAGTGAAAAGCGAATACGATATTCCTTTGTATAAGGGTTTCCGAAGCTACGACCGGAAGTGGAGTGGGAGAGGGCTTCATCAGCAGGCCAGCGTTTCCTATACTCATGACACAACGATTATCCGGCAGTTCAGGGATTTCTTGTCCGAGTGCCGCCGCGACAGCATCCAAGTGGTGCTGGTCACCTCGCCGTTTTACATCGGTGGAACGCGAAAGATGGCGGACTCCACGGGCATGCATGCCATGTTCGCGCAAATCGCCACCGATTTTGACATCCCGTATCTGGACTACACCTACGACGAGCTCAGCTATGACACGGCCTACTTCTACAACACGATGCACCTGAACAAGACTGGCGCGGACCTTTTCTCGCAGAAGGTGGCGCGGGACATCGATTCGGTGATGCGGGGCGAGTAGTTAGTGGTTGGCAGTTAGTAGTCGGTGGTTGGTGTAGTATCCCCGTTTTTCTGCGAAAATCTGCTCTGTGATTTAACAATTTAATTTCAAACAGTTAAGATAAAAGCCGTAGTTTGTTGGTTTTCAGAAAAGAAAAAATTTCTAAAAATCCTTGACAAACGTGCGATTTTGTTGTATATTTGTCGCCTGAAATGTTAACGATATAATCATCAAAGTAAAGTATTATGAAGAATGCAAAGCAAGAAGAAAACAGACCATAGTAGAAAAAAAACTAGTGCAATATTGTTATATATCAAAAAAGTTATATATTTGCAGCGAAATTGAAAACAAAATAATGATAATATGAAATGGAATGAACTCAAGAAACTAGCAGAAGCGAACGGTTGGTATCTCCTGAAACACGGGAAAAAACACGATGTTTATGTGCATACGACGAATAGAAATCGTCTGATCATTGGAAGGCATGGTTCTGAGGAGGTGCCGGTAGGGACCTGCACGAAACTTCTAAAGCAGATGGGACTCTAAATTAATTGAGACAAACAAATAGTAAAGATATGAGAACTACAGCATTGATAGAAAAGGGGAAGGATGGGCAATACACCATCTATACACCGGATATGCAATCCACCATTATCGGTACTGGTGATACAGTGCCCGAAGCCAAAGCTGATTTTGAGAATACAATGAAAGAAGTTCTGGAAACGTATGAAGAGACAGGGGAAGCAATTCCTGAAGAGTTGAAAAACATCACATTCGAGTACAAATACGACCTCCCGTCATTCCTGAACTGCTACAACTACCTCAACATGACCAAATTAGCCGACAGGGCGGGCGTCAACCCCTCGCTGATGCGCCAGTACAAAAGAGGACAGTATGTTTCGGAGAAGCAGGCTTCGAAGATACAAGAGGCTATCCACAAAATAGGACGGGAATTGTTGGCGGTACGGCTGGTGTAGTTAGCAGTTAGCAGTTAGCAGTTTGAACTTTGAACCTTGAAACTTGAGCCTTGAAACTTGAAACTTGAAACTTGAAACAAAAGAGGGGGAACCACAACGATTCCCCCTTAACTTCTAACTGATAATTACTAACCACAGACTATTTCAGCACGCCGAGTTCCTTGCCGATCTTGGTGAAGGCGGCGATGCACTTGTCGAGGTGCTCGCGCTCGTGGGCGGCGGAAATCTGCACGCGGATACGGGCCTGGTCTTTCGGCACCACAGGATAGTAGAAACCGGTGACGTAGATGCCTTCCTCCTGCAGCTTGGCGGCCATCACCTGTGACAGTTTGGCGTCATACAGCATCACGGCGCAGATGGCGGACTCGGTCGGCTTGATGTCGAAACCGGCGGCTTTCATCTTGGCCACAAAATATTCGGTGTTGCTGTGCAGTTTGTCTTGCAGCTCGTTGGTCTCCGACATGATGTCAACCATCTTGCAGCCGGCAGCGGCCACCATCGGAGGGATGGAGTTGGAGAACAGGTACGGACGGGAGCGTTGACGCAACATATCAATGATTTCCTTCTTACCGGTGGTGAAACCGCCGATAGCACCGCCGAAGGCCTTGCCCAGCGTACCGGTGAGGATTTCGATCTTGCCGCGCAGGTTGTAGCGCTCGGTCACGCCGCGACCGGTGTTGCCCACCACGCCGGCGGAGTGAGATTCGTCAACCATGACCATGGCATCGTATTTCTGTGCCAGTTCGTAAATCTTATCCAGCGGGCAGACGTTGCCGTCCATGCTGAACACGCCGTCGGTGACGATGATGCGGAAACGCTGTGCCTGAGCGGCTTTCAGTTGCTCCTCAAGGTCGGCCATGTCAGCGTTTTTGTAACGGTAGCGGATTGCCTTGCAGAGACGCACGCCGTCGATGATGGAGGCGTGGTTGAGGGCGTCGGAGATGATGGCGTCCTGGTCGGTGAGCAGAGGCTCGAAGACACCACCGTTGGCATCGAAGCAAGCAGCGTAGAGGATGGTGTCCTCTGTGCCGAAGAATTCAGCGATTTTCTTCTCCAGGGCCTTGTGCAGGTCGGAGCAGCCGCAGATGAAACGCACGGAGGCCATGCCGTAGCCGTGGGTGTCGAGGGCTTCTTTGGCGGCAGCGATCAGACGCGCGTCGTTGGCGAGGCCCAGGTAGTTGTTGGCGCAGAAATTCAGCACCTTGCTGCCGTCCTGCAGTGTGATCTCACCGCTTTGCGGAGAAGCGATGATGCGTTCGTTCTTGTACAAGCCGGCTTCCTTGATGTCGGCCAATTCTTTCTGAAGATGTTGTTGGAAATTGGTGTACATTTGTTTGTTTATTTGTTGGATTGTTTGTATATAAGTTTCAAGTTCAAAGTTCAAGGTTCAATCAAAAAAACATTTTCCTTGAGCGGCCCCGACAGGGGCAAGAGCTTGGTAGAGCAGAAGAGAACGAATGAGATAGCAGCTTCATTAAATCGTGGCAAAAGTACATTTTTTTTCTGAAATATGTTCATTTTTGTTTTGAAGTTGTCATTCTGTTATCCTTCGTTGGATGAACATTTTCCTTGTGCAGGCGAAGTACATGACAACCCCGATGACATGGACGGCCACCACGGTCCAGAAGGCGGCGGAGTATCCGAAATACTCGGCGATGACGCCTCCGAGGACGATGCCTAACCCCATGCCCAAGTCCCAGCTGGTCAGCAGGGTGGAGTTGGCGGTGCCGCGCTCGTTGTGGTGTGCGACGGAGATGATCATGTTCTGGAAGGCGGGCCACATGTGTCCGTTTCCGAGTCCCACGAGTATGGCGGTGGCGTAAAAGCAGACGGGATGCGTAGAGATGACGAACACCGTGTATCCGACCGTGGAAATCAGGATGCCGATGCCTGCGTGACGGGTCAACTTGCCTTCCCTCAATGACTTGCCGCCTTGCAGCCGTGACATAATCAGTCCGAGGGAGAGCAGCAGGAAGAAGGTTCCGGACCCGCTGGTGATGCCCATAACCTCTTTGCCGTAAATGGCTAAATAGTTGCTCAGCACGCCGTAGCACAGGGCGAAACAGACCATATTGACGCCTATGAACCAGCCTCTCAGGAGGAAGAAACGGTCAAGGGAAATCTTCTTCTTGTCGGCCACGGGAGCGCGTTGCGGCAGCTTCACCGTTGCGGAGAGTACCACGCTCAATAGAGCGAACAGCAAAGCTACGAGGAAGAGTATGTTGAAGTTTCCGGAAACTTTGTAGAGGGCGATGCCGACGGTGGGCGCGATGGCGGTGGCGATGTTGTTGCTCAGCCCGTAGTAGCCGATGCCCTCGTTGCGGCGCGAGGAGGGCAGCACGTCGATGGCTACGGTGGAGTTGGCCACGGTACATGCCCCGAAAGGACCTCCGTGGAGGGTGCGGACCACTGCGAAAAGAACCAATGTGCCCGCCAGAATATAGAATCCGTAGAACACAAAACTCAGCAACATGAAGAAAATCAGCACCTTCTTACGGTTGAAGGAATCGACGATGTAGCCGCTGAACGGGCGGAACAGCAGTGCGGCCACGGCATAGCCCGACAGCACCAATCCGATAACATCTTTCGTCGCACCGAAATGCTCGCTCAAGTAGATGGGCAGCAACGGCGTGAGGATGTAGAAAGCGAAGAACAACGAAAAATTCGTCGCCATCACCTTGATGTATTCCTTGTTCCAAAGTTTCTCTTTGTCAGACGATTCCATGAGGTTTCCTTTCGGCGGCAAAAGTACAATTTTTTCAGCCGCATTTTTGTTTTTCGTATAGGTGACAATAAATAACTGATTGAAAGCGTTATAACCATAAAAACGAACGGGGGGTGCCGAACCAATCCCAAAAAAATGTATCTTTGCAACTTTATTCAAGAAAAGGAAAATGGAAAATAAGCTTTTAAAATATATTTGTTATTTGTTTTGCTCCGTTGGCGTTTTGCTTTTTGGATCTTGTCAAACCACCAAGAATCAGACACATAACTCCAAAAAATACCATACTCTTCGAACGCGTTATAGTCCGCATTGGAACGCTACCACTTCGCAAAACACCACTTATTATATCAGGAAGAATTCTACCCGAAAGAGTCATAATGGCAAAACCATGAATAATCGAGCCGTAATTGTTGACAGGAGCCATGATGGGAATGCAAGCCATAGTGCTACAAAACGCAAAGTTGGGAATAAAAAGCTTGATCGCAAAATCAACAAGTGCTAAATTATGAACAAAACTCTGATAACCAAATATATAAGTCTGACCATAGTTCTGTTGTTCGGTTCCTTTCGTCTCATGGCGCAGGAGAACCACATCCAGTTCAATGTGGTGAATGACACCGCGCGTATTGACGCGGTCATTGAAGAAGATTCATTAGGCAACCTCATCAATTCGATGTATGACTCCAATCTGGACAATGTGGATCATGGCAACGGATTGCTGTTCACCTATTTCAATTGGATGCCCGGATTCAACTTGTACCAGAACTTCGATATTGTGACCATTCATTACCGGCATCAAGGTTCAGCTCCGCGTGACACCATCGCCTTGACAGGCTATCATCATCCGGCCAATTACCGCATCACCTCCAATTATGGTTACCGACACCGCAGGATGCATCGTGGCGTGGATCTCGGCTATCCTGAGGGAACTCCAGTGGCGGCTGCTTGGGACGGAATCGTGCGCATATCCAAAGGCACGGCCAATACGGGCGGTTACGGTAACCTCGTGGTTATCCGCCATGATAACGGTTTAGAAACGTATTACGGTCACCTCTCTCGCCGGTTGGTGAACCCAGGACAGATGGTGAAAGCCGGCGACATCATCGGCCTTGGTGGTAACACAGGACGCTCCTACGGATCGCACCTCCATTTCGAGGTCCGCTATCTCGGCAACGACATCAATCCTTGCCGACTCATCGATTTCGACAATTTCAAAACCAAATTTGATACTTTGTATATTTCCGGCTACACAGTATCGGTGCCGAACCCTACGCAGCAAGTTGAGCAGCCGGCCAAACCGAAACCCCAGACCTCCGCTCAATACTATAAGGTGCGCAAAGGTGATAACTTGGGCAGAATTGCCGCCAAATACCATACAACGGTTTCGAAAATCAAGAAACTCAACCATTTGCGCAGCGACTTTATCCGCGAGGGCCAACGCCTGCGCGTGCGGTAGCCATGAGCCGTCCGCCTCTTTCCCTGACGCTGTTTTTCTGTACGCTGTTTTTGCTTGCAGAAGCGCAGAACACATATTACGATTTCGGATTTGAGAGACAACAGTCCATCCCTGTTGTTGAAAATGGGCGCACATTGTCATTGCCATGGGCGGGCGGGCTTAACTCGGTTCGTTTCTCTGAAATTGACCTTAATCTTGACGGGGTCACCGATCTCTTGGGCTTTGAGAAGCATGGCAACCGATTGCTCCCGTTTTTACGTGTCGGCAACGATTTTCAATATGCTCCGCAGTATGCTCGCAGTTTCCCTGATTTGCACGACTGGGTGATTCTTTACGATTTCAACCACGACGGGAAAGCGGACATTTTCACTTACGGACTGGCTTCCGTGCGGGTGTTCGAGAACATCTCCGAAGATGCCTTGCGGTTCAGGCTTGTGGCAGATCCCTTGACTGCCTTCTACTACAACGGATATACGAACATCTACGCATCGCCCGATGATTATCTCGTGGTGGATGACATTGATCGGGACGGCCATCTGGATATCTTGAATTTCTGGGTGTTAGGGAAGTATGTGCATCATCTTCGCGACTATGCGGAGGCGGGTGATCCTTTCGATTTCCGCTTGGAGAATGAGTGCTGGGGGCATTTCGAGGAGGCCGCCGACAATAATGTGGTTACGCTTTTCTCTGATTGCAGCGACAAATTCGGGGATGACCACACACGTCATACGGGTTCGTCAATGTTGTTGCATGATTTTGATGGTAACGGATTGCCGGATCTGCTGTTGGGGGATGTGGATTCGCCATACAATATAGTACTATATAACAACGGCGCAGTTGACGATGCGCAGATGACGGTGCAGGACACAGCGTTTCCGGCATCTATGCCGATTTACCTTTATTCAATGCCGTCGGCCTCTTTCGTGACTCTTCCGGGGCGGGATGAACCTTCATTGGTGGTCTCGCCGTCTGATCCGTCGTTGACTAAATCGCAGGATTTGAATAGTGTGTGGGTGTATGACTATAACGCTGATATACAGCAATATATTCTTGTTCAAACGGATTTTTTGCAGAGTGAGATGCTGGAAGTGGGGAGCGGTAGCCATCCGGTGCTGTACGATTTTGACGGTGATGGCCTGTTGGACTTGTTTGTCGGCAACTATGGTCAGTTCGACAGCGCGCAGGTTATCAATGGTTGGCTGACTTCCTTTTTCTCCTCGTCGGTTGCTTATTATCGGAATACGGGAACAACCGATTCGCCTGTGTTTAGCTTGCAGACCCGCGATTTCGGGAATCTCAAATCCTTGGGGTTCCATGCGTTGCATCCTACGTTTGGCGATTTCGATGGGGACGGAGAAGCGGATATGCTTTGCGGTCAGGAGGAAGGGACACTGGTGCTGGTGCCTTATGCCCGCTTGACGACTGGAAATGGTGATATCAATACTCGTTTTGGCGACATTGATGTCGGAGAATACAGCACTCCGCAATGTTTCGACCTTGATGGCGACGGGAGTAAGGACTTGATTGTCGGCAATCGTCGCGGGTTGTTGTCTTATTATCGCAATGTTTCTGGCGATATTGCTGGATTTCAAAAGATTACGGATACGTTAGGCGGTGTGGATATGCGAGATTTTACGCAGTCTTATTTTGGCTACAGTGTTCCCTGTTTTTATCGTGACGCACAATATGGAACGGTCTTGTTTTGTGCGGGTGAGCTTGGCGAAGTAGCTTATTACAAGCAGATTGACGGCAATTTGGACGGTGTTTTCGAGAAGACAGAAGCAAATCTTGCCGAGACAATCGGTGGGAAAGCGTGCAGTTTTCGTGAGGGTAGGCGAGTGGCTGCCACAGTGGCTGATCTTGACGGAGACGGTCGGCCGGATATGGTTCTCGGCAACTATGCCGGCGGCGCGGCCTATTTCGAAGGTGCGCCCCCTCCCGCGCATTCATCTGTTGCGCAGCACGAATGCGTGCCGTTGCGCGTATATCCGAACCCTGCCAACCATATTCTCTATCTCGAAAGTGACCAACCGTTGGGATCAGTTGCTATTTACGATTTATACGGACGAATAATTCTTGTTGTCAGTAATATTGAGGATAATAGTGCCGTTATTAATACTTCGTGTTTGCCAACTGGAGTGTATTTTGTACGTACAGCCAATCATGCTGTCTCGAAATTCTTAAAAGCCAAAAACTAATGAACCAGCCAATAGACAAAGTCGTTGTCATCAGTCTGACTTTTGTACGGATGCTCTGAAATTCTCAATTCTCAATTATCAATTAAAATTGTATCTTTGCCGATTCAAACAAAGAGTAATATGCTTCATATCAACAGTCCAGAAGAGACCATTTCGGCCAGCCCCGAAAAAGTGTACCAAGTGCTGACCCGTTTTTTTGAACGCCCGGTGGAGGACATCCCCGGTCTGTCGAATTGGGAGTCGTTCGCCGACGGCTGCCGCTTCACTGTGTACGACCACATCACCTGCCGGCTCACCCTTAGGGAACAGCAGCCCAACTCCCATGTGGCGTACCATGCGGAGGTGGAGACACCGCATATTACGGCGACGGCTGGCTTCGACATCGTTCCGAAAGGTGCGGAAAGCATCTTGCAGGCGAAAATGGATGCGGACGTGCCCTTTCTCCTGCAAGGGATGATAAAAGGGGTAGTCAACCAGTTCATGGGCACGGCCATGCAGTATTTGAAAAAAGCCATCGAGAACAGCTGATATGGAATACACGATCCGCACCGACAAGTTAGTCAAGAAATACAAGAACCGCACGGTGGTTAACGAGGTCTCCATCAATTTCACGCAAGGCGAGATTGTGGGATTGCTCGGTCCGAACGGCGCCGGCAAGACCACCTCGTTCTACATGATTGTGGGACTGATTAAGCCTTATTCTGGTCGTATCTTTTTGAATAATCAAGATATATCGGAAGAGCCGATGTACAAGCGCGCACAGATGGGTATCGCCTATTTGCCGCAAGAGGCTTCGGTTTTCCGGCATTTGACTGTGGAGGATAACATCCGCGCCATTTTGGAGTTCAGCGGTAAGAGCCGGGAGGAGCAGAAAGAGAAGTTGGAGAGTCTGATTTCAGAGTTCAACATCGAGAAGGTGCGCCACAATAAGGGCAACAACCTCTCTGGAGGTGAGCGTCGCCGTGTGGAAATTGCCCGCTGCCTCGCTTCCGATCCCAAGTTCATCCTCCTTGACGAGCCTTTCGCCGGTGTTGACCCTATTGCGGTGGAGGATATTCAAGGGATTGTTAAAAAGCTGAAGGATAAGAATATAGGTATTGTTATCACAGACCATAACGTCCATGAAACCCTCTCTATCACGGACCGCGCCTACCTTCTGTTCGAGGGCAGCGTCCTCAAGGCCGGCACCGCCGAGGAACTCGCCGCCGACCCCCTCGTGAAGAAGGTGTATTTGGGAACGAATTTCGAGTTGAGAAGGTGAACAATGTACAATGTAGAATTTACAATGTACAAGTGATAATCGTAATGCTCATCTATATTTAAATCAGCAAGTGAATTTCTGAAAAAGGAAAAAAAATTAATATTCGAAAATCCCCAATGTAAATTGTACATTTTACATTGTATATTAAAAATGTTTCGTAATGAAAAACACAACTAAATTAGTTATCACGATAGTGCTTTCGATGCTTGCATTAACGGGTACGGCTCAAGTGAAGCAGGTTTTCCGGGTTGTTGATTTTGACACGAAACAACCCGTGGCTGGCGCGACGACGACGTTGTTCGGGCAGCCGCTCACGACCAACGCGCAAGGTGTTGCGGTGGCCAGTCTCCCCGCAGAAAAAAAAGGCTCCTTTTTGCCGTTGGAGCAATGGGAGAAGGAGGGCTGTATCTATGTCGGGCGCGCTCCTGAATCCCTTTCCGAATTTTTCCAGACCAAGGACACCTTACAGTTCTACATGACTGGAAAACAGCAGTATCGTAAGGAGACTCTAAACGTTTTCAAGCAGCTATACCGTCACTTTTATTCTAAGGACTTGATGCCCACGGCGCAGGAATTCCGGGATTCCATTAAAATGGGGGCGCAGTCAGTGTCTGCAACAGCTAACGCGTTGGTGGAATCGACTTTCCGCATCGTTGATGTTGTCAAAACCTGTGCTTCCGATGCATCGGATCTTCAGAAATATGGGGCTTATGCGTATGACAAACCACAATTCGCCGAGGCACTGGCGCTTGCGCGTAACGGCGATGTCAACGGGGCCGTCGCCATGGCAAAGTGCCATGTCCGTTTGGATGACAACAGTCGCGAAAACCTTGAATGGATAGATTTCTACCGTTTTCTCCGGAATTTGGAGTCAAGTGACGAAGACGAGGACACGATCAGCAAGTATTCGGAAGTCCTCTATCGAAACCACTACGAGCCCTATTCGGTTGTGGATTATATCAACGATTTGTGCCGGAACTCCCAATTTGACAAGGCTAACGAAATCGCCCGTGTGGAGCAGCCGAACAACCGCCATCCCCGATATGCGATGTCGTTTGGCCCATATTTTGTACAATATATTGTAAATTCCGACAGAGCAAAGCTCAAAGCCTCCGCCGAGCAACAACTGGAAAAAGTCTGCAAACTGTATGAGCAATATCCCTGTTCCCAGACTTTGGGCGACTTGTTTTGGACGCAGAAGAATCTCTATTACGCCTACGCCTTTCTGGATGATAGCGTGTCGGCCACCCGCACCATCGACAGTGCACTTGCTTCTGTGCAGAAGTTCCTGTCCTTATATCCTGTAGATGATTACGAAAAAAATCAGAAGCGCATTGCGTATTACCGGAATATATTGGATGTTTTAGATTATAATATGTCCTATATTCCTGATTCAACGGTTTATATGCTCTATGACGGCATCTATAACGCCTCAATGGAGAATTACCAGGCTGATACTGCTAACTTGTTGTTGCAGCTGCAATTGGCGGAGAATGCCGTGCTATGGCTCCGGTATGTGCCGGATGTGGAAGGGCGCGCTGCAAAACAGAAGGAGATTCTGCAACAGCTTGCCGTTTTGGAGTTCAAGCTCTCAGACGCATTCCCGGAGTTCTATGCCATTCAGAATGTGCAAGTGTCTTCACAACTTGTGGGCACCTGTTTGGTCACCTCCTCCGGCAACGAAGAGTTGCGCAAGGCTTTTCGCATGTATGAGCAGAGTTATGATGCGGTGAACGCTCACTTCCCGAACGCTTTCAACGAGATTTACCTGAACTACAATGCCACGTTGGAAGTCTTCCTGACCGCGTATCAACAGTTCGCGCTATCTTCTGAATTGTCTGCGTTCACAGACCGTCTGTTGAGCATAGAGGCGAAGAATGATCCGCAGACGATATGGACGAAAAAGGCCGAGTTTGCCAATCAAATAGCGGAGACGCTCTACAAAAACGAGATGTACGACGAGGCGGTCGCGTATTACCTGCAATCCAACGAACTCTGTGAGAAGGCTCTTCCGCAGGATGAACAGTTGTGGATTCCCTATCTTAACAATTATTTGCAAATGGGCGACGCGCACCTTAACCTGAACCAGTATGACAGGGCGATGATGACCTATCAGAAGATTTTGGATTTTGAGCCGAAGATTCCCGCTTCTCTTATGCCGAAATACACGACGATGAAGGGCAGTTCCCATTATTATGTCGGGGATGTGTATAAAGATATGGGCGAGATGGCGCGGGCGGAAAAGGAGTACAAAACGGCGGAAAAGTATTTCAAAAAAGCCATTTCTCTCGGAGATGAGGATGCGTATGCCTTGTTGGGCGAGATGTACTGGGGCAAAGCGGTGCTGGCAGCGCAGAATAAGGATGTCAAAAAATGCCGCCATTTAGTGGAGCAGTCGGTGGCTTACTACGAGAATGTCTCGATGGAACGGCCGTACCAGACGTACGAGCGGGCGAAGACCGTCATGGCCGATTTCTATAAGGAGTCGCATGATGAGCAGAACTACTATCGGACGGTGGCGGATCTGACCAGTTTTTACCGGATATTCGTGGATTATGACGAGGAATATCCCTTCAAGCTGATTCAAAATGCCGAAACGATGCTGAACGGCGGGCAGGTCGGCAAGGAAGAGGCTCTCCAATATTCACAGGATCTCCTTGATGGTTTGGGGTATCTCGAAGAACAGGGGCACGACGTGAAACTGGCCTATCTGCGCGGTGTGTATAACATGGCTCACGTCTATTCTGCCAACGACTCCGTGCCGTTGGCTATTGACTTGTATAGGAAATGCATCCAAGCTAGCGAAGTGCTTTATGCGGATACAGCCCCGGTGACCCACAAAGGGAATCTGACGGAAATCTATTCCAGACTGGCCGACTGTTATGAGCAGATGGCCGAAGACATCGACACCGCCCATTCGGAACTGTGGTATTACCGTACCATTGACACCCGCGACACGCTTATCAATCTGGTGAAGGGACTTAATAACGACGGCGATGTGAACCTGACCTATCGCACCGCAATCCTATATCGCGAAAACGGTGTCGTATTCTATCGTTTGGATATGATTCCTTCCGCGCAGGATTATTTGGACAAATCGAACGAGCTGCTGCAAATGCTCTACAACAGCGAGTATAATGCGGAAGTGGAAGGGGATATTATCCAGAATTATTTCTATAAAGGCATCATTTATAAGGATGCGGACAATAC